>VFQR01000286.1_pt1 | contig 88945 bp, 77 predicted proteins | sample 3512321 | NCBI WGS metagenome assembly VFQR01 (sample SAMN10412374, study PRJNA504923) | tailings metagenome | isolation source: Relicate 3 Philex TSF1 revegetated site | place: Philippines: Tuba, Benguet | collected 2017-08-29 | reverse complement strand
AGCTCTTGAGCAGGAAGGGACCCGACGAGATGACGTTCGACACCGAGGTCGCCCAGTCGTCGCCGAACTTTTCCACCTGATGCTTGGGCACGGGGTAGAGCAGGCTCACCACGGAGGGCAGATAGGGCTTGGGCGAGGCGGTGGTGATCTCGAGCGTCAGGTCGTCCGGTGCGGCAAGACCGAGGGCCGTTGCCTCGGCGGCGCCTTCGGTGACTTCCTTCCAGCCCTTGATGCCGCCGGCGAAATCCCAGTACCAGGCGAAGTCGTAGCCATCGGTGGCGGCGCGCTGCAGCGCGAAGACATAATCCTCGGCGGTCAGCGGCTCACCGTCGGACCATTTGAGGCCGTCGCGCAGCTTGAAGGTCCAGGTCAGCCCGTCTTCGGACTGCGTCCAGCTTTCGGCGGCGAGCGGGGTCAGCTGGTACTCGTTGTCGAAGCTGGTCAGCGGCAGCTGCAGCAGTTCGGCACCCGAGGCCCGGGCATAGACGGTCTTCATGTAGTCCATATACGTGCCGGTGGTGGATCCGCCGGGCACGGTGAGCCTTGTCTCGGCCATCGCCGGAGCGGCGGCCAGACCGGCCGCCAGCGACAGCGCGCCGACAAACTTCAGCAACGCATTCATAGAGCTCCCTCCTTGGGTGCAGAGCTGGTTCGACGTCCCCCCAACGCCCGCAATGACGCGTACCGGTCCCCCCGGCGTGCCTTGCGACGCTGGCCTCTCCCGATGACCGGGTGGAACGCCCCGACCGGCCATCGACGTAGGACAAGTTCCCTGCGGCAGCTTGTCCAATGACATATGTCTGACAAATGACATTCCCCTTGTCCAGCGCTCTTGCCCCAGAATCGCCCATTGTTTGGACAGCTGATGCGGAAGCGCCGATTTTGGGCAGTGTTGCTGACATTTCAGTGTCCGCGCAGCAGCACCCGCGCGGATGCCACGATGGAGTCGGCATCGATGCCGAAATGGCGGTAGAGGTCGTTGACCGTGCCGGTCTGGCCGAAATGCTCGACCCCGAGCGTCAAGGCGCGCTGGCCGCGGACGCTGCCGAGCCAGCCCAGCGTGGCCGGATGGCCGTCGATGACGGTGACGAGCCCTGCCCGGTCCGGCACCTCGGCCAGCAGGGACTCGACATGGCTGCCGCCGGGCTCGCCATGCCGCCGCGCCCGCTGGCTGGCGTGCCAGCCGGCATTGAGCCGGTCGGCCGAAGTGACGGCGAGCACGGCGACATTGTCGCGCGCCCCGCCCAATTCGCCCGCGGCAGTGATCGCTTCGCTCGCCACCACGCCCTGGTAGGCGATGACGATTTCCGTGCGGGCCGTGGGCGGGCGCAGCCAGTAGCCACCCTGAATGATGTCGGCGGCGAGCTCCGGCGTCGGGCGGCGTGGCACCTGTTCCAGCGTGCGGGTCGAGAGCCTCAGATAGACCGAGCCGCCGGAGACGTCGCGCGGCCAGTCGGCGAGATCGGACCGGACCTCGCCGTCGCGCTGCAGATAGTCGAAGGCCCAGTCCATGATGATCGCCAGCTCGTCGGCGAAGGCCGGCTCGAAGGCACAGAGCCCGTCCTGCGCCATGCCGATCAGCGGCGTGCCGATGGACTGGTGCGCGCCGCCCTCCCCGGCCAGCGACACGCCCGACGGGGTGGCGATCAGAAGGAAGCGCGCATCCTGGTAGCAGGCATAGTTCAGCGCATCGAGGCCACGGGCGATGAAGGGATCGTAGAGCGTGCCGATGGGAATGAGCCGCTCGCCGAACAGCTGGTGGCTGAGGCCCGCCGCGCCGAGCAGCAGGAAGAGGTTCATTTCGGCGATGCCGAGTTCGATATGCTGGCCTTGGGGAGAGAAGCTCCATTTCTGCGCGCTGGGGATGCGCTGCTCCTGGAACAGATCGGGGATCGGCGTGCGGGAGAACAGCTGCCGCCGGTTGACCCAAGGCCCGAGATTGGTCGAGACCGTGACATCGGGCGAGGTGGTGACGATGCGGCGCGCGAGTTCGCTATCGGTCTTGGCGATGGCGTCGAGGATGCGCCCGAAGGCGGCCTGGGTCGAGGTGGCGGCGGGGCCCTGCCACTGCGGCCCGATGCCGGGGACGGCGGGCGGCCGGTAGCGCCGCTCCACTTGGCGGGCAAAGGGCGCGGCGGCGAGCGCGGCTTGGGCAATTGCCGGATCGTCGAGGCCGGCAAAGGGCTCCCACTCTTCGCCCGCCGGCACCGCATGGGCGAGGCGCAACGTCTCGATCTGCCCGGCGGTCATCTGGCCGGCGTGGTTGTCCTTGTGCCCGGCGAGGGGCGTGCCCCAGCCCTTGACGGTATAGGCGATGAACACCGTCGGCTGGTCGGTGGTCTCGGTGCCGAACTGGTCGAGCAGGGTTTCGAGGCAATGGCCGCCGAGATTGGCCATCAGCTCGGCGAGCTCGGCGTCGCTGCGCCGCTCGATGAGGGCGGTGACCGCCCCCTGATCGCCGATCTCGTCGGTGAGCCGGGCCCGCCAGGCGGCGCCACCCTGGAACATCAGCGCTGAATAGAGGGTGTTGGGGCATTGATCGATCCAGCGCCTGAGCGCCTCGCCACCCGGTTCGGCAAAGGCGCGGCGCTGTTGCGCGCCGTATTTCAGCGTCACCACCCGCCAGCCAAAGGCGGTGAAGATCGCCTCGATGCGCTCGTAGAGGCCCTCCCGGACCACGCCGTCGAGACTCTGCCGGTTGAAGTCGATGATCCACCAGCACTTGCGCAGGCCATGCTTCCAGCCTTCGAGCAGGCATTCGTAGAGATTGCCCTCATCGAGCTCGGCATCGCCCGCGAGCGCGATCATGCGGCCCTCGGGGCGGCTGGTATCGGCCCAGGGCTTGGCGCGCACATAGTCCTGGATCATCGCGGCAAAGGCGGTGAAGGCGACGCCGAGGCCCACCGAGCCGGTGGAGAAATCGACGTCGTCGGTGTCCTTGGTGCGGGAGGGGTAGGACTGTGCGCCGCCATAGCCGCGGAAGCGCTGCAGCTTGTCGCGGCTCTGGCGGCCGAAGAGGTACTGGATGGCGTGGAAAACCGGCGCGGCATGGGGCTTGATCGCCACCCGGTCCTCGGGCTTGAGCACGCCGAAGTACAGCGCCGAGAGGATGGTGGCGAGCGAGGCGGAGCTGGCCTGGTGGCCGCCGACCTTTACCCCATCGACATTGGGCCGGATGTGGTTGGCGTGATGCACCATCCACTGGCTGAGCCAGAGGACCTTGCGGTTGAGCGCGGCGATGCCCGCGAGATGCGGCCGGCTGTGCTGTGCCACGACGATCTCCTCCTTGACTTGCTCGTCAGGGAAGTCTGCACTCGTTGGCGGGGTGGCATTCGCCTATCTGGTGCCGAACGACGCGTCATGGCGCAGGATTTGCGCAGCTGAGGGGACAGAAATGGTGAAATCTGCCAGTTTGGAGCTGAGCGCCGTCGACCGCCGCATCCTCAGGGCGCTGCAGGAGGATGGGCGGATGACGGTGCAGGCGATCGCCGAGCGGGTCGGGCTGTCGGCCTCGCCCTGCCTGCGGCGGATCCGCCAGCTGGAAGCGGCCGGGGTGATTTCGGCCTACAGCGCCATCGTCGAGCAGAAGGCGGTGGGGCTGCCGGTCTCGGTGTTCATCTCGATCAAGCTTGAGCGGCAGCGGGCGCGGGAACTCGACCGCTTCGGCGAGGCGGTGCGGGCCTGGCCGGAGGTGATGGAGTGCTATCTGATGACCGGGCAGTTCGACTATCTGCTGCGCGTCGTCTGCGCCGACCTCGCGGCCTATGAGAGCTTCCTCAGGGACAAGCTGACCCAGCTCGAGGGGGTGGGCTCGATCGAGTCGAGCTTCTCGCTCGCGCAGATCAAGTATTCCCGGGTGCTGCCGCTGTGAGGGGGCACGGCGCCATGGTGCCACGCCCTCGTGGTTCGTCGTTCGACGAACTCACGAGGACCGGGTACGCTGGGGCATCACCCAGACACCTGTTCCCTAGCCCTTGACCGCGCCGCCGGTCAGCCCGGAGATCACGTAGCGCTGGGCGAGGAGGAAGAAGGCGATCGCCGGCATGATCGAGAGCGTCAGGAAGGCGAGGATGCGCGGCCAATCCGAACCGTACTGGCCCTGGAACTGCATGATGCCGAGCGGCCAGGTGTATTTGGCTTCCGAGTTGAGCACGATCAGCGGCAGCAGGAAGCTGTTCCAGCTGCCGACGAAGTTGAACACGCCGACGGTCGCGATGATGGGCAGGCAGAGCGGCAGCGTCACGTACCAGTAGATGCGGACATAGCCGCAATTGTCCATGCGGGCCGCGTCGATCAGCTCCTTGGGCAGTTCCTTGAAGAAGTTGTGGAACAGCAGCACCGAGAACGAGACGCTGAAGGCCACCTGCACCACCACGATCCCCCACTGGCTGTCGAGCATGCCGAGATCGCGCATCTTGATGAACAGCGGCAGGATGCCGGTGGCGGCCGGGAACAGCAGCCCCAGCATCAGATAGCCGAGGATGAACTTGCTGCCGAAGAACTTGATGTGGGCGAGCGCGAAGGCGGTCATCGAGGCGACCAGCGTCGACAGGACCACGGTGCCGCCGGCGATCAGGAACGAGTTCCACAGCGAGGAGAAATAGCGCGGGCCACCGAGGATCTCGACGAAACGCACGGGGTCCCAGCTCGCGGGCAGGCCGAACGGATTGACGCGGAGTTCGCCGATCTCTTTGAAGCCGCCCAGCGCCGTGGTGTAGAACGGCACCAAGACGAAGGCGGCGACGACGAGCAGGAACACCCACTGCAGCGGAGACACCGGCGCGCGGCGCTTTCTGGCCCTGGTGGTCATCAATTTTGCTCCGCTTTGAACAGGATGTGGCGATAGGCGAGCGCCACCACGACGCAGGCGATGAACAGCAGCACGCTCACCGCGCCGCCGAAGCCCAGCTTCATGCGCAGGATGCCGAACTGGTAGAGGAAGGTCACGATGGTGTGGCTGGTGTGCGACGGCCCGCCATTGGTGAGCGGAATGATGATGTCGAACAGCTGCAGCGCGCCGGTGATGGCAAAGAACACCGAGATGACGATGGCCGAGCGGATCATCGGGATCTTGATATGGCGGACGATCTGCCACTTCTTGACGCCGTCGAGCCGCGCGGCCTCGACCACCTCGCTCGGAATCGACTGCAGGCCGGCGATGAAGATCATCATGTGGAAGCCGAAATATTTCCAGGTGATCACCAGCATGATGGCCGGGATGACCCAGAACCGGTCGGCGAGGACGAAGGGCGTCTCGACGCCGAGGGTCTGGCCGACGATCGGCAGCAGGCCGTAATTGCCGTCATAGACGAACTTCCAGATCAGGCCGGCCGCCACTTCGGCCAGCATGAAAGGAAGAAAGAAGATGGTGCGCAGGATGTTGATGTTCACCGAGCGCTCGGACAGCGCGATGGCGCACCACATGGCGAGCGGCAACTGGATCATCAGCGAGACGGCGACGACGATCAGGCTGTTGCGGACCGCCGTGCCGAAATTGCGGTGGGTGAGCACGTCCTCGTAGTTCTTCAGGCCGACGAAATCGGTGATCGGCCCGTAGCCGTTCCAGTTGAAGAACGAGAAGGTCGCCGCGTCGATCATCGGCATGACGACGAAGACCGTGAACAGGATGAGCGACGGGGGCAGGAAGAGCAGCAGGGCGACCCAGCTCCCGCGGTCGAAGAGGCGGCGCTTGCGGGCCACCATACCTGCCGCCGCCCCTGCCTCGGCTGCTACACTTGCCATCTGCTCGCCCTCCCCGAGGCCATGCGACCACCGGTCCCGCCGACCAGCTTTCCCCGGATCGAGGCGAGGCCGGCATCATGTCGTGTACGGCGGGCAGGATCGCTCCTGCCCGCCGGGATCGTCAGACGCCTCAGAGGGAGTCGTCCAAGGCTTCCTTGATCAGCTCGGCGGCTTCCTCGGCACTCATGGCGTTGGCCGCGAGTTCGGCCGACACGTCGTTGACCACGCCACCGACATTGGGGCCCAGGGCCTGATCGAAGAACAGGGCGTGCCAGTGGGCATTGCCGATGTTCTGGGCGACCTGCACCTTGAACGGGTTGACCATGTCGTCGGCCGCGCCCTTGGCGATCGGGATGTAGAAGTTGGCATTGGCGAAGCGGGCCTGCACTTCGGCCGAGTTGAAGTACTCGATCCACTTGACCGCGGCGTCGGACGCGTTGCGGCTGAACAGATAACCCGAGAGGCCGCCCAGCGTGTCGGTGGGATCGCCCTTGCCGCCCTCGATGGTGGGGAAGGGCAGGATGCCGAGCTGGTCGTCGGGGATGCCTTCCTTGGAAGCGGAGTTGTCCTTCATGACGCCGTAGTCCCAGTCACCCATGAGGTGCATGGCGGCCTTGCCGTCACCGAAATAGCCCGACGCGTCGCCATAGGCGGCCGCGGCGAAGCCGGGCTGCCAGGGATCGAGCTCGGCGAGCTGCAGGAAGTACTCGCCGGCCTTGACGAAATCTTCGCCGGCGAAACCATCGCCCTCGCCGCGGGCCGCCGCCTCGAAGCCGTCCTTGCCGGCCAGCCGGACGACCAGCTTGGACCACCAGAAGTGCGCCGGCCACTTGTCCTTGGCGCCGATCGCCAGCGGGGTGATGCCGGCGTCCTTGATCTGCTGGACGCCCGAGAGGAAGCCGTCCCACGTCGCCATGCTGGCGGGATCGACACCGGCCTGCTCAAAGAGGGCCTTGTTGTACCACAGCACGACTTCGCCCACGTCGCGGGCGAGACCATACTGGTTGCCATCGGGACCGGTGAAGGCGGAGACGCCGGCGGTGCCGATCGACTCATTGGCCTCGGCGGAGACGACGTCCTGGATCGGGCGCAGCACGCCGGCCCGGGCCTGCTCGTAGAACACGCCACCGCCCCAGGAATGGAACACGTCCGGCGCGTCGGGCGACTGCAGCAGGGTGGTGAGCTTGGCCTTGAACGCCTCGTTCTCGAGGAAGGGCAGCTCGACCTTGATGTCCGGGTTGGCGGCCTCGAACTCGGCGACCGCCTGGTTCATCAACTCCAGTTCGGCCGGAATCGACGTGATATGCAGATGCTTGACCACCGTCTGGGCATGAGCCGGCACAATGGCGGCAAGGCCCAGCATTGCGGCGAGCGCAATACGCTTCATGGTATCCTCCTGTCCTCGCTTGGATCGCCGGCTCTCCAGGCCAGCGCCCCCGCAGCGCAGCTTTACGCTGTCACCACTTGCTACTTTTTACGCATCCCTTATTAAAGACGCAAGAGGCACGTACCTCACATTATGGGCGGCAGCGGAGGATGGACGCCCTAAGGTGCTGTCTACGGGAGGAATAATCGTCACAAGGGGCGGCATAGGCCGCCTCTGACGGGTGCTTGCTTCGCCTCACTTTGATACAGTGGGCGGACTAATTCACTTTTGTCGCTGGAGAAGGCCGCTTGGTCGTCAAGATCGCCGACCCGCTGCTGATGCGGGAGATCAACAAGTACCATGTGCTGGAGACGATCCGGTGCCATGGCCAGATCTCGCGCGTCGAAATCTCCGAGCAGACGCTCCTGAGCGGCACCACGGTGTCGGCCATCACGGGGGCACTGATCGAGGAAGGGCTGATCCACGCCATCCACACCACGGTCAATGGCGAAGCGCATCGGGGCCGGCCGCGCGTGCTGCTGGGCCTCGTGCCGGATGCAGCCTATGTGGCGGGGATCAAGATCGCCGAGACGATGACGACGCTGGCGCTGGTCGACTTCCGCGGCGAACTGGTCGCGTCGTCGCAGCTGCCGATCCGCATGGCCCGGCAGCCGGCCGACGTCATCACCGACATCATCGAGGACGCGCTGAACGACTGCCTCGACAAGTCCGGGATCGACCGGGGGCGGGTCAAGGGCATCGGCATCGGCGTGCCGGGACTGGTGGATTCGCGCTCCGGGCGCAGCTATTCGAGCCCGGTGTTCGGGGAACGCGAAGTCCCCATCACGACGCTGCTGGGCGAGCGGACCGGGCTGCCGGTGAAGATCGAAAAGCCGGCCAACCTCCTGGCGCTCGCCGAAAGCTGGTTCGGCTACGCCCAGTCGGAAAAGAGCTTCGCCGTGGTGGCGCTCGACCAGACGGCCAGCCTCGGCCTCTGGGTCGAGACCGATCTGCACCGGGGGGCGAGTGCCCTGGGCCCTACCTTCGCGCATGTGAAGGTCGGCGGGACCGGCCGGCGATGCGACTGCGGGCAGATCGACTGCCTCAATGCCTATTTCAGCCATTCGGCGATGCGCCGCGATGCGGCCGCGCAATTGGGGGACGCCTTCGTTGCAACCCCGCTCGCGCGCACCGACATCCTCTCCGCCCTGGCCGAGGCCTGCGATGCCGGCTCCGCGGGCGCGCAGGAGCTGATCGAGGCGCAGGGCGCCCGGCTGGGCATGGCGATCTCGCATGTGGTCAACCTGATCAACCCGGAAAAGATCATCGTGGCGCTGGAATCGGCGCGCTATTGCGCGCTGGTGGCGCCGGCCCTCAGGGCCGCGATCGAAGCCAACAGTTTCCGCGCCCATTTTGCCGCTACCGAACTCATTTTTCACACGCTCGACGAACAGCTCTGGGCCCGCGGCGCGGCCGCCCTGATGCTGCGGGACGTCTATAGTGCGCCTTGGACGAGCAGCTACCAGGAGGATAAGGTATGACGAAATCTGCGCTGATCGTATGGGGCGGCTGGGATGGCCACACCCCGGAGCAAAGTTCGCGCGTCGTCGCCGGGCTGCTCGAGGGGCATGGCTTCAAGGTCGACATCGAGCCGACCACCGAGGCCTTCGCCGATGGCGGGCTCGGCCAGTACGATCTGATCGTGCCGGCCATCACCATGTCGCGCATCGAAAAGGAGGAGCTGACCAACCTCCTCGCCGCCGTCCGCGCGGGCACCGGGCTCGCGGGCTTTCACGGGCTGATGTGCGACAGCTTCCGCAATGAGCCGGACTATCAGTTCATGACCGGCGGACAGTGGGTGGCGCACCCCGGCAACATCATCGACTACACGGTGAACATCACCCGCCCGGACGACCCGATCACCGCCGGGATCGGCGATTTTCCCTACCGGTCCGAGCAATACTACATGCATTTCGACCCGAGCGTCGAAGTGCTGGCGACCACCACGTTTTCGGGCGAGCTGTTCGAGGAGATCGCGGGGGTGGTGATGCCGGTGGTCTGGAAGCGGCGCTATGGCAAGGGGCGGGTGTTCTACTCCTCGCTCGGCCATGTGGTCGACGAGTTCCAGGTGCCGCAGATGCGGACCATTTTCGAACGCGGCGCCCTCTGGGCGGCCCGCTGACCCCCAACCATCGGCAAGGAGGAGACGATGGCTGAACTGCAGCTTCGGGGCATCAACAAGAGCTTCGGCACCGTCAAGGTGATCCATGACGTCGATCTCGACATCGGCGATGGCGAGTTCGTGGTCTTTGTCGGGCCCTCGGGCTGCGGCAAGTCCACGCTGCTGAGGACCATTTCGGGTCTAGAGGAGCCGACGGCCGGCCAGGTGCTGATCGGCGGCGAGGACGTCACCGATTTCGACCCGTCGGAGCGCGGCGTGGCGATGGTGTTCCAGTCCTATGCGCTCTACCCGCACATGACGGTGGAGGAAAATCTCGGCTTCGGCTTGAGGATGGGCGGCATGCCCAAGCAGCAGGTGGCCGAGCGCGTGCAGGGCGCGGCGCGCATTCTCGAGCTGACCGATCTGCTAGAGCGCAAGCCGCGCCAGCTTTCGGGCGGCCAGCGCCAGCGCGTGGCCATCGGCCGGGCGATCGTCCGCCAGCCCAAGGCCTTCCTGTTCGACGAGCCGCTTTCCAACCTCGATGCGGAGCTGCGGGTGCAGATGCGCATCGAGATCGCCAAGCTGCACCAGCAGCTGGGTGCCACCATGGTCTATGTGACGCACGACCAGGTGGAAGCGATGACGCTCGCCGACCGGATCGTGGTGCTGCGCGCCGGCAAGGTGGAGCAGCAGGGTTCCCCCATCGAGCTCTACGACAACCCGGACAATATCTTCGTTGCCGGCTTCATCGGCTCGCCGCGGATGAACTTCATCGACGGCACCATCACGGCGATCGAGGGGCAGGAGATGGCGGTGCAGCTGACGGCGTTCGACGGCCCTCCCCTCGCGGTGCGGCGCCGGGGCAGCGGCGGCGCAGTCGGCGACCGGATCAGCGTCGGCATCCGGCCCGAGCACTTCGCGGACGCCGCCCAGTTCGGCACCGCGCTCAGCGCCAAGGCCCAGGTGGTCGAGCAGTTGGGCGGCGTTTCCTATGTCTATGCCGTGGGCAAGGACGAGGCGACCAAGGTCACCATCCAGCAGAAGGGGCACGCCCGGATGGAGAGCGGCGCAACGATCGAGGTCGGCATCGAGCCCGGCGCGACGCTGGCGTTCGACAGCGCGGGGTTGCGGATCTAGGCCGGGTCACGGCGCCCGCTCCCGCCGGCCAGCGGGATGCGGACGAGCACGCGGAGACCGCCGGCATCGCTGCGCGACAAATGCAGGGTGCCGCGGTTCAGCTGCAGCACTTCCCGGGCGATCGCTAGGCCGAAGCCGGTACCGGACCGGGCCTCGTCCAGCCGCTTGCCACGCTCGCCCAGCATCGCAATTTGCGCGTCGGTGAGACCCGGGCCATCGTCGTGCAGTTCGAACTCGGCCATCGTGCCCTGGGCACGACAGGCGACGCGCACCTCGGTGCGCGCCCATTTGGCGGCGTTCTCGAGCAGGACACCCACCAGCTCCATGAGGTCGTGCGGGTCCATATCAACAGTGACCCTGTCGGTATCGACCTTCCAGAACAGCTCCTCGCCGCGGCCGGTCTTGCGCAGGACGGCGACGGAGCGGAGCACCATTTCGTCAAGCGCCGCGGAGAGGGCGCGGTCGTCCGAGCGGAGGCGGAGCTGGGCCAGTCGCAGCTGGTAGTCGACGCGCAGCTTCATTTCGGCCCCAAGCATTTCGAGCACCTCAGCGCTTTCAACGTCGCCGGACGACCGCAAGCGCGCGGCGGTGGCGCTCAACACCGCGAGCGGCGTGTTGAGGCCATGCGCCAGGTCGTCGGCCCGGGTCCGCGCCAGGGCGATGGACCGCTCGTGCGTTGCGAGCAGCGCGTTGACGGTATCGACCAGCGGCACCAGTTCCTGCGGATAGCGGCCCGCCAGCTTGGGCAGCCTGCCTGCGGCCACTGCCTCGAGTTCCTGCCGCACCCGCGCCAGCGGCTTCAATCCCAGATGCACGGTGAGCCAGCCGGCCACCAGGAGAGCCACGGCGAGCGCAATAAAGGCCCAGGCGATATCGCCTGCGAAGCTCTGCACGTTGCGGCCGCGGATCGCCACATCTTCGGCAACGCTGACCCGCAGCTGGCGATCGCCCCCGCTACCGGGCAACACGACATCCTGCGTCACCGCGTCGAGCCGCTGGCGGGAGGGCCCGGCGACGCGGGCCCGCGATGGGGCGCCCGGGCCGGACGGGGCCGGCACGACCAGATCGACGTCCCACAGGGAACGGGACCGGACGGTCTCACCTGTTCCGAGATCCAGCACCTGCCAGTAGCGGCCGGAGGCCGGCGTGGCATAGCGGGGATCACTGAGCGGCGGCGCGAGCCCCGACAAGGCTCCGTCGGCCGAGATCCCGATAAGCACCCGGTCCACGGCACTGGTCAGATCCTCGTAGCGATCGCGCTCGACGCTCGCGGCGAAGATGAACACGATGGCCGCGCCAGCGAGCAGCAACGCGACGAAGAGCCAGGCGCCCGCGCCAATAAGCAGACGGAGCCGCAGGGAATAGATGCTCAACTGTCCTCACCGGGCAGGCAGTAGCCGAATCCCCGTCGGGTTCGGATCACCTGGCGGCCGAGCCGGCGCCGGAGGCGGCCGACCAGCTGCTCCACCGAGTTGGGATCGCGCTCAGTATCGGGGCTGTAGATCTTCTCGGTCAGTTCCTGCTGCGAAATGACCTGCCCGCGGTGGTGCAGCAGTTCGGCGAGCAGCTTGAACTCCAGCGGCGTCAGCTCGACCGGCACGCCGTCGCGCGTCACCTGCATCAGCCGGGCATCGAAGACATAGCCGGCAAAGTGGATGCGCGACGAGGCGAGGCCGTTGGCGCGGCGGATGATGGCGCGGACACGCGCCAGCACCTCCTCCATCTGGAAGGGCTTGACCACATAATCATCGGCACCCGCCTCGATCGCCTCCACTTTTTCCTCCCAGCGACTCCGGGCCGTGAGGACCAGGACGGGCGCGTTGCGGCCGGCACTGCGCCAGCGCTTCAGTACGGTGAGGCCATCGAGACTGGGCAGCCCGAGATCGAGAATGACCGTATCGAAGCTTTCGGCATCGCCGCGGCGCCAGGCGAGCTCGCCGTCCGCCTCGGCCTCGACCACGAAGCCGGCCCGTTCCAGCGTCACCTTGAGCGGCTGGAGAATCCGCTCGTCGTCCTCGGCCACGAGCACACGCATCAGTTGTTCCTCACGCGTCGACCGGAACGGGCGTAATAATAAAGCTTGTGCAGGATGCCGTTCCGCTCCAGCACTGTGATGGCGTAGAGGTAGCTGCCGCGGAAGCGCACCAGTTCCAGATCGAGCACGCGCCCGTCGCTTTCCTGCTCGACGATGGCGAGAATGTCCTCGAGCGGCAGCGCCGCGCCCGCCCGCACCGCACTCTGCACCAGTTGCTGTTCCCGTGGCAGTTGGACCACATCGTCGCCAGCCGGGCCGCCGGGGTCGGCGCCGCCAGTGCCGCCGCCGTTGCCGCTGGCATTGCCACCACCGCCGCCGACGCCCGCGTTGCCACCGCCGCTCCTGCCACCTCCAGCGTTGTCATTGCCGGCATTGCCGCTGCCGCTGCCAGCATTGCCCTCATTGCGATTGCTGCTGTTGCCCGAGGCGGCCTCCGAGCGCTCACTGGCATTGCCGCTGCCGCCCTTTTGCGCGAGGGCGGGCGCTGTGCACAGGACGCAGAGCACGAGGGCAGTCCACAAGGTCACAGGCTTCTTCATCATGGCAGCACAACGCGGGAATGAGCCTGGAGATGCGGCGTCCTTCGCCAGTCCGGGGGGCGCCCATGGCGCGGCGCCTGCTTCAGCTCCACATAAAGGCTTCAGGCCGCAGCGCTGCAAGGAGAATTCCAGCGCTGCGGCCTGACGCTGGCGCGTGGCCTCCCGCTCTCCGGCGGGTTACATCCCGGCCTCCCGGGTTAGTTTAGCTGGTCTTCAGGCCCAGATAGCGAGCGAAGACCCAGCCCTTGCGACCATCCTCGGTGGTGATTTCCGTCCATCCGTCGCGGGCGTTACCCACGGAGACGGCCGTCCCCGCCGGGAGCTTGAACCGTGCCTCGGTCGTCCTCGCCGGACCGGCGCGAACGATCAACACATCCGCCACGACCTCGTGGCTGAAGTCGGCGCGTACCGGCTCGACCGCAAGCGTCTGGGCGACCGTGGGCAGCCTGACGACGACCGGCACGGACCGCGCCACATCAAGCTCACTGGCTTTGGTCACAGGAAGGTCGGCCGGGACGTACCAGGCGTCCCGGGTCGGTTCGGCACGCGGCGCATTCGCCACGGCCTGACTGACCGTCTCGGTCATGAACATCCACGCCAAGCCGATGATGGCGAAGGAACCGAGCGTTGCGGCACCGAACCGCAGTGCGGGATGGGGGCGACGCCGCTCTCCGAACGGGATGGTTTTGCTGACCTGACGCGACATCATCGACATTCACCTCGGGCATGTTGTTGTTGTCTGGCCTCGGCGCGTCAGTGCTGCGCCACGTGGAGGCCGAGTGTTCTGTGCCGATTAAAGCCGCGAGCGCCCCGGGAGTTCCGAAAAAAGTGAGTGAATTCAATGCTGTACTTAAGCTGTGAGAGTATCTCAGCGAATCTTCAGGTTCAGCGGTCCCGCTCGGTTTTATTGGCGGACGGCCAGCACCCGGACCCGCGCAACAAAACGGCCGGCGCCCGTGGCGGGCGCCGGCCTGATCCGGAAGGGCGGGGCCGAACCCCTCGCGGAAGCTGCGATTACTCGGCGTCGTCGCCCTCGTCGCTGCTCTGCTTGTTGAGCTGACCAGGCGCGTGATCCCGGCCGGTCTCACCCTCACCCTTCACCTGGCCCGGGGCGTAGTCCCGAGCGGATTCGCCATCGCCCTTCATCTGGCCGGGAGCGAACTGCCGCGCCGAATTCCCGGGGACTTCGTTGTCATCACTATCCGAGCCGAAATGGGTGAGGCAGAATTCCTGCTCCGCGGCGTTGGTCGGGTAGTCGGCGGAGTAGTCCCAGTAGGCCCTCAGGCCATTGCTCTCGGCGGCGAGACGCACGGCTTCGTCGCGCGACACATAGACCGAGTCGAGTGCATCGGCATCGGCACCCGCGGCCGCCTGCTCGGCGGTGGCGAATGTAATCAGGCAGACATAGTCGCCTTCCGGCGCTTCCTGCGCCATGGCCGTAGACGACAGCAGGGCAAAACCGGCGACTGCCGACAGAATAGCAAATTTGCGCATGGTTATAACTCCGTTTCTTGTTCGCGATGTAACTCTCGCAGCCAATCAACCAGCGCAGTACAGACCGGTTCCTTCTTGTAATTCTGCTGAATTTCTAAGACAGGACCGTCACAGAGACGATATCTTTTTGGCGGAGGGCCAGGGTATCGCGATGCCCGTCTCAGCCGAAGCGGCCGCAGTGCTCAGGCTGGGGCGACGACGATGCGGAAGCCGTTGCCGCGCCAGAAGCCGTTAGGTTCGAGGCTGCCGCGATAGGAGCAGCAGGCCTTGAGGCTGGTGCTGGAAAAGCAGCCGCCGCGCAACACACGGCGAATAGCGGGGCCGGCATCCGGATCTTCGCGGCCGTCATCGGCATAGGGATAGGTGAAGCTGGGGGTGGCCATGTCGTCGCCCCAGAGCGTCGTGGTCCATTCCCAGACCTGGCCGGCCATGTCGAGGCAGCCATAGGGCGATTGCCCGGCCGGGAACAGGCCGACGGCAGCGGGGGCGTTGAAGCCGCTTTCCTCGGAATTGGCGGCATCGCTGTTCCAGCCCCTGCCCCAGGGATAAACGATCTCGTCGCCGCCATCGGGCTGGTCGCCGCGCGCAGCGCGCTCCCATTCCGGCTCGGTGGGGAGGCGCACCCGCTGGTCGGCGCCGATGCGGCCTTCGGCGCGCCACTCCGCGGTCAGCCAGTCGCAATAGGCGCGGGCATCGTGCCAGGTGAGGTCGGTGGCCGGCGCGTTGCGGCGCGCGGGGTCGCTGGCCTCGGGCGAGAGCCAGGTGCGGCCCGTGGCTGCGACGAAGCGGGCATAGAGCGCGTTGGTCACCGGATAGCGGCCGATGCTGAAGGGCTCGACGCTGGTCTCATGCACCGGCATGGAATTGGGATGGCTGGTGTAACCCATGGTGAAACGCCCACCGGGCACCGCGCAGAGGGCCTCGAGATCGCGCGGATCGCCCTGCACGGAGAGGATGCGGGCGGCCCGGTCTCGCTCCACGGGCGAGAGCCGGCCGGTCACGATGAGGCGTTCGAGGCGGTCGAGAATCCCCGGATCGTCCGGCACGACATCGGCGAGCAGCAGGGCGCCACGGAGGGCGGTGTCGCTGTCGTCGGCGAGCAGCAGGGGCAAGAGGCCTCTGGCGCGCTCGGGCGCGCGCCGCAGCAGGCTGGCCAGGCTGGGCGTCCATAGCGCGCTGTCGGCGTGGAACAGTTCGGCCGTCGCGGCATCGTCGCGGGTCGTCAGATGGTGGCCGGCCAGCAGGCCGTCGACGAGGCGATTGACGGAGCGGCCGGTCGCGAGGGCGCGGAAGCCGGCCTCGGCCGCTTCTGGCTGCCGACGCAGCCAGTGGTCGACGATCTCCTCGGCCGTCGCGGCGGGTTCGGAGAGGGTCAGCGCCAGCGCGAACAGCGCCGGATTACCTGCCGCCGCGGTGAGGGCCGCCGGCGCGGCGATCCCCTCCGCCGCGAGGAAGCGCGCGCGCTCCTCGGGATCGAGCGGCATCAGGCTGTGGACGGCAATGCCGAAGGGGATTTTCCAGCCCTTGATCACCGCCCCGTCGCCGAGCAGGAGGACCGGGCGATCGCCAATGGCCGCGAGCAGGGCCGAAAGGCGCGTTTCGCTGATGCGATCGACGCCATCGAGGATGAGCGGCCCGCTTTCGGGCAGGACGGCGGTGGCAGTGCCGAGATCGATATAGGCGGCACCGGTTTCGGCGGCCCATTGCCGCGCGAACACGGTCTTGCCGGCGCCGCGTTCGCCCAGCAGCAGCAGCCGCGGGAACATCTCAGCGGCTTCCCGGGCGGTGAAATAGACCGGCGGCTCGGGCGCCGCCTGGGGCTGGCGCAGCGAGCGCAGGCCCTTGGCGGCCTTGTCCTCATGGGTGAAGTTCACCCGCAGCGTGAAGGCGGGGGCGCTCATGCGAACAGCTTGGCGACTTCGGGATTGTGGAAGCGCTGGATCTCGATGGCATAGCCAGCGGGATCCTCGAAGAAGAAGTGCTCGCAATAATTGCCGCGCAGCAGCCCGGACAGATTGGCGACGCCGGCGGCCGTGAGCCGCTTATGCCAGCCCTCCACATCCTCCGAGACGATGGTGAGCAGCACCGCGCTCTTTTCCTGATGCCTCAGATGGCCGCGATTGCCGTCGACGATGCCGAAATAGCTGTTGGGGGCGATGCGATAAATGCGGGCGAGCCCCTGGTCGAGGACCAGTTCGAAGCCCAGCACCTGCTCGTAGAACGGCGCCACCGCGTGGATATCGGGATAGTAGAAGAAGGTGATGGCGTAGTCTTTGCTCATTTCGGCGCTCATTGGATGGTGAGGACCCCCTTCTGGTCGATGCCCAGCCCGGCACAGTCGGGGCGGGCCGCGAAGATTTCGACGGGGTGGAAGAGGTAGAGCCAGGGCGGGTTGGCATTGAGCCGCCGCAGCGCCGCGGCATAGGCGCGTTCGCGGGCATCATCGGTGACGGCGGCATTGGCGGCCCGGATCAGGGCTTCGGTTTCGGCATCCTCATAGCCCTGCCACCAGACGGCCCGGTTGCGGGCAGAAATCTTGTCGTCGAGCACGCGATAGGTGCTGTGCGGCGAGGAATCGAAGATCGCCATGTCGCCGATGGCCTTGCGGCCGACCTGGCGGGCATATTCGGGGCGATCGGTCTCGGTCTCGATGGTCACCGAGAGGCCGATCTCCTCGAGCGACTGCGCCACGAAGCAACTGATCTCAGGCGCGCGTTCGGGCATATGGAGCGGCGTGCGGAGGACGATCGCAGCGGGCCCTCCCACGCTGTCGATGAGGCGCCGCGCGCGGTCCGGGTCGTAGGGGATGGGGGCGATCGGCTCGGCCATGCCGAGATGGAAGGGGCTGACGATGGTCGCGGCCTCGGCGCCCAGGCCCTGAAAGATCTCGGCGATCAGCCGCGTCCTGTCGACGGCATGATTGGCGGCGAGCCGGGCCTCGGGGGCGGCAAAGAGGCCCGCGCTGCAATTGAGGTAGTACATCACCGAGAGGGTGTTGACCGCCCTGCCCCACTGGAAGCGCGGGTCGAAATCCACCGCCGCGTGCATGCGCTCGAGATTGAGCGCGGCGTCGACCTGACCGGCCTTCAACTGGTCGTAGCGCGCCTCGGCGCCGGGCACGCAGTGGACCGTGAGGGGGCGCAGCGCGCCGGCCACCGGTTCGAGGCGCGCGAACTGGTGGGCGGTGAACGCGGCGACGCGATAGCGGCCGGTGCCGAGGATCGGGCGTCCGGCAGCGTCCTCGCGGCAGATGTAGAATTCCGAGAAGATGTCGAGAATGTCGGCCAGGGGCTCGGGGTTCTCGACGGTGAGCGTGGTGCTGGTGGGGGCGCTGAGCGTCGCCTGCGCGAGATAGCGCGAATAGCTCCACTTCATGCCGAACATGTCGCGGGAATTGAGGATGCCGGCGATGAAGGCGAGGATGTGGTCGGCCGTGCAGGCGACACCATCGTGAAAGCGGGCGCCGTCGCGGATGGTGAAGCTCCAGCGCCTGCCGTCCGGGCTGTGCGTCCAGTGCGCGAACAGCGCCGGGGCGACCCGGCCGCCGGGCTGCCAGCGCAGCAGCGGCTCGAAGACCAGGTTCTTGAGGGTCAGGATCGAGGTGTCGTCCGTCACCCGGTTGGCGGGAAGAAAGTCGAGCCTTTCGAGAGCGATGGTCAGCATCAGTCGATCTCGCTGCGCCGGCGCGGATTGAACCAGTCGGCGAGGCTGTCGCCGATCAGGTTGAAGCAGAGCACGGCAAAGAGGATGGCCATGCCCGGCGACAGCGCGACCCAGGGGCTTTCGCGCAGATATTGCAGGTTGGCGGAGACATCGGCGCCCCATTCGGCCAAAGGTGGCTGCGCGCCGAGGCCGAGGAAGCCGAGGCTGGCGGTCTGGAGGATCGCGCTGCCGAGGCTCAGCGAGGCCTGGACCAGCAGGGGGCCGAGGCCGTTGGCGAAGACATAGCGCCACAGGATGCGGCGGGTGGGCAGCCCGAGCGAAATGGCGGCCTCGACATAGGGCTTGACCGAAATCGCCAGCGCCTGGCTGCGCGCGACGCGGGCAAATTGCGGGGCGAGCGTGATGGCGACGGCCAGCATGGCGTTGTTGAGGCTCGGCCCGAAGGCCGCGGCGAGCGCGATGGCGAGGACGAGGGCCGGAAAGGAGAGCATCGCATCGACGATGCGCATGATGATCATGTCGACGGCGCCGCCGACGAAACCGGCGAGCGTGCCGAAGAAGACCCCGACCGCGAAGGCGATGGCGACGACCCCGATGCCGATGGCGAGCGTGAAGCGGCCGCCATGCAGGACGCGCGTCAGCACGTCGCGTCCGAGGCTGTCGGTACCCAGCCAATGCGCCCAGTTCGGGGCCTGCAGCTTGTTGAGCACGTCGAGCCTGGTCGGCGCATAGGGGCTGAGCATGGGGCCGAAGATCACCGCGAGGATGATGAGCAGCAGCACCACGCCGCCGAGCGTTGCGAGGCTGTTCTTGCGCAGGAAGTGCAACAGAGCGGTCATTTCATCCTCTTGCGCACGCGGGGATCGAGCACGCCATAGAGCAGGTCGACCAGCACCGAAGTCAGCATGAACAGCAGCGAGAACACGAGGGTGGTGCCCTGGATCACCGGGTAGTCGCGGTTCTTGATCGCCTCGAACATGAAGCGGCCAATGCCGGGCCAGGCGAAGATGGTTTCCGTCAGGATGGCGCCGCCCAGCATCTCGGCGAATTTCAGGCCGACCACGGTGATGGCCGGCAGCAGGGAATTGCGCAGGCCGTGCTCGAGGATGACCTGTGCGCGCGACAGGCCCTTGGCGCGGGCGGTGCGGATGAAATCCTCCGAGAGGACTTCGAGCATGGTGTTGCGCACGAAGCGGCCGAGGGTCGCCGCGAGGAAGGCGGCGAGCACGGTGGTGGGCAGGATCAGGTAGCGGACGGCGCTCCACACCACGTCCCACTGCCCGTTCAGCATGCCGTCGACGATGGCGAAGCCGGTGATGGGCTGCATGATGATGTAGGGGCTGAGCCGCCCCGAGACCGGCAGCCAGCCGAGATAGGTCGCAAAGATCAGCTGCAGGATCAGCGCCAGGAGAAAGGCCGGCATCGAGACGCCCACCAGCGAAAACACGCGGGTGAAGTGATCGAACATCGAATTGGGGCGCGTGGCCGACAGCACGCCGATGGGGATGCCGACGACGATGGCGACGAGGGTCGCCGAAATCGCCAGTTCCAGCGTCGCGGGCAGGCGCAGCAGGATTTCCTGCAGCACGGGGGCGCCGCTTTTCAGGGACGTGCCCATATCGCCCTGGAGCAGCCCCAGCACGTAGTTGACGAACTGCATGTAGAAGGGCTCGTCGAGACGCATCTGTGCGCGGAGCGCGGCAATCTGGGCGTCGGTTGCACCGGGCCCGAGCAGCGTAACGGCCGGATCGCCCGGGATCAGCCGGACGAGGGAAAACACGATAACCAGGACCAGGATCAGGACCGGGATCAGCGCCAGCAGACGGCGCACCAGAAAACTCGCCATGTCCATTCTCCACGACACGAACCGCTCCCGCGGCGCCAAGGGACCAGGCGCTGCGGGAGGATTGAGCAGGCGAGCCTACTCCTTGAAGACGCTCCAGTACTCGTTCAGCGGCGGGGCGCTGTTGATCACGAGGCCATTCACATTGGCGCGGGTAAACACGATCAGCTTGGGGCTGAACAGGTAGGCACCGGGGATTTTCGCCGCGATCTTTTCCTGGATGTCGAAATAGAGCTGCTTGCGCGCGTCCTCGTCCACGGTCTGCTGTGCCTCGAGGATCAGCCCGTCGAGCTCGGCGTCCTCAGGCATGCGGAAGGTCATGGCCGTGTCGGCGAGGCTCGACAGGTAGCCGATGGTGATGTGGGCGTCGGGATCGTTGTACCAGGGCTGGCGACCATCGAGGGCGATGTCGAACTGGCCGGCGGTCTGCAGCGCGCGATAGGCCGGGAACTCGGTCTGGGCGATGGTGGCGTTGATGCCGATATCGGCGAGGTTGGCCTGGACGAAGGTGGCCACGGCGCCCCAGAGCGGACCCTGGAAGCTGTAGAGGGTGAAGTCGAGGCTCGCTGGATCGACCCCGGCTTCGGCCAGCAGCGACTTGGCCAGCTCCGGATCGTAGCTCGGCGCGAGCTCCTGCATGCGGGGGTTGAAGGCCCAGTTATTGCTGGTCAGCGGACCATAGACGCGCTCGGCGGTGCCGCCGAAGACGCCCTGCAGCAGGCCGTCATAGTCGATGGCGTGGACGATGGCCTCGCGCACCTTGATGTCGGCGACCGGACTATCGGGATTGTTGTTGTTGAATTCCAGCTGCCGGATGATCTGGCTGGGGGCCTCGAGGATCGTGATGTCCGGGTTGGAGCTGAGGGCCGCGACATCCTCGGCGGCAATCGCCGAGAGCTGGCCCTGCTGCTGCACGATGTCGACGCCGCCATTCTCGAGTTCGAGACGACGCGTCGAGGCATCCGGAATCACGCGGTAGATGATGCGTTCGAGTTGCGGTGCGCCGCGGAAATAGTCGGGGTTGGCGTCGAGAACGATGTTGGTGTCGGCCTGGTAGCTGGCGAACTTGAAGGGGCCGGTGCCGACCGGACGGGTCGCGAAGCCCTCGCCATATTCGGCGACGGCGGCGGGGCTGACAATCGCGGCCTGGGGCTGCGCCAGGATGGAGAGGAATGCCGGGTAGGGCTCGCTCAGCGTGATCTTCACCTCGGTGGGCGAGACCACGGCGATGTCGGAGATGAGACCGAAGGTCGCCCCGACATAGGGGTTGATCGACTTGGTGCGCTCCAGCGAGAACTTGACCGCCTCGGCGTCGAAATCGGTGCCGTTGTGGAACTTGACGCCCTCACGCAGGGTGAAGTCGATCTCGGTGCCTGCCGGCGACACGGTCCAGCTCTCGGCGAGGCGGCCTTCGAGCTGGGCGAAGTCGGGCGCAGTCCAGGCGACGAGCGTGTCGAAGACGTTGAGGATCACCTCGCTGCCCACCGGCTCGGCCCGGTTGGCGCCCGGCTCGAGACCCACGGCGTCGGACGGCACGGCGACGACCAGCGTCTTCATCGGATCGGTGCTCTGCGCATAGGCGCCGCCTAGCGCGAGTGGCAGGGCGATGGCCGCGCCTGCCAGGAGGTTGCGCAACTTCATCGGTGACCCTTTCGCGGTCTGAACAGTGGCACCAGCGCGAGCGTCATATCTTGGCTGGTATATTACGAAATATCCTACGATCCCGGCCGTGTAAAGCAGCGCTGCTGCGTTTTTGACGCGCGGTGAAGGGCTGCACAAATTATGTGCGGACGTTTGCGGTTCGGCAGGACGCCTTGGCGGGAGGGGCGGCAGGATCGACAACCCATCCCGGCAAAGGCTGCTTCAGGAGGAGGACCTTTCTACCCGGGTCGCCCGCCGCGCACGACCGGCCGGGTCGGATCGGCGACCCATTGCGACCAGGAGCCGACATAGAGGGCGGCGTCGATGCCGATTGCGGCGAGCGCCAGGACCGTGTGGGCCGCGGACATGCCGGCCCCGCAATAAGCCCCCACCGGCCGCGTCGCATCGACGCCGGCGGCTTCATAGATGCCGGCCAGCGCATGCTGATCGGCAAAGGTGCCGTAATCGGTGAGGTTGTCCGGCGCCGGGGTGCTGATCGCGCCCGGGATGTGGCCGCGCGCCGGCACGCCGTCGGGCGTCGGGCCGCCGACATAGTTGGGGCGGATGCGCGCATCGAGCAGGACGCCGGTACGGGCAAGCGCGGCGGCGCTGTCGGCGTCGAGCTCCGGCATATGGCCGGGGCTGAGGACGATGTCGCTGGGCCGAGGGGATGGCGGCGCGGACGCCGTCGGCAGCCCGGCGCGGAGCCAGGCCGGCATGCCGCCATCGAGCACGCGGACATCCGGCAGCCCCGCCCAGCGCAGCACCCACCAGGCGCGGGCCGCGACCATGCTGCGATCGCTATCGTAGACGACGATGGTGGCTTCAGGCCGCAGGCCCCAGCGCCGGGCCTTCGCCTGGAGCGCGGCAATGTCGGGCAGCGGCCGCGCCCCGGCGGCGTCGGAATGCGGCGACTGGAAATCCTCATAGGCCTCGACGTCGATCGCGCCGGGGACGCGCAGGTCACGGATGGAGTCGGCGCCGGTGTAAGGATTGACCGACTGGACGGCCAGAATGACGAGGTCGCGCCCCTCCCCCAGCATCGCGTGGAGCTCGGCGGGGGTCAGCAGCACGCGGCTGCGCGCGGTGTCGGGCATGTCGCATCTCCGGTGCTAATGGAATATCACGTAGCATATTACGTTGACATTTGTCATGTTCGGCGTTGTGCTACAGCCGCCCCGTACAGGACATGCACAGTGCCGATCCTTTCCGTCGAACACCTCACCACTCAGCTGCGCCGCGAAGGCCAGTGGAACACTGTCGTCAACGATGTGAGTTTCACCATCGACGCCAATGAGACGGTGGCGGTGGTGGGAGAATCGGGCTCGGGCAAGAGCGTCACGGCGCTGTCGATCATGGGGCTGCTGCCGCAGCGGGTGAGCAAGGTGTCAGGCCGGGTGCTGCTCGATGGCGAGGATCTGCTGGGTTTCGACGAAAAGCGCATGCAGACGGTGCGCGGCAACCAGATCGGCATGATCTTCCAGGAGCCGATGACGAGCCTCAACCCGGTGCTGACCGTGGGGCGGCAGATTGCCGAAACCCTGATCCGGCATCGCGGGCTCGACCGCGCCACCGCGCGGACGCAGACGATCCAGCTGCTCGATCGGGTGCGGATTCCGGCCGCGACCAAGCGCTTCGGCGAGTATCCGCACGAGATGTCGGGCGGCATGTTGCAGCGCGTGATGATCGCCATGGCGCTCGCCTGCCGGCCGCGGCTGCTGATCGCCGATGAGCCGACCACGGCCCTCGACGTGACCATCCAGGCGCAGATCCTCGATCTCATCAAGGAACTGCAGCACGAAGAGAACATGGGCGTGCTGTTCATCACCCACGATATGGGCGTGGTGGCCGAGATCGCCGACCGCACCGTGGTGATGTTCCGCTCGCTGGCGCTCGAAAGCGGGGCGACCGAGGACATCTTCGCCAAGTCGACGCAGAACTACACCCGCGCCCTGCTGGCAGCCGTGCCGCAGCTCGGCTCCATGGCCGATATCGCGCACCCGACGGCGTTTCCGATCGTCGACGTCGCGACCGGTGCCACCACGCCGGCGCGCGAGACCGCCGACACGGTGGTTGCAGGCGCCCCGGTGCTGGACGTGCGCAACCTCGTCACCCGCTTCGACATCCGCTCGGGCCTGCTCGGCAAGGTGATGGGCCGCGTGCATGCGGTGGAAGATGTCAGCTTTTCGCTGCAGCCGGGCGAGACCCTGGCGCTTGTCGGGGAATCTGGCTGCGGCAAGTCGACGACCGGCCGCTCGGTTCTGCGCCTGGTCGAGGCGACGAGCGGCTCGATCACGGTGGCGGGCGAGGATGTGCGGGGCATGCGCAAGGGCGCACTCGACGCCAAGCGCCGCAGCATGCAGATGATCTTCCAGGACCCGTTTTCGAGCCTCAATCCCCGCATGCGCATTGGCGATGCCATTGCCGAGCCGCTGCTGACCCATCGGCTGGAAACGCCGGCCGGCGCGCAGCAACGCGTGGTGGAACTGCTGGAGGGCGTGGGGCTGGGCGCCGACATGGCGCGGCGCTTCCCGCATGAATTTTCCGGCGGCCAGCGCCAGCGCGTCGCCATTGCGCGGGCCCTGGCGCTGAACCCGAACCTGATCGTCGCCGACGAGGCGGTGTCGGCGCTCGACGTGTCGGTGAAGGCGCAGGTGGTCAACCTGATGCTGGAACTGCAGGAGCGGCTGAAGCTCGCCTATCTCTTCATCTCGCACGACATGGCGGTGGTGGAACGCGTCAGCCATCGCGTGGCGGTGATGTATCTCGGCGAGATCGTCGAGATCGGGCCGCGGGCGGCGATCTTCGGCAATCCGCAGCACCCCTATACCAAGCGGCTGCTGGCGGCGGTGCCGATCGCCGACCCCACCCGCCGCCACCTGCGGCGCGTGCCGGCCAGCGACGAGATCCGCAGCCCGATCCGCCCGGTCAGCTATGTGCCGCCGCAAAGGCACTATCGCGAGGCGACGCCCGGCCATCTCGTCCAAGTGCCCGGCGCGGAATGGGCCGCATAGAGCGGTTCAGCGAGCCGGTGATCCGGTCCGGCTAGAACGAGATGCCGCTGTCGGATTTGTCGAGCAGGGCGCGCAGCAGGCCCTGGCGCGTGTTCTCGTTGTGCTCGACCATGGCGGCGCGAGCGGCGTCCGGATCGCGCTGCCTTAGGATGGCGACGATGCGGTGATGATCGTTGGTGGTCTCGGGATTCACGTCGCGCACCTGCGCGCCCATGTAGAAGAAGCGGCCGCACTCCTCGAGATGGCTGACCACGAGGCTCAGGAGGCGTGGATTGCGCGAGGCGCGGGCAATGGCGGTGTGAAAATCCTCGTTCGCGCGCACGAAGCTCTGCGTGCTGACATTCTCGCCACGCACATAGCTGGCGTCGGCGAGGGCATCGAGCTGTGCCAGTTCGCTCTCGGTGAGATTGACCGCGGCCATGGCGCCGGCTGTGCCCTCGAGCATGGCGCGGACCGCGAACAGATCGTTCATGTCCTTCACGGTCACCGAGGTCACGCGGTAGCCGCGGCGCGGAAAGGCTTCCACCAGCCCCTCGACGCCAAGTCTTCCCAGCGCCTCGCGCACCGGCGTCTTGCTCATCTGCAGTTCGTCCGCAAGTTCGAGCTCGCTGACTTCGCACCCGGGCGGCAATTGCCCGATGATGATGCGATGGCGCAATTGCTGATAGGCTTGGTCGGTGAGGGAGATCTTCGTTTTGGTCAACGGCGCTGTGCTTCCCGCGGCAGGCATATGCGGCTCAGAATCTCGTGGCTTTGCCTCAACATCGGGCAGGTCGACAAAATTGACCATGGAATTCGCACATAACCCTTTTCGTGTCGTATTTGGTAGTATATTACGTAGAATATTCTAACGCAGGTGCACCGTGCCGTCGATCCTCGTCATCAATCCGAACAGCTCGCCTTCGGTCACCCGCTCGATGCGGGACGGCCTCGGCATCGTCACCCAGCGCACCAGCCACGACATCCAGTGCATCGAACTGCCCAAGTCGCCACCGGGCATCGAGACCGATGCGCATGTCGAGATGGTCATCCCCAACATCCTTGAAAAGCTCGCCGAGAGCGACGCCGATGCCTTCGTGCTGAGCTGCTTTTCCGATCCGGGCATCGCACAGGCCCGCGCCGCGACGACGAAGCCGGTGGTCGGCATTGCCGAGTCGGCGTATCTCGCAGCGCTCGGCCTCGGCCGCAGCTTCGGCATCGTCTCGCTGGGCCCCTCCTCGATCGGCCGCCACAAGCGCTACCTCGATGCGCTGGGCCTGTCGGGTCGGCTGGCCGGCGACCGGTCCATCGACATGACCATTCCCGAACTCATGGCCAATGACGTCGTCGAGACCGTGGTCCGCACCGGCGAGAAGCTGCGCGACGAGGATGGCGCCGATACGGTCATCCTCGGCTGCGCCGGGCTCGGTTCCTACCGGGCGGCGATGGAGGCGGCGCTCGGCCTGCCGGTCATCGATCCGGTGCAGGCCGGCGTCGCCCTCGCGGTCACCCAGCTCGACCTCAACTATCGTCGCCGGGCGCGCTGAGCATGGACCAGCTGATCCGCGGCACCATCGTCACCCCCACGGGCCCGATCGAGAAGGGCTGGCTGGGCATTGAGGGCGGCAAGATCGCCGCCATCGGCGCGGGTGAGGCCCCCGCTGCCGCAGCGGTTCACGATGCCGGCGCAGCCTATGTCGTTCCCGGCATCATCGACGGCCAGACCCATGCCGGCAGCTATGCCGGCCTTCCGGGCATCGGCTCGACGACGCGCTCGGCCGTGGCGGGGGGCATCACGACCATCGTCGACATGCCCTATGACAATCCGGCCCCGCTCAACACGCCGGAGCGGCTCGCAGAGAAGCAGGCGGCGATTGCCGCGCATGCCCATGCCAATGTCGCGCTGTACGGCACGGTGATGCCGGGACAGGACATGAGCGCGGTGCGCCCGCTGATCGATGCGGGGGTGGTCGCCTTCAAGATTTCCGGCTTCGAATCGAGCCCGACGCGGTTTCCGCGCATTGCCGCCGACCAGTTGCTCGACCTGTTCGAAGCGCTGGCCCCGACGGCCGTGCCGCTCGGCATTCACAACGAGGACCAGGAGATCGTGCGCGCCCGCATCGCCCGCGCCAAGGCGGCCGGGCAGAACGGCATCGCGGCGCACTCCTCGAGCCGGCCGCTGGCCGCCGAGCAGGCCTCAACCGCGCATTTCCTCGAACTCGGGGCACTGTCGGGGGCGCATGCACATATCGTCCACCTCACCTCCTCGCGTGGCTTCCACCTTGTCGAGACCTACCGGCGCGATGGCTTCCGTGCCACCGGCGAGCTGTGCGTCCACTATCTGTGGTTCGACCCGGAGGTGGACGAGGCGCTGGGCGCGCGGATGAAGGTCAATCCGCCGATCCGCCCCGGCCAGATCGAGGCGCTCTGGGCCGATGTCGTTGCCGGCCGGGTCGCCTTCGTCAGCTCGGACCATTCGAGCTGGCCGATCGACAACAAGTTCACCCCTTCGATCTTCGATGCCGGCGCGGGCGTTCCGGGGCTCGAAACGCTGTTGCCGGCCTTCTATACCGGGGCGGCGCGGCGCGGGCTCGATGCCGTGCGCCTCACCGTGGAGCAACTGGCCGAGCGGCCGGCGAAGTTCTTCGGCCTCTGGCCCGAAAAGGGCGTGCTGCAGCCGGGCGCCGATGCCGATATCGCCATCGTTGCGGCAGAAAGCATGGTCTGGGACGAGACGCAGGCCCATGACGAGCTCAACTGGAGCCCGTTCCACGGCCGGCAATTCGATTGCCGGGTGGTACGCACCTATGTCGGCGGCAAACTGGCCTGGGACGGGCAGTCGGTCGTCAATCAGCCGGGCGACGGCCGCTATGCGCCGCGCCTCGGCTCCCACTGGTTTCAATAGCAGGACTATCCATGCCGCAGATCACCACCGAGACGAAGGGTGTCTTCGTCATCGCCGTCACGCCGTTCACCGACACCATGGCGGTCGACCATGCGAGCGTCGATTCCATGGTGGACTTCTACTACGAGAAGGGCGCTGACGGGCTGACGATCCTGGGCATGATGGGCGAGGCGCCCAAGCTGACCCAGACCGAGGCGCTGGAGATTTCCCGCCAGACGCTGAAGCGCTCCGGTGACAAGCCGGTGGTGGTCGGCGTCTCGGCCCCCGGCCTTGCCGCCATCGAGGAGTTGACCAAGGCGGTGATGGACATGGGCGCGGCCGGCGTCATGGTGGCCCCGCCCGGCGCGCTGAAGACCGACGACCAGATTTTCGGCTACTACCAGAACGTGGTGGAGGCGATCGGCACCGACGTGCCGGTGGTGCTGCAGGATTTCCCGCTGGTCACCGGCATTCACATCTCCTCGTCGCTGCTCGGCCGCATCATCGAGGCTATGCCCTCCATCGTCATGCTCAAGCATGAGGACTGGCCGGGCCTCGCCAAAATCTCCGATCTCCGTGCTGCCGAAGCCAAGGGGCGGCGGCGGATTTCCGTGCTGTGCGGCAATGGCGGCGTGTTCCTGCCCGAGGAAATGGAGCGCGGTGCCGACGGCGCCATGACCGGCTTCGCCTTCCCCGAAATGATGGTCGACGTGGTGCGTCTCGCCGGTCAGGGTGAGATGGACCGCGCGCAGGATATCTTCGACGCCTATCTGCCGCTGGTGCGCTACGAGCAGCAGCCGGGCCTCGGCCTCGCGGTGCGCAAGCACACGCTGGCGCGGCGTGGCGCCATAGCCAGCCCCGCGCAGCGTCGCCCCGGCGCCCTGCTCGCTCCCCGGGCGGTGGCCGAAGTGGAGCGCCTCATCGCGCGCCAGACCCGCAAGCTGGAGGCACTGGTCTGATGGATTTCGGTCTCAACGGAAAGCGCGCCCTCGTCCTGGGCGCCAGCCGCGGCCTCGGTGCCGCCATCGCCCAGGCCCTTCGCGACGAGGGCGTGACGGTGCTCGCGGCGTCGCGCAGCGGCGCGTACAGGGTCGATCTGGCCGATCCCGACTCGGTCGCCGCGCTCATCGCGCGCGTCACTGCGGAGGGCGGCGTCGACATCCTCGTCAACAATAGCGGTGGCCCCAAGCCCGGCCCGGCGCAGGGGCAGGCGACCGCCGACTGGCAGGCCGCCTTCAGCGCCATGGCGACCTCGCTCTATGCCATCACCGACGCCGTGTTGCCCGGCATGATCGAGCGCGGGTTCGGCCGCATCATCACCGTCGGGTCGTCCGGCGTCGAAGCCCCGATTGCCGGCCTCGCCTTGTCCAACGCAGTGCGCGGCGCGGTGGCGGGTTGGTCCAAGACCCTCGCCGGCGAGGTGGCCAAGCACGGCATCACCGTCAACATGGTGCTGCCCGGCCGCATCGACACCGACCGCCTGCGCGAACTCGATCAGGGCAAGGCCAGCCGCACCGGCGCCAGTATCGATCAAGTGCAGGCCGCCTCGCGCAACGAGATCCCGGCCGGCCGTTACGGCCGCCCCGAGGAATTCGGCGCCGTCGTCGCCTTCCTCGCCAGCCGTCAGGCCAGCTACGTCACCGGCAGCATGCTGCGGGTGGATGGCGGCATGATCAAGGGGCTCTAGGCGGTGGCCTACGATTTCGACACCCAGATCGACCGGCGCAACACCGGCAGCAACAAGTGGAGCCGCTACCCGGCCGACGTGTTGCCGATGTGGGTGGCGGACATGGATTTCGCGGCCGCGCCGCCGATCGTTGCGGCGCTGATGCAGCGGCTCCAGCATCCGGTTTTCGGCTATGGGTCGGCAAAGCCCGAGCTGCGCGAGCAGATCGTCGCCGACATGCAGGCCAGATATGGCTGGACCATCACGCCGGACGATATCGTGTTCCTGCCCGGGGTCGAGCCCGGCTTCAACATGGCGATCAAGGCGCTGCTGCAGCCCGGGCAGACGCTCGCCATCCAGACCCCGATCTATCGGCCGATCCTCATGACGCCGCGGCACTGGGAACTGGCGCAGATCGACCTGCGCGTCGACATGCCCGTTGCGGCGCAGCAGGCGAGCCTCGCGCTCGCCGATGCGGTGCTGCTGTGCAATCCGCACAATCCCACCGGCAAGGTCTATGGCCGCGAGGACCTGCTGGCGCTGGCGGCGGCGACCGGCGACAAGCCCATCATCTCGGACGAAATCCACTGCGAGCTGCTCTATGACGGGCGCCGCCACATCCCCATCGCAGCACTCGATCCCGCGATCGCGCGGCGCACCGTCACGCTGATGTCGGCGGCCAAGACCTACAATATTCCGGGTCTCAAGGCGGGTTTCGCCATCGTCACCGACCCGGTGCGGCGCGAGCAGTTCAACGCGGCGCGGCTCGGCATGGTCGACAGCGTCAACGTCATGGGCCTCGAGGCCTCGCTCGCCGCCTTTCGCGACTGCACCGGATGGCGCGACGAGGTGGTGGCCTATCTCGCGGCCAATCGCGATTACCTCGTCGCGGCCGTGGCCGAGCGCCTCCCCGGCATCGTGATGCAGGCACCCGAGGCGACCTATCTCGCATGGCTCGATTGCAGTGCGCTGGGCCTTGCCGATCCGCAGGCCTATTTCCTCGAGCAGGCCCGCGTCGCCTGCAGCGCCGGCAGCGATTTCGGCGCCGGCTACAGCCAGTTCATCCGGCTCAATTTCGGCTGCACGCGCCAGACCCTGGAAGCAGCCATCGACCGCCTCGCCGCGAGCCCGGCATTCGCCCGGCGCTGAATGGCGCCACATGCGTCACCTCACCCCGGCCCTCTCCGGTGTCGCGCAGATAGCCTCCCCGCTGCCCGATCAGGGGCCGGATGCTGGGGTAGATTTCACCTGTGAGCAGGTCGAGCGCCGGGGTCACGGCATCCTCGGCCAAGACGACAGGTCAGCTCCATCTCCTTCAGATCACGCCGCGCCGGATCGCCTCGGCCACCGCCTGAACGCGGTTGGAGGCGTTCAGCTTGGTGGTGATTTCCTGCACCTTGCGCTTCACGGTGATCTCGGTGAGCGCCAGCTCGTTGGCGATGTCCTGCGTGCGGGCCCCTTCGGCCAGCAGCCTGAGGATGCGGACCTCCTGCGGCGACAGGCCGCTGTCGCGCTGGATCTGCTGGGTGGCCACCCGCCGATACTCCTCCATCATCGCCGGGATGAGTTCGGGCGACAGCATGCGCTCGCCGCCATGTATGGCGCGGATGGCCTGCGCCAGGGTCTCGTAGGAGTTCGTCTTGAGCAGGTAGGCGTCGGCTCCCGCCTCCAGGGCGCCGACCAGGTACTGGCGATCGTCGTAGGTGGACAGGATGATGCAGCGGGGCGGCCGGGGTCTCGACTTGATGATGCGGGTCAGCTGAATGCCGTCCATCGTGCCCAGGCGGATGTCGATGGTGACGATGTCGGGCTTGTGCCGGGCCATGGCGTCCAGGGCCTCGTTGGCATTGGACGCCTCGGTGACCACCTTCATGTCGTCCTCGCTCTCGAGCAGGCTCTTGACCCCGCGTCGGAAGATCTCGTGGTCGTCGACGATCATGACCCTAGTTTGCGGCTGCTCCACCCGGTACTCCGATAATGATGTTGGTCCCTTGCCCGGGATAACTCTGGATGCGCACGTCGCCGCCCACTGCGCTGGCCCGTTCGCGGATGCCCACGATGCCGAGCCCGCGCTCCGCCGTTTCCACCGCGAAACCGCGGCCATTGTCGCGAATGGACACTTCCAGACGCTGGCTGGAGAAGCTGAGGGCGAGGATGAGCGTGCTGGCACCGGCGTGGCGCACGGCGTTGTGGCAGGCCTCCTGCACGATGCGGTACACGGCGAGATCGGCATCCGGCCCGAGCGCAAGTGGCGTTCCCTCGACCCTGATCTCCGTCGCGAGCGGCAGGCTGGCCGGTAGCGAGACCAGGTAATTCTCCAACGCGGGGACGAGCCCGAGCTCGTCGAGGACGGTGGGCCGCAGCGCGTAGATGATCTGCTTCATCTCGTGCAGCGTTTGGTCGAGCAGGCGCTGGCACTGGCTGAGCCGGCCGTCCAGATCCGGATTGTGCGCGACCCGCCGGCGCAGGGCCTGCAACTCGTAGGTCGAGGCGAGAATGGACTGCGCCACGCTGTCGTGCAGGTCGTAGGCAATGCGCCGCCGCTCTTCTTCCTGCACACCGACGAGACGCCGCAGCAGGGCCTGCAATTCGTGCGCCTTCTGCTCGATCTCGTCGCGCGCCTCGCTCAGCTGCGCGGTCCGGTCGGCAACCTTCTGCTCCAGGACCTCGCTCAGTTCCTTGACGCGCGCAAACAGGCGCGCGTTGCCGATCGCGACCACGGCCTGGTCGGCAAAGGCGCGGACCATCCGGCCGTGCTCGACCGTGTAGAAGTCGGGTTCCGGCCAGTCGACACAGAGCCAGCCGATGCACTCTTCGCCGAGGACCAGCGGCGCGCTGCACCAGGCCCGCACCTGTCCCGTGCCTGGCTGCCAGACCCAGTCCGGCTCGGCCGTGACATCGGCGAAGATCAGGGTGCGGTGCTCGTGCAGCACCGGCGCACTCAGCGGCGCGTCGGCCGGCTGGAAGGCGAAACTGCGCACCAGGTCGATGTCCGGGTAGCCCTTGGCCGCGACCACCCGCATCATGCCGTCATCCCCCCGGAGCGTGACGCGGCAGCCGAGATAAGGCACGACCCGCGCCAGTTCGTTCAACACGGCCTCGAGCACGTGGCTGGGGTCGAGGCTGGACGAAATGATGCGGGACACATCGGCCAGCGTATCGGCGAGTTCGCGCTCCTGCCGCTCGGCGGCGAAGAGCCGGTTCTGCTCGATGGCCGGCGCGATCTGATCCGCGATGGTCTGCAGAACGATGACGTCGTCGCGACGAAAGGCGTCCCTGCGGTCGCTCTGGATGTCGAGCACCCCGATGATGCGCTGGCCGAGCCGCAGCGGCAGGGCCAGCTCCGATGCGGTGTTGGGCAGCAGCGTGTGCGAGATGAACCGCCGATCGCTGGTGACGTCCTCGGACATCCGCAGGCGTCCGGTCTCGGCGACGCGGCCGATGATGCCGCGCCCGATCCGCTCGCTGAACCCGGTTTCGAGCAGACGCTCGGCATACGGTCCGCTGGCGTGGACCAGGTCTATGGTCGCCTCGGCCTCGTTAGTGAGCAGGAGCTGGATGTGTTCATAGCCCAGGGAGCGGTGGATCAGCCGGGTGATCTCCTCGAACAGTTCGGCGCGATCATGAATGGAGGTGACCTGCTGGCCGAGCCGATGCACGAGCGAAAGGTGGCTTCGGATATGCTCGATCTGGCGGGCGAGGAGTCCGCTGTCGAGCAGGCCGGCAAAATCGTCGGCGACGAGGCGCACGAGCCTGCTGCGCCGGCGCGACGGGCGCTCGGCCAGCGGAAACCCGAGGATGACGTGGCCGCGCGTCAGTTCGCGCCCGGCGATCGGAGCACCTTCCACCACGAAGCCGTGACTGGCCGCCCGACTGACGAGATAGGCCGGAAAGGTCATCGCGTCGTCGCCACGGAGCTTCAGATCGCCCAGCTGGCGGTGGATGAATGGCGGGATCTCGCCGCTGACGAAGACCTGGGAGCTGGGCAGGCCCGACACGAGCACCGCCGCCCAATGCGCACCCGTGACCTCCATGGCCCGATCAAGGCGCGAGGAGAGCTGCGAGCGGTCGATGCCGTCCAGTTCGCGGGTGATGATGTGCTTCAGTCGCAGCGCGTGGGTGCCGTCGTCGTCGTCCCGGTACAGGGGACGTGCTGGAAGCGTCAGACTGTCGAGATTGGCATCGCCGGTTGAAAGACCCATGCATCTACGCCCGAGACATCATCCTGGAGGTGTCGGCGACGCGAAGACCCGCGCCATCGAGCCGTTCCCCATGTCCGGCAGGACCGATCATTCGCCCGTCGTCGAACACAGTCAAGCCGCGACTGATCGTTTTCTGCACAGCGCCCAAAAAGCGGGCACCGAGATATGCGCTGTGCGGATTGCGATAGAACAGCTGGTCGGCGGTCAGCGTCACCTCCGCTTGCGGGTCAACGAGCACGATGTCGGCATCTGCGCCCGGGCACAGCGTCCCCTTGCGTTGGTGCAAGCCGAACAGCCGCGCCGGGCCGGCCGCCGTCATGCGCACGACCTCCCGCAGCTTCATGCCGCGTTTGGCTACGCCCTCGGTCATCAGGACCGGGAGGGTCGACTGCAGGCCGGAGATCCCGCCCCAGGCCAGGAAGATGTCGTCTTCGCCGACCGCCTTGTCCGACCACAGGCACGGCGAGTGATCCGACCCGATCACATCGACCTCGCCCGCCAAAACGCGCGACCAGAGCGCCTCCTTCTCGCGGGCGGGGCGCAGGGGCGGCGCGCACTTGGCGGCCGGGCCCAGCCGCACGAGGTCGGTTTCGTCGAACCACAGATAATGCGGACAGGTCTCGGCAGTGACCCGCACACCGCGGGCTTTCGCGGCACTCACCCTGTCCACACCCGCGCCCGAGGAGATGTGAACGATATGCAGCCGGACGCCCGTCGCGGCGGCGAGATCGATGGCCTCGTCGATGGCGGCGAGTTCGGCGGCGATGGGCCGCGACTCGCCCCAGGCGAGGCGATCCGTCCGACCGGCGGCGCGCATATCCCCCGTCAGGCGAAGCGTCATCGCCTCATCCTCGGCGTGTACGGCGAGCAGAGAATCGAAGGCCGCGATCCGGCTCATGCCGCGGCGAAGGATATGGCTGTCCGAGCGTGCAAAGTCCGTCGCCGTGACCATGAAGGCCTTGAACCCGACCACGCCTCCGGCATGAAGATCCTCGAGATCGGCGAGATTGTCGTCGACCAGGCCGCCCCAGAGGGCGTAATCGACATGACTCACTCGCGCGGCCTGCTGCTTCAGCGCCAGGGCCGCTGCATCGGTGGTCGGGGGAAGAGCGTTCAGCGGCATTTCGACGAAGGTGGTGATGCCCCCGGCCGCCGCCGCCCTGCTGCCGGTCTCGAAACCCTCCCAGTGCCCGCGTCCGGGCTCCGAAAAATGGACATGCCCGTCGACGAGCCCCGGCAGCGCAAGGAGCCCGGTGGCGTCGATCGTCTCGCGCGCGAGGACCTCAGGGCTCCCCTGGACCAGGTCCCTGACCCGCCCCCCCGCCACGACGATGCCGCCGCTGAACTCCAGCTCTTCCGTCACGACCGTCGCGTTGCGGATGTAGAGGTCGGCTGCGGTCATGCATCGAGACCGATCAGCCGCGCCGGATTGGTGGCGGTCATCAATTGCACCTCCTCCACCGAGAAGCCGAAATAGAGCAGCATGGAGATCATCATGCGCATCCCCTCCACCGGCGAGGGCAGCACCCTGACGCCATAGTCGGTCGCAAGCACGAAGTTCTCGGGGCCGACATCGCGGATGCCCTGGAGCCAGCTCATGGCGCGGCCGCGCACCAGCGACCCCATGTCCATCAGCTCGCGCTCCACATAATAGTGGGTGTGCGGCATGGACGGCGCGCCGAAATCCACCGCGCAGGCCTCGAGGAACACACCCTTGGCAGCAAGCCCCTTCTGCTCCTCGACACTGAGCAGCCGTCGCGCCGGGTGGGCGACGAGGATCTTCCGAATGCCGGCGGCCTGCGCCAGCTCGACGATGCGGAGAACCTCCGGCCCGGAGACGTGGCCGGTGTTGAGGTAGACCTCAGGCTTTTCCGCCACCATGTCGAGGATTTCCTTCAACGCATCCGGCACCGGGCCATCGAGCGGGATGCGCACGGCGCGCGCCAGCTCACGTTCCGCAAAGCCGGGTATTGCGTCCTTGAACGGCACGAGTTCGCCATCGATGAAGGTCGATTCCGTCGAGGCGGAGTAATGGGTGCAGTGCGATCCGAAGCTGATCATGCGACAGCCGTCGCCGAGATTGAGTGCCGTGCGGACCGCGCGCGGATTCATGCCGTCGTGGCATGAGTTCATGAGGTAGCCGCCATAGGTGCGGAAGTCCTTCATGAAGCGGTTGACCATCCAGGCGGTGCCCGAGGCCCAGCCGAAGACGTCATAGTAGAGGACGGTGCGCATTCCGGCAGCGCGCGCCTGCTCGGCCACCTGGATGGGATCGAAGTGTCCGGGGTTGGAGCGCAGCACCGGCCCGGCATGGACATGGCTGTCGATGGCGCCGACGAGGAGTTCCTCGGGCAGTTCCATGGTTCGGTTGTAGAAGGGCTCGAAGGTTGCCATGTGCGCCCCCTTACAGCGGATCGAGGCCGATCAGCCGCGCGGGGTTGTGCGCGGTCATGGTGCGAATTTCGTCAGGGGTGAACTCGTAGTCGAGCAGGGTAGTGATCAGCGTGCGCATGCCCTGCACCGCGGACGGTGCGGCGCGAATGCCATAGTCGGTACCCAGCACGAAGTACTCCGGGCCGACTTCGCGGATCTGGGCGAACCAGTGCGCGGCCGGTTTGCGCATGCGCGGGACTTCGCCCGAGCGGTCGATGTACTTCTTTTCCACGTAATAGTGCGTCCGCGGGGCGTCCGGATACAGCCAGTCGACAAGGCAGCCTTCGAGAAAGAAACCGCGACGGGCTGCGTCCTTTTGCTGTTCGACGCTCAGTTGCTGGCGCGCCGGGTGGGCAATGAGCACCTTCTGGATCTTGAACTCCTCGGCGAGGTCGAGAATACGCAGCACTTCCGGCCCGGAGACATGGCCGGTGTTCAGATAGACGTCGGGGTGGTCGGCGACCATTTGCAGGATTTCGGCGAGATCGTCCGAGATCGGCCCGTCGGTCGGGATGCGCACGGCCCGGGACAGTTCCTGTTCGACGAATTCCGGGAAGGCATCCTTGAACGGCACGAGCTCACCGTCGATCAGCGTCGACTCCCGGCTGGCCTGGAAGTGGGTGCAGTGCGAGCCGAAGCTGATCATGCGGCAGCCATCCTCCATGTAGAGGGCGGTGCGGACTGACCTGGGATTGAGCCCACCATGGCAGGAGTTCATCAGATAGCCGCCGAAGGTCTTGATGCCCGGCACATGGCGGTTCACCATCCACGCCGTGCCGGACGCCCAGCCGAAGACGTCATAATAGACGATGGCACGCATGCCGGCCTCGCGCGCCTCGATCGCAACTTCGAACGGGTCCTGGTGGCCCGGATTGGACCGCAGGACCGGCCCGGCGTGGACGTGGCTGTCGATGGCGCCGACCAGAAGTTCGGAAGGCAGTTCCATCGAGCGATCGTAAAAAGTTTCGGTCATGCTCATGCTGTTTTCTCGGCAGGTTCAATAGTTCGGTCGTTGGTCTGGAAATCGGCGGCAAGCCAGCAGGCGGCCTTGTGGCCGTCCGGCAATGCGAAGCTGGGCGGTGCGCTATGGCAACGCTCGTGGGCGCGGGGGCATCGCGCCCGCACCGGGCACTCGTCCGGCTTCACGTCGCTGAGTTCGAGCTCACCGCGCAAGGACGGGCCCGTGTCCGCACGCGGTGCGATCCGCGGCGCAGCGGCGAGAAGCGCCTGCGTATAGGGGTGAGCGGGACGGCTCAGCACGATATCGGCCGGTCCTTCCTCGACGATGGACCCCAGATACATGACGAGTACGCGCGAACACAGGTAGCGGACGACGGCCACGTCGTGACTGATGAACAGCATGCTGGTGCCGAGCCGCGACTGCAGGTCCTTCAGTGCGCGCAGCACCTGGGCCTGCACCGACACGTCGAGGGCCGAAGTCGGCTCGTCGAGGACGATGAGTTCAGGCTCGCAGGCGAGTGCGCGCATGATCGCCACCCGTTGACGTTCGCCGCCGGACAGCTGGTGCGGGTAGCGGTCGAGTGCCCCCGAACCCAGGCCCACCAGCTCGGCAAGCTCCAGCATCCTGGTGCGCTCGGCACCAACGGGTACCGTAGCGAAATTCCGCATCGCCTCACGCAGGAAGCGATAGACGGTCATCCGGGGGTTGAGGCTGGTTTCGGGCTTCTGGAAGACGATCTGGACGTTCTTGCGGAAAGCCCGCAGCTGCGCCCCGGTGAGTGAGGTGAAGACGGTGTCCGCAACGACGATATCGCCGTCATCGGGCCGGACCAGCCCGACGATGCAGCGGCCGAGCGTGGTCTTGCCGCAGCCACTCTCGCCGATCAGGCCGACGATCTCGCCGCGCTCCACCTCGAGAGACACGCCGCGCACGCCCACGCTCATCGCGGCAGGCCGCATCGGGTCGCTGTAGAGCTTGCTGAGCTGGCGGACGGAGAGAACGGGCGGGCTCAAGCCGGCACCTCTTCGTAGAGCAAACAGTGGACGGTTCTTCCCTCGCGTTCGAGTCGTGGCGGACGCGCAGCGTCACAGTCAGCCCGCGCAAACGCGCAGCGATGGGAAAAACGGCACCGCTCCCCGCCCGCCGGACCGCCCCAGACGCTGCCCATCAGCGGCACCAGCTCCCGGGGTCTGTCGACATCCGGCACGGCGGCGATCAGCCCCCGGGTATAGGGATGGAGCGGATTGTCGAATATCGTGCTCAGCGCCCCCGCCTCGACGACCTGCCCCGCATGCATGATCGAGAGCCGGCTGCAATATTCCGACACCAGCGAGAGATTGTGCGCAATCAGGATGATCGCCACCTCCCGCTCCGCGCAGATCCTCGCCAGGAAGCGCAGCATCTCGCGCTGGGTGGTGACGTCGAGCGCCGTCGTCGGCTCGTCGGCGATCAGCAGGCGGGGCGCAGTCGCCAAGGCGCAGGCCATGGCCACACGCTGTGCCTGACCGCCGCTGATCTGATGGGGGTATTTCCGGCCCAGATCGGAATAGCTCAGGCCGACGACCCGGAAGAGCTCGGCCAGTTCACCGCGGACATCCGCGCTGCGATGCGTCTGCCGGAGCACCCGCTCGACCTGCCGGCCGACGCGCATGAAGGGGTTCAGCGCGCCTTTGGCGTTCTGGAACAGCAGCGAGACGCCGCGTGCGAGATTGCCGCGCAACCCGGCCTGATCCGCAGCGGAGCGCGAGCGGCCCGCAAAGGACACGGTCCCCGATACCGCTTCGAGACTGGGTGCCAACAGGCCGGCGCCGGCCATGACCGAGATGGACTTGCCCGAACCGCTCTCGCCGACCAGCCCGTAGAGTTCCCCCGGAGCGACTGAGAGCGATACCCCGTCGACGATGCGCTGCCGCATGCCGCCGCGCCTGCTGTCGATCGACAGGTTCTCGATGGAAAAGAGCGCTTCGGTCACGGTCATGCCTCCCGACGCCGGGGATCGAGCCGCCCCTCGAGCCAGTCACCCAGCAGGTTGAGGCTGAAGATCGTGGCCGCGAGCACCAGACCGGGACAGACGCTCATCCACCAGGCTCCCTGCACGAGGTAGTTCGTGCCTTCGGCGACCATGACGCCCAGATCGGGCACCGGCGGCCTGATCCCGACCCCGAGGAAGGAGAGCGCGGCGACATTGCCGACGGCGGCGGCGAGGTTGAGGCTGCCCTGGATGACGATCGGGCCGAGGGTGTTCGGCATCAGATGCCGGAAGATGATCGACGGCTCGCTCGCACCCGAGCACCGTGCTGCGTCGATATATTCGAGGGTCTTCTTGCGCATCGCCTCGCCGCGGATCAGCCGCGCATAGTTCGGGATATTGATGAGCACGGTCACCACGACGATGCTCTCGACCCCCGGCCCGCTGACCAGGATCAGCACCATGGCGATCAGCAGCAGCGGGAACGACTGGATGATGTCCACCAGGCGCATGACCAGATCGTCGAACCAGCCGCCATAGTAGCCGCAGAGCAGGCCGATGAAGGAGCCGATCAGAATGGCGCCGCTGACCCCGAGGCCGGCGACGATAAAGTCGGTGCGCAGCGACGTCATGGTGCGCGAAAAAACATCCCGCCCGAAGTGGTCGGTGCCGAGCCAGTGCTCGGCTGACGGCGGCAGCAGCGTTTTCGGCGTGGTGAGCAGCGGGTCGTGCGTGACCAGCAGCGGCCCAAAGGCTGCCACGCCGAGCAGCAGGGCAAGCAGCACCATCCCGATGAGACCGAGCGCGTCTCCCCCGAACAGCCCGTGATAGAACCGGTACCAGAGGCTTGGCCGGGCTCGCGGCGGATTGGCCGGCACGGGAAGCGGCATGGTCATCGGGTCACCGCGCATATTCATGACGGATCCGCGGATCGATGATGGCATAGGACAGGTCCACCAGAAGGTTCGCCAGCGCCACGCAGGACGCGATCAACAGGATGCAGGTCGAGACCGGCGCCATGTCCGACGTGGTGATGGCGGTCACCGCATAGCGGCCCAGCCCCGGCCAGGCGAAGACGATCTCCACCACGGCCGCACCGGCCAGCACATTGCCGGCAATGAAGCCGAACGTCGTGACGATCGGCACCAGGGCCCCGCGCAAGGCGTCGCCCAGCACCAGCTGTCGCGACTTCAGCCCCAGCGCCCTTCCGAAGGTGATGTAGTCCTCCTCGAGGCTCTCGCCGAGGCTGGCCCGCGTGATGCGGACGATCGGGGAGACGATGCCCAGCCCGAGAACGAAGGCAGGAAGCATCAGCTGGCGCAAAGCTGCCAGCGCGATGTCGAAGCGTCCCGCAAGAACGGCATCGATGGTGAAGAAGCCCGTGACGAAGGGCGGGATCGGAAACATCGGCGACAGCCGTCCGATCGGAGCCGGCACCAGGCGGAGCTGGAAATAGAGCGTGAAGACGAGGATCACCCCGAGCCAGAAGGTCGGCACGGACTCGACCACGAGATTGAAGACGCGGACCACGCCATCGGTGAACTTGCCCCGATATACCGCCGCGAGGATGCCCAACGGCAGCCCGACCAGCACGCCGAACAGGATGCCGTAGGTCGCGAGTTCGAGCGTTGCCGGAATGCGCTGGGCGAGGTCGGCGGCGACGGTATTCCCGGTGCCGAAGGAACGGCCGAACTCGCCGCGGAACACCGATTCCATGTAGCGCGCATACTGGACCACCATCGGCTGATCGAGCCCCATCTGCCGCCGCATCTCATCGCGCTGGGCCTGCGTGATGTCGGGATAGCGGCTGGTGACGGGGTCCGACGGCAGCAGGTAGGCCATCGAGAAGGCAACCACGCTCACCCCGAACAGGACGACGATGCTGATGGCCACGCGGCGGATGACGTAGCTTAGAAAGGGCGGCAGGCGCATCGCTGGGCTCCGGAGGGGTGGCCGCATCGAGATGTCGATGCGGCCCGTCGTCAGGTCAGCTGCAGGGGCGCAGCCAGGAGAAGGCGATCGTGCCCCAGGGGAACTTGTTGATGTTGCAGACCTGGCTCGAGACCGCCGCGTTCCAGTTGACCTGGTAGAGCGGCGCCGCCATGCGATCCCCGTTGAGGATGTCGAGCACCTCGTCCTGCAGCACCATGTAGTCGGCCTCGTTCTCCTGCGGGATCAGCAGGGCAGCGAGCACATTCTCGTCGAGCGTGGCATTGGAGAACTGGATGTGATTGGTCGCGCTATCGGTGCGATACATCCAGTAGGCCCAATACATGAAGTCGTTCCACCACGGCCCCATGGAGTGGATGGAGACGTTGAGGGCCCGCTGGCCCCAGGCCAGTTCGTCGAAGGCGTTCTGCGTCAGCGGCCGGATCTGCATGTCGATGCCGATGGCGCGCAGGGCGTCCTGAATGAGGATGCCGGCCGCCATATGGGTGGAATCCTGCACCAGCGGCACTTCGAACGACGGCACATTGGTGCCGTACGAGCTCTCGGCGACCAATGCCCTGGCCGCCTCGAGGTCGGTCGCGAACAGCGGGTCCGGTGTATAGCCCGGCGTGTTGACCCCGACGATGTTCTGGACCGGCGTGCAGAAGCCGCGGCAGACCTCGTTGACGATCCGGTCATAGGGGATCGCCTTGATCACCGCTTCGCGGATCTTCGGATCATCGAAGGGCGGAAAGTCCGGCTTCCAGCGCAGCACCGCCACGTCCTGCTGCGAGGGGACGGAGAACACCTTGGCGTTCGGCGAGTTCTGCAGCACCGAGAATTCGTTGGGAGTCAAGTTGGCGGCGAACTGCGCCTCGCCGCTTTCGAGCAGCAGCATGCGTGCCTGCACGTCCGGCACCACCTGGAACATGATCTCCGAATAGTAGGGCTTGGCCTCACCCCAATAATCCGTGTTGGCGACTGCGACGATGTACTCGCCGCTGCGCTGCTCGCCGAGCATATAGGGGCCCGAGCCCATGGCGTTGGACTTGATCCACTCCACGCACCACGGGTCGCCCTCGGCCCTGCCCGCTTCGCAGGCGGCCTTCGACATGACGGTGAGCGACATGGACGCGAAGTTGCGCAGCGCGTAGCGGCCGAGCCCGTCCGGATAGGTGATGCGGAGCGTCTGGGGGTCGACGACTTCCAGCTGGTCGACGCTGAAGATGCCGCCGGTCTCGATCTGGGTCGTGCCCCAGCCCATGCGGCCGACCAGTGCGCGCTCGATCGACCAGTAGACGTCGTCCGCGGTGACCGGCGAGCCATCCCAGAACCTGGCGTCCGGGCTGAGGTTGAAGGTCAGCGTCGTGTTGTCGTCCGAAATCTCCCAGGATGTGGCCAGGCGCGGCACGATGCTGGTCTGGTCGGCAATGCCCGTCTCCGGGTCGATCTCGTAGGTCACGAGCGTGTCGAACAACTCCATCGCCAGCTGGCCGACGAAGGCGGAGGTGTTCTGCGGGTCGAGGGTCGCGGGATATTCGCGATGCAGGTAGATGAAGCGCGGGCCGGAGCCGACTTCCTCGGGCGCAAGCGGGGTGGGGGCGAATTGTTCGGCGACGGCAGACTGCGCGACGCAGGCAGCTGCAGCACTCAGGAATGCTGCGGCGACCATGCGAAGATTGCGGTTGAACATGCTGATCCTCATTCCATCCGGATTCGGCAGGGCCGGAGGCAGGGAGGACGCTTCCGTGACCCTTGGGGTGACGGGAGCAGCATGTTTTTGTGCACCAAACCGGACAAGTTCACCTTCGGCGCATTCGCCGATACGAACGTATCCTTCAGCTTCTGCCGCCCATCAGAAGGGCGTCACCACCCTGCGGCGAGGCTTCCGTTCCGCAGGTTCTGAGGGCGGGCCGCGCGAAACACGGGCGCCACCCAGGTGGCTGCTCACAGGCAACACGACACTCATCGGCAACCAGACGTTGCCGCTTCTGTCATTGCAAACAATACACTAGATGGCGCACCCGAAGGGATTCGAACCCCTGACCTCTGCCTTCGGAGGGCAGCGCTCTATCCAACTGAGCTACGGGTGCAACGTCGTTTCGAATAGGCGAGTTTGGCGGGGAGTGCAAGCGGGCTGTCGCGGCGGGGCGGCGGCGGCGCTTGGAGGGCGGCCCGCCCCCCCGGCTCCGCGTGCACCCCGGATGCGGGCCCAGATACTGGCAACGGCCTTCTTGGCCTCCCCCCCGCTCCGCGTCCGCCCGGAGGGGGCCGCATTCAGGCGGCGTGGCGCTGCCAGAGGCGGTCGAGTTCGCCCAGCAAATGCTGCGTCATGAGGTCGGCCTTCGCGACGGCCTCGGCGTCCACTTCAGCTTCGGTGTCGACTTCAGCTTCGGCTCGAGCCTGATCCAGGGCATCGGCCCGAATCTGGGCATCGGCGTCGCCATCGGCTTGAGTATCGGCCTCAGCCTGGGCCTCGACACCGTCAGCAGCTGACGCGTCGGCGCGGGCCACAGCGCCGCCACCATCGGCGGGCGCGGCGGACGGGGCATTGTCCGCCGTTCCGGCCGCCTCGGCGGCATGCAGTTCGGCGAAGATGCTGGCGATCCCGTCCTCGAGTTCGGCGAGCAGCTCGTTCGCCTCGTCGTTCGCCTCGGTGTCGCGGGGGGCGATGGCACCGGCGCCGGTCAGCGCGGAAAGGACGTCCGGAGTGCCGGTCGGCTGATGGTTCGTGGGCTGCATCTGTGGCTCCTCTGGCCAGTGTCCTGCTGCAGCCTTAAGGGCTAGCGGGCGGAATTGGCCGGTTTCCGGCTCGATTTCGGCAGCGCCGTGACCATTTCGTGACGCCAGCCCCCCAGAACGGCCCCCAGACCAGCGTCCCCCGGAACAGCGCCCCCCACGCTGCCGCTCAGAACGGCGCGGGCACGCGGAAGTCGACCCAGCCGCCCGCGGGGTGGTTGAAGCCCAGCGCCTCGGCATGCAGCTGCAGCCGGTCGGCGGCGGCAAGGGCGGCGCCGGTCGCATAGAACACGTCGCCCAGGATCGGGTGGCCCAGCTCCAGCATGTGCACGCGCAGCTGGTGCGTGCGCCCGGTATGGGGAATGAGCCGCAGCCGCGTCACGCCCGGCTCCCGCGCTTCCACCCGCCACTCGGTGATGCTCATCCGCCCACGCTCGTGGTCGACGCGCTGGCGCGGCTTGTTCTCCCAGTCGGTGGCGAGCGGCAGCTCGATGCGGCCGCTCTCCCCCTGAACCTCGCCCCAGACGCGGGCGACATAGGATTTCTCCGCCCGGCGCTGCTCGAACTCCTGGCCGACATGGGCGAGCGCGCGCTTGTTGAGCGCCATCACCAGCACCCCGGAGGTGTCCTTGTCGAGCCGGTGCGCCATGGCGGCGGTCGGCCAGCGCGCCTTCGCCCGCGCCTCGAGGCAGTCGGCGAGCGCCGGGTCGCGCCCGGGCACCGAGAGCAGGCCGGAGGGCTTGTCGAACACCACGATGTCGGCGTCTTCATGCACCACCGTCAGCCACGGATCGGTGGGCGGGCGATAGTCGAAGCTCTTGGGCATGGGGTTCAGCATGCCGGCTTGTAGCAGAGTGTGGCCGGAGCCGGAACCGTGCGCTACGTACCTCAGATGGGGCTGGAAATCCGGGCCGAGATTGGCGATTGTGCCGGCCGACGCGCCGGCCCCAGCCTGCGCGCAACGACCAGGGAGTGAGGATCATGAGCGCGAACCGGCGCATGGGCATCGGCATCATCGGCTGCGGCAATATTTCAACCCAGTATCTGACGGCGATGCGCGACTTTCCCGTGCTCGACATCGTCGGCATCGCCGACATGCGGCCGGAGGTGGCGGAAAAGAAGGCCGCCGAATTCGGCGTCGCCGCCATGACGGTGGAGGCGCTGCTGGCCGATCCGCGGGTCGAACTCGTGGTCAATCTCACCATTCCGCGCGCCCATGTCGAAGTGGGGCTGAGGGCGCTGGCGGCCGGCAAGCACGTCTATGCCGAAAAGCCGCTCGGCATCACCTTCGCCGAAGGCCAGCGGCTCGTGGCGGCGGCGGAAGCGGCGGGGCTCAGGGTCGGCTCGGCACCGGACACCTTCCTCGGCGGCGGGCACCAGCATGCCCGGGCGCTGATCGATTCGGGCGTCGTCGGCGATATCGTCGGCGGCACGGCGTTCTTTGCCTGCCCCGGCCATGAGCGCTGGCACCCCGATCCCGCCTTCTATTACGATATCGGCGGCGGCCCGGTGCTCGACATGGGCCCCTATTACATCACCGATCTCGTCAACCTGCTCGGGCCGGTCGCCCGGGTGCAGGCGATGAGCGCCACGCCCCAGACGGAGCGGCCGATCTATTCGGAGCCCAAGCAGGGGCAGCTGATGCCGGTGAAGGTCTCCACCCATGTGGCGGGCCTCTTGCAGTTCCACTCCGGCGCCATCATCCAGGTGACGCTCAGCTTCGACGTGCCGGGCCACCAGCACCTGCCCTTCGAGCTCTATGGCAGCAAGGCCAGCATGCTGGTGCCCGATCCCAACCGCTTCGGCGGCGAGGTGCAGCTGCGCTCGGCGACGGACAAGGAGTGGGCGGTTTCGGCCTATGACCTGCCCTATGCCGACACCAATTACCGCTCGCTCGGGGTGGCGGACATGGCGCACGCCATTCTCGCCGGCCGGCCGCACCGCGCCTCCGGTGCGCTGGCGCTGCATGCGCTCGAGGTGATGGAGGCGTTCGAGACGGCGAGCCGCGAGGGCCGTGCCGTCGAGATCACCACGCGCGCCGAGCGCCCGGCGCCGATCACCGAGTCGCTGGTCGACGGTCGCATCGGCTGAGCGCGACAGAAAGGCCCAATACCCATAGGCCGAAGACAGAAAGGCCCAAGACAGAAAGGCCCAAGACAGCGTTAGCACCTCGTTGAGCCACGGGGCGTAGCATGGGCCCTTCGCATTGATTGCGGAGGGACCCATGATGCGCGTCCTCGGCCTGTTGCTGCTCCTTGCCGGCACATTGCTGCTGCTCTGGCCGCATTACGGGCACCTGGTGCACGGCATCCGCATTGCCCGCGCCGATACCCAGACCTATGGCGGCGCGCTGCTGCTGGCCGGGGTAGCGGCGCTGGTCGCCAGCCTGGCGCAGACCCGGCGCTAAGCCCCCCGACCGGGCCGTGGCGCCTGCGGCGGCGCGGCAACTTCCCCGGCGGCGCCGGCTCTGCTATAGCATGCCTCATGATCCGGCTAGATTTGCGCCGCTGCGCCACGCTGCTCATCGTTCCGGTTGCCGCCACGACGCTCCTTGCGGGGTGCTCGGGGGCGAACTTTCCGGGCATGCTGCCGCCGGGCGGCCAGCCGGTCGTCGCGTCGGTGGCGCCGGCGCCGGTACCGGCCAGACGCACCGATGCCACGCTCGCCGCCGCCGCGCCGCTCGCCTATATCGAGACCCGCGCACCGGCCGGACGCAGCCATATCGACGGGCTGATCAGCAAGTACGCGCAGCATTACGATGTGCCGGAATCGCTGGTGCGGCGCGTGGTGCAGCGCGAGAGCAGCTTCAATCCGTCAGCGCGCAACGGCCCCTATTGGGGGCTGATGCAGATCCGGCACGATACGGCGCGCTCCATGGGCTATACCGGGCCCGCCTCGGGCCTCCTCGATGCGGACACCAATCTGCGTTACGCCGTCAAATATCTGCGCGGCGCCTATATCGTCGCCGGCCGCAATGCGGACGGGGCGGTGCGCAACTATTCGCGCGGCTATTATTACGACGCCAAGCGCCAGGGCCTCTTGGAAGAAACCGGGCTGCGCTGAGCGCCTGAGACCCGGTGAATCCAAGGCTTATCCGGTGGCTCCCACCTCCCACCCTTAATCCCTCCCCACCAGGGCAGGGCTATCGCATTTGGCACCGGGGCTAGCTGCGATCGCCTTCTCCCCTCAAGGGGAGAAGGGAACCGGGGAGAGAGCCATGCACGATCCCCTATGCGATAGCCCTCCCCACACGGGTGACGACTGCAGCGCCGGTGCGCAGCCCCGCCTCAGCTCTTGATCGCCATCCGCACCAACTCCGCCGCGTTGCGGGCACCGGTCTTGGCCATGATGTGGCGGCGGTGCACCTCCACCGTGCGGTAGGACAATCCCAGTGCCGCGGCGATTTCCTTGTTGGTGCGGCCATCGACGACGAAGGCGAGGATCTGCCGCTCGCGGGCGGTCAGCGCCCCGAAGCCCAGCACCGCCACTTCCTCGACGCCGTTCACGCCCTCGACCAGTTGCAGGTCGGCGCGCAGCAGTTGCTCGATCGCCGCCACCACGTCGACGGCAACATAAGGGATGGAGAATACCGCCGAAGCGCCGTGCCGTACCGCATCGACCACGGTTTCGGCCCGCGTGCCCTCGGGCGCCAGCAGCACGCTGTGAATGCCCAGATGCCGGTCGCGGATCGCGGCCAGCCCCTCGAGCGTCGTCGCCACCTCGGGTGCCGCATCGCCCAGCGGCAGCAGCACCAGGTCCGGCCGCCGCAACGTCAGCTGGCGCAGCAGCGCCTGCTGGTCGGGCAACTGCCACACCTCGAAGCCGCGCGCCGTCAGCTCCTCCGCCAGCGGTCGACCGTGTTCGGCGTGGGACCACGCGCAGTAGACCAACCGGTCGCGGTTCAGAAAAGTCCTGTAAGGGGGCGGATGCAGTCCGTCCTCTCTGTTCGTCTCCAAATTGGCCTCCATCGTCCGGCAAAGCGGAACGAAACCCGGTCAGAACTGCCGCCGCCGCATGCAACGCCGTCCCAACTCCACCGCTGGATACTGCCGCCGATTGGAGCATCGACTGCAGCAATGCTAGGCAAGGACTACAATATGTCTCAAATTTTCATTCTGATCTGACCCGCCGACGGAGCCAGACTGATACCTTTGCCTCGTGGTGACGCTGGCACCCGCTGCCCCGGCCCACACCAACATTTGATAACGAACGCGCGCTTTTGCCCTGTGGTTCCACAACATTGGGCCGGTAGCGTCAGCTGCGGTACAAGCGGTGCAAATCCCTCACCCCGAGCTATGGTCGCCGCCGTGCTGGGGTAGAGTGCGCGCCAGGGGAAACGGGGGGAGCGCATGTTCCGCAAGCTCATGGCCGAGGGCGTCGGCACATTCTGGCTGGTGTTCTGCGGCTGCGGCAGCGCGCTGATCGCCGCCGCCTTCCCCGATGTCGGCATCGGCTTTCTCGGCGTCTCCCTGGCGTTCGGCCTCGCGGTGCTGACCATGGCCTATGCGGTGGGCGGCATTTCCGGCGGGCACTTCAACCCGGCCGTGTCGCTCGGCCTCGCGGTCGCCGGGCGTTTCGAATATCGCGAGCTCGTCCCCTACTGGCTGGCGCAGCTTGTCGGCGGCATCCTCGGCGCCGCCATGCTCTGGCTGATTGTGTCGGGCCGGGAAGGCTTCGTCGTCGGCGAGCCGAATTTCGGCTTTGCGTCCAATGGTTATGGGCCGCTGTCGCCGGAAGGCTATTCGCTGCTCGCCGCCTTTCTCGTCGAAACGGTGCTGACCGCCTTCTTCATCGTCGTCATCCTCGGCGCGACCAGCCGGGCGGCACCGGCGGGCTTCGCCCCGCTCGCCATCGGGCTCTGTCTCACGCTCATTCACCTCGTCTCGATCCCGGTCACCAACACCTCGGTCAATCCGGCGCGCTCGGTGGCCGCCGCGCTGTTCGCGAGCAATGGCGCGCTGGGGCAGGTGTGGCTGTTCATCCTCGCCCCCATGCTGGGGGCGGCGCTCGGAGCAGCGCTCTGGCGCTTCCTCCTCGCCCCCGGCGAAAGCCCCGGCGAGATCGGCCGTCAGCGCTAGGCTTTGCTGTGGCTGCACGGCAGCATGGTGCCACGCCCTCGTGCTTCGACAAGCTCGGCATGGGGCTGGCTTGGGCGGTCCATATCCAGACCCCGGCTCCGAGGCCCTCATCCTGAGCCCCTCATCGTCAGCGCGTCGAACGGTGAAGGACGAGGACCGGGCCCGCCGGACCGGCCGTGTTCCGCGCCGGCTCTATTGCTGCTACGCGCTGCAGCCAGCACAACCTGCCGCCCCGCGGCGCCAACAGGAGACTTCATACCCATGTTCGAACGCATCGAGACCGGCATCGCCCCGTCCTCGGCTCCGGTCAGCGACGTCACCCGTGCCGGCCGGCATGTCTGGCTGGTGGCCATCGCCGAGGATCCCGTCAGCGGCGCCATCGAGACCGGCCCGATCGAGGTGCAGACGCGGCGCACGCTGGAAAACCTCAAGCTCGGCATCACGGCGGCCGGCGGCACCCTCGCCGACATCGCGCAGGTGCAGATCTTCCTCGTCGACAAGGCCGATGCGCCCGGCATGAACCGGGTCTATGCCGAGTATTTCACCGCGCCCTACCCGGTGCGGGCGACCGTGGTGGTCAAGGAATTGCTGGCCGAAGGGCTGAAGATCGAGATCACGGCCACCGCCGTGCTGGGCGCCGTCGCCGCCGGCTGAGGCTGCCCGGCCCGCGCTTAGCCTGCCATGGCGCGCGTCGCCGCCGCGCGGATGAGTGCGGCGAGTTCGGCGCTCTCCACCTCGTCGAGGCGGCGTAGCAGCACGGTCCGGCTCCGCTTGCCGGCGCCCCCGAGCCGGCCATGCGGATCGGGGAGGGTCGCGCCATCGGCGAAGGACAGGGTCAGCCCGCGCTGCGAGGGGCTGAGCACCAGCACGTCGCGTCCATGCCGCCACACCGGCAACGGGAAATACTTCTCCGTGCCGCCGCGCATGCCCGGCAGCAGCTCCGGCGCCAGTTCAGCGATCCGCGCCATCAGCGCCAATGCCACCGGCCGAAACCCCTCCGGCACCCGCGCCTCGACGAACGCCGCATGCTCGGGCTGCATCTTCGTCCCCCTCAGCCGCGGTCGCGGCGGCGCCGGCGCGCGCGCTGCACCTGCCGGGCGAGATTGCCGATGCGATTGCCCAATCGGGTCAGCCCACGGCGGAGGCCCGCTTCGAGTTGGCGCAAGGCGCCTCGCGGGCGGCGATGGAATTCGAAGACCAGATAGCGGGCGGTTTCGTCGCCGACGGCCCTGAGCCCATGGTCGGTGCCGGCAGGATGGTGCAGCAGCGCCGGGGCGCTGACGGTCCGCCCCAGCGTCTCCACACTCCCCTTGAGCAGCAGGATGGCGACGTCGTGCGCATCGCGATGGGCGGCATAGCCGCTGCCGGACGGCAGCACGGAGTAATGCGCCTCGAGCCTGTCCAGCCAGCGCGTCGCGCCGTCGAGGAGCTTGCGGCGGCGCTTTTCGTCGCCGGTTTGGAGTTCCTCGCCCACGCGCTCGAGCGCCAGCTCCAGCGGATCGCCCGCCTGCCGCCCGTCATCATTGCGCCAGCGCATCATGGTGTAGAGCAGCGGCGTCGTGCCGACATTGACCAGCGTGTGATAGCGGAAGGCCGGGTAGTAGGCGAAGTCGCCCGGCCCCATCCGCTCGCGCCTTGCGTTGCGCCCCGCCGCGTCGTCGGCCAGCACCAGTTCGGCGGTGCCGTCGACAATGGCGAGAATTTCCTCTTCGGGGTGGTGATGCGGCGGATGCGGCGAGGCGCCGGGCGCCAGCACCGAGCTGTGCGCCTCGATGTCGTCGACGCGCGGTGTGCGTCCGCGCAGATGCGGCACGCTGGCAAAGGCACGACTGGCGCCGCCGGGCTGGGGCAGCGGATGGATGCCGGGTTCGAGCGCCGGCCCCTGCGGCGGCCGCACCACGCGATTGACCCCGGCCGGCGGACGGCCCGAGACCGCCAGCACCGGCGGGCGCTCCTCGCGATCCCGGAACGGGTAGACATAGGTGCGCGGGATATGGACCGGGCGATCGGCCCTGACGAACTGCACCAGCAGCGCCGAGCGCAGCTCACCGGACAGGTTATGCGAGCCATGCCACGTGCGGCCGTCGAACAGCACCACCTGACCGGTCGTGACATCCGGCTGCACGAGCGTTGCCCCGGGGTCGAACTCGCGGGCATGGCGCAGGGCCGCCTCGTCGGTGCTGTCGGCGCGGGTGATGCCGTCGCGGTGGTTCATCTCCTGGATGGTCTTGCCGTAGCGGTGCGAGCCGGGGATGAACTTCAGCCCGGACTCCCGGCTGACGTTCTCGAGCCCGATCCAGGCCGACACGAACCCGCCCTCGACCGCGCGGGATTCCACATCGGTGTGGAAGCTGTGCACCGCCTTTTCCTGCTTGCGGATCAGTTGCGTACCCCAGAGCACGAAATCGGCGCCCAGCGCCGCCCGCACGAGGTCCAGCAGGCGGGAATCGGTCGCGACACGGTGATAGGCGGGGCTGCTCGCGGCCCAGCCCTTGGGCCAGACAGCCGGGCGCCCCTTCTCGGCCAGCAGCTCGGCAATGATGCGGTCGGCTTCCGCCCTATCGAACAGCTGGAAGGGACCGGCGAAACCATCGCAGTTCAGCGTTTCGGCAATCTCGGACATCGGCAGGCTCCCCAACCCTGCCGCGATCATAATCGGCGCGGCGCGGCCTGCAAGCGCGCGCCAATGCGTTCCCCCCCCCGCCATTGGCGCGGGGGCGCGATCAATGCGCGGTGCTGCCCGAGGTGGCCGGTAGCGGCTCTCCGCCGGCCGTGCCGGCGCTGCGGCGGTCGGGTTCGAGCAGGGCCCTCAGCCGCGGCAGCGCCTCGGGATAGTCGCGCTGCAGCATGGTGACGATCGCCTCGCGCATTTCGCAGCGCAGGTCGAACAGCTTGGCCGAGTCCGACGAACTCATCAGCACCCGCACCTCCATGACGTTGTCGCGGAAATCGGTGACCTGCACGGCGAACACCTTGCCGTCCCATTTCTCCAGCGTTTCGAGCTTCTTGCGACAGCTCTCGCGCAGCTTGGCGATCGGCACGGAATAGTCGAGATACACCATCACCGAGCCGAGCAGCTCCGTGCTGTCGCGCGTCCAGTTCTGGAACGGCTTTTCGAGGAAATAGCTGAGCGGGATCACCAGCCGCCGCAGATCCCACAGCCGGATCACCACATAGGTGGCGCGAATGTCCTCGACGGTGCCGTACTCGTTCTCGACGATCAGCGCGTCGCCGATCCTCACCGGCTGGGTCACCGCGATCTGGATGCCGGCGAGGAGGTTCTGCAGCACCGGCTGCAGCGCGAGGCCGAGGATGAGGCCCGCCGCGCCGGCCGAGGCGAGGATGGATATCCCCAGCTGCCGCACGCCGTCGAAGGTCATCAGCGCCACGCCGATGCCGGTGAGCCACACGATGAACACCGCGACGCGCTGCAGGATATGGGTCTGCGTCACATGCTTGCGCTTCAAGAACTGGTCGGTGCTGTCGCGGGTGAAGCGCCTCAGATACAGCGTGATCCACACATGCACCGCCACCGACACCATCCAGGTGATCAGCAGCACCACGATCATGGTGAGGATCGTCTGCGCCAGCCGGGTCTGCGGCAGGTTGAGCGGGGAGAGATTGGCCGCAATCGAGACGGCCACCGCAATCAGCGCCAGCCGCGCCAGCCCCTCGGTGCGGCGCACCAGCGAGCGGCGGAAGAGGTTCTCCTCCCCCGCAAGGCGCTTGAGCAGATTGTAGAGCAGGCGGTGGGCGACGAGCGCCACGGCAATCGCGACGACGAAAACGAAGAGGCTCACCAGCCAGGCCGGCGCCCAGGCGAACGCGCCCGGCACCCAGTCGAACAGCCCGGCCAGATCGGCGGCAACAGCTTGCATTGCAGATCCCGGATGATTGGCAGACCCTTGACCAACCCCTCGCCGGCCAGCCGGTTCCGGCAGATCAGCCCTGCAGCGGGTGGGACGGCCTGTCCGGTGTCGCGCAGGGTTCATCCCTTTCGCCATCTCGGCTAAGGTCGCGCCCGCGACTCCCCGCCCCGGACCGGCCCATGCATCTCGTTCTCGTCGATGGCTCGACCTACATCTTCCGCGCCTACCACGCCCTGCCGCCCTTGAGCCGCAAGTCGGACGGGCTGCCCGTGGGGTGCGTGTCGGGCTTTTGCAACATGCTCTACAAGCTCACCGAGGATCTCAAAGGCGAGAACACCCCCACCCACATGGCGGTGATCTTCGACTATTCGGCCAAGAGCTTCCGCACCGATTTCTACCCGGAATACAAGGCGCACCGGCCGCCGCCGCCCGAGGATCTGGTGCCGCAATTCCCGCTGACGCGCGCCGCTACCCGCGCCTTCGGGCTGCCCTGCATCGAAATGGAAGGCTGGGAGGCCGACGACATCATCGCGACCTACGCCTCGCTGGCGCGCGACGCCGGCGGCAAGGTCACCATCGTTTCCACCGACAAGGACCTGATGCAGCTGGTCGATGACGGCAACATCCGCCTGCTCGACACGCTGCAGCGCCCCGGCGGCCCGCCCATGCGCTGGATCGGGCCGGAGGAGGTGATGACGAAGTTCGGCGTCGCGCCCGACAAGGTCATCGAGGTGCAGGCGCTCTGCGGCGACGCGGTCGACAACGTACCCGGCGTCCCCGGCATCGGGGTAAAGACCGCGGCCGAGCTGATCAACACCTATGGCGACGTCGAGACGCTGCTCGCCCGCGCCGGCGAGATCAAGCAGCCCAAGCGCCGCGAGAACCTCATGGCCCACGCCGAATCCGCGCGGATTTCGCGCCGGCTGGTGGAACTCAGCCGCGAGGTGCCCGTCCCCGTGCCGCTCGAAGCCTTGGCGCGCGAGCCGCTCCGGGCCAGCAGCATCATCCCGTTCTTGAAGGCGATGGAGTTCTCGAGCTTCATGCGCCGGATCGCGGCGACGCTCGAGGCCGATCCCGACCAGTTCGAGGCCGATCCGGAGCTCCGCGCCCAGGACGTCCTCGGCGCCCCGGCGGCGGCACCCGGCAGTGCCGGTGCCACCGGCGCCGAGCCGGTCGCGAGCCATGGCGTCGCCACCGCGACCAATGACGAGGCCGTCGCCTTCGCGCGGCAGCGCGCCGAAAAGCTGCGCAGCGTGCCGTTCGATTTCGACCGCTACGAGATCATCCGCGATACCGCGGCGCTCCAGCGCTACATCGACCTCGCTTATCTCCAGGGCCACATCGCCGTCGATACCGAGACCACCAGCCTCGACAACCAGCAGGCCGATCTGGTCGGCATCGCGCTCGCGGTCGATGTCAACGTCGCCGCCTATCTGCCGCTCGGCCATGCCGGGGCGGCGGCCGATCTGCTCGGCGGCGGCGGCGGGCTCGCCGAGGGGCAGATGGATGCCCGCACCGCGCTCGACATGCTGCGCCCGCTGCTCGAGGACCGCTCGATCCTGAAGATCGGGCACAACATGAAATACGATCTCGGCATCTTCGCGCGCCACAACATCACGCTGTCCCCGTTCGACGACACGCTGTTGATGGCCTATGCGCTCGACGGGGCGCGGCAGAATTCGCTGGGCGAGCTCGGCGAGACCTGGTTCGGCCATGCCGGCATGGCAATCAAGGATCTCATCGGCACCGGCAAGGCGCAGAAGACCTTCGCCGAGGTGCCCATCGCCGATGCCGCCCGCTACGGCGCCGAGGATGCCGACCTCACCTACCGGCTGTGGCGGGTGTTGAAGCCGCGGCTCGCCGCCGAGAACATGGTGACGCTCTACGAAACGCTGGAGCGGCCGCTCTCCCCCGTGCTCGCCCGCATGGAGGCGCGCGGCATCACCGTCGACCGGCAGATCCTCTCCCGCCTCACCTCGGGCTTTGCGCAGCGCGCGGCAGCCCTCGAGGCCGAGGCGCATCAGCTCGCCGGCGAAACCTTCAATCTCGGCTCGCCCCGCCAGCTCGGCGAAATCCTGTTCGGCCGGATGGGCCTGCCCGGTGGCACCCGCACCAAGACCGGGCAGTGGTCGACCGGCGCGGACGTGCTCGAAGACCTCGCCACCCAGGGCATTCCGCTCGCCCGCACCATCGTCGACTGGCGGCAGCTGACCAAGCTGATCGGCACCTATACCGAAGCACTGCCCGGCTACATCAACCCGCGCACCGGCCGGGTGCACACCACCTATTCACAGCATTCCGTGCTCACCGGGCGGCTGAGCTCGAACGAGCCGAACCTGCAGAACATCCCGGTCCGCACCGAGGATGGCCGGAAGATCCGCACCGCCTTCGTCGCGCCGGAGGGCAAGCTCCTGATCTCGGCCGACTACAGCCAGATCGAATTGCGCGTCCTCGCGCACATCGCCGACATCCAGGCGCTGAAGGACGCGTTCGAGGAAGGCCTCGACATTCACGCCATGACGGCGTCCGAAATGTTCAAGGTGCCGATCGAGGGCATGCCGTCCGACGTGCGCCGCCGCGCCAAGGCGATCAATTTCGGCATCATCTACGGCATTTCGGCCTTCGGCCTCGCCAACCAGCTCGGCATCGAGCGCTCCGAGGCGGGCGAGTACATCAAGACCTATTTCGCCCGCTTCCCCGGCATCAAGGACTACATGGACACCCAGCGCCGGAAAGTCCGCGCCGACGGCTTCGTCACCACCATCTTCGGCCGCCGGATCGCCTTCTCCAACGCCTCGACCACCAATCCCTCCGAACGCGCCTTCATCGAACGCGCCTCGATCAACGCCCCGATCCAGGGCTCCGCCGCCGACATCATCCGCCGCGCCATGATCCGCATGGAACCCGCCCTCAAATCCGCCGGCGCCGAAGCCGACATGCTGCTGCAGGTCCACGACGAACTGATCTTCGAAGTCGAGGCCGACAAGGCCGAGAGCGTGATGCCGGTGATCGTGAAGACCATGGAGACCGCGGCGGAACCGGCCATAAGGCTGACCGTGCCGATCAAGGTGGACGCCCACGCGGCGAGGGACTGGGACGGGGCGCATTAGGGCGCTTATATATAGGGCCTCCACATGAGCATTATGGATAAATCCATTGCAGACGCCACGGAGAGCGATCTCGAACAACTCATAAGTTCGGGCGTTCAGGAGAATGCCCGTGTCGAATATAAGCCCGACGTCTATGGCAGCGCTGACGCCGACAAGAAGGAACTGCTGAAGGATGTCAGCTCATTAGCGAATACCTTTGGTGGTCACCTGATTCGCGCGATGGACCCCGGATCAAGTCCGGGGTGACAGCGGCGGGTGGTCGCGAAGCAAGAAGCCATCCACGTGCCACGCCGGACGTGCTGTGCGTCCACCAACCCATCCCCACCCCCGGTGTCATCCCGGCCTCCGAGCCGGGACCCACCTCTCACCTCGCGCAGGTGGCGCGATGGACCCCGGATCAAGTCCGGGGTGACAGCGGTGGGTGGGGCGCGAAGCAAGGAGCCATCCACGTGCCATGCCGCACGTGCTGCGCGTCCACCAACCCATCCCCACCCCCGGTGTCATCCCGGCCTCCGAGCCGGGACCCACCTCTCACCCCGCGCAGGTGGCGCGATGGGCCCCGGATCAAGTCCGGGGTGACAGCGGTGGGTGGGACGACATGATGCCTCCACCTGACGGACGCGCCGGGGTGCACACCGGCCCGCCCCACCTCAGAACCAGTTGCCCTTCGCCAGTTCCGGATAGAGATCGTCCCACTCGGGGTTGATCTCCGAGAATAGCGCGATCTTCCACGCACGCCGCCAGCGCTTGATCTGCTTCTCGCGATGGATGGCCGCATCGATCGATGTGTGCGTCTCGAACCACACCAGCCGCATCACCCCGTAGCGCTTGGTGAAGCCGCCGGTGCTGCCCTCACGATGCTGCGCCGTGCGGGCAACTACATTGTTGGTCACGCCGACATAGAGCGTGCCGTTCTTCGCCGACGCGAGGATGTAGACGAAGTAACTCTTTTCCATCCGCCAGTGCCCACGCCCTGATCGCCAGGAGGCACAATAATCAACCCAATCCCGATGTCATCCCGGCCCCCGAGCCGGGACCCATCTCTCACCTCGCGCAAGCGGTGCAATGGACCCCGGGTCAAGCCCGGGGTGACAGCGGTGAAGAGGAGAGCGTATGCCACGCTATAGTCGCCCCTCCCGCCCCTCCAGCCCCAGCTTCTCCCTTAACTCATCGATCCGCCGGCTCGCCTCCGCCTTGCTCAGGTCCTCGGCGAATACCTCCGGCGCGTGCGCCTGTTCGCTGAGCGTCTTGAGGTAGCTGGCCTGGGCCCCGGTCATCGGGTCGTCGCCGGTCGTCCATTCGGCGGGGTCCTTGACGGTGTTGTCGTCGGGGGCCGGGTCGGCTTTGGGGTTGTGCGGGGCCGGGTCGCGCGTACCGCTCATGGCATGTCTCCTGCTGGTCAATGTTCACAGAATGTTCCGGCGCCGGCCGGGTTCCATGGCGGGGATGCAGCGCCGGCAGGCCATCTGCGTTACCCTCCCCAACAGGAGTCTCCATGTTTGCCCATTTCCTCGCCGCCCAGGAGCCCATCTATGCCAACGTCCGCGCCGAACTCCGCGCCGGCGACAAGCGCACGCACTGGATGTGGTTCATCTTCCCGCAGCTCACCGCGCTCGGCCGCTCGGCCACGGCGCAACGCTTTGGGCTCGACGATCTGGCGGCGGCGCGGGCCTATCTCGCCCACCCGGTGCTCGGCGCGCGGCTCAGGGAGTGCGTCGAGATCGTCATCGGCGTCGAGGGGCGGAGCGCGCGGGAGATTTTCGGCGAGGTCGACGCGCTGAAGTTCCGCTCCTCGCTCACCCTCTTCGAGGCCGCCGCCGAGCCGGCCGCCGCCGCCCTCTTCACGAAAGCGCTGACACGGTACTACGCCGGCAGCCGCGACCCGCTGACGCTCAGCCATATCTCCGGCCCACCGGCCTGACGGCTGGAGCCTACGTCACCCCTCACGACTACATGCCTCCCACGGATGCCGGCCTGCCCCAGAATCCAGCGCCTGCCACCTGACTGCCGCCCCCCCTTCAATACCGCGCATCCTCCAGCCCGCAGAACGGGTCCACCGGGTTGTTGGTGTTGAACGGCACCTTCCCCAGCAGGGCGTCGCGGACGGCTTCCTGCATGCTGCGGGTGGTGGCATAGGAGTTGATGTAGGTCGGCACGCGCGGCGCGTCGTAGAGGAGATAGGGGAAGCCGAAGGAGATCATCGCCGTCGGGATGTCGTGCCAGTGGCGCTGCATGGCGGTGCCGAAATGGCCGGTGAGCCGCAGCCAGTCGAGGAAGATGCGGCCGCGTGTCAGCAGCGTTTCCTCGCCGAAGAGGTACAGCACGAGGTCGAAGCGGTCCGGCGTCACGGCGACGGAGGGGTCCCACAGCGTCACCTCGAACCCCGCCGCGGCCAGCATCTGAGGCAGTTCGAAGGGCAGCGGCTCGGGCGTGAAGGGGAAGACGATGCCGCCCGAGATCACCAGCACGCGGCGGTGCCGGGCGGGGTCGAGCGGCAGCAGCTGCTGGGTGTCCTTGACCAGCGTCGGGGCGCGGCGGGTGACGGCGGCGGCATAGGCGGCGGCCGTCACATCGGGCGGCGCGCCGGCCGGTTCGGTCGCGGGCAGGTGCAGCCCGAGCTTGGCCTTCAGCCCGAGCTGGCGCAGCACGGCGGCATCGATGCGCGCCGCGCTCAGCCGGCCATCGGCGCGCGCGGCGCGGAGATGGTCGAGGTCGAGCTCGGGATCGTTCGAGAACAGGATCACGTCGCAGCCGTTTTCGACCAGTTCCGGCGTGGTCTCGCGGCGCGGCCCCCAGCTGCCGAGCCCCGCCATGCTGGTCGCGTCCGAAACGATCAGGCCGTTGAAGCCAAGCCGGTTGCGCAGCAGCTCCTCATTGAGCAGCCGGCTGATCGAGGCGGGACGGAAGGCCTCGAGCCCCGCCGCAGGGTCCAGCGCGCGCACGAAGGCCGGCAGCGCGATATGCGCCGACATCACGCTGAGCACGCCCGCCGCGATGGCGCCGCGATAGAGCCGGCCGAAGCTCGCCTCCCATTCGTCCAGCGTCAGCGGGTTGATGGTGGTGACGAGGTGCTGGTCGCGATCGTCATAGCCTTCGCCCGGCCAGTGCTTCACCGTCGAGGCAATGCCATTCTCCTGGAACACGCGCAGCTGCGTCAGCGCGTGGCGCTCGATGGTCGCCACGTCCGCGCCGAAGCCGCGGGTCGCGACGATGGCGCTGCGGAAGGCGGCATTGATGTCGAGAACCGGGGTGAAGCTCCAGTTGATGCCGATATGCCGGGCCTCGAGCGCCATCAGCCGGCTGATCTCGGCGGTCACCGCGACATCGTCGATGGCGGCGAGCGCCAGCGGGTTGGGGAACTCCGTGCCACCGGGCAGGCTCATCCGGCTGCCTTCGAGATCGGCGGAGACCAGCAGCGGCGTGGGCGCGGCGGCCTCGAGTTCGGCGATCAGCGCCCGCTCGGTCGCCGGATCGGCCGAGACATGGCGGGTGATGCCGCCGGGGCGAAAGGCCTTGATCGCCGCGATGTCGGCGGGATCGGTGCCGGCAAGCCGGAGGTTGAACAGCTGGCGGAGCTTGTCCTCATCGCTCAGCGCCGCGAATTGCGCCCGCACCCAGGCAATGGCGGCGGCGTCGAGGTTGAAGGGAAATTTGCTGAGCTGATCCAAAGTCATGCCAATCTCCAGGGCGAGGCCGGCACCATAGCGTCAGCACGGTGCTTGTCACCCCGTCAGTTGCGCCGCCTTCTTCCCCCCGAACGAAAACGCCGCCGGCGGCAGCCAGCGGCGTTTGCAGGAGGGGCAGGTGCGCGCCTCAGGCCGCGTGGCTCTCCAGCCACTTGGCGAGGCCGGCCTTGGGCGTGCCGGCACCGATCTTCATGTCGGCAGCTTCACCGCCCTTGAACAGGATCATGGTCGGGATCGAGCGAACGCCGTACTTGACGGTGGTGTTGGGATTCTCGTCGACGTTGAGCTTGACGATCTTCACCTTGCCCTGCAGCTCGGCCGAGAGTTCCTCGAGCACGGGCGAGATGGCGCGACACGGGCCACACCACTCGGCCCAGAAGTCGACGAGCACGGGCTCTTTTGCGGACAGGACTTCCTCGCCGAAATTGGCGTCGGAAACGTGGGTTGTCATGTAGGTTGCCTTTTGGGTTGAAAGCGGCGCGTTGTGTGTTCCAAAAGCTAGGCAGAGTCCAGTCGTTGCGCAACGCGCGTCACCTTATGGTGAAGCCTCGCACCGCCTCCGCCAAAGCGGCGCGGTCCAATTCTAGCAGCAATTCCAACCCCGTCCAGAGAATCCCGGCGCGGACCGCCCGACCGGGGAAAAGCTGGGTTGCGGCGAGCGCATAGAGCCCGAGCTGGGTGCGATAGGCCGGTTTCAGCGCCCGGGCGTCCATGGTGGCATCCGCGTCGGACTTGAAATCGACCACCAGCACGCTCTGCTCCGTGACTAGCACGCGGTCCATGCGGCCGGCGATGTCGACCGGGCGCCCATCGCGCAGCGCGGTGACGATGAAGGGCAGCTCCGCCCGGCTGTCGGGCCCGAACAGCGCGGCGAGATCGGTACGTCCGAGCAGCGACAGCGCCTTGTCGGCAAGCGCCGCGTGCCGCTCCGGCGCCTCGGGCAGCAGCGCGGCGAGGGCCCGCGGCGCAACCTCCGGCCTCAGGTCGGGCGGCACGCGCGGCAGGTGCTGCAGCAGGGCGTGCAGCGCCAGCCCCTCGCGCCGGGCTGCCTCGGCGTCGCGCACCGTCTCGGCGCTGGCCGCGAACAGGCGCAGCCGGTCGGCCTCTTCCACGCCGCCCGCGCGGGAGGGGCTGATGGTCGGGACCTCCTCCGGCGGCGGCAGCGCTGCGAGCGCCAGCGGGGCCGGCCGGGCCGGTGCGGCGGCAAGCTCGCCCGCCACCGGATGCGGCGGCACCCGCGTTGCCGGATAGCCGAGCGCGACCTCGTTGCCGTCGTCGTCCAGCTCCGCCTGCGCTTCCGGGCGCAGCGCCGCGTCGATCGCCTCGTACCAGCTGCCCTCGAGTTTCCCCTTCAGCGTCAGCGTGCCGGTGACGTAGAGCTCGTCCTCGGCGCGCGTCATCGCCACATAGAGCTTCCGCCAATACTCGGCCTGCTGCCGCTCGGCCTCGTCCTCGCGAAAGCCGATCGTTTCCGGCACATGGTCGTCCCGCGCCCCGGCATGGACCAGCAGCGGCCCGTCCGCAGTGCCGACGATATGCACGGCGCGGGCGATCTGCCGCCCCTCCGGCTTGCTCGCGGCGTCGGCGAGGATGACGATCGGCGCTTCCAGCCCCTTGGCGCCATGCACGGTCATCACCCGCACGCCGCCGCCGCGTTCGCCCAACTCGCGCCGGATCGTCACCTCGCGCGTCCGCATGGCGGCAAGAAAGCCCTGCAGCGAGGGCTGCGGCGATTGCTCATGTGCGAGCGCCAGCGCCAGGAACTCGGCCATCACGTCGTCCACCTCGCCGCCCATGCGGTGGTGGAAACGCCGCAGCCCGCCCTCTGCATAAAGCAGCCGCGCGAAGAAGCCATAGGGCCGCTCGAAATCCAGCCGCCCGCGCCAGCGCCCGAGCGCTGCGGCCGCCTGCTGCGCCGCCGGCAGCGGGCTCGCCGCCAGCGCGTCCCACAGCGTGCCGGTCCGGCCGTCGGCGATGGCGAACAGCGCATCCTCGTCGATCTCGAACAGCGGCGAGCGCAGCAGGGCCGCAAGCTGCAGATCGTCGCCGGGGTTCAGCAGCACATCGCCAAGCGCCAGCAGGTCGAGCACGGCAATGTGCTGCGTCACCCCCAGCCGGTCGGCGCCGGGGGTCGGCAGGCCGTGCCGGTGCAGCGCGCGGATCAGCTCGTGGAACAGCGGCGAGCGCGACTGGACGAGGATCAGCACATCCTCGGCGCGCACCGCCCGGCGCCGGGCCGCCAGCGGGCGGCGGGCGCGGATCCATTCGGCCACCGTGCCGGCGATGCGGTCCGCGACCCGGCGCGGCGCGCTCTGCAGATCGCGCGGATCGAGCGGCCACTGGCTGAGGTCGATCTCCTCGTCGGGCTGCCGGGTCGGCGGCCACAGCGTCACGCTGCCGCCGGGGTCGGCGCGCGCCGTCTCGTGCAGGATCGGCCCATCTTCCAGCACGGCGGCGCAGCGGGCCTCGTCGGCGAACACCCGGTCCACGGCGGCGAGGACGCCGGCGAGGGTGCGAAAGCTCGTCCTCAGCCGCACGCGCTCGAAGGCGCGCTCGGCGACGCGGGCCCGCAACTCGTATTTGCGGCCGGCCTCGCGGAATTCCTCGGGCGCCGCGCCCTGGAAGGAGTAGATCGACTGCTTGCCGTCCCCCACCGCGAACAGCGAGCGCGGCCGCTCGATGCCGCCGGGCTCGAAGAACTCCGCCACCAGCGCATCGATCACCCGCCACTGCTCGGGATTGGTGTCCTGGCTTTCGTCGACGAGGATGTGGGTGATGCCACCATCGAGCTTGTAGCGCACCCAGGGCCCCTGCCCTGGGTCGTTGAGCAGCGCCGAAAGCCGCGCCACCAGATCGTCGAAATCCAGCAGCGAGCGGGCGCGCTTGTCGCTCTCGTAGCGCTGCCAGATGGCCCATACGATATCGAGCAGCGCCTCGGAGCGGGCGAGCAGCCGCAGCTTCTTGAGCTGCGCCGCCAGCCGTTCCAGCCGCTGCGCCTCTTCGAGCAGCGGCAGCGCCAGTTGCGGCAGCGCCTTGCCGATGTCCTTCTTGGGGAAGGTCTTCGGCACCGTGCCGCTGGCCGTCAGATAGGTGGCGAGCAGGCTTTCGGCGTCGAGCCCGGCCTGGTCGAGGCCCGCCAGCTTGTCCTCGAAGCGCGTGCCGCCCGCGGCCGGCGGGCAGGCGGCGAGAATGGCCGCATGCTCGGCGGCACCGAATGGATAGCCCCCGACGATCTCGGCGGAAATCTCGGAGAGGCTCTCGCCGCGCCGCAGCCGCAGCAATTGCCGCAGCCGCGTCTTGGCGCCGGCGCGGTCGGCGAGCAGCGGGCGCAGCTTTCTGCCCTCGGCGAGCGCCTCGTCGATGGCGCCGGTCAGCGCCGCGTCGCTCATCAGGTCGAACAGCGTCTCCACCGCGCCCGCCACCGGTCCCGCGCCGCGCAGGCCCTCGGCCAGCACGCCCTCGCGGGCGGCGAGGATCAGCCGCTCGCGCTCGAAATCCTCCAGCACGGCAAAATCGAACGGCACCCCGGCCTCGACGGGGAAGCGGTGCAGCACGCTCTCGCAGAAGGCGTGGATGGTCTGGATCTTCAGCCCGCCCGGCGTTTCGAGCGCGCGGGCAAACAGGGTCCGCGCCATGCGGAGCGTCGCGTCGGCGGGCGGCGCATCGACCAGTTCCTCCAGCGTCCGCGCGAGGCCCTCATCGTCGAGCAGCGCCCATTCGCCCAGCCGCGCCGAGAGGCGCTGGCGCATCTCGGCCGCCGCCGCCTTGGTATAGGTGAGGCAGAGGATCTGGTCGGGCGGCACGTCGTCCAGCATCAGCCGCAGCACCCGGTCGGTCAGCACCCGCGTCTTGCCGGACCCGGCATTGGCCTCCACCCAGATCGAGCTCTTGGGCGTCGCAGCGCGCTGCTGCGGCTCGGTGATGCTGCGCGGCAGCGGCTCGCGCAGCGGTCGCTCCGTGCTCATTCGTCCTCTCCCGCCGTCAGTGCCCATTCCTCGAGGCGGGCGAGATGGTCGTAGGCGCCGCGGAAACGGCGCGACGGGTCGGGCCGGATGCGCGCCGCCAGCGGCCGTGCGTCGCTGAGCAGCAGGGCTTCCACATGGCCCTGCAGCCGCCGGACGATCTCGTCGGCGGCACCTTCCAGCGAAAAGCCCTCCTGCGGCTGGAACGGCTTGATCTCGAACGCCTCGGGGCCGAGCCCGATCTTGATATAGGCGAGTTCGGCCGGCGCGGCGTGCGGTACCTCCGCGAACGCCCCGGCCCGGACCATCGCCGCTTCCAGCAGCAACTGCGGCGCCTCGAAGGCGCGCATGGTCTTGGGGGCCGGAATGCCGCCGGTCTTGAAATCGAGCAGTTCCACCTGCCCGTCATCGCGCAGATCGACCCGGTCGGCCCGGCCGGTGAGGACGAACCCCGACGGCATCTCCCAGCGGCCCTTGATCTCGGCGGCGCGGCTGACGAGGCGGGGCGTGCGCTCGCGCTCATAGGCGAGAAAGCCCGCGGCGGCCCGCTCGAAGCGGCGCAGCCAGATGTCGCGCCGCTCCCCGATCGCCTCCAGCCCGGCAAAGGCCTCTTCCGCCATGCGCCGCAGCGTCGCCGGTGCCGCCGGGTCCGCGAAATCGTGCGCCTCGATGACGAAGCGCGCAAACACCTCGTGGATCATCGCGCCGCGCTCGCGCGCGTCGATCGCCTCGCCCAGCGCCGGGATCGGCTTCAGCGCCAGCGTGTAGCGGGCATAAAGGTCATAGGGCGAGCGGAACAGGGTCTCGACCTCGGTGACCGAGAGCTGCTTGGGGCGCCTCGCGACCGGCGGCGATGGGGTCGGTCGGCGCGCCGGCACCGGCTCCTCCGGCGCCATGTCGAGCCGCCGGGCCTCATCCAGCCAGCGGCGCCCGCGCGCGCGCAACGTCTTCGTCGCGGCGGCGCCGACAAAGGCTTCGAGCCGCTGCAGCAGGCGTGACGGCAAGGCGGGCGAGGTGCCGCGCCGCTCGGCGAAAGCGAGGACGACCTCGCCCGCGGCAGCCGCCATCTCGAAATCATGCGCGGCCTGCCCCTGCCGCTGCTCGGGCGGGGACAGCCCCGCCGCGAGCCGCATGCCGCGGCTGAGCCAGGGACCCGGATCGGCGATTTCGGGCCACACCTCCTCGTTGAGGCCGCACAGCACCATCAGGTCGGCGCGCATCAGCCGCGCCTCGAGCCGGCCCCAGATCTGGATGTCGCTGCGGCGCGGAGCGGGGTTCGTGACCTTGCTGCCCGCCATCAGCGTCGCCAGCACCTGGTCGAGCGCCACCGGGGCAAAGGCGGGCCCGGCATCGGCCGCTTCGGCGAGCCCCGAGAGGAACTCGGCCAGCTGCCGGTCGTCGACACCCTGACGCTGCCCCCCGGCAGTGAGCGCCGCATGGCTCGCCGCAAGGGCCGCGGCAAAGCTGCGCGCATCGAGGGTCGGCAGCGCCAGCAGGGCGGTGAGCGGGGCCAGCGCCGCTTCGAGCGCTGCGAGCAGCACCTCGATCCGCGGCGCGTCGGGCTCGGCGATCTTGAGCGCGGGATGATCCGTCTTCCCCGATACATTGTCGGCGAGGGCCTTGCGGAGGCCGGCAAATCCCACCGCCTGGCGCTGGCCGCGCAACAGGCCGAGATCGATCTGGCGGGCGAGCCGCGCCACTTCGGCCCGGCCGAGCCCCAGCTCCACGGCGCGATTGTCGAGCAGCGCCATCAGGTCGACCGGGGCGCAGCGGCTCTGGGCGGCACTCAGCGCCAGCCGCAGCAGCCGCCCCGCCGCACTCTGGTAGAGCGGCTCGCCGGCCGCATCGTCCACCTCGATTTCGAAGCGCTGCAATTCGGCGGCGATGCGGCGCGACAGGGTCTGGTCGGGCGCGACGATGCCCACCGTGCGCCCCTCCGCGAGTGCCGCCCGCGCGGCAATGGCGATGGCGCGCGCCTCGTCGTCCTCGGTGCGCGCCGCGATGATTGAGAGGCCGGCAAGGGCGTCCTCGAGCACCGGCGCCAGCTCCGTGCGCGCTGCCATCCAGCCGGCGGTATCGTCGCGCAGCGCCAGCGCCGCGCGCAGCATGGCGAGGCGCGGACCAGGCGGCGCCGCGAGTTCGATCACCGCGCCATGAGTGGTCCCCAGCCGGCGCAGCAGCCGCGCCAGCGCATGCTGCGGGTGGCTATGCGGGGCGATCCTGTCGTCGAGCAGCTTCAGATGCGCGTCGGCACTGAGGCCGGTATCGAGCCCCGGCAGCACCAGCGCGCCGCGCGGCAGCGCCGCGATCGCCGCCAACAGGTCGGCCGTCGCGGGGATCGAGCCGGTCGAGCCCGCCGCGATCACCGGCCGCTCGCCATAGACCTGCGGCGCGGTCGCCGCCTGCCGCCGCAGCCGCTCATTGCGCAGCACCGCCGCATCGGCCCGCCCCGCGCTCACCAGCATCTCCGGCCAGAAGCGCGTCGCGATATCGAGCAGCAGCCGCGCCTGGCGCCAGTTCTCGGCGAGGTCGAGCTTGCCGACATGCTCGTCGATCCGGCCGAGATCGCCGCCCTCGATGCTGAGGTCGTCGAGCACGGTACCGAGGCTCGCAGCCAGCGCGAAGATTTCTGCCGGTGCGGGCGGGGTCGCGACCACCGCGCGGCCGTCTTCGCTGCGGGCCCAGGCATCGACCAGCCGCGCGAGCGTCAGCGTCCGTTCGAGCGGCGGCACCGGCTGCGGCAGCGCCGGCAGGTCGAAGGGCGGCAGGAAGGGTTCCTCGTCCGCCGCCTCGCCGCCGAAGGTCCGCAGGTCCGGCAGCAGCGCCGCCCCGCCCAGTTGCGTAGCGAAGGCCTCGGCGAGCCGCGCGCGCGCGCGGCGGGTGGGGAGGATGATCGTCACATCGGCGAGCCAGAACGGCCCTTCGCGCGGCCAGTCGCCGAGCAGCGTGCCATCGAGCACGCGGGCGGCAAGGGTCGCAAGGAAGGGCGCATCGGCGGAAATGGTGAACAGCGAGTCGCGGCGCATCGGGGGATTTGACCGGGGCCGGCGGCCGATGTCCAGCGCTCAGCGGCGCGCCGGGTCGCGGAAGCGGAGGCTGACCAGCCGCCCCTCCCCGCCAGGCGGGATCGCGAGCGTCACCACCAGATCGGCGCGCGCGACGAGGGCCGGCGCCCGTTCCGCCCATTCGACGAGGAGGATCGCCTCGCCCGCGTCGAGGAGGCCCAGCTCGTCCAGTTCGGCCGCGTCCGCCAACCGGTAGAGATCGGCGTGGAGGATGTCGCGGCCCCTGCCGCTATAGGGCTGCACGATCGCAAAACTCGGCGAGGGCACTTCGAGCCCCGGATCATCGAGCAGCCGGCGGAGGATGGCGCGGGCGAGCGCGGTCTTGCCGGCCCCGAGATCGCCTTCGAGCAAGACGATGTCGCCGGGTTTCAGCCGCTCCGCCAGTGCCGCACCGAATGCCGCCGTCGCCACGTCATCGGCCAGCAGCAGCGGCTCCGGCCCCGCGCCCGACATTACTCGGCCGCGCCCAGCATGCTGGCATTGGTCGGCAGCGACACCACCACGCGGGTACCGCGCGGCTCGCGCCGCTCGACATGGATGGTGCCGCCATGCAGGTTCACGAACGCCCTGACGATGGCAAAGCCCATGCCGGCGCCGCGCTGGCGGGCACTGCCCCCGGCATCGCCGCGATCGAGCAGCGCCGCGCGCACCTCGTCGGGCATCGCCGCGCCCTCGTCCTCGACGACGAACTGGATGCGCTCGCCCCGCGCCGTCACCGTGAGCCGGATCTCGCCGCCGGGCTCGGAGAAGCGCGCCGCGTTCGAGAGCAAATTATAGAGCACCTGCACGATGCGCGTGCCGTCGGCGACGAACACCGGCAGCTCGTCGGCGATCTCGACCTTGAGATTGACCGTCTGCTCGCCGTCGATCTCGGGAAAGCTCGCCAGCACCCCCGCCCGCGCCTTTTCCACCAGCGCCGGCACGTCGAGCGGCTCGGGCCGCAGCTCCGCGATCCCCGCATCCACCGTCGCGAGATCGAGGATGTTGTCGATCAGCACCCCCAGCGTCACGCTCGAGGCGCGGATATAGTCGGTGTAGCTGTGCTGGCGCTCGTTGAGCGGGCCGGCCGTGCCGGAGGCCAGGAGGTCCGCGAAGCCGATGATGTTGGTGAGCGGCGAGCGCAGCTCGTAGCTCACATTCTGCACGAACGCGTCCTTCAGCCGGTCGGCCGTCAGCAGCGCCTCGTTCTTTTCCTTCAGCACGCGCTGGTAGTTGGCGCTTTCGGTCACATCGAGGAAGGTCATCATCGATTGCCCGTCGGGCAGCCGGGTGATGGTGTAGTCGATCAGCTTGCCGTCGGCGCGGGCGATGCGGCCCTGCTGGTCCGAGCGGGTGGGGTTGAGATCGATGATGGCGCGCTTCAAATCGCGCCAGATGGTGGCGCCGTCCTCGGGCAGCACGGCGGCCACCGCCTCGGTCAGCCGGTCGATATGAGGGTGCTCGGCGAGCAGGTTCGTCGGCAGCTTCCACATGCTGGAGAGCCGCGGATTGCTCAGCGTCATGCGGCCGTTGGTGCCGAACACCGCCACCGCCTCGGTCAGCGCGTTCAGCGTCGAGCGCTGCACTTCCAGCACGGCGCGGTGCTGGCTCTTGAGGATCAGCTGGTCGGTGATGTCCTCGAACACATAGATCACGCCGCCGCGCGGGCCGGCCGGTGCCGCGATCACCTGCACCGTGCGCCCGTCCGGCAGGTGCCAGGGGTCGAGCTCCTTGGGCACCTTGAGCTGATAGGCCGCGAGATGCCGCGCCCGCCAGGCCTGGTAGTCCGGCTCGTTGGGCAGCTTGCCGTCGGTGCGCAGCCGGTCGAGGATGGTGCGCTCGTCCATCCCCACCTTCAGCCAGTCGGGGTCGAGCCCCCAGAGCGTTGCATAGGCGCGGTTGACCTGCACCAGCTCGCGGCCGGCATTGAAGATGGCGATCGGGGTCGCCAGCGCATCGATGATCGCCGAAAGGTGCTGCAGCCCGGCATCGCGGTTCACCGTCGCCACCGGGCGCGGCGCGTGCAGATAGCCGGCCGAGCCGCCCTCGAGCGGGAACTCCACCAGCTCGTGCGTGCCCGCTTCGCCCAGCTCCACGTCCTGCGTCTGCGGGCGGCCGGTTTCGGCGAGCGCCACGCTGCTGCGCTTGAGGGTCGCCGTGTCGAGCAGCGGCGCCGGCGCGTTGTCGCTCGAGCGCCGGCCGAGCCCGCGGGCCAGTTCGTGATAGGCGGCATTGGCATAGACCATGCGCCCGCTCGCATCGCGGAGGAAGGCCGGCTTGCCGAGCCCGGCGAGAATGGTGCGGGCGGTGGCGAGCGTTTCGCTGGCCGCCGCGGCGCCGTCCGCGGGTGCCGTGTCGGCATCCTGTGCCGGCTGTTCGGTCGCCGGGCGGAGCCGCAGCGCCGCGCCGTTCCCCACCACCATGCCGCTCGCCCGCACCACGCGGCCGTCGCGGGCATTGAGGCTCATCTCGAAGCCGCGGCCGGCGACGCGCAGCGCCTCGATGGCGCGGACCAGCCGGTCGGCCTCGGCCTCGCGCAGCCACAGCGCGAAATCGAGCACCGCCTCGCTGCGCCGGCCCGGCGGCAAGAGCGCCGAGACCTGGCCGAGCAGCCGGGGCTGGCCGCCGCGGCCACTCCACAGCACCACCACTTCCCGAGCGCCCGAGAGCAGCCCCTCATATTCGTCGACCATGGCGCGGAAGCTCGCGACTTGCGCGTCGGCCAATTCGCGGGCGCGGCGGCTGTCGCGGAGCCGGCCGGCGACGACCAGCATGGCCAGGAGGCCGAAGGCGCCGGCGCCCAGTGCGATGGCGAGCGGGGCGGCGCCCATCACGGTGGTGGTCGAAAGTCCCTGGGCAAGGCTGGGCGTTGCCGTGACCAGCGTCACGAGGCTGGCCGAAACACCCGCGAATCCAAGTACGCTCCGGATTTGACCCGGCCCCATGCACTGCCCCTTGCCTGATTTCGCCGTGGCGCCCGCCGTACCGACGGACGCGCCAACACCGCACTAGCTGCCGCGCCGGACCCCCAAACGCCGGTTCGCCGCGGTGTCGCCGGTCAAAACCCGTAACCGGCGAATCACCAGACGATAGCGGGCCGGGATTCATGCAAAAAGAGTCAAATTGCATGTGTAGAGCGGGGATCACGCACAGAATGGGTGTTGACCCCGGTCCGAACAGTGAACGCTTCGTTAACGCGACGGCTGTTTCGGCAGATTTTTTTGGGGGTGGGGAAGGGGTGGCGGTGCGGACTTGAACCGATGCCGGTCCGTGACGTGGCGCGGGTGTGGCTGGTTTTGGCCCATACCGGTCATTGCACGACGTGCCGGCGTTTGGCTGCGATGGGGTGGATTGGGGACTGGCGGGTTTTGGGTCAGCGGTGGCGGTAACTGGCCATTCTCACAAAGGCAGATCGAGGACACCGTGCGAGCTTAAGCGTGTCCTGGTTACCCAGATCATTGCTCACGCCATTCCGGCGAGATGTAACGCGAGGCCGGCTATTGCACAGCCCGACAGCACGGTGACAGGGCCGAGCTTGAAGCGAAACACTGCGACAAGCGCGGCCAGCACCAGTGCCGCCGCCGCGAGATTGATCGAGGACCAGACGGGCACATCAAGGTCGAGACCGAAGGACGCGATCGTCTGCACCTCCTCGAACACCACGTGCAGACCGAACCAGACTGCGAGGTTCAGGATGACGCCCACCACGGCAGCCGTGATCGCCGTCAGCGCCGCCGACAAGACCTTGTTGTCGCGCAGTCGCTCGATGAATGGCGCACCGAGGAATATCCATAGGAAGCAGGGTGTGAAGGTCACCCATGTGGTCAGCAGCCCGCCCAGGGTGCCTGCCACCAGCGGCGACAATCCGCCGCCCTCGCGGAACGCGCCCATGAAGCCCACGAACTGTGTCACCATGATCAGTGGGCCGGGTGTTGTCTCGGCCATTCCGAGCCCGTCCAGCATCTCCCCCGGCGCGAGCCAGCCGAAGTTCTGAACGGCCTCCTGTGCGACATAGGCCAGTACCGCATAGGCGCCGCCGAAGGTGACGACCGCCATCACGCTGAAAAAGCCCGCGATCTGGGCAAAGACGTTGGCCGGACCGAACACGGCGAACAGCAGAGCGACCGGCGCCAGCCACAGCACGAGGAACACCGCCGAAATCCGAAAGGCCCAGCCCCGGTTGACCTGCGTGTGATCGGGCGATTCCTCCCCGAGCAGCGTGTCGGCGTCATTGACCTGGATGGAGCCGACTTTGCCGTGTCCGCCACCGTTCTGGAATGCGGGCAGGCCGGCGCGCGCGCCGAAATACCCGATCAGACCGGCGAGTAGAATGATCAGCGGAAATGGCACGGCGAACCCGAAAATCGCGATGAACGAGGCGGCGGCGATGGCGACCATCGCATTGTTTTTGAGCGCGCGTGACCCGATGCGGATGACAGCCTGCACCACGATGGCCAGCACCGCAGCCTTGAGGCCGAAGAACAGCGCTTCGATCGGCCCGACATTGCCGTAAAGCGCATAGACCCAGCTAAGCGCCATGATCGCGACGACGCCGGGAAGCACGAACAAAACGCCGGCAATGATGCCGCCGAGCGTGCGGTGCATCAGCCAGCCGATATAGACGGCGAGCTGCATGGCCTCGGGTCCTGGCAGCAGCATGCAGTAGTTGAGCGCATGGAGGAAACGCTTCTCGCCGAGCCAGCGCTGCTCTTCGACGAGAATGCGATGCATGAGCGCGATCTGGCCTGCGGGGCCGCCAAAGCTCAGGAGTCCGATACGGGCCCAGATGCGGGTGGCCTTGGCCAAGGTGGGGTAAGCGCGGTCCTGCATCAGTCTGCCTTGAGCTTATTAGTGGGCCAGTTGTGGGTCTCGTCGGTAGCGTCGCGCGCCCATCGGTAGAAGGCGTCATAGAGCAGCATGCCAGCCTCGAGCTGCTCGAGATCATCGGAATACATTCGCGACAGGCCAAGCGACGCGGCAAGCAGCCCGGCCGCCTCGGGCGCCAGATCAAGCCGCGCCGTATCCGCACCGCGCACGATGGCTGCGAGCCGGTCGAGCGCGGCAATGTTCAGGCCGAACTCGGCCAGCATCACGTCGAAGGTGCAAAGCTCGCTGCGATGACTCCAGAATACACCCTCGATGTCGAAGGGTGCGGCGTTGTAGCGTTCGGCAACGCCCACCACTTCGGCGGGCGTCACGAACAGGATGATGGCGCGCGGGTCGAGAAAGCGCCGGATCAGCCAAGGGCAAGCAATGCGGTCGATCTTGGGGCGCGACCGCGTAACCCAGACCGTACGGCCCTGCGCATCGCGCGCCGGAAACTTTGTCGGATCGATCAGCGGAAGCCGGGCCGACCGCCAGGCTTCGAACCCGCCTTCGAGATATTCCGACGGGCACCCCTCGGCGCGCAGCCAGGCGGTCGTCCCCTGGCTGCGCCGGTGACCGGCCTGACAGATAGCGATCGAAGGCTGCCCGCCCAGCTGTGGCACGAGGTCGGCAAGCGCCTGGTCGTCGATCCGGGTAGCCCCTGGAAGCAACCGCGGGTCAGCGGAGAAGTCTTCTTCCGAACGCACGTCGAGCAAGATCGGTGCGCGGGGCGTTCCGATGATGCGAGTGAGTTTTTCGAAAGAAATGGCATTGGGCCCAGGCATTAGCGTTCCTCCGTTGCCGGGTTGATATGGAACGCGATCTTCAGCTGACGCCTCGTGGGGAGTTCGCAGCCCCCATGCACGTTTATTACCGGCGGTCGGTGCTTTTCGTCAACATGACTTGGCGGTCAAACACCACATATCGCTTCCGCGGAATGGCAGCTTCCAGGAGCAACTGCAGGACCGCTTAATGACCGAAATGGGGTCGGGAGCGGACCTCGTAGATGACCTAGAGCAATGTCCGCTTCCGGGCGCATACCGGACATCACCCCCTCCCGGCCTCCCCTATCAAGGGGGAGGTGTCGCCCGATGCGTGTGGTGCGATCATGCCCCATGCACGGAGAGGGGGCGGAGCCACGCAGCCCCACCCCCAGCCAGCATCAATAGCGATACTGCCCCGATTTGAACGGGCCCTCGACCGGCACGCCGATATAGTCGGCCTGGCCGGGGCGGAGCTTGGTCAGCTTGGCGCCGAGCTTGGCGAGGTGCAGTTCGGCGACCTTCTCGTCGAGATGCTTGGGCAGCACATGCACCTCGGGGGCGAGGTTCGCGCCATTGGTCCAGAGTTCGATCTGCGCCAGCGTCTGGTTGGCAAAGCTGGCGCTCATCACGAAGCTCGGATGGCCCGTGGCGTTGCCGAGGTTCACCAGCCGGCCTTCCGACAGCAGCACGATGCGCTTGCCGGCGGCGAGCTCGACGATGTCGACCTGCGGCTTGACGTTGGTCCACTTGTAGTTGCGCAGCTCCGCCACCTGGATCTCGTTGTCGAAGTGGCCGATATTGCACACGATCGCCATGTCTTTCAGGCGCCGGATATCGTCGAGCGTCACCACGTCCTTGTTGCCGGTGGCGGTCACCACGACATCGGCGCGGTGGGCGGCCTCTTCGAGCGTTACCACCTCGAAGCCGTCCATCGCCGCCTGCAGCGCGCAGATCGGGTCGATCTCGGTCACCAGCACGCGGGCGCCGGCGCCCTGCAGCGACTGGGCCGAGCCCTTGCCGACATCGCCATAGCCGCAGACCACGGCCACCTTGCCGGCCAGCATCACGTCGGTGCCGCGGCGGATGGCGTCGACGAGGGATTCCCGCGTGCCGTATTTGTTGTCGAATTTCGACTTGGTGACGCTGTCGTTGACGTTGATCGCCGGGAAGGGCAGCTCGCCCTTCTGCTGCAGCTGGTAGAGCCGCATCACGCCCGTGGTGGTCTCTTCCGAAACGCCGCGGATATTGGCCTTGATGCGCGAGTAGAAGGTCGGGTCCTTGGCCAGCCGCTTCTTGATCAGCGCGAAGAAGATCTCTTCTTCCTCCGAATGCGGGTTGTCGAGCACGGAGGGGTCGGTCTCGGCCTTGGCGCCGGTCAGCACCAGCATGGTGGCGTCGCCGCCATCGTCGAGGATCATGTTGGGGGTCTGGCCGCCCGGCCAGTCCATCATGCGGTCGGTATAGTCCCAGTATTCCTCCAGCGTCTCGCCCTTCTTGGCGAACACCGGAATGCCGGCGGCGGCGATGGCGGCGGCGGCGTGGTCCTGGGTGGAAAAGATGTTGCAGCTCACCCAGCGCACTTCGGCCCCGAGCGCCACCAGCGTCTCGATCAGCACGGCGGTCTGGATGGTCATGTGCAGGGAGCCGGCGATGCGGGCGCCCTTCAGGGGTTGCTGCGCCGCATATTCGGCGCGGATCGCCATCAGGCCCGGCATCTCGATTTCGGCCATCCCGATCTCGAGGCGGCCATAGTCGGCAAGCCCGATGTCCCGGACCACATAGTCTTGGTTGCTGGCCATCGGCCTCATCTCCGTCGCTTTTCCTGCTGTCGGCGCCTTATAGCGGAGCCCCGCCCGCCGATCAACCGGGATATAAAGAAAGCTTTATATCCCGTGAACGCGGGGGCGCGGATGCGGTTGATCGGGGGCGGGGGCGTCTGCAACGACGCGCCGACCTCCCCTCCTTGTGGGAGAAGGACGACGCGGAGAGACAGGCGACGACCCTCAGGCAAGGCCCAAAGAACACCCCTGCTCAGTCGGGCGGGGTGCCGTTCTGGTGCAGCACGTGGCCGGCGAGGTAGAGCGAGCCGCAGAACACCGCCCGCACCGGCTCGGTCCGCCCGGCGGCGAGGCGGGTGATGGCGTCGAGGATCGAGCTGGCCGCCATCACGTCGAAGCCGGCGCCGCGGCCCTCGGCGACGATGGTCTCCGCCCGATGCGCATTGGGCTCGCCCGGGATGGTCAGCGCGTAGACCTTTTCCGCCATGCCGGTGAAGGGCGCGAAGAAGTCGGCCGGCCGGCGGGTGTTCATCATCCCCACCACCAGCACCAGCGGCAGCGGGCGCTTCGTGTCGATCTCGCGCAGGGCGGCAGCGAGTGCCGTGGCGCCATGCGCATTGTGCCCGCCATCGAGCCAGAGCTCGGAGCCCGGCGGCAGCAGCCCCGGCAGCGTGCCGGCGAGCGGCATCAGCCGGGCCGGCCAGTTCACGCTGCGCAGCCCCGTCGCGATGGCGGCGGCATCGACCGGCAGGCCGAAATGGCGCACCGCGGCGATGGCGAGCGCGGCATTGTCGAACTGGTGCGGCCCGAGCAGGGCCGGCGGCGGCAGGTCGAGCAGCCCGGCCTCGTCCTGGAACACCAGCCGCCCATCCTCGGGGTGGCCGTCGAAATCCTCGCCCATGATCTTCGGCGTGATGCCCAGACGCGCCGCCTGCCGTACCAGCACGGCGCGCCCCTCGTCGCGCTGGCGGCCGAACACGGCCTTGGCCCCGCGCTTCAGGATTCCGGCCTTCGAGACCGCGATCTCGGCGATCGTCGCGCCGAGGAACGCCTGGTGGTCGAGATCGACCGGGGTGATCACCACGCCGAGCGGGTCCTTCACCACGTTGGAGGCGTCATAGGTGCCGCCCATGCCGGTCTCGAGCAGCAGATAGTCGGCCTTCACTTCCGCGAATAGCTTGAAGGCCGCGACCGTGGTGATCTCGAAGAAGGTGATCGGCGCGCCGCCATTGGCCTCCTCGCAATATTCGAGCGCGGCGTTGAGCCGGCGCGAGGAGACGAGCCTGCCCGCCAGCCGGATGCGCTCGTTGAAGCGCACGAGGTGCGGCGAGGTCAGCACATGCACCTTCTTGCCCGAGGCCTCGAGAAAGGCGCGCAGGAACGCGATCGTCGAGCCCTTGCCATTGGTGCCGGCGACATGGATCACCGGCGGCAGGCGCGTCTCGGGGTTGCCGATCAGCCCGAGCAGCCGCTCGATGCGCTCGAGGCTGAGGTCGATCAGCTTGGGATGCAGCGCCAGCAGGCGCCTGAGGATAGCGTCGGTGCGGGACACGGGGACGAGGTTCTCGAACAGCAGCACGGCGCGCTTCTAGCACCGGGTCCAACTCCTGACGAGCGCCCGGTGCTCCCCTGTTGCAGATGGCGGTCGGCGCGGCGCCCTATTCGGCGTGCGCGGCCTCGGGCATGCCGGCGAGGTCGTCGCCGGCGCTGGTCGGCACGGGCTTGGCAAGCTTGGCCGGCACGGTGGCGCTCAGCTCGTCGCGCACCGGCGACTTGGTCAGGATACCGAGCAGCGAGCCGATGGTGGGGCGCAGATTGTGCCGGTGCACCACCATGTCCACCATGCCGTGCTCATAGAGATATTCCGAGCGCTGGAAGCCCTGCGGCAGCTTTTCGCGGATGGTCTGCTCGATGACGCGCGGGCCCGCAAAGCCGATCAGCGCGCCCGGCTCGGCGATGTGCACGTCGCCCAGCATGGCGTAGGACGCCGTGACGCCGCCGGTGGTCGGGTTGGTCAGCACCACGATGAAGGGCAGCCCCGCCTCGCGCAGCCGCAGCACCGCCACCGTCGTGCGCGGCATCTGCATCAGCGACAGGATGCCCTCCTGCATGCGCGCGCCGCCCGAGGAGACGAACAGCACGAAGGGCGTCCGCTTCTGCGCCGCGGTCTCGAGCCCCGTGACGATCGCCGAGCCGGCCGCCATGCCGAGCGAGCCGCCCATGAAATCGAAATCCTGCACCGCGACGGTCACCGCGAGCCCGAACAGCCGGCCGGTCGCCACCGTCACCGCATCCTCGGTGCCGGTCTTCAGCCGCTGGTCCTTCAGCCGGTCGATATAGCGCTTGGAATCGCGGAATTTCAGCGGGTCCGTCGCCACCGTGGGCAGCGGCACCGTCTCGTAGGCGCCCTCGTCGAGGAAGGTCGCGAGCCGGTCGGCGGCCTTGATCTTCATGTGGTAGCCCGAATTGGGCACCACCCACTGATTGGCCTCGAGATCGCGGTAGAACACCATCTCGCCCGATTCCGGGTCCTTGACCCAGAGATTCTCCGATCCGCTGTCCTTCGGCTTGAGGAAGGAGCGGATGCGGGGGCGGACGACGTTGTTGATCCAGTTCATCTAGCTCGCCTGTCGATAGACCCGTTTCGCGCCGGCATAACCTGCCGGTCCGGGCCCTATATGGGGATTGTGGCGAATGTTATCAGCTTTGGCCGGCGTGGTTAAGGCCGGCCAAAGCCTGGATCACAGGCTTCCGCGCCCGAGTTGGACGACCCCCCTATTCCACCAGCTCCACCATCAGCCCCCAGTCGCGGCTGTCCGGCCGCTCGGGCAGCGTCAGGATCGAGCTCGGCGCCACCGCGATCTCCTCGCCCGGCGGCAGCCATTGCCCCGAGCGCGGGTCGAAGAAGCTCGGCCGGTAGCGCGCCCCACCGATCACGCCGCGCAGGCTCGCCGCCATCTCCGCCTCGTTCTCGAAATAGATGAGGAACAGCTTCTTGTCCGGCGTCCGGGCGCAATAGCTCCAGCCGTAATAGGAGAAATCCGGCCCCGATTTGTTGGGAAACACCAGCTCCGCCTTCGGCTCCAGCTCGCGATAGCGCATGCCGCGCACCATGGCGAAGCTCTTGATGTGCTGGATCTGCTCGCCCGACTGCCAGGTGAAGGATTGCCACATCGGATAGAGCGCGGCCTCCTCCACCTCGGCGTTCCAGATGCCCTCGGCGCCGTAGATGAAGCCGGCGAGGCCGCCCGAGAGAAAGCTGCCATAGAGCCCCGAGCGGACATAGAACTGGTCCGCCTCGCTGTCGGGCGGCACGCGCAGCGGATAGGGCGTCCCCAGCTGGTGCAGGCCCGCATAATAGGGCTCGCCATTGATCGCCGGCTTTTTCGGCTCTGCCTCGAAGATCTCGGTCAGATACCAATAGGTGTAGTGCTCGCGCACATTGCCGCTCTGGTGCAGGTCGACCCAGGAATCGGCGCCGAAATTGACCAGCGTCGAGGGGTTGGGGTTGGCGCTCAGCATGGTGCCGAAGGGCGGCCGCCCCCAGGTTGCGAGCGCGTGCTCGATCGGCACCGAATAGTCCTCGGCCGGGATGGTCTGCAGGTAATAGTCGTAATGGATGGGCGACAGGATGGTGATGTTGGCCTGCCAGCGCGCGAAGCAATACTGCACGAAGCGGGCATAGCTCTCCTTGAAGTCGTGGAACTTCTGCCAGGCCTCGCCGCTGTCGCGCCGCGACACCTCGATGAAGGGCACGAACCCCATCTGGTTGAGGTAGTCGATCTTTTCATCGAGCACCTTGAAATAGTCGGGGTTCACGCGATCGAGGTCCGGCATCACGTCCTCGAAGCCCGGCACCTTGCCGGGAAACTCGAACGGGCGCCCGCCTTCATTGTGCATGTCCTTGGCAGATTCCGTGCCCGGCTGCTTCCAGGCCGCGCGCACCCAGGTACCGTCTTCCATCTGGATCAGCGGCGGCTTGCCGTCATTGGCCCAGGCCGGCTGCGCCGCGATGAGGCCGACGCAATTGTAGCCCTGCGCCTTGCGGTGGTGGACGAGATCGTTGAGCGTCGCGCCCGGCCCCGGCGGCTTGGGGTTGTCGGGCAGCTCCAGCGGAAAGCGATAGCTCGGCACGCTCCACCAGGTGTCCCCGATCAGGAAGAACGGCGTGCCGTCGGCATATTCCAGCCCGCGCCGGTCGCCGCTCATCTGCACCATGCCGCGCCGGTTGGGGTTCTCGGCCAGTTCCGCCGCGCTCCAGGCTTCGGCCGTGAAGCTGCCGCTCTTGTTCGCCAGTCCCGCATCATGCGGCGCGCTGCCCGAGGTCCAGCGCCATTCGCCGGCCTGTGTCGCGAGCACGCGCACGACGAAGTCCTGCCCGCCATTCCAGAAGCCGTAGACGCGCTTCTTGAACCCCGGCCCTTCGAGGTCCACCCACACCGTCACTTCGGTATAGGGGTTCCCGTAGTGGCCCTCGGCGACGAACCCGAGGTCCAGCTTTTCCCACACATGCGTCACTGAACATCTCCTCCTTGTGCTGCGTTCGAGCGCGTCAGCGCCCCATCATCTCGATGACCAACCGCGTCGCCGCGATCAGCCCGTCCGGCCGGGCCGTGCCCGTGCCGGCAATGTCGAAGGCCGTGCCATGGCCCGGCGTGGCGATCGGCACGGCAAAGCCGCCCAAGAGCGTGATGCCCTGCCCCAGCCCCACCATCTTCAGCGCGATCTGCCCCTGGTCGTGGAACATGGTCACCACGCCGTTGAAGGCGCCGCCCACGGCGCGCGGAAACACCGTGTCGGAAGGGAACGGTCCCGCGACCTCCAGCCCCTCGGCCCGCGCCGCGGCAATGGCCGGCGCCAGCACGTCGATCTCCTCGCGCCCGAAGGCGCCGCCCTCGCCGGCATGCGGATTGAGCGCCGCCACCGCCAGCCGCGGCGTCCGGCCGGAGCGGCGCAGCACATCGGCCAGCAGCTTGATGCTGCGCCCGACATTGTCGACGGTGATCAGTGGCCCCACGTCGCGCAGCGGCACATGCGAGGTCACCCGCGAGGTCCAGACTTCGCCGAGAATGTTGATTTCGCCGGTGCCGGCATCACCGAGGCCGTGCCGGAAATAGTCGAGTTCGTCGCCCGCCGCGTGGCCGGCCTCGCGCATGGCCTGCTTGTTGAGCGGCGCATAGACGATGCCACCGATTTCGCCGCTCCCCACCGCAGCGATCAGCCGGTCGAGCGTCGCCAGCACCTCGCGCCCCGCCTCGGGCGACACCCGCCCGCGCGGCAGCACCTCGGCCGCAAAGGGCGTCGCCAGCAGGCTGAACGGCGCCGTGGCGGCCGCAAAGCTCCCGACCACCGGCCAGTCCGCCGCCACCCCGGCCGCGGAACAACCGGCCGCGAAGACCTCCGGGTCCCCCACCGCGACGATCCGCACCTCTTCGGGCGGCGCCAGCAAATGCGGCAACCGCGCCACCAGCTCCGGCCCCACCCCGTACCGATCCCCCAGCGTCACCGCCAACCGCTTGGCCATCATCGTCTCCTCTTCATCCTCATCGCGTCACCGGCCGCTTCTGCGCGGGGGCGCCCCCTCCACCATGCTGCGCATGGTCCCCCTCCCCCGCCTTGCGGGGGAGGATCCGCCGACTGTATGGCCGGTGGGGGGCACTTTGATCCTCCCCCGCAACGCGGGGGAGGGGGACCGCCGCAGGCGGTGGAGGGGGCGGCCACCCACACCGGCCTCTCCTGATCCTCCCCCGCAAGGCGGGGGAGGGGGACCGGCGAAGCCGGTGGAGGGGGCGGCCACCCACACCGACCTCTCCTGATCCTCCCCCGCAAAGCGGGGGAGGGGGACCGCCGCAGGCGGTGGAGGGGGCGCGGCCACAACCAGCGACCTCTCCTGATCCTCCCCCGTGCCAACGGGGGAGGGGGACCACCCGAAGGGTGGTGGAGGGGGCGCGCCGCTGCGTGGTGGAGGGGGCGCGCAACACGAACCGTCACCCCCACGCTCTTCCCCTCGCGGCATAAACTGCGATAGTCCGCGGCAACGACACCAAGGAGGACAGCATGACCCAGCCACTTCCCCGCCTCGGGTTCATCGGGCTCGGCCTGATGGGCGGCGCGATGAGCGAGCAATTGCTGGCCGCCGGCTACGGCCTCACCGTCTATGACCGCACACCGGACGCGGCCGAACGCCTCGCAGGCTTCGGCGCTACGCCCGCCGACAGCCCCGCCGCGGTCGCGGCGCAGTCGGACATCGTCCTGATCTGCGTCACCGACACCGAAGCGGTGGAGCAGGTGGTGTTCGGCCCCGACGGCGTGGCCGCCGGAAACCGGCCCCGCCTCGTCATCGACCATTCCACCTGTGCGCCCGAACCGACCGCCGAAATGGCGGCCCGGCTCAAGGCCATGACCGGTACCGAATGGGTCGATGCGCCGATCTCCGGTGGCCCGGCCTTTGCGCGGGAAAAGCGCCTCACCATCATGGCCGGCGGCAGCGACGCGGCCTTCGCCGCCGCCCAGCCGATCCTTGCCGCCTATGGCCAGAACATCACGCTGATGGGGCCGGCCGGGGCCGGGCAGATGGCCAAGGTGCTGAACCAGGCCATCTCCGGCGTCTCCTATGTGCTGATGGCCGAAGTACTGGCGCTCGCCGAGCGCAGCGGCATCGCCGCCGACAAGGTGCCGGCGGCCCTCAGCGGGGGGCACGCCGATTCGACCATGCTGCACTTCGCCTATCCGCGCATGCTGGCGCGGGCGTTCGAGCCGCCGGCGAGCTTTGCCGGCAATGTGCTGAAGGATCTGCATCATGTCGCCGACGAGGCGGAGCGCTTCAGGGTCACGCTGCCGCTGGTCGCCGCCGCCATTGCCCGCTTCGAGGCCTTCGCGGCCGCGGGCGGTGCCACCAGGGACACTTCGAGCATCTATCGGCTCTACGAGAAGGAGTGACACCGCTCAGCGCCCCGTGAAGCGGGGCGGGCGCTTGTCGAGGAAGTCGCGCACGGCGGCACGGAAATCCTCGCTGCCATAGACGAGCCGGATCATCTCCTCGATCTCGTCGACCTGCGGCGCCAGCAGCCGGCCGAGTGCCGCCTTGCTGGCGCGCATGCTGAGCGGCGCATTGGCGCAGAGCTGCTCGACCACTGCAACGACGGTCTCCTCCAGCGCTTCCGGCGCAACGATGCGGGCGAGGAACCCGGTCGGTGTCATCTCCTCGGCATCGAGCAGTTCACCGAGCAGCAGCATGCGCCGGGCCCGCCCCTCGCCCACCGCCGCCAGCAGGCGCGCGTAGTTGGCGATCGACAGCGCATTGCCGAGGCCGCGCGCGATGGGCGTGCCGAACTTGGTGCCGCTGGTGGCGATGCGGATATCGCAGCAGGCGGCGATATTGAGCCCGCCGCCCACCGCAAAGCCCTCCAGCACCGCAACCGTTGGCACGGCGATGTTCGCGATGGCATCGAGATGGGCCGCCATGCGCCGCTCATAATCGAGCCCGTCCGCGCCATCGACGAAATCGAGGAATTGCGCGATGTCCGAGCCCGAGACGAACGACTTGCCGCCCGCCCCGCGCAGCACCACGCAGCGCAGCTCGGCATCGGCGGCAATCCCGGCGCAGATGGCGTCGAGTTCGGCATACATGTCCGGCGTCATGGCGTTGCGCGCGCCGGGCCGGTCGAACAGCACATGGCCGACGACGCCCTCGCGGCGATAGCGCACGGTGCCGGGGGCGCTCACGGCCGGAACGCTCCGGCCTGCTCCAGCGCCTCCTGTTCGGCACCGAGCCCCAGTTCCTCCAGGAGGTCGGCGTTGTGCTCGCCCAGCAGCGGCGGCGGCCGGCGCACGCTTTGCGGGGTGCCGGAAAGCTTCACCGGAAAGCCCAGCGCCTTGATCCGGCCTTCGATCGGATGCTCGATCTCCTGCACCATCTGGCGGGCGGCGGCATGGTCGCTGCCGAGCGCGGCGCGGAAATCGTTGATCGGTCCCGCCGGCACCCCTGCGGCGAGAAAGCGCTCCACCCAGTCCGCCGCATCGCGACCGCGAAAGACCGGCCGCAGCACCTCGACCAGTGCCAGCCGGTTCTGCACCCGGTCCTTGTTCTCGGCGAAACGCGGGTCGGTCAGCAGGTCGGGGCGTTCGATCACGCCGCAGAAGGCCTGCCACAGCTTCTGGTTGGCGGCGCCGACGACGAAATCGCCGTCGCGCGCCGCAAAGGCCTGGTAGGGCGCGCTCATCCGGTTGGCCGAGCCGAGCGGCTTCGGCGATTGCCCGGTCGCCCAGAATTCCGTCGTCTCCCAGATCGAGAGCCCCAGCGCCGCCTCGAACAGCGAGGCATCGACGAACTGCCCCACCCCGCTCGCCTGGCGGCCGATGATCGCCGACAGGATCGCATAGGTCGCGAACAGCCCGGCGCCCATATCGCCCACCGAGACGCCCGATTTCACCGGCTCGCCTTCGGGCGGGCCCATGGCGCTCATCACCCCGCTCATCGCCTGCGCGATCAGGTCGAAGCCGGGCCGCTGCGACCAGGGTCCGGTCTGCCCGAAGCCCGAGATCGAGGCATAGACCAGCCGCGGATTGAGCGCCGAGAGCGTCCGGTAGTCGACGCCCAGCTTTTCGGCGACGCCGGGGCGGCCGTTCTCGACCACGATATCGGCGGTTTCCACCAGCTTGTAGAACACCCGCCGCCCCGCCTCCGACTTGAGGTTGAGGGTGATCGAGCGCTTGTTGCGATTGAGCGCGAGAAAGCCGGGACTGTCGGCCCCCTTCATGCGAAAGCCCATGGCCTTCCGCGTCTGGTCGCCGCCGCCGGGCGGCTCGACCTTGATCACATCGGCGCCCATGTCGCCCAGCAGCATGCAGCAGAACGGGCCGGCCATCACCTGGCTGAGGTCGAGCACGCGCAATCCGGCCAGCGGCATGGGCAGCTCGTTCGGCGCCGCACCGGTCTCGCTGTCGATCTGCGCCATGGCAGCCCCTTTTCAAGTTCAGACGGTGTTCATCATCATGGCGCCGTTGTGGTCTGCGGGACCGGCGACAGCGCCTCTCGGCCTAATCTTGTATGCAAGATGGCTGATTATGCAAGGGCGGGCGGCCGGATTCGCGCGGATTGCACGCTGACGGGATTTTGCATACGCAAGAGGGATGCAGGACATCGACTTCGATACCGATACCGCCATTGCCCCCGCCGACGATCAGGCGGCCGGCCGCCGCCGCGGTCAGCTGCATCAGGAGGCCGTGGCGCGGCTGCGCGAGATGATCCTCGCGGGCGAATTGCCGCCCGGCATGCGATTGCGCGAGGTGCAGCTCTGCGAGCAGCTCGGGGTGTCGCGCACCCCGATCCGCGAGGCATTCCGCACCCTTGCGGCCGAGGGGCTGGTGGAACTGCTGCCCAATCGCAGCGTCGTCGTCGCCGAACTGAAGATGCCCGATATCGAGCAGCTCTACCAGGTGTTCGGCGTCCTCGAAGGGCTGGCCGGCGAGCTCGCCTGCCAGCGTGTCACCGAGGCGCAGCTGGGCGAGATGGGCCGGCTGCTGGGCCAGATGGTCGAGCTGCATCACAAGGGCGAGCGCAGCCGTTACATGGAGATCAACCGCCAGATTCACCGCATGGTGATCGACATCGCCGACAATCCGGTGCTCACCGCCAGCTGGCTGGCGCTGCTGCCGCGGGTCGAGCGGGCGCGCGGCCTCGCCAATCTCGATCCCAACCGCTGGACCGCCGCGCTGCTCGAGCATTCGCGCATGTTCTCGGCGCTCGCCGCGCGCGACGGCGTGCTGCTGGCCCGGCTGGCCCGCGAGCATTTCGAGAACGGCCTCCCCAACCCGCCGCGCCAGGACCTCAGAAAGGACGCCGGCCCAGCCACTCTCCCCGCCGACTCACGCCCGTCCGACCCGCCGCCGCGCCGCCGCAGCTGAACAAACTTTCAGCCGGCACCGCCGCTCCGAGTTGACACTCCCGCAATCTTGCATACAAGATTGGCGCAGCACGCACCATTCAGGCGGGAGGAAACGCAATGGACAACGCTGCCGGCAGCTCGGCTTCGGGCCTCGACCCCTACAGGATCCGCGACTATTTCACCCCGCTCCGCGTCGTCGACGTCGCCGACGCCATGGACGGGCTGGGCTATTTCAACATCGGCCTCGTCTCGCAGGACATCCGGCCGCTCTGGCTGGGCATGAAGTTCTGGGGCCCGGCCGTGACGCAGCGTTGCGTGCCCGCCAACAAGCCGATGTGGAAGCTCGATACCACCGAGGAAATCGTCGGCGCGCACGGCATCTGGTTCGAGCGCTACGGCCATAACGGCCGGGGCCTCAACGACCTCGTCAAGCCCGGCTCCGTCGTCGTCACCGACACCGGCAGCACCGGCGAAGTGGGCTTCTTCGGCTCCGAGAACGTGCTCGCGCTGCAGGCCGCCGGCGCCGTCGGCATCGTCACCAACGGCTATTGCCGCGACACCGGCGAAGTCACCATGCAGAAGACCCCGATGGTCTGCCGCGAGCGCGGCCGCACCATCATTCCCGGCCGCATCGAAGTGGTCGAGCTCAACACCACCATCGGCATCGGCGGCGCCCAGGTCCGCCCCGGCGACATCGTCGGCTGCGACGATGACGGGCTCATTGTCGTCCCCATCGAGATCGCCAGGGAGGTCGCCTTGCATGCAAAAGCGGTGCTCATCGCCGACATGAACGCCCGCCGCAAGCGCTACGACAAGCTCAACCGCCCGCACGACGAATCGGTCGATACCGACGCGATCGACCGCTACTACGCCGAACTCGGCTGACGCCACGGCCGGGGTCCCCCTCATGCAGATCATCGACGCGCACCAGCATTTCTGGGACCTCGACCGCAACTACCTGCCGTGGCTCAAGGATGAGCCGCCCATCCCCTTCCGCTACGGCGACTATAGGATGCTGAAGCGGAACTACCTGCCGGCGGACTATCTCGCGGACAGCGCCGGCTTCGAGGTGGTGGGCACGGTCTTCGTCGAGACGGAGTGGGATCCCACCGACCCCGCCGGCGAAGTCGACTGGGTCGGGGCGCTGCGACAACAGGAGCGCCTCCCCAGCGTCATGGTCGCGCAGGCCTGGCTCGACCGCGCCGATGCGGACGCCCTGCTGGCGCGCCATGGCCGTACCGCTTTCGTGCGCGGCATCCGCCACAAGCCGAAAGCGGCGCGCGGGCCTGACGGCGTCGAACCTAGCGCCCCGGGCTCGATGGGCGATCCGGCCTGGCGGCGCGGCTTCGCCCAGCTTGCGCCCAACCGGCTCTCCTTCGACCTCCAGACGCCCTGGTGGCATCTCGCGGAAGCGCGTCGGCTCGCCGACGATTTCCCCGAGACGCAGATCATCCTCAACCATACCGGCCTCCCCGCCGACCGCAGCGCCGAAGGGCTCGCCGGCTGGCGCGAAGCCATGCGATTGCTCGCCGGGGCGCCGAACGTCGCCGTGAAGATCTCCGGCATCGGTCAGGCGGGTCAGCCTTGGACGGTCGCGGCCAACCGTGCCATCGTGCGCGACACCATCGACATCTTTTCGCCGGAGCGCTGCATGTTCGCCTCCAATTTCCCCGTCGACAGCCTCGTCGCCTCCTACGACACGATCTTTTCCGGCTTCCGCGAGATCACCGCCGACCTCAGCGCCGCCGAGCAGCAGGCGCTGTTCATGGGCAACGCCATGCGCATCTATCGCATCGCGCCCGAAAGCCTCCTCAAATGAGCGTCCGGCCGCGGCTGGGGCTCATCGGGCTCGGCATCATGGGCACCGCCATGGCCCGCCGCCTCCTCGACCGGGGCTGGGAGCTGACGGTGTGGAACCTCGAGCCCGAGCGCTTCGACACCGTCCGCGCGGCCGGCGCCCGCTGGGCCGACTCCCCCGCCGCCCTCCGCGCCGCCTCCGACATCGTGCTCATCTGTGTCCTCGGCGACGACGCCATCGAGGCCGTGTGCTTCGGCCCTGACGGCCTCGCCGCCGGCAGCGGCGCCGACACGGTGATCGACCTCTCCACCACCGGGATCGATACCACCCGTTCGGCCGCGGAGCGGCTCGGCGTCGACTGGCTCGACTGCCCGATCTCCGGCGGCCCCGGCCCGGCCGAGGCGGGCAAGCTGACGCTGATGGCCGGCGGCGACCCCGCGCTGTTCGAGCGGCTCTCGCCGATCCTCGCTGATCTCTCCGAGAACTGCACGCTGATGGGCCCGCTCGGGGCGGGGCAAACCACCAAGATCGTCAACCAGGCGATCGTCGGGGTGAACTACGTGCTGATGGGCGAGGTGCTTGCCATGGTGCAGGCGGCCGGCATCGCCGCCGAAAAGCTGCCGCAGGCGCTGAAGGGCGGGGCGGGCGACAGCTTCCTCCTCCAGCACATCTACCCGGTGATGCTGGCGCGCGCCTTTGAGCCACCCAAGGGCCGCGCCAAGCAACTGGGCAAGGATCTCGAAGCCGTCGCCGCCTTCACCGCCGCGCATGAGCTGGAGCTGCCGGTGCTCGCCCGCGCCATTGCGCAATATGTCGACTATGTCCGGGCCGGCAATGGCGAGCGCGAGAGCGCCTCGGTATCCCGGCTCTATGACCGCCGCGGCGACGACTGATCGCGCCGCCTCATCGGGAGACCCAGCATGCTCTTCGTCATCAGCGGCCGCGACCACGCCGATGGCCTCACGCACCGGCTCGAGGTGCGGCCGCGCCACCGCGCCCATTACGAGGCACTGGGTGAGGATCTGATCCTTTCCGGCCCCTATCTCGATGCGGCGGGCGAGCCGATCGGTTCGATGATCGTCATCCGCCGCGCCTCCCAGGCCGAGGCCGAAGCCTATGCCGCCGCCGACCCCTTCGTCACCGAGAAGGTGTTCGAAAGCCACACCGTCTGGCGCTGGGACTGGTTCATGCGCCGCCCGGACGATCTCGTCAGCGACTGAGCCGCGGTCCGCGTCACGCGCCCTCCGGCCCTTGCCGGTTGAGGTCGGAGCCGGCGACGAAATGACGGGTCAAGACCGCGTCGGCCTCCGTTTCGTCGCGCGCCGCGAGCGCCGCCACCAGATCGCGGTGATGGGCGATCAGATAATCCCGCGCCCCGGGCAACCCGCTGATCCGCCGCCGCCGCTCGAGATGCGACTGGCGCAGCAGCGAGCCGATTGCGGCGTGCAGCGTACCCAGCGTCGCCGAGTGCGCGGCGGCGATCATCAGGTCGTGGAAGCGGAAATCGGCCTCCGCCCCGGCTTCGGGATCGTCCACCGTCTGCTCGATGGCGGCGAGCGCGTCCCGCAGGGCCTCGATATCGCCGGCGGTCGCGCGCAGGCAGGCGAGCCGGATGGCCTGGCGCTCGATGGCGATGCGCGCCTCCATGATGTCGTCGACGCCGTCGCGGTGTTGCGCCAGCATCAGGGTGAAGAAGTCGGAGAGCTGCGCCATCTCCGGCTGCCGCACCACGCTGCCATAGCCGTGGCGGATGTCGATCACCCCCAGCGCCGCCAGCGCGCGCAGCACTTCGCGCACCACCGGCCGGCTCACCCCCAGCCGCGTCGCCAGCTCGCGCTCCGGCGCCAGCACGTCGCCGGGCCGCAAGGTGCCGTCGACGATCTGCCGGCGCAGATGGCCGAACACCCGGTCGAAGCCGCTGCTGTCGGCGCCATCGTCCCGCCTGAGTTCCATCGCCGTCCTCCCGCGCCCATCGATCGCCAGCGCCTGTTCCGTCGCCGCTTGATCCCGTTAGCCGGAAATGCCGCAGCGCGCCATTGCAGCAGTGGTCATACCACGGTAATGTCTCTTATGTCATCGGGCCCGCGCACCGCGCCGGCCCAGCACGAGGGAGAGACTGTTGGACAAGTTGCAGCGCAAGGAAATTCTCGACACGGTCGCCAAGCTCCGGGTCACCGATATTCGCGACGGCATGGATTGGGTAGGGCTGCATCATACCGGCAGCGTCGACCCGGAGATCCGGCCGCTCTGGCGCACCAAGGCCGCCGGCTTCGCCCAGACCTACCGGCACATCCCGACGCAGCAGCGGGTGCCGGAACTCAAGCCCGAGGACTACACCAAATGGGCCTATGAGTACTGGTATGGGCAGCTGTGGAACATGGGCGAGTTCCGCGAGCAGGTCGGCGAGGGTGATTTCCTCGTCATCGACACCATGGGCCAGCAGACTCCGGCCGTCGGCTCGATGGATTCGATGGTCTGGGCGGCGCGCGGGGTGAAGGGCGTCCTCACCAATGGCGGCGCGCGCGACACCGACGAGCAGCTCTACCAGAAGGCGATGCCGTGCTGGCACCGCTGGGTGGTGCAGCCGATGTATCAGGGCCGGGTGGAGTTCGGCGAGCCCAACTCGACCGTCGAGATCGGCGGTGCCACCGTCCATCCCGGCGATCTGATCGTCGCCGATGGCGACGGCGCCATCGTCGTGCCGCAGGATGTCATCGCCGACGTGCTCCATTACGCCAAGCAGGAATCCGAGAACGACCGGCACGATCGCCGCATGCTGTTCGAGGTGCTCGGCATCGCTGAGGACGAGTCGACGCAGTCGATGTTCCCCGACATGCCGGACCATCCCTACAAGAAGGAGAAGGCCGACTTCCTCAAGCGGCTCGGCCGCAAGGGCTGAGCTGCACCAGGGATCACGCGCCGGGGTTCAGGCTGCAGGGTTTTCCTGCGCGGCGATCGCCGCCACCCGGCGCAATTCCGTCTCGCGCGCCGGCCCGTCGAGATAGCGCACATGGCCGATGCGGGTCACCCGCACCGGCTTCAGCCCGCAGAAGCGCAGCGTCGCCTGCTTCAGCGCGCTGACGTCGCTGTTGCGATACATCACCCACAGCCAGAGCGAGGGCGCATCGGCCGTGGCGATCAGCCGGGCCGAGCGTCCCGCCAGCAGCCCGTCCGAGAGCGGGTCGCGGGCGTGGTGACGATAGGCGAACTCGGCGGTAAGCGTGCGGTCAATGAAGCCCTTCAGCAGCGCCGGCGCCGCGCCCCACCACACCGGATAAACGATCACCCAGTGCTCCGCCCAGCGGATATTGTCCTGCGCCGCACGGAGATCGGGCTCCAGCTTCTGCTCGCGCCGATAGCCGTGCCAGAGAATGGGGTCGAACTGCATCTCGCCCAGATTGTGCCGCCGCACCTCGTGCCCCACCAGCCGCGCCGCCGCCTCGTAGCGGTCGGCGATGGCGCCATTGAAGCTGTCGCGATCCGGATGTCCCAAGAGAAGATAGATGCGCATGTGAGGCCCCCCACTGCCCGCACCCTGTCCCGCCCCCGACACCCCCGCCTTGATCCCGATCAATTCGCTATAAGGCTAATAATTTCGCCAGGCTGTGGAGGATGTGGCACGATCGCGCCACAGGGCCTTCTCCCGCCTGCGGGGCTTCGAGGGATCAGAAATCGCTCCGGTGGAGCGATTTCCCCGAAGAAGGCC
>VFQR01000285.1_pt1 | contig 89320 bp, 75 predicted proteins | sample 3512321 | NCBI WGS metagenome assembly VFQR01 (sample SAMN10412374, study PRJNA504923) | tailings metagenome | isolation source: Relicate 3 Philex TSF1 revegetated site | place: Philippines: Tuba, Benguet | collected 2017-08-29 | reverse complement strand
ATGGGCCGAATTGCTGACGCGCCAGCCCACGATGCGGCGGGCATAGGCGTCGATGACGAATGCGACATAGACGAAGCCTCTCCAGGTGGCGACATAGGTGAAATCGCTGACCCATAGCATGTTCGGTGCAGGCACACGGAACTGGCGGTTCACCTTGTCCAGCGGGCACGGTGCCTTGTTGTCCGGGATTGTTGTCCTGTGCGGCTTCCCCCGGATAATCCCTTGAATACCCATGCCCTTCATGAGCCGTGCCACCGTGCATCGCGCGACATCGAAGCCCTCGCGGCCAAGCTGCCGCCAGATCTTCCGGACGCCATAGACCCGCCAGTTCTCTTCGAAGACTCGAAGGATCTCGGGGCGCAGAGCCTCGTCCCGGCGCGCCCGATCCGACAGCCGCGCCGGATCGGCCCGCTTGGCCAGATGTTCATAGTAAGTGGACGGGGCAATCGGCAGCACGCTGCAAATCGGCTCGACCCCGTGCGCATCCCGATGCGCGTCGATGAAACCCACCATCACTTCGACCGGCGGTCGAGCTCCGCCATCGCAAAATACGCGCTGGCCTTGCGCAGGATCTCATTCGCCTGGCGCAGCTCGCGGTTCTCGCGTTCCAACGCCTTCAACTTCTCAGCCATCTCGGTCGGGATGCCAGCGCGCTTGCCACTGTCCGCCTCGGCCTTCTTGACCCACTCGTTCAGCGTATGGGCAGAACAGCCGATCTTCGAAGCAATCGACACGATTGCCTGCCAGCGCGACCCATGCTGACCCTCGTTGTCGAAGACCAGCCGCACCGCGCGTTCGCGCACTTCAGGGGAAAACTTATTCGTCGTCTTGCTCATGATGCTCCATCCTACTCAAGAGTTGGAGCCTCCGGCAAACCCGGAGCGGTTCAGGTCGACTTTGCCAGCTTCGAGCGGCTGTCGGTTGTTTTGGGGGTCAGCCCGCGTCATCCAGGCCTGCATCCGCTGCATCGCAACGGATGGTCCGAGGGGCCGTCGGGTGGGAGATTGCCTGTCGCGACAGGTTCCCCCTTGCATCATGCCCGTGTCAGGGGCGGACTGCCATCGGGCGGCGGTCTGCGCCGGCTTGCCGGAAGCCGGGGTCAGTCACACAGGCGTTGTGACGGATCACGCCGACCCGCCATTCCGGGCGACCAGGGTGCGGACGAGGGCCAGATTCGGGCGCGACACCGGGAAGGCGCGTCCGGAACTGTCGAGCACTTCGTAGTTCTGGCCGTTCCGGCGCAGGGTCACGGGCACGTGGTCCGCCAGCCACCATGACCGATGCACGCGATGGCCGGCATTGTCGGGCATCAGGGCGACGGCGGTGTGGAAGGGTATGCGCAGGAGGTGGCGCTTTTCGGGGGTCTCGACCTCGACATACTGGTTTTGGGCCTGCATGGCGCGCACCGTGCCCGACAGGCTGGGATCCAGCAGGCTGATATCGGCCATGACGGGGGGCAGGGGACCGGCCTTCGCGGCCTGGAGGCGCACGGGCCACCAGACGGGCACAAGGGCCGGATCGGTGCCGAGGGCGCGGATGTCGCGTTCGACCAGAAGCGCGAGGATGCCGGTGAGTAGCGCGCCGAAGGTGGTTTGGCGCAGGAACCGTTCGGTCAGGAGATGAAGGCTGATGTCGGGGTCTGCTGCCCAGGTGACGGCATTGCTGAGGGCGAGGGTGGCCATGAGCAGGGCAAGATAGACGATGAAGAAGGGGATGTTCCGGGCCATCGCGAAGCGTGCAAGGCGCGGCAGGCATAGGATCAGGATGCTGCCCCAGACGGCCATGCGCAGCATGTAGAGCGCGAAGGTCGCAAGAACGGGCGCGTCGAATTCCGGCTGCAATGTCCCGATCAGATGCAGGGCGATGGGGAAGAAGGTGAGAAGGAGCCAGGCCGGGCCAAGGACCATGCCCCGGACCATGCGTCGGAAGGCGGGAAGGTCGGCCAGATTGGCCGCGATGTGGGAAGCAGGGCGCGTGGGGGCGGCCCTTCTTGTTGCTGTGGTTTGCATTGGCCAAACATGCCCTGACACGATCACACACTCCGCTTACGTCCCCGTGCCCATAATCTTCGCGAAAGGCACCAAAGGGCAAGCGTCTCAAGCGGATAGTTTTAGATGTTTCCGCAGCGTCAGGTGCCGGCGCGCGCGCGGAGGCCAGCGAAAAAGACCGCCATGGCAGGGAATAGGGGGAAGGGTCTGTGCGTTCGTCTTTCAGGAGCGTGACTCCGGGCAAGATCAGTAACGAGGTGCATGATGACGACGATAACTTTGCGCGGAAACCAGATCGGCGAGGCGCTGCAGTTCAAGGAGAACGGAACGACCGTGACGGTCGAGATCGGGCGCGTCTGGTTTGCGGCGACCGATACGGTGACGCTGGTGGCGGCGCCCGGGGCGATTGATCCGGTGACGGGGGCCTATGTCGGCGGCGCGGGGTCCATCATCGGGCTGACCGTCACCGCGGCGACGGGGCAGGTGACGACCTTTGGTGTGTCGGCAGCCAATCCGCTGGATGTGGACCCCGACCCGTCGAAGAATGGCGGGGATTTCATGTATATCTCGGAAAGCCCGGCTGCAGGGATCGGCGGGGCCTATGCCGGGTTGCAGCTGGAGAAGATCCTTGTGTCGGAGATTCCCCTGCTGGCCTGGACGGAGCCGGTCTATTCCGGCATCGGAAACTGGGTGCCGGTGGCGGGGGCGGTGGTGCCGCCTGCGCCGACTTCGCCAAACCTGACCGGGACGAACGGAAACGACACGCTGACCGGAACGGCGGCGGCGAACCGGATCGAGGGGCGTGATGGCAATGACACGGTCTTTGCGCTGGGCGGGAATGACCGGGTGGATGGCGGCCGCGGCAATGACCGGGTGGATGCCGGGGCGGGGAATGACACCGTGCTGGGCGGGGAGGGCAACGATCTGCTCTTGGGCGGGGCAGGGCGTGACCGGCTGAATGGCGGTGCCGGAAATGATCTGCTGAACGGCGGAGCGGGGGCGGATGTGCTGACCGGCGGCCTGGGCGGGGATAGCTTTGTGTTCGGGAACGGGGATCGTGTCACCGATTTTTCGGCGGGACAGGGCGACCGGATCGTGTTCGATGCGGCGCTTGGGTTGGATCTGTCGGACATCGCCGTGACCTATGGCGCGGGCGGGGCGACGGTGACGTTCGGGGCGCAATCCATGTTTCTGGCGGGCGTGACGCAGCCCTTTGATCTGGGAAACCACATCGCCTTTGATCATGTGCCGGCGTTCGATTTCATCTGAGGCTGCAGGCGATGACGGGGCGGGGCGCGCGGGGTGATCCTCGCGCCCCGTTTTTCCTTCAGGCTCCGGCCATTTGTGGCAGCAGGTAGGGGCCTGAGGCAGGGGTGCGGTTCGTGCGGATGGCGCAGCCGTAGGCGCGTGACAGGAGGCGATCGGTCATCACTTCGGCGGGCGGGCCTGCGGCAAGGAGGCGGCCTTCGGCCAGGAGGACCACGTGATCGGCGGTCATGGCGGTGAGGTTGAGGTCATGCATGACGGCGACGACGCCGCCGCCCTCGGCCGCGAAGCGGCGGGCGCGGCGCATGACCATGAGTTGATGCGCGATGTCGAGGCTGGAGACGGGTTCATCGAGGAACAGCCACATCGGCCCGTGGTCGCCGTGCGGGCGGCGGGCCTGGGCGAGGATGCGGGCGAAGTGGATGCGCTGGCGTTCGCCGCCTGACAGCGCGTGGATGGGGCGGTGGGCGGTGCCGGGCAGGTCCACCTCGGCCAGCAGGCGGGGGATAAGGGCGGGGTCGGCGGGGCCGGAGCCTGCCTCGATGCCCAGTTGCAGGATTTCGGCCACGGTGAAGGGGAAGGCGACCTGCGTTTCCTGTGCCAGAACGGCGCGGCGGGCGGCGCGGGCGCGGGGGGAGAGGCGGGCGATGTCGTCGCCGTTCAGGGTGATCTGGCCGGTGGTGGGGGCAAGGTCGCCGGTGAGGGCGGCGAGAAGCGTGGTCTTGCCCGAGCCGTTGGGGCCGATGATGGCGGTGACTTCGCCCGGTTGGGCCGTGAGGGTGAGGCCGGACAGGATGGTGCGGTCCTCGCGGGCGAGGGTGAGGTTGGTGGCGGTGAGCATGGGTCAGATCCCGGCCATGCCGCGGCGGCGCAGGAGGATCCACAGGAAGACCGGCGCGCCGAGGGTGGCGGTGACGATGCCGATGGGAAGCTCGGCGGGGGCGGTGACGGTGCGGGCGATCATGTCGGCCCAGACCAGCAGGGTGCCGCCGAGGAGGGCGGCATTGGGCAGGAGGGCGCGGTGGTCCGGCCCTGTGGCGAGGCGCAGGAGATGCGGCACGACGATGCCGACAAAGCCGATCCCGCCCGCGATGGCGGTGGCCGCCCCTGCGGCGGCGGCGGTGGCGAGGATCGTCAGGCGTTTGGTGCGTTCGACATGGATGCCGAGGTGGGCGGCCTGGGCTTCGCCCAAGGCGAGTGCGTTCAGGGCGCGGGCGAGGAGGGGGGAGAGGATGAGGACAGGCAGGATCAGCGGCAGGGCGGTGGCGATCTTGGCCCAGCTTGCCCCGGCGAGCGACCCCATGGACCAGAAGGTGAGGTCGCGAAGCTGCTGGTCATCGGCGATGTAGGTGAGGATGCCGGTGGCGGCGCCTGCGATGGCGCCGAGCGCGATGCCTGCAAGCAGGAGGGTGGCAATGGCGGTCTGCCCGCCCGATGCTGCGACGCGGGTGAGGATGAGGGTGGCGATCCAGCCGCCGAGAAAGGCCGCGAAGGGGATCAGATGCGCGCCGGTCAGCGCGGCGAGGGCGGGGGGCAGCAGGCCGCCCAGCACGATGGCGCTGACCGCGCCAAGGCCCGCGCCCGCGCCGACGCCGACGATACCCGGATCGGCCAGCGGGTTGCGGAACAGGCCCTGCATCAGCGCGCCCGCGACGGCGAGGGCTGCGCCGACCATGAGGCCCATGGCAAGGCGGGGAAGGCGGATGTCGTGGAGAATGAGGGATTCGGCCTGGGTCAGCGCCTCGCCGCCCGTGAAGGCGGTGATGAGGCGGGCGGGGGAGAGGCCTGCCGCGCCGGTGCCGAGGGAGAGGAGGGAGACGGCGAGGAGCAGGGTGACAAGGGTAAGCGTGACCGCCCGTGGCTGCGGGCGGCTGATGCTGCGATGGGGAAGGGTGAGGGCGACCATGGATCAGCCCTGACCGGGGTAGAGCAGGCCGTGCAGATCGGCGGCGGCCTGCGGGGTGCGCGGGCCAAAGCCCAGAAGCAGAAGGCCATCCATGCGGACAATCGCGCCGGATTTCGCGGCGGGGGTTTGGGACAGGGCGGGGTGGGCGAGGACCATGTCATTGTTGATGGCGAGGTCGCCTTCGCGGTCCATCATCAGGATCACGTCGGGGGCGGCGGTCAGGACCGCCTCATCCGTGATCTGCTTGTAGCCCTGAAAGCCGGTGCCTGCGTTGATGCCGCCTGCGAGGGTGATGATGCTGTCAGCCGAGGAGCCTTCGCCGCCTGCCATGACGCGGCCGCCCTGCAGCGACAGGATGAAGAGGACGCGTTTGGGGGTTTCCACAGCGGCGGCGCGGTCGCGGGCCTGTTGCAGGCCTTGCGCGACCTCTGCCGCGAGGGCCTTGCCTGCCTCGGGCACGTCAAGCGCGTTGGCGACGGTCTTGATCTTGGCGGTCAGGCCGTTGGGGGTGGTGTCTTCGCCCGCCATGATGAAGGGGATGCCTGCGGCTTGCAGGACATCGAGGGCTTCCTGCGGGCCTGCGCCGGACTCAGAGAGGATCAGGTCGGGGTTGAGGGCGAGCACGCCTTCGGGCGAGAGGGCGCGGAAATAGCCGACATCCGGCAGGGACGTGACCGCGGGCGGGAAGGTGGAGGTGGTGTCGCGGCCGATCAGCCTGTCCTCTGCGCCAAGCGCCACGGCGATTTCGGTGACGGACCCGCCGAGGGTGAGGACGCGCTGGGCAGGGTCAGCCAAGGCGGGGGTGGCGAGGGCGAGGGTCAGCGCAAGGGTGATGCGGAAGGTCATGCGGAGACGTCCTCCAGCGCGGGGAGGGATTTGACGAAGGCATCCCAGGCCGTTGGCGGCTTGTCCTTGCGGTAGCCGAAGATTTGCAGGATCAGGCCGCCGTCGCGGTCAAACGCCTCGATGCTGTTGGCATCGCCCGTGCGGGTGGGTTTCCGGACGCGCCAGGCTTCGGCGATGTGATCGGCGCGGAGATGCAGGTTGAAGCGCGGGTCCATGACGTTGATCCAGGGGCCCATGGGTGCGACCTTTTCGATGGGGCCGCCGTGGATCTGGATGCAGCCCTGATTGCCGACGAAGATCATCAGGGGGATGCCGCCATCGGCGGCGGTGTGCAGGGCACGGGTGACGCCATCGGTGGCGATGCGTTCGGCGCGGGGGGTGCCTGCGAGTTGGTAGGCGCCGAGGCGGTTCATCTTCAGCCGCCGCGTCAGGGTGTTGAACTGATGCGTGTCGGTCATCGCGTCCCACTCACGCCGCAGGTCATCGGCGCGGGCGGGGTTGGGTTTGGGGCCTTCGGTCGGGGTGCGGGGGGCGAGGGTCAGGGTTTGCGGCTGATCTGGCAGGCCGAGGGTGGCGGTGAGGGCATCGAAGGCATCGACATGGGATTGCGGTTTCAGATGCACCTTGTGGACGGCATCGCCCGCGGCGTCGAAAATTTGCAGACTGCGGCGCGGGCCATCTTCGCCCTGTTCCACCACGGCGAAGGCGTACCGCCAGTGAGCGGGGAAGATGCGCAGGTCGATCTCAGGGTCCAGCACCATGGCGGCATGGGGGCCGGAGCGGTAATCGGAATAGACGCCGCGGCGTTCGTGGACGCAGGAGTCATTGCGGGTGAGGGCCATGACATCGCCGAGATCGCGGATCAGCGGGAACAGCCGGTCGGGCGTGGCGTCGATGGCGGTGGTGCCGTGGCCGACATGGGCGGCGACGAGGGCGGCTTCCGTCAGGCCATTCGCATGGGCGAAGTCACGGGCGCGGGCCTTGGGGTTCTCAAGCCGCAGGGCGCGGATCGCGGCGGGGGAAAGCGGCGGGGTTTGGCCGTCAGCCATTGGGTGCTCCAGTCGTGGAATGGGGCGCGTCTGGCGGGCGGCGGGGCCGGGGCTGGTGCGCGGGGGTCAGGTATCGGGGATACTTGACAGTTACAGTCAGGCTTTCTAGAAGCCATTTCCTGACAGATCAAGTCGGAATTAGCCGGACGGATGATCCGACTTGCCGCCAGCCAAGCGATCCGCCCGGCCAGCCCTTTCAAAAACAATGACAAAAGGGGTGATCCATGGCGATCCGTTGCACCGCCCGTCGGGCGAGACTGCTGACATCTGCATCCGTGATTCTGATCTGTGCGGGGCCTGTGGCCGCGCAGGAGAGCGACGGGTTCTTTCAGGTTCTGGGACGGATCATCCTGGGCACCGGGACGGCGAAGGTGGCGATCGACACGCCGCAGGCGGTAAGCACGATCGAGGCCGAGGAGTTGGAGCGGGATCAGCCCGCCACCATCGGCGATCTGTTCAAGGCGGTACCGGGCGTGCAGGGGGCTGGGGCATCGGCGCGGCCTTTGGGGCAGGCCTTCAACATCCGGGGGATCGGCAACAGCGAGCAGACGGCATCCGAGGCGCGGATCATCGTGACTGTGGATGGCGCGCCGAAGTTCTATGAAAGCTATCGGATGGGGTCGTTTCTGGGCGATCTGGACCTGTACAAGCGGGTGGAGGTGCTGAAGGGGCCCGCGTCATCGACGCTGTACGGGTCGGGGGCGATTGGCGGGGCCGTGAATTTCACCACCAAGGAGGCCAGCGATTTTCTGGAAGAGGGCGAGACGCAGGCGCTGCGGTTTTCCACGACCTTTGACAGCAATGGCGATGGCGTGAAGCTGGGGATCATTTCCGCCATGCGGGCGGGGCGGGCCGAATATCTGGCCGGGGTGAATGTGACCACCGGAAATGACAAGACGGACGGGGCGGGCAACCGGCTGGCCGGGACGGCCTATGAGGGCTGGTCGGGGCTGGTGAAGGGCAAGTGGTATCTGGGCGCAGATGGGGAGCAAAGCCTGACCTTGAGCCTGTCGCGCACCGACAGCGATCTGGACGGCACGCCGGTGGCGCAGACCGGCGGCGCGACGGTGGGGGCCTTCGGGCTGCATGATCTGCATGCGGTGGATGACACGATCACGCTGGCATGGCGGCATGAGTTTCGGGACAATCCGCTGCTGGATGTGACGGCGCAACTGTCGTTCACGGATACCAGCGTGGAGAAGGACAACTTCTCGCTGGGGACATCCTGCGCGCCGGGGACGTTCCAGGTGCTATGCGACAGTTCCTATGGCTATGCCACCACCACCCTGAAGCTGGAGAACACCGCCGATCTGAGCGCGGGGGCGTGGGAGAATTACCTGACCTTCGGGGTGCAATATTCCGAGCAGGAGCGCAGCGCGACTTCGTCACTCGGGGCGCTGGGGTTCCATCCGGAAGGTCAGGACCGGCGGGTCGGGATTTATGCTCAGGGCGAGTTCACCTATGGCGAGCGGCTGACGATCATTCCGGGTGTGCGGGTGGATTTCGGCGAACAGACCCCCGGCGCGTCGGCCGCTGCGGCGGGGGCCTTGGCGCAGGAGGATACCGCCGTGTCGCCCAAGATCGCGGCGATGTATGAGGTGGGCGAGAGCTTTGCTGTCTTTGGTTCGCTGGCGCGGACGGAACGGATGCCGACGCTGGATGAGCTGTATTCCAGCGAGGCGGCAGGCGCGCTGCCTGCACGGACGCCGAGCCTGAATCTGGAAAAGGAAGAGGCGGATACGGTGGAGTTGGGCTTCACCTTCCAGCGCGAAGGCTGGCTGGCCGAGGGCGACAGCTTCCAGATGAAGGTGACGGCGTTCCACAACGATCTGACCAACATGATCGCGGTCACGCCGCGCGTGGCGGGGGGGCCGGCTGTGCCGTATTTTTCCAACATCGCGGCGGCGGAATTGTGGGGTGCCGAGGTTGAGGCGGCCTATGATGCGGACCGATGGTTCGCGCAACTGGCCTATGCCCATGTGAAAACGAAGAACAAGGCGACGGGGCTGACACTGCCGGACACGCCTGCGGAAAACGTGGTGCTGACCGTGGGGGCGAAGCTGCCGGAGCAAGGGCTGACGCTGGGTTGGCGGGCAAGCTATTTCGACAAGATCCGCACCTCGAGCGCCACGACGACGGGGGCATCCTACGACACGCATGACGTGTTCCTGACCTGGTCGCCGGATCAGGGGCCGCTGGCGGGGCTGGAAGTGAACCTGTCGGTGGAGAATGTGTTTGATCGGGCCTATCGAAACAACCTGTCGCTGGACAATGCGGCGGGGCGGACGGCGAAGCTGTCGGTCGCCAAGCGGATCGCCTTCTGATGTGGTGGGGGGTGGTTCTGGTGGGGATGCCGGGGGTTGCCTTTGCGCAGCAGGGGGGCGATGCCGCCCTCCTGACCCCCCCTGCGGCTGCGCCGCTGCATGCGCCAGTGCCGGTGGTGGACATGCTGATGGCCGCACATTGGGTGGTGCAGGGGGTGAGTCTTGTACTGGGCCTTGGGCTGTTTGCGGTGGTGACGGTGTTGGTGTTCAAGGCCGGGGAATTGTGGCTGGCCGGGCATCGGCTGCGGCAGAGCCTTCGGTCGTTGGGCCGGGCGGGGACGCTGGACGAGGCGGCGCGAATGCTCGACGGGCGGCGCTGTGTGGGGGCGGCGATGGCGGCGGCGGCGCGAGAGGAATATGCGCTGGCCCTGCCGGTGCTGGCGCAGGCGGGGCCTGCGGGGGTGAAGGAACGGGTGCGCGCGCGGGTGGACCGGATCGGCGGGCAGGCGACGGCGCGGCTGCGACGGGGAACGGGCGTGCTGGCCACGGTGGCGGCGACCGCGCCCTTCATCGGGCTGTTCGGGACGGTCTGGGGGATCATGTCGTCCTTCCTTGCCATCAGCGCAGAAGGGACGACGAACCTGGCCGTGGTGGCGCCGGGAATTGCCGAGGCGCTGTTGGTGACGGGCTTCGGACTGGTGGCGGCGATCCCGGCGGTGGTGGTCTATAACGCGGTGCAGCGCCGGATTGCCGGGTTGCGGCAGGTGATGGCGGATGTGGCGGTGGCGCTGGAGGTGCTGATGGGCCGCGATCTGGACCGGAGGGCGGTGCCGTGAGCGGGGGACTGCTGCGCGAAGGAGACGAGGATGAGGTGGCGGCAGAGATCAACGTCACGCCCTTCATCGACGTGATGCTGGTTCTGCTGATCGTCTTCATGGTGGCGGCGCCCCTGTCCACGGTGGATGTGAAGGTCGACCTGCCCACCAGTTCCGCCGCGCCGCAGGAGCGGCCGGCCGAGCCGATCTGGCTGACGGTGACGGCAGAGGGCGCGTGGTCGGTGGGTGATGCGCCTGTGGCGCGGGAGGGGCTGGCCGTGGCACTGGCGGCGGCGAGTGGTGGGGACAGGGCGCGGGCGGTGCTGATCCGGGGCGATGCGGCGCTGCCCTATGCCCAGGTGATGGAGGTGCTGGACGCGCTGCGGGACGCGGGCTGGATGCGCGTGGCGCTTGTGGGCAAGGAAGCGGCGGGCGGATGACGGCGGTGATGCAGGGGCGGCGCGATCTGGCGGGCTGGCTGGCGGCGGCGGCCGTGGCTGCGGCACTGTTCGGCAGTGCGGCGGCGGCGGCCTTGCGGTTGGCGCCGGGAATGGCAGGGATCGGGCCGGTGGAGGCGGTGGCCCTGGACCTTTCGGTGGGCGTGGTGCCACTGTCGGCGGCTCTGCCATCTTCGCCGCCCGAGGCGGCGGCATTGGTCGCTCCGGAGGCGCTCAGGCCACCGGAACCGGAGCCTGCGCCAGAGACTGTGCCGGAGTTGGCGGCAGCACCGCAGGTGGCGCCGCCCGACCCGCTGCCCGCCCCCCTGCCGATGCCGGAGATTGCCCCGGCGTTGGCCCTGCCGCAGGCCGAAGCGCCGCCGATCATGGCTGCCGCGCCGCCGCCCCTGCCGCAGGTGGGGGAACCGCCACTGGACATGGCGCAGAGCCCGCGCCCCGTGGCACGGCCTGACCTGCGGCCTGAGCGGCGCGAAAAGGCGGAAGCGCCGCGTCCGGCCCCGCCGCAGCCGCAAGAACAGCCGGAGGCCCCCGCACCAGAGACGCCGCGCGCCGCGCCCGCGCAACCGGCAGGTTCGGATCAGGCCGCCCGCCCGGCACAGGAGCGGCGGGTGGCGGGTGGGCAATCGGCGGCGCGCTATGGCGATGCGGTGATGCGCCAGATCGCCAGGCTGCGGCGGCAGAAGGCGCCGGAGCGGGGCACCGTGACCGTGGGGTTCGAGATCCGGGCGGATGGGGGCTTGGGCCGTGTGGCGGTGGTGTCGTCGTCGGGGTCGGCGGCGCTGGACCGGGTGGCGGTGGACCATATCCGCCGCGCCGCGCCCTTTCCGCCCCCGCCCGAAGGGACGGCAGTGCGGTTTGCGTTCGAGTTCGTGGGGAAGTAGCCGGCGCCTTCGATAGCTTCACGCCCCGGCTTGTCTTGCAGCCGCGGAGATGGTCAATGTGGGCCGAAGTGTTTTGCGAGTGCGAGGGTGTGATGACTTCGGGTACGATGCGGCGGAAACTGGTGTTTCATATCGGGCATCAGAAAACGGGGACCACGACGATCCAGAACGCCTTGGCGGCAAGCAGGGTGCGGGTAGAAGGCGCCCGTATCCTGTATCCGGCACGCATGGCGCATAACTATCTGAAAAACCATGTATTGCGATATGCGCAGGATGGCGCCGTGATGGAAGGGCGCGCCGGGATGCCGGGGCTGACTGCTATTTCGCAGGAACTTGCCGCTGGCGGATATGATTTTGCCGTCTTCTCGGGCGAGGCTTTTGCCGACTTCGACCCTGCGCTGTTGCGCAGGGCGTTGGACCGGTTCTTCTTGCCGCATGTCACCGATCATACAGTGCTTTGCTACGTGCGGCCCCACGCCGCGCGGGTTCTTTCCTCCTTTGCGGAACAGACGAAGATCGGAATGCACAGCGGAAGCCTGCAGGAATTTCACGAAAAGGCTTTGAAGAAAGGCCGGTTCAAATACGCGATCAAGCTTTCACCGTGGGTTCAGGCCTTTGGAGAGCGCTTTGTCGTTCGTCCGATGGTGCGACAGGAATTGGAGCAGGGTTCTGTGCTGCATGATTTCGCGCGGCACGCCTTCGGACCGGACATGCATGTGGACATCCAGGACGATATTGATGCGAATGAATCGCTTTGTGTCGAGGATCTGATGGTGTTGAAGATCGTGCAGGGGGTCATCGGAAAGCGCAGCAAGAATACGCGGCTGGAGCTGGGGTGGGCGATTGCGAAGTTGCTGTCCGATGATCAGGGTGGCGCTGGGAAGAAGACGAAGCTGAAACTGCACCGCGCCCTGGCCGAAAGGATCAGGAGCGATTACCGATCGGATGCGAAGCGAACGGATCTCAGCTTCTTTGGCGGGAAGCCTGTTCTGCAGCAGGAACTGGATCGCGCGGTTGACGAAAGCGCGGCCGAGGCCGTTTCCGTCGAGCCGTCGGATCATCTTTCGACTGCGATGATCCGGAATACAAAGGCGCTGGCGAGCCTGGTCAACGACATGCTGGACAGGCAGCCTCAGGGATGGTCGGCATTCTTTCTGGACCGGCGTGCCGAAGGAGTTGCTTGAGCAGGGACCGATGGACCTTTTCGGTTTGGCTCGTCCATTCAGTTTCAGGCGGATCTGCTGGCTTCGAGCAGACGCGCGTCGAACGCGCGACCGGAAAAGTCCATATCAAGTCCGGGGAACATGAGTCTGGTTTGCGTGATCGGATCGAAGGTCTGGTGCCTGATGAGACCCTCTTGACTGAGAAGCGCCTCGCCCTTTTCGGTCAATGTCTGAACAGAGCCGAAAAGGCCGTTCCGCGTGCTGGCCTGATCCGCATTCTTTATGAATTCTATGGCGCGACGCCTGCCGGGCGAGACCTTCTGATAGTCTCCGGTCTGGGCGAGTCTTTGAAGTTTCATCGTCCAGTGGAGCGGCGTCCATCCGTCGAAATGCAGAAGTCTGATGTCTTCGATCATCTCGAACGGGGGAAGATCAGAGCGTCTGATCTTGACCTTCTGGTTGACCGATCCCGGGAAGACAAGCCGGTGCAGCCGAACTTCATGTGTCGTGCGAACCCTGAAGCCGACTTTGCCATGCGAGTGGCCTGACATGCCGTTGAAGAGATACCTTGCAGCGCGCCCATATGCCTGTCTGACGATTTCCCTGTTTCGGGTCGCACCGCGAAACATGCCGTCAAAGATCGTCTGCATGACGCGATTTTCCGGCATGACGCGTTCCATGGGAGAAATTCGAACCCAGTCACAGGTGTCAGGCGTGCGGGAAAGTACCTCTGACAGGTGGACTGGCGCGGTGTTGTTTGCATGTACGAGGAACTCGTCCGAGTCGACGTGAATCAGCCATTCGCTCGTCGCGTTCTTGCGGGCGTGTTCCAGGTTTGCCAGTTGCCGTGCGACGATCTTGGCGGGGCGCTTTCCGTGCGTCGTGTTCCAGTACGCCTCGTCGCAGACCGTGACGATGCATCTGGAATGCGCTGCAAGGGCGGCTTCCACCTTTGGGTTCGGCGCGTCGAGGTATATGTGCAGTTGCTCGGCATCGGTTTGCAGGTGATGCGCGATGCAGGGCAGGATGGTTTCGGGAATGCCGTGCATGGTGGAAACGAGAGACCATCCTGCGGTCATGGCTTGGCTCCGGGATCTTGAGGCGGGGTGTGGTGGTCGGGTCCGGTGGCGAAGTGCCGTGACCAGAATTCGCCCGAGGCGAGTTGGACATAGCCCTCCTGCCAGTCGGCCTTGATCCGGTCATAGCTGCGGGCGAAGGTGCGGAGGTTCCTGGCCATGCGGAGGATCTGGGGCAGGGCCTTGGCCTTGGAATGCTGCACGGTGAAGGTCTTGGTGCCGTCGCTGCTGATATAGGTGATGCGCGAGGCGCCCCAATGGGCGCCGACATTGCCGCGTTCGCCGGCGCGGCGGATGACCTGGTTCCCCCAGCGGCCGAAGAAGGGCAGGAAGTAGCCGTTCAGGGACCGGTCGAGCACAAAGCGCCAGAAGCGGGCGCGGCGCGAGGGGCCGTGCAGGTGGATGCGGACGCGCTCAGGGGGTGGATTGCCGGTGAGGGGCGTCCAGGCCTCGGCCTTGCGGAGCGCGGTGAGGGTGGCGCGGCGGGCGGACATGTCGGCATTGGCGGCGAAGAAGGCGGGGCCGGCGATCACATCCTCGACCGCAAGGTTCAGCGCCTCCAGCGTCTCGTAATGGCATTGCAGGAGGCTGCGCATGAAGAAATCGAAGGCGATGCCGAGGGTCGCCTTGCGTCCGATGTCCATGGCGGGGAGGGCGAGGTGGTGGACAAGATGGCTGCGCAGGTCGAGGTATAGGGTTTGCAGGCTTTCCTTGTCGGCGAAATCCTCGTCCTGGAAGCAGACGACGCCGGGCAGGGTGACGATGTCGAAGCCGTTGGCGATGGAGAAGCTGACATCGTCGCCGCGCACGAAGAAGGGGAAGGGGCGATAGGCAAGGTCGGCGATGGGAAAGGCGAAGAACCACCAGCCGCCGTAGAAGTTTTCCGGATGCCGCCGGGTCGTGGTGATTTCCATGTTCATCACCTGGCCGAAATCGCGCATGTCGAGGCCCGGCCATTGCGGGTGGCAGCGGCGGTCGAAGGTGGCGCCGTTTTCCCAAAGGGACCAGCGGTGATTGGCCATGGCCAGCCCGCCCGAAATGGCAGTGGCGGGGTCTTGGGCATAGGCGAGGAAGGCCCAGACCCGTTCCACCGCGCCAAGGGGGATGGAGGCGTCATCATCCATGAAGATGCAATGCGTGGCGCCGCGCGACTCGGCCTCGGTCAGGCCACGGGCGAAGCCGCCGGAGCCGCCGAGATTGGCGTTCGGAATGGGCGTGACATGGGCCGAAGGGGCGATGTCGGCGCTTTGGCCGTTATCCACCACGATGAGATGCAGGTGGCGGGCGAGGGGTGAGGTCGCCATGTAGGCTTCAAAGCGCGCGACGGTGGCGCGGACTGCCGCCTCGCGCCGGAAGGTGGTGATGGAGAGCGCGATCTGCGGCTGTCGCAGGGGCGGCTGGCGGGTGATCCATTGCGCGGCGGAGAGGCGGCCTTCGTCCAGCGCGCGAAGGGTGAAGTAGATCAGACCCGCCTTGGGCAGGCGCTGGAAATGGGAAAGGTCCACCTCGGCCTCGGGGGTGAGGGTGACGACGCGATGGGCAAGCTGTTCCCAGGACCGTTCGGGCAGGGCCTGAAAGACCACAAGCTCGAACCGGCCCGCGCCACGCAGGCGCAGGCGCAGATCGGCAAGGCGGGCAGAGCGCCACCATTTGCCGATGTTGAATACATTGGCGGCGGTGTCGAAGCTGACATGGCCACCTTCATCGAAATGGATTTCGTTGCCATCGTCGCTGAAGGCGGCGGGGCCGCCGATGCGGTAGAAGAGCAGGTGTTCGGTGACGATCCCCTGTTCGGGCCAGAGCAGGGATTGCAGCACCACCGGCGCGGTTTCGCCGGGTGGCACGGTCGGGCGGGCGAAGGCGGGTGAGAGGTCATGCGGCATGGCGTTGCCCATTCAGGAAATCCCGGATTTCGGGGGTGGCGATCTGGGCGATGAGGCGCGGGGTAAGTTGGTCGAGAAGCTGACGCAACGCCTCGGCCTCGGTCATGGGGTGGCATTCGGTCATCTGGTCCAGATCGGGGAAGAAGGCCTCGCGGCCGGTTGTGTCGGAGAGCCAGCGGTGGATGGGCCGGAAGTGTTCGGCCAGGCGCGCGCGCGCCACGGGGCCGAGGAATTCCACCTCGCGCGTGGAGGCGAGTGTCCATTCGCCGCTGCGGGCATCGAGCCATTCGGACAGTTCATGGGCGAGGGCGGGTGGCAGGGCCGCATTGGCCTGCCGCATGAGAAGGATGATGCCCGGCTTGCGGCTGATGTTCAGCGTGGGGGCGGCGGCAAGGCCGGAGGGGGCGGAGATGCCGGAATGGCGGAGGAAATCCTCGACCGAGCCACCTTCGGCCAGGGTTTCGCGGTAGGGACGCAGGAACGGGACCGCGCCCTTGATCTGTTGCAGCCAGGGTTCGATGACGCCGCGATAATCGACATGCAGCCAATCGAGGTTGAGACCGTGGTCGGGATCGGACAGGGGGGGCGGGGTATTGCCGAAGCGCACCTGCTGGCCGTGCCAGGAGACAAGCTGTTCATCCGGGCGGCGCAGGGTGCACCAGAGGCGGATGTCGCGGGCATCGGGGAAGGCTTCGTCCCGCAGGCGGGTGATGAGGTCGGGAGCGACCTTGCCGAAATGCGACATCACCTCGGAGCAGAGCGTGACGGATGCGGGGGCGAGTGTGCCGATCTGCCTGCGGATCGCGAGCAGCATCTGGCGGGAATGGGGAAGCTGCCGGTGATAGGGTGGGACTTTCCATTTGGGCAGGGTATCGGCCAGCATCCGGAAGGCGAGTGCGTTATGCGCCTCGCGGAAGTTGATGGGCAGGAGGGGGCGTGACCAGCCCGCAGGTCTGACGGTCTGCGACAGGGCGAGGGCCGCGCCTTCGGTTTCGGTCCAGGGGTAGAGGATGCCGGCCTTCAGGAGCGGTGCGAAATTCTGCGACAGGAAGGCCTGGAGCGTGGTGGTGCCGGTCTTGTGGTGGCCGATATGGCAGATCACTCGCATGGACGCTTGCGCCTTTTCTGTTTTCCTGTTGGCCAGCCGGTCCGGGCGGCGGGCGGTCTAGAGCGGGTTGACGGTGAAGGCTGGCATGGGTTTGCGGCCGTCGAGGCTGTCGAGGTAGATCGCGGCGCAATCCAGCGCCTCGCGGATGGTCACGTCCATGTCGAGGTAGCGGTAGGTGCCGAGGCGGCCGACGAAGGTGACGTTCGCCTCGGTGCGGGCGAGATCGACATAGCGGGCGAGCAAGGTTTTTTCGGCCACCTGGCGGATCGGGTAATAGGGGATGTCGCCAGGTTCGCAGGCGCGGGAATGTTCGCGGTAGAGCACCGATCCTTCGTGGCTTTCCCAGGGGGCGAAGTGCTTGTGTTCGGTAATGCGGGTCCAGGGCACCTCGACATCGCCGTAGTTCATAACGGCGCAGCCCTGCCAGTCGCCCTGATGCGAGAAGCGTTCGAAATCGAGCGTGCGATAGCCGAGGCGGCCGAGGCTGTAGTCGAACCAGCCGTCGATGGGACCGGCGTAGAACACCCGGTCATGGCGCGCGGCCATGTCACGGGTGACGGGGGTTTCCAGATGCACGGTGATGTTGGGGTGATCGAGGATGCGCTCGATCATGCGGGTGTAGCCTTCTTCGGGCATGCCCTGGAAGCGGTGGAAGAAATAGTTGTCGTCATAGTTGAAGCGCACGGGCAGGCGCTTGAGGATGCTGGCGGGCAATTCGGAGGGCGCGCAGCCCCATTGCTTGATGGTGTAGCCTTTGAAGAAGGCCTCATAGAGATCGCGGCCGACGAAGCGGAGGGCCTGTTCCTCGAATGTGCGTGGATCGGTGATGGTGGTGTCGGCCTTCGCTTCGATGAAGCGGCGGGCCTCTTCGGGGCGCAGGGTCTGGCCGAAGAACTGGTTGATCGTGTGCAGGTTGATGGGCAGCGAATAGACGGCGCCGCGCGTCGTGGTCTTTACCTGGTTCTTGTAGGGGCGGAATGTTGCGAAGCGGTTGACGTAGGACCACACCTCTTCGTCATCGGTGTGGAAGATGTGGGGGCCGTAGAGGTGGACCATGACGCCGGTATCGGCATCGCGTTCGGTATGGCAGTTGCCGCCGATATGGGGGCGGCTGTCCATCACCGTGATGCTGTGCCCCGCTTCGGCCAGATGGCGCCCGATGACGGCACCCGACAGACCAGCCCCGACCATGAGGCAACTCGTACCCATCACACCACCACCGTTTACTGCACAAGACCGCAGCACAAGACCGCCGCACGACGCGTGACTACCGCACCGGGATTGGGTCAGACAAGCCTTTTCTGGGCATGGGAAAATGCCGGGTCGGCGCAGGCGCGGCCGCGGCCCTGGCCGCGGCCCTGGCGGGGGCGTCGGCGGGGGTCAGTCGGTCGCGTTGCGCACCCGGTTCGTGGCCGTGAGGCCGAGGTCGAAGAGGCTGAGGATCTTGCCGAGCTGCACCGTTCCGGCATTGGAGACATAGAGCGCATCGCCATCGGCCAGGCCGAACTGGCGGGCGTGGAACTGCATGTCGGGCTGGCCCATGTCGAAGCGATAGACGGTGGGAATGCCCGTCGCCGTGACGGCGATGCCATCGGGTGGCGTCCGGCCAGCGGCGACGAGGCGGTCGCGCGGTTCGTAGCGGAACAGGAATACACCCGATGCATCGGCGCGGCTGTCGCTGGGCCCGCCTGCGGCGGAGACGGCTTCGAGGACCGAATATTCCGTCCCGGCTAGCGTGAAGGTGCCGGGTTGACCGACCGAACCCGTCAGCGTGAAGCGCGGGGGTTCGTGGGTGAGGACGATCAGATCGCGGCGCTGCACGGCGATGTCGCTTTGCGGATCGAGGAGGATGTCATCGAGCCGGGCATCGGCGCGGCGCCCTTCGCGGATCAGGGTGACGCGGGTTTCATGCGCGGGAAAGCGGCTGCCGCCGCCGCTGGCGATGGCCTCGGACAGCCGGCTGCCGCGCAGGCTGATGGCGAAGGGGCCGGGATTGGCGATGTCGCCGGACAGCGTGAGGGTATTACCATCGGTTTCCGTGACGCGCACCAGCGCCTGCGGTTCGATGGCCTTGCCGCGCAGGGCATCGACGATGCGGGTTTCGATCTGCCCCGGGGTCTGGCCCGCGACAGCGATGGAACCGACATAGGGCAGCGTGATGCGCCCCTGGCGATCCACCACGATGCCGGGAAAGCTGGTCCCGCCCGCGCCGCCATTCGAGGTGGCGAAAAGGCCGCCGCTGCCGGCCTCGAGGATGCGGATGTCGAGCACGTCGCCGATGCCGGCCGATTGCGTGGGCTGGCTGGCAATGGCCTTGCCGAAGCCGCTGAGGCTTGTCCGTCGGGGTTTGCCGAGGCGCTGGACGATGGCGGCATCGACGTCGATCAGGACATAGCGGTTGTCGGTTGCGCCCTCGACGATGGTGGGGGTGCGTGGCCCCTGCTGCGGCAGGCCGCAGGCGGCAAGGGTGGCGGCAAGGCCAAGGAGCGCGGCACGCCGGGTGACAGGGGGCGGGAAGGGGCCGGGCGATCTGCGGGGCGTTCCTGCATCTGGATCGAGGGGCAAACCGTGCAGGGAGGCTGGCATTGATCGTTACATTCCGGCTACTGATATGCGGCGATTGGTAAATGAAGCCTTGCCCCGTGTCCAGCAGCGCGGGGTTGTGTTGCGGGTGGTGTTGCATGGGTGCGCGTGGGGCTTCGGCTGTGGACGACCATCGGCGGCGCGCGGTTGCGCTTGTGACCGGCGGGTCGAGCGGGATCGGGCTGGCGGCGGCCATCGCGCTGGCGCGCGGGCATGGGCGTATCGGGATACTGGCGCGCGATCCGGTGCGATTGCAGGCGGCGGCGGCGCGGATCCGGGAAGTGGTGCCGGGGACGGAGGTGCGGGCCTATCCGGTGGATGTGGCGGATGCGGCCGCCGTGGCGCGGGCGGTGGGGCAGGCGGTGGCCGAGCTTGGCCCGCCGCGGCGGGTGGTGCTGTCGGCAGGCAGCGTGGAGTTGGGCGAGACGGCGGCCTTGTCCGAGGCGGCGCATCGGCGCGGGATGGAGGTCAATTACTTCGGCTGCCTCTGGGTGCTGCGCGCCGTGTTGCCGCATCTGTCGGCGGGGGCGGCGGTCGGGTTGGTGGGATCGGCAGGCGGGGTGATCGGCATTTACGGCTATGCCGGCTATGCCCCGGCCAAGTTCGCGCTGCGCGGGCTGGCCGAGATATTGCGCGTGGAGCTGGCCGGACGGGGCATCGGCGTGACCCTGTGCCTGCCCCCCGATACCGAGACGCCGATGCTGTGGCGCGAGGATCGGCTGCGATCGCCGGTCACGGCGCGGATGGCGGCAGGGGCGCCGCGGATGACGGCAGAGGCGGTGGCGCGGGCCCTGATCCGGGGGATGGACCGGGGCCGGTTTCTGGTGCTGCCCAGCCTGTCGGTGCGGCTGATGTGGTGGCTGGCGCCGCTTCTGCTGCCTGTCCTGCAGCGGCGGCAGCGCCGCCTGCTGCAAGACCCGGCGCTGGCCTCAGCGCATGTGTTCGCGGATCACATGGACGAACATCGACAGGATCCCCCATGAGAAGAAGCAGATGGCGAAGATCAGGGCCAGGGTGAGGAACACGCGCGGATAGGCGGGGGATTCCGGCAGCGAGGGCAGAACCACGGCGGCAAGGTAGCGTTGCTGCCGGTCCGCCTCGAGGCGGGCCGCTTCGAGCGAGGACAGGGCCGAGACATAGGTGCGTTCGTGAAATTCGAGGTCCACGGCCAGCGCCTCGTAGAGCGAGACGGCGGAGTTCAATGTCTCGGCGCCCGTGGCAGGGACTTCGGCCCCTGGGTCGCGGCCTCGGCCCAGATTGGCGCGTTCCTGGGCGATCTGGTTTTCGATGGAGGCGATGCGGCTGGCCAGCACGCGGATGCTCGGGGCCTCGGGTGACAGGAATTCGCGCAGGCTGCGCATTTCCGCCCGCGCCGTGGCAAGCTGGCTTTGCAGGTCGCGCAGGACGTTTTCCTGCGTGGCGACGGTCTGGTTCGGGTCGATGCTCTGTTCGGTTTCGCGAAAGGCGGCGATGGCCGCCCGTTGCGCCTTGAGCGCGGCCTCGGCGCGGGCGAGCTCGGCCTCGGCCAGACGGACGGTGTCGCTGCGGGCCTGTTCGGAGAGGCGGTTGACCATCGCCTCGGCGGTATCGAGCACGGCGGTCGCCACGCGCAGGGCATCGTTCTGGGTGAAGGCCTGCGCTTCGACCGTGACGATTTCGGTGGTGGCGTCGTAGCTGGGATGGATGACACGGGCGAGGTATCCGACCTGATCCTCCTTGCTGGCATCGGGTGCCAGACGCATGAGAGGATCGGCAAGGTCGGTGGCATAGATCGCGGGCAGGTCCAGCCGGGTAGAGACTTCGTCGAGGAATTGCCGGCTTTGCAGGTATTCCACCACCATATAGGCATCGGATCGCGTGGTGCCGGCTGCGCCGCCGGTGACCATGCCGATCAGATCGCTTGAGGGCAGGCCGGTGGGCGAGCGCACCGCGAATTTCACCTCGACGGCAAAGCGGTCGGCGGCGGTGGTGAAAAGGTAGGCACAGGCGACCAGCATCGGCAGAAGCACCATCAGCACGAAGGACCAGCGCGTGGTCCGGCTGAAGAGGCGTTCCTCTTCGACGGAGAGAAGATCAACGGGGCCTGCGGCGAAGATGGCCGGATGGGGGGAGGTGCCGGTTCCGGGGGTGGGGGTGGCCTCCGGCATCGGGCTGTCAGGGACGGGGGCGATGCGGGCCTGCTCGTCCGGCGTGTCCTGGGGCGGCGTGGTGCTGTCCATCGGCGCCTCGTCGCGCTGCCGCTGTCGCGTTGCGCGGCGTTCGGCCTTGGCGCCCTTTGTGCGCAGACGGGCTGTGGTGGCAGGGCGGTCGGTGCTGCGGACGCGCGAAGCGGCCCTGGCCGACTGGGCAGCCGACTTGGCCGCCGCCTCGGCAGCCGCTTTTGCGGCGGGTTTCGCGGTCGATCTGCCGGGCGATTTCGTCGTGGCAGACTTGCGTTGCGCCGAGGCATCGCCACGGGTCTTGACGCCACCGCTGCCTGCGGCGGATCGGGCCCGTTTGCGGGCGGCGGGGGTGTCGTTTTCAGTCGTCACTGTCAAGGCTCCAGTCCGCCGGGTTCTGGCGGTGCCGTCGGTTCTGCTTGTCCCGCGGGATTCCGTTGATGTCGAAATAGGCGTCGATGCCTTCTGACAGGTCGTCGAAGAAGATCACGCGCCCGTTGTCGATCAGGAGCGCGCAGTCGCAGTAGCTGCGCAGCGCGCCCATCGAATGCGACGCCATGATGATGCGGGAATTCTTCAACAGGCTTTCGAAATTCGCACGGGATTTCTGTTTGAAATTGGCGTCCCCCACGCTCATCAGTTCATCGACAAGGTAGGTGTCGAAGGGGATCGCCATGGAAAGGCCAAAGGCGAGGCGCGCGCTCATCCCCGAGGAATAGGTTCGGACGGGTTGCAGCAGGAAGGGCCCGATCTCGGCGAACTCGGTCACTTTGGCGATCACCTGCCGTTCGTCCATCCCGTAGAGGCGTGCCACGAAGCGGACATTCTCGAGGCCGGTCAGTTGCTTGTGGAAGCTGCCTCGAAAACCGATGGGCCAGGAGACGCGGACATCGCGCTGGATGCGGCCACGGTCGGGATCGACGATGCCGGAAATCATGCGCAAGAGCGTGGATTTGCCCGCTCCGTTCCGCCCGAGGATGCCGATGTTGCGATGCGGCAGGGTAAGGGTGACGCGGTCGAGCACGCGGCGGCGCCCGCCGCCCTGCATCCGGTAGGTCTTGGTCACATCCAGCAGGCGGATCATCGCATGCCCCTTCGCGTGAGGAGCACCTGGAACATGCCAAGCGCGACGAGGGCTGCGCCGGTGAAATAGAGATAGCCGAAGCTGACATAGCTGCCGTAGCGGACGTAATAGCCGTGCCTTGCGCCCTCGACCCCGTGCAGGACCGGGTTCCACAGCAGGATTTCGCGGAATTCGGGGGATACGTTTTCGGCAGAGTAGATAACCGCCGACAGCAGGAAGAGCGGGGCGGTGATCAGGCCATAGACCTGAAGCGTCATCTCGTAGCGGCGTTGCAGGGCGGCGAGGTTGAGGCCAAGGCCGAAGGACAGCAGTGCCAGGCCGAGGAAGGCCGCAATCATCGCCTGCGGATGGGCGGGCCATGTGGCCCCGAAAACGAACACGAGGAACAGGAAGATCACGCAGCTGATGACGATATAGGTGGCGGTTTCGAGGATGATCCGCGCGATGGCTGCGTCGATTTCATGGACGGAGGGATAGTTGAAAAGCGGCGTGTTTCCTTCGATCGACTGTGCGATGTAATTGGAACTGTGGCGGAAGAACTGAAAGTTCAACGTGCCGAGCGCGTAGAAGATGCCGAATTCGAAGGACAGGGCACGCCGCCCGATGATGCCGGAAATGAACAGGGTGATCAGGGCCACGATGAGGATGGGTTCGATGAAGGCCCAGGCATAGCCGATGCGCGAGCGGCCGTAGCGCACCCGGGTTTCGCGCAGGATCAGGGCGAAGATGGTCCGAACCATGATGCGCAGTTGCGCGCGCAATTGGGCGGTTCCTGTGCGTTCCGCAGGGGAAACGGTGGCGGCGTCCGTCACTGGTTACGGTCTCACTCTTGACGCGGGCGCATCGGGATGCGCTCTCTTGGCGTAGGTGTGGTCCAGTTTGACGATTTCGGCAACCCGGTTCTCGAAACATTGACCCGGCGCGCTACCATCCGGTAACTATTGCCGAAGGGTGCCCCGGTGGTGGCACCTGTATTGTAACCAGTGATCCGGCTCTGCCCGGAAATGTGAGTGCCCCTTGGTCCGCCGGATCTTCATTACCGGACGTTCCTGCCGCCTTCCGGGCGCAGCGAATGTCAGCCAGTTCACCGACCTTCTCTTTGCACGCGGCGATGCGGTCTCCGAGGTGCCCCGCGATCGCTGGGTGCATGAATATTTCCTGCATCCCGTGCCCGGGACAAAGGGCAAATCCTATACTTTCGCGGCGGGGATCGTGCCGGACCTGTGGTCCTTCGATGCGGCCGTGTTCGGCATTTCGCCGCGCGAGGCGGGGCAGATGGACCCGCAGCAGCGGCTACTGCTGCAGGTGGCCTGGGAGGCGCTGGAGGATGCGGGCCTGCCGCCCGACAGCCTTGCCGGCCAGCATGTCGGCGTCTTTGTGGGCTGTTCGGCCATGGCCCATGCTGCACGGTTGGCGCAGGATGCGGCGATCACCGACAGTTATCTGATGACTGGCAACACGCTGGCGCTGGTATCGAACCGCATTTCGCATGTTCTGGACCTGCGCGGGCCGTCGATCACGGTGGATACGGCCTGTTCGTCTTCCATCGTCGCGCTGCGCCTTGCCGAAGAGGCGCTGTTGCGTGGCGAGATCGACAGGGCGGTGGTGGCTGGGGTGAATGCCATCCTCGATCCGATTCCTTATGTCGGATTTTCGGCGGCGCGGATGCTGTCACCCGTGGGGCGTTGCCAGCCGTTTTCGGCGCGGGCGGATGGCTATGTGCGGGCGGAAGGGGCAGTGGCCTTCGTTCTGGAGCGGACGACGGCGGCGGCGCTTGGCCCGCGGCGGGCCCATGCGGCCCTGTTGGGGGTGGAGACGAATACGGACGGGCGCACGCTGAACGTGGCCTTGCCCTCGACCGAGGGGCAGGCGGCGCTGTTGCGGCGGGTCTATGACCGTTGCGGTGTAGATCCGGCGGAACTGGCCTTCGTCGAGGCGCATGGCACCGGCACGCTGGCGGGCGATCCGGTGGAGGCAGCCGCGTTGGGCCGTGTCCTGGGGCAGGCGCGGGCGACGGCGCTGCCGATCGGATCGGTCAAATCGAATATCGGGCATCTGGAGCCTGCCTCGGGCGTGGCGGGGATGCTGAAGGCGTTGGTGGCGATGGAGCGGCGGGTGCTGCCTGCGACGCTGCATGTCGCGGAGCTGAACCCGGGTATTCCCTTTGACGCGCTGAACCTTGCGGTGGCGCAGGATCATGTGCCCCTGCCAGAGGGGCGGCTGCTGGCGGGGGTAAGCTCCTTCGGCTTTGGCGGTGCGAATGCCCATGCGATCCTGGAACATGTGCCGCAGAAGGCCGCGCCGGTGGCAGCGGCTGCGGGCAAGGGGGACGATGCACCGATCCTGCTGTTGACGGCGGCGGGGGACGAGTCGCTGCGCCGGTCGATGGCGGATTGGCGCGGGCTTGTGGCGGGGGCCACGGAGCCGGGTGCGTTGCAGGAGCTTTGCGCCCAGGCGGGGGCATATCGCGGGCGTATGCCGCTGCGGGCGGCGGTGATCTGCGACAGTGCCGATGCGGCGGTGGTGGCGCTGGATCATGGTGCGGCGGGGCAGGGCGCTGCGCGGCTGGTTGTGGCGCGGTCGGCCCTGCGCGATGCGGCGGCGGCCTTCGTCTTCTCCGGCAACGGGTCCCAATATGCGGGGATGGGGCTGGCGGCCATGGCAGGCGACGCGGTCTATGCCCGCGCCTTGCGGCGGATTGACCGGGCCTATGCGAAGGTGGCGGGCTGGTCGATCATCGCGCGGATGCGGGCACCCGATCTTGAGGAACAGTTGCGCGATGCCGAGGTGGCGCAGCCGCTGCTCTTTGCCGATCAGATGGCGCTGGTCGCGGCGCTGGAGGCGCGCGGGCTGAAGCCTGCTGCCGTGATGGGCCATTCCGGGGGCGAGGTGGCGGCGGCCTGCGCCTCTGGGGCGCTGTCACTGGAACAGGCGCTGGAGGTCATCCATCGCCGCAGCACGGCGTTGCAGGCGCTGCGCGGGCGCGGGACGATGGCCGCGGTGCAGGCCCCGGCCGAGGAGGTGGCGGCGGCTATCGCCGCCTTTGGCGACGGGGTGGAGATCGCGGCCGAGAACAGCCCGCGCAGCGTATCCGTCGTGGGCGAGGGCGCGCGGCTGGATGCCTTTCTGCGCCATGCGCGGCGGGTGCTGCGCTGGCCTGCGGTCAGGCTGGCCATCGACTATCCCTATCACAGCAGTGCCGTGGACGAGGTGGCCGTCGCGCTGCGCAAGGCGTTGCATGGCCTGACCCCGGGGGCGGCGCGGGTGCCCTTCGTGTCATCCGTGACCGGGGCGGTGACGCCGGGCGAGGCGCTGGATTGCGATTACTGGTGCGCCAACGTGCGCCGGCCGGTTGCCTTTGTGGCGGGGATGGCCGCGCTGCGCGAGATGGGGCTGAATGCCTTTGTCGAGATCGGCCCTTCGCCGGTCTTGCAGGGCTACATGGTGGGCTGCCTCGAACGCGACGCGGCGGTGGTCATGCCCGGGCTGGACCGGGGCGATACGGCGGATGGGGTGAACCCTGTGACGCGGGTGATTGCGCGGGCCTTGGTCGAAGGTCTGCGGCTGGAGGGGCAGCGCGTGCTGCCGCGACCGAAGGGAATGCGGGGCGATCTGCCGACCTACCCTTGGGCTGCTGTCGAGGTGCGGATCGACCGCACGGCTGGCGTGCTGAACCGTCTGGGCGACAGCCGGACGCAGCATCCGCTGCTGGGGCGCGAGGAAGGTGTGGATGCCGCCGTGTGGTATTCCGATATGGATGCCAACATGATTCCGCTTCTGGCCGATCACCGGGTGGGTGGGCGGATCGTGGTGCCCGGCACCATGCTGGCCGAGATGGCGCTGGGCGCGGCGGCGCAGGTTCTGGGCACCGAGGCGCTGGAACTGCGGGATCTGGATATCTTTGCGCCGCTGGTTCTGGCGCGGCAGTCGATGACCGAGGTGCAGGTGCGCGCCCTGGCCGATCAGGCGCGCGTGGCGATTGCGGCACGCGGGCGTGGCGATGGCGGGGGCTACCGCCCCCATGTGCAGGCGCGGTTCTACCGCGCGGCGGCGTCGGTGGGGCCTGCCCCCGTGGCGCCGGACCGCGGCGCCGATCCGCGCGACCGCAGTGGCGAGCGGATCTATGTGGCGGCACGGCGGATCGGGCTGGACTACGGCCCGGGTTTCGCGCTGGTTGAGCGGGGGCGGGTGATCGCCCTCGGCGAGGTGGAAGTCTTCCTGAAGGACAGCCATCCGGTGTCGGGGCCGGGATCGCGGACACTCCTCGATGTCTGCGGGACGGATGCGGTGTTCCACGGCTTGATCGCCGCGCTGGAGGCCACGCAGGCCGAGAGGGACGGGCTGGCCTTCGTGCCGGTGCGGATCGGGCGGCTGGTGCTGGAACAGGCCGGGACGCAGGTGGCTTCCGGCCGATTGCGCGTCTTGCGGCAGGGCCAACGGTCGATCCTTGCGGATTTCGTGCTGTTCGACCGGCAGGGGCTGGTCGTGGCGCGGCTAGAGGAGGTGCGGTTTCAGGCGGCGCGACTGATCCGCGAAGTCAGTCTTGTGCAGCACGCCTTTCGCCAGATCGCCTGGTCTGACGGTTCGGGCGGAGATGGGGGGGAGGGTCCGGGCAGCCTGCCCTTGCCCGCCGTGGCCGAGGTGGCAGCGCGACCCGGGATGCATCCGGAAGATGAGGGGGTCTTCCTGATCGAGGCGGCAGCGCAGGCCCTGGCCGCAACCGCGCTGCGGGCGATTGCAGTGGAGGGGCAGGTAGCGGCCCCTGCGGCTTCGCCTCTGGTGGCGGGGCTGCTGGGCATCGCCCTGCGCGCGGGCCTTGTCGCGCCGGAGGCGGCGGGATGGCGGATCACGGCGACGGGCGCGGCGGCAGAGGCTGGCCCGATCCTGACGATGATCGGCGAGTCGGCGCCGGAGCTTGGGCCGGAACGGGCGATCCTTGCCCTGCTGGCCGAGCGTCTGCCCGTGCTGGCCGGGACGGAGGCGGAGGCGCTGCCCCTGCCCGAAGCGGTGTTCGGTCGCGCGGCGCTGGACAACCTGTTTGACGGATCGGTGTATCGCAGGCGGCGTGTCGCGGCGCTGGTGCAGGCGGTGCTGGAGGCGGTTGCAGCCGTGCCGCAGGGACGGACCTTGCGGATTGCCGAGGTGACACCGGATCAGGCGCGGCTGTTGCCTGCCCTGCTGGCGGCGATCCCCGCAGAGCGCGCGCGCTTTGTGGAGATCGTCCTGCCGGGGGGATCGGAGGGCAGTCTCTTGCCGCAGGATCGGGTGCAGCGCGTGGAGGCGCGGGCAGAGGCCCTGCGCGGGATGGAGGGGGTTGACCTGATCCTGTCGGATGGCGCGATCGGCGCGCAGGACCAGCCCGAGACGCTGCTGGCGATGCTGGCCGGGGCGCTGTCGCCCGGGGGGCGGCTTCTGGCTGTTGAGCCGGGGCCTTCGGATTTCGCCGATCTGGTGCAGGGCATGGATCCGGACTGGTTTCAGGCGGCGTTCCTGCCCGAGGGGCCAGTGTCGCGGCTGCGGACGGCCGCGGAATGGGAGGCGCTGGCGGTGGATGCAGGGCCTGCACGGCTGCGGGCCGAGCCCTTGCCGGATGGGTGCGGCATGGCGAGCCTGCTGCATATGGGCCCTGTGGGCGTGGCAAGCGAGGCCGGAGCGGCGCGGGCGGGCGCCCGATCCCTGGCGCTGGGCGGGATCGTGGCGGCGGGGCTGGCCGGGGGTGTGGATGTTGTCGCCGGGGATAGCGAAGGTCGGCTGGTCGCCATGTTCCCGCCGGGCGGGGCCGGGCCCGAGCCTGTGGCGACGCTGGCGCAGCGGATCCTGATGTTGCGCGATCTGGTGGCGCGGGCGGTGAAGGCGGGGGAGCGACTTGTCCTTGTGGTGCCGGGGGGGACGGGGCAAGCAGGCGGGCCACAGGATCCGGGGCAGACCGCCACATGGGCGCTGATCCGGTCTGCGGCGAATGAAAATCCCACGCTGCCCATGCTGCGGGTCGATCCGGGTGCGGAGCTTGATCCCGCCGAGGCAGGCGCGCGCATCGCGGCGCGCGAGGCGGCGGGTTCCGGCGAGACGGAGGTGATCCTCGCATCCGGGGGCGATGCGGTGCTGCGGGTGATCCACGGGGCCACGTCTGGCCCCCCCGTGACTGAAGGCCCGCAGCGCGCGGTCTTGCGCGCGCCTGCGGCGGGCGGTCTGGACGATCTGCGCTGGGAGCTGGAGTCGCGCCGCGCGCCGGGCGCGGGCGAGGTGGAGATCGCGGTGGCGGCGACAGGGCTGAACTATCGCGATGTGATGTGGAGCATGGGCCTCTTGCCGGAAGAGGCGCTGGAGCGCGGCTTTGCGGGCCCGACCATCGGTATCGAATGTGCTGGCGTGGTGACGGCGTGCGGCCCGGATGTGCAGGGGCTTGCGGTGGGTGATCGGGTGATGACCTTCGGCCCGGCCTCGTTTGCATCGCATGTCGTGGTGCGGGCGGAACTGGCGGCACGTCTGCCTGACGCCATGGCGACCGAGGCGGCGGCGACAATTCCGGTGGCCTTTTTCACGGCATGGTATGCGCTGGTCACGCTGGGCAATCTGCGGGCAGGGGAATGGGTTCTGATCCATGGCGGGGCCGGGGGTGTGGGGCTGGCGGCACTCCAGATCGCGCGGCACCTGGGGGTGCGGGTGATCGCCACGGCAGGGTCGGGGGTGAAGCGGGCGCTCTTGCGCGCCGAAGGGGTGGAGCATGTGCTGGACAGCCGGTCGCTCGATTTCGCCGATGCGGTGCGGGCGCTGACGGGTGGTCGTGGCGTGGATGCGGTGCTGAACGGGCTGGCCGGCGCCGGGATGGAGCGCAGCCTTGCCTGCCTTGCGCCCTTCGGGCGGTTCCTCGAACTGGGCAAGCAGGATTTCTACGGCAACACCGCCTTGGGCATGCGGCCGTTGAAGGAGAATATCAGCTATCACGGCATCGACGTGGATCAGGTGCTGGCGGCCCGTCCCGATCTGGCGGCCCGCGTCTTTGCCGAGATGATGGAGGCCTTTGCCAAAGGCGCGCTGCGCCCCTTGCCGTATCGCGCCTTCGCGGCGGGTGAGGCGGTGGCGGCCTTCCGGCTGATGCAGAAATCCGGACATGTCGGCAAGGTGGTGATCCTGCCCCCCGATGCCGGCCCCTCCGGAGCCGGTGCGGTGCGCGTGCAGGATGTGCCCACCGGGCGGGCGCAGATCTGCGCCACGCGAACACATCTGATCGTGGGCGGCCTGGGTGGGCTGGGGCTGGAAGTGGCGGAATGGCTGGTCGAAGCCGGGGCGCGGCGGATCGCGCTGATGGGCAGGCGGGCGGACCTGACGCCGGAGGCGGAAGCCGCCCGCCGCCGCTGGCAGGAAAAGGGCGTGGATCTGCGCATCGTGGCCTGTGACGTGGCCGATGCGGCGGCGCTGGAGTCGGCGCTGGCCGACTTGCGGCCCCTGGCCGGGGTGATCCATTCCGCGATGGTGCTGGAGGACATGCCGCTCGCGGCACTGACGGAGGCGGTGCTGGCGCGGGTCTTGCCGGCCAAGGTTGCGGGCGCCACGCATCTGGATCAGCTGACGCGTTCGGATCGGCTGGATTACTTTGTCCTGTTCTCCTCGATGGCGACGCTGATCGGAAACCACGGGCAATCGGCCTATGTGGCTGCGAACGGTTATCTGGAAGGCATCGCCCGCAGGCGGCGGGCCGAGGGCCTGCCCGCGCTCGCGGTAGGATGGGGGGCGATCTCCGATGCGGGCTATCTGACGCGCGACCGCGAGACGGCGGCCCTTGTCCGGCGCATGTCGGGGGGGCTGGATTTCACAGGCGTGCAGGTCACGCGGGCGCTGGACCGGTTGCTGGCGCTGGGCGCGGCGGTGGACCCCGTGGTGCATGTGTCGCCGATGGGATGGAACGCGGTGTCGGTCACGCTGCGCACGTTGTCCGAACCCGCTTTCGCGCTGCTCAAAACCCTGGGCAAGCGGGCCGAGGGCGAGGGCGGCGACGATGATCTGCGCGCCGCCCTGACCGGCATGACGCAGGACCGCGCCGAGGCGCGGTTGACCGCGTGGCTGGTGGGGCGGATCGCGCATATCCTGCAGGTGCCGGAAAAATCCGTGGCCGCAGGCAGGCCGGTGGCCGATCTGGGGATCGACTCGCTGATGGGTGTCGAACTGGGCCTGACCCTGCAGGAATCGCTGGGCGACGACATTCCGGTGACGATGGTGTCGGACGCGCTGAGCATTCAGGAAATCGCGGCGCGTATCGTGCGGCATCTGCATGGCGGCGGGGATGACACAGGCATGGCGCCGGCTGCCCCGACCGATGACCTGCGCCTGGCTGTGCAGCACCTGTCGGTCGCGCAGGATCACCTTGATGCCCCGGCGGAGGCAGCGGAATGACCGGGGATGCGCGGGCCGAGGCGGTGGCCGCCGCCCGCGCGGCCCTGCAGCGCCGCGCGTCGCGGGCGGGGCCGGAGGCGGCGACGCCCCCCGTCGCCATGCCCTTCACGCAACTGCCCGAGCATCAGGAGATCGAAAGGATGCGCCGCGCCGGGGCGGTGATCGGGGTCACGAACCCGTTCTTCCGCCTGCATGATGGCCATGCCGGGGCCCGGACCCGGATCGACGGGCGCGAGGTGATGAACTTCGCCTCTTATGACTATTGCGGTCTGAACGCCGATCCCCGGGTGGCCGCGGCGGCAAAGGCGGCGATCGACCTGTATGGCACCTCGCCGTCGGGCAGCCGGCTGGTGGCGGGCTGTCGTCCGGTGCATGAGGCGCTGGAGGCGGCGTTGGCCCGGCATTATGGCGCGGCGGCGGCGATGACCTTTGTCAGCGGGCATTCCACCAATGTCTCGACCATCGGGCATCTGATGGGCGAGGGCGACCTGATCCTGTTCGATGCGTTGTGTCACAATTCCATTCAGGTGGGAATGAAGCTGTCGGGCGCGTCGCGGCGGGTCTTTGCCCATAATGACATGGCCGCGCTGGAGGCGCTGCTGGCCGAACATCGCGGCAGGTTCCGGCATGCGCTGATCGTGACCGAAGGGCTGTTCTCGATGGATGGGGACGCGCCGCCGCTGGCGGCGCTGATCGCGCTGAAGAAGCGGTTCGGTTGCTGGCTGATGGTCGATGAGGCGCATGCGCTGGGCTGTGTGGGCCCGGGCGGCGTGGGCAGTTTCGCGCTGGACGGGATCGACCGGGGCGAGGTGGATATCTGGATGGGCACCCTGTCGAAGACGCTGGCGGCGACGGGGGGATATATCGCGGGCAGCACGGCCCTGATCGACGTGCTGCGCGGGCATGCGTCGGGGTTTGTCTATTCGGTGGCTTTGGCGCCCGCCCTGGCGGCGGCGGCGCTTTGTGCGCTGGAATTGCTGGGGCAGGAACCGGAACGTGCAGATCGCTTGCAGGCCAATGCCGCGCTGTTCCTGCAGGCGGCGCGGGAGGCGGGTCTGGACACCGGCGCGGCGGGACCGTTCGGGATCGTTCCGGTGATGGTGGGGGACACGCTCCTGGCGGCGAAGTTGTCGGAGCGGCTGTTGGTGCGGGGGGTGAATGTGATGCCCGTGATGTTTCCCGCCGTGCCGATGCGCGCGGCGCGACTGCGCTTTTTCCTGAGCGCACTGCATGAGGCGGCCGATATCCGTGCAGCGGTCACCCTGACGGCGACGGAACTGGACCGGCTTCGGCAGGAGGGGTTCGGGACGGCGCTGCCGCCCGGGCTGATGGGTCTGTGATGGGGCGGCGCGCCGTATCGCGCGGGATCGGGCAGGGGGTGCATTGCGGCCCGCGATGCCGCGGTGTCGCGGCGACCCTGGGGGTGAATCGTGGCTGATGATCTGGGGCTTCCGATGGAAGAGATGCTCCGGCGCGCCGATGACGCGACGGCGCTGCTCTTTGAGGCTGCGCCAGAGGGCGCCGGGTCCGCCACGGCGGAAATCCCGGAGGTGCGGCGCGGGCGGCGGGCGGCCCTGCATCGCCTGCAGGTGATGCTGGCACCGATGGAAGGGGTGCCGGAAAACCTCTATCTCGGGGCGCGCAGCCGGTTTCGGGCAGGCAGGCGGGGAACCTTTCACCTGTCGCCCGGAGGGCGGTTGGAGGGGGACACCTATTTCAACGCCTTCTTCCTTGATTTCTGGCGGCATCGCGCGAGCATTGAACGGATCGGTGTGACCTGCCGCGCGAGCGGCGCCCTGCGCCTGCGGCTGGTCGGGCATCTTGCCGGGGGGCAGACGCGGCGGCTGGCCGTCTGGGATCATCCCGGCGAGGTCGAGGTGAGCCTGCGCTGGGTCTGGAATGCGGCTGTGGCGGGTGATGTGGTCAGGTTGAGCCTGTCTGTGGAGGCGTTGTCCGAGGCGCGGGTGGCCGAGATCGCCTTTGTCACCAATCGCGCGCCCTGGCGCGAGGTGCGGCTGGCGGTCGGTCTTGTGACCCATGACCGCGAGGCGCTGTTCGAACCGACGGTGCGCGCGCTGGCCGATCTGGGGGCAGTCATGCCCGATCTGACGCGGGTGCATGTCGTCAATCATGGCGCCCCGTTCCAGGGCGACGCCCTGCGGCAGCTTTTGCAGGACCCGTTGTTTCATGTTGTGGACCAGCCCAATCTGGGCGGTTGCGGCGGCTTCGCCCGGGCGATGGTCGAGGCGATGGAGGCCGAGGAGGCGGCGACGCATCTCCTGCTGATGGATGACGACATCCTTCTGGACCCGCGCATCGTGGCGCGGGCGGCCGCTTTTGCCGCCCATGCCTCGGCGGATGTGGTCGTGGGGGGGCAGGCGATCGAGTTGGAGCGTCCGACCCGCTTGCAGGAAGCCTGGGGACGTCTGGGCGAGAACTGGCTGCCCCGGATGGAGGGCAGCCATCTTGACCTGACGGCGCCGGATGCGCTGCGGTTCTGGGATCACTGTCCGGAGGTGCATTACAATGGCTGGTGGTTCAGCCTTATGCCGATGCGGGCCATCCGGTCCTGCGGGTTGCCGACGCCGATCTTCCTGCGGGGCGATGACATCGAATATGGCCTGCGGCTGCGCGCAGCAGGCGTGCCGACGGTGCCCTTGCCGGGACTGGGGGTCTGGCATGCCTCGGTCCGCTACAAGCATGTGGGCATTGTGCAGTATTACGACCTGCGCAACGGGTTGATCGCAGCGGCGACGCATCCCGATCTGGCGCCGCCGCCGACGGCGCTGCAGGTGCTGGGCTGGGCGATGCATCATCTTCTGGTGCATCGCTATCGCGCGGCGGCGGCAAGTCTGATGGCGGTTGCCGATTTCATGGCCGGGCCAGAGGTGGCGCTGCGGCCGAACGGGGCGGTCCGGCATCGCCGCCTGTCGGAGGCGATGAAGGCGCTGCCGGTGCCGGAACGGCGCCAGATTGCGGAGCCGGATGCCTTGCCCCAGCCCGGGGCCTATGACGTGGTGGCCTCCCGGCCCCTTACGGTGCTGGCGGCCATCGGTATCGTGTTGCGGATCCTGTTACGGCCGTCCCCGCGCCGGATCGGGCTGTTGCAGATCGGGGCGCCGGATCCGCTGTCGATCCGCGGGGAGGCCTATTTCCTGGCGCTGGAGCCGATGGGGCGACGCTGCCTTGTCATGACACCGCGCAAGCGCCTGTTCCTGCGCCTGATGCTGCGGGGGCTCTGGCTTGCGCTGCGCTACGGGTTGATGCGGCATCGGGCGGCGCAGACATGGCGCAACCGGCTGCCCGCGCTGCGGGACCGCGCCCGTTGGGCGCGGGAATTCGCTCAGGCCGGGGAATAGGCCATGCGATCAGGGTTTGCGAAGGACGCAGGCGAAATCCGCGCGGCGGCGGGTGGCGTATTCCTCGTATTCGGTGCTGCCGGGCATGTCTGCCCATTTCCAGCCATAGGCGCGGAGCGGCCAGGGCACCCGGGCCAGTTCGGCGGCACGGTTCGGGATATCGGCCTCAAGCGCGGCAAAGGTGTGCGGTGTGATGTCGGCATAGGCGTGGAAGATCAGCCCCTCGGTTCCTGCCGCGGCGCGCAGTTCGGCCTCGATTGCCGCGTGGTCGCCCTGACGGTAGCCGCCGGAGAAGGCGATGATCCCGCCCGGGCGGCAGACGCGCGCCGCTTCGGCGACATAGCGGGGCAGGCCGAAATAGGTGGGGGCGCCGACACTGAGGATGAAGTCCGCGGCCCCATCGGGAAAGGCGATCCGGTCGCCGCCGCCCTTGACCAGTTGCGCGCGGCCTGTCGCGGCGAGGCTGCGCCGTGCCATGCGGGTGACGGTGCCGTTCCGATCGGTGCCCAGAAGCCGCGCCTGCGGAAACAGGTCGTGGGCATAGAGCAGCCCCCCACCCTGGCCGCACCCGACATCGAGGATGGCTTCCGGATCGGGTGCAAGGTCGGCCACCATGTCGCGCAGAAGCAGGTGATACATCATCGCGGCGGGTTCTTCCCCGGCCAGTTCGGGCAGGTGGCGCAGATCGGGCGAGAGGGGCAGATAGCCGCCATTGAAGAAGCGTTTCCGCCGCACGGGCGAAAACCGGTAGAGCACTTCGTAGGCGGCCAGATCGAACAGGTGCAGGGCAAGCCGGATGGGCGCGGGGGCGGCGGACTGCCGGATACGGACAAGATCGGGCACGGCGGGAAACCTCTGGCAACAGGCAGGCAACGGTACGGCCACCGGCAGACCACAGCCGCCGCCCGGATGCAATGGGGGCGCGGGTGCCGGTGATGCGGGTGATGTTCCTGCAGGGCCATCCATCGGCCTTTGCGCGCGATCTGGGGCAGGCGCTGGCCGCGCGCGGGCATATGGTCAGGCGGGTGAATCTGAGCTTCGGTGACTGGCTGTTCTGGCGGGGGCCGGAGTGCGAAAGTTACCGGGGAAGGTTCGAGGATTGGGAGGGCTGGGTCGAGGCGCGGATGCGCGCACTTGGCATCACGCATCTGATCTATTTCGCAGATCGCCACCCTTATCACGTCGCGGCGCAGCAAGCGGCGCGGCGTCTGGGCGTGGTCTGCGTGTCGCATGAATTCGGCTATCTGCGTCCTGACTGGATTCTGGTGGAGGAAGGCGGGCAGTCGGCATTTTCGCATTTCCCGGCGGACCTGGCGCTGGTGCGTCAGCGGGCTGCGGGCTTGCCCGCGCCCGACCTGACGCGCCGCTTCGGCCATCCCTTCTGGCAGGAGGCGGTGCAGGAGATGGCCTATCATCTGGGCAATGCGCTGCTCTGGCCGCTCTACCCTTGGTTCCGGTCGGATCGGGTGGATCATCCGGTCGTGGAATACCTGTCCTACCTGCCGCGCCATATCGCGGGATGGCGGGCAGCGGGGCCTGCGCGCCGCATGGTGGCCGAATTGGCCGCAGGATCCCGCCCCTTTCATCTGGTGGCCCTGCAGATGGCGGGGGATTACCAGATCCGCGCCAATTCCGGCTTTGTCGATCCGCGCGATTTTCTGGAAACCGTGATCCGGTCGCATGCCGCCCATGCGACGCCCGAGGCCGATCTGGTGGTGAAGCTGCATCCGATGGACAATGGCCGCATTCCCTGGGCGCGGCTCACGCGCGAGATGGCGGCGGCGGCGGGGCATGGCGGGCGCGTGCGGTTTCTGGATGGCGGCGATCTTGCGTCGCTTCTGTCGCATGCGGCGGGATGCGTGGTCATCAACAGCACGGTGGGCCTGCACGCCTTGCAGGCGGGCTGCCCGGTCAAATGCCTTGGCATCGCAAGTTATGACATGGCGGGGCTCACGCATCAGGGCGACCTTGCCGCCTTCTGGCAGCATCCCGAGCGCCCCGACCCGGAGGGCGTGGCGGCGTTGCTGCGCCTCATGGCGGCGGCGGTGCATGTGCGGGGCGATTTCTTCTCGCCAGAGGGGCGGAGCGCGGCGGTCGCGGGTTTCGTCGCGCTTCTTGAGGGCGGCCTGGCCCGCCGTTTCGGGGCCTGCCTGACGCCACCGCCAAGGCTGGAACGGGCGCGTGGCCTGGGTCTGTCGGTCAGCCCCTGGGGCGAAATCGCCGGTTCGGACCTTTCGGCCCCCCAGGACGGGCCTTCAGTCGAATTGCCCCGCAGGGGGATTGGCGGTATTCCCGAAGGACAAGAACAAGAGGACAGGCCGGGCCGATGTATGATCGCGAATTGACGGAACTTCAGACGCTTATCGGCGAATGGGCGCAGACCGGGCAGATCGACGTGGGCCAGTGGGGTGCGAACGAGGTCATGACGATCCTCTCGGGCACGCCCGAGTTCCGGGAAAAATTCGTGGCCCTGTTGCAATGCCGGCTGGGCGAACCGGTCCACTGATCTGCGGGGCGCCCGTGACGGCATCGGTGCGCGCGATGTGCAACCTCCGGCAACCGGGCTGTGGTTTGTCCGGCACGGCGGGCGGCGATAAAGCGCCGACGCTTGCCCTTGTCGATGCGGTTGCGCAAACATGACTCTTGGAGAAGGAGAATGCGGGGGGAAGGCATGCTGAACCTGCCGGAAGGGGGCATGTTCGTCGGGCGCGTATGGCGGCGCGGGGTCGGGCCATCCTTGGTGACGGTGCGCGGTGGTGACTTGGTCGATATTACCACGCGGGGCGCACCCACGATGCGCGACCTGCTGGAGCACGAGGATATTGCCGGTTTTGTGGCCGCCATTCCGGGCGAGGTGATCGGCCCGATCGACAGCCTCGCGCTTGCTTCGATCGAGGCATCGGGGGGCACCACGCGGCTGATTGCGCCGGTCGATCTGCAGGCGATCAAGGCCTGCGGCGTGACCTTCGCGCGGTCGATGATCGAACGGGTGATCGAGGAACGCGCGGGCGGCGATCCCGGTCGGGCCGAGGCAGTCCGTGCCCGCGTGGCGGGGGTGATCGGCGACAGTCTGCGCGATCTGGTGCCGGGATCGGAGCAGGCGGCCGAAGTGAAGCGGCTGTTGCAGCAGGAAGGGTTGTGGTCGCAATACCTTGAGGTGGGGATCGGCCCGGATGCCGAGGTCTTTACCAAGGCGCAGCCGATGGCGGCGGTGGGCTGGGGGGCCAGTGTTGGGCTGCATCCGGTCAGCCAGTGGAACAATCCCGAGCCCGAAGTGGTGCTGGTGGTGGATTCTACCGGCCGGATCGTCGGCGCCACCTTGGGCAATGACGTGAACCTGCGCGATGTCGAGGGGCGGTCGGCGCTGCTTCTGGGCAAGGCCAAGGACAACAATGCCGCAGCCAGCCTCGGGCCGTTCATCCGCATCTTCGATGACGGCTTCACGCTGGATGATGTGCGCGGGATGGAGGTGTCGCTGCGGGTGCAGGGCGAGGATGGGTTCGTGCTGGACGGCCGGTCGTCCATGGCCGAGATCAGCCGCGATCCCGCCGATCTGGTGGCGCAGGCGCGGGGGCGTCATCACCAGTATCCGGATGGATTCGTCCTGTATTGCGGCACGATGTTTGCGCCGGTGCAGGACCGGGGCGCACCGGGGCAGGGCTTCACCCACCATCTGGGCGATGTCGTGACCATCGCCGCGCCCGAACTGGGCGCGCTGCGGAATACTGTCCGGCTTTCGACCGAAGCGCCGGAATGGACATTTGGCGCTGGTGCATTGATGCGGAATCTTGCGTCGCGCGGGCTGCTTTAGGCGGCCCGCGCCTTGACCCGACAGGGCGCGAATGCCATGTCGCGTTGACAGGACAGCCGGAGGAGAGCCCATGCCCGTCTATCGTTCCCGCACCACCACCCATGGCCGCAACATGGCCGGGGCCCGTGGCCTTTGGCGCGCGACGGGGATGAAGGATGGCGATTTCGGCAAGCCGATCATCGCCATCGTCAACAGCTTTACCCAATTTGTGCCGGGGCATGTGCATCTGAAGGATCTGGGCCAGCTTGTGGCGCGCGAGGTGGAAGCCGCGGGTGGCGTGGCGAAGGAGTTCAACACCATCGCGGTGGATGACGGCATCGCCATGGGCCATGACGGGATGCTCTATTCGCTGCCGTCGCGCGAGATCATCGCCGATAGCGTGGAATACATGGTCAATGCCCATTGCGCCGATGCGATGGTGTGCATTTCCAACTGTGACAAGATCACCCCCGGCATGCTGATGGCGGCGATGCGGCTGAACATCCCTGCCGTCTTCGTTTCGGGCGGGCCGATGGAGGCCGGGAAGGCGATTATCAAGGGCAAGGAAATCGCGCTGGATCTGGTCGATGCGATGGTCGTGGCGGCGGATGACAAATACACCGATGCCGAGGTGGAAGAGATCGAAAAGGCCGCCTGCCCGACCTGTGGATCGTGCAGCGGCATGTTCACCGCCAATTCGATGAATTGCCTGACCGAGGCTCTGGGCCTGTCGCTGCCCGGCAACGGATCGACACTTGCCACGCATGGTGATCGCAAGCGGCTGTTCGTGGAAGCGGGCCACCTGATCGTCGATCTGGCGAAACGCTATTACGAACAGGACGATGCCAGCATCCTGCCGCGCAATGTGGCGAACAAGGCGGCGTTTGAGAACGCGATGGCGCTGGACATTGCGATGGGCGGATCGACGAACACGATCCTGCATATCCTCGCCGCCGCGCATGAGGGCGGGATCGACTTCGATCAGGACGATATCGACCGTTTGAGCCGCCGCATCCCCTGCCTGTGCAAGGTGGCCCCGGCCAAGCAGGATGTGCATATGGAAGATGTCCACCGCGCGGGCGGGATCATGGCGATCCTCGGCCAGTTGGACAATGCAGGCCTTTTGAACCGCGATTGCGTGACGGTGCATTCCCCCACGATGGGCGCGGCGCTGGATCACTGGGATATCAGCCGGACGAACCATGAAAACGTGCGCCATTTCTTCAAGGCGGCACCGGGGAACGTGCGGTCCGCCACGGCTTTCAGTCAGGACAAGCGCTACAAGGAACTGGACCTTGACCGCGAAAAGGGCGTGATCCGGTCGGTGGACCATGCCTTTACCAAGGAAGGCGGTCTGGCGGTGCTGAAGGGCAATATCGCGCTGGATGGCTGCATCGTGAAAACGGCCGGTGTGGACGAGTCGATCTTTGTCTTTTCCGGCCCGGCCAAGGTTTACGAGTCGCAGAACGCCGCTGTCGCCGCCATCCTGAACAACGAAGTCGTGGCCGGCGATGTGGTGGTGATCCGCTATGAGGGGCCGAAGGGCGGGCCGGGGATGCAGGAGATGCTTTATCCCACCAGCTATCTGAAATCGAAAGGTCTGGGCAAATCCTGTGCGCTGTTGACCGATGGCCGCTTTTCGGGCGGCACTTCGGGCCTGTCGATCGGCCATGCCAGCCCCGAGGCGGCCTCGGGCGGGGCCATCGGTCTGGTGCGCGATGGGGACATGATCGACATTGATATTCCGAACCGCACGATCAATCTGCGGGTGTCGGATGCGGAACTCGCCACCCGGCGCGCGGAACAGGACAAGCTTGGCTGGAAGCCCGCAAAGCCCCGGTCGCGCAAGGTGAGCCAGGCGTTGCGGGCCTATGCGCTGTTTGCGGCATCCGCCGACAAGGGCGCGGTGCGGGTGCTGCCCGACGAGGCCTGACCCGATCGGCGCAAGCCGCAAATCCAATGACCCCGGTCGGACAAGTGCCGACCGGGGTCTTGTCATCTGTGCGGTCCCGCGGGCCGGAATCAGGTGTGGTTCGGGCCGTCATCGGCGCCGCGACCGCGCTTCTTGCCGCCGCCGCGCACATGACCCGGACCATCATCGGCCCCGCGTCCGCGGCGGGCCATGTCCGTGCCGGCGTCGGGCATGGTTGCGGATTTCACGGCAACCGGTTTCGCCAACGGGAACAGGTCGCCGGTCGCGGCAGAGGCCGGCAGGCCGGCCATCAGGCCGAGGGACAGGGCGGCAGCGGCGAGGCTGCGAATGCTGTTTGCGTTCATCTTCGTTCTCCTGACGGGCGTCAGTGCCCGGTGGCAGGAGCAAGCCTCGGCGCGGGCCTGCGCGCCATCCTCGCCGGACCTCATCGGCAGCCGTTCGGACTTTCGGGCAAATCGGCTTCAGACCTAAGTCTGAAAACCGCGATGACGTTCTGGTGAACAGGGTCAGCCTCGGTCATGCTATGGGCATGACCATTCAGACGATGCCAGCCGAGCCTGCCCCTGCCGAGGATTTTCCCGACCTGGCGGCGGCTGCGTCCCCCGCAAATGCAGGGCGCCGCCTTTCCTTGCGGGCGCGGTTCCGGGCGCTGGCCTTGCATCGGCGCTTTGCCCTGGTGGGAAGCCTTGTGAGCGTGATCGGGATGTTCGCGATGGGCGAAGTCGTGACCGGTTCCATCGAGGCGGGCGTCGTGCGCAATTCGGCGATTTCCAGCGCGGTCTATATGGAAAGCTTCATCGCGCCCTTGTCGCAGGAACTGGCGGAAGCCCAGCGGTTCTCGCCCGAAACGCTGGCGCGGATGCGGACGCTTCTGGAAAGCGAACCGCTGGCCGACAGGGTGCGGTCCGTCAAGATCTGGCGCGAGGGCGGGCTGATCGCCTTTGCCAGCGATCCCAGCCTGATCGGGCGGCGCTTTCCCGAGGACGATGCCCTGCGCGCGGCCTGGGGCGGCGACCTGTCGGCCACGTTCGATGATCTGGAGGGCGCGGAAAGTGCGGCAGAGCGCGAGACGGGCGAGGCGCTTTTCGAAGTGTATAACCCGATCCATTCCATCGTCACCGGCGAGGTGATCGCAGTGGCGGAATTCTATCTGGTTGCAACGGAGCTGCGTGCCGATCTCTGGGCGGCGAAGGCCAAGGCCTGGGCGATGGTGGCGCTGGTGGCGGCGGCCACCTTTGCCGCCCTGTTCGGGATCGTGCGGGCCGGCAGCCGGACGATTGATGCCCAGACGCGCGCGCTGGCGGGGCAGCTGGACGATCTGGCCCGTGTCTCGGCGTTGAATGCGGCGCTGCGTCAGCGCGTCCAGGGCGCGGCGCAGCGGGTAAGCGAGATGAACGAACGGCAGATGCGGCGGATCAGCGCCGAGTTGCATGATGGGCCTGCGCAAGCGCTGGCCTTGGCCTCTCTGCGGCTGGATGCGCTGATGCGGCGGGCCTCGGTCGGGCGTGACGATCCGGAGGCGCTGGCGCTCCGCGAGGTGCTGGATGCGTCGTTGCGGGATGTGCGTGCCCTGTGCCATGGGCTGACCCTGCCGGAGCTGGAGGGGCTGACCCTCGCGCAGACGCTGGAGCGATCCATCGAGGCGCATGAGCGCCGCACCGGCACGGTGGTGGAACGCGATGTTTCGGCGGGGCCCTGGCCCGATCTGGCGGTCCCGCACCCGATTCTGATCTGTTGCTACCGCTTTGTGCAGGAAGGGTTGATGAACACGTTCCGCCATGCCCGCGGGGCACGGGTGCGGGTGGGCTGCGAGGTGCAGGCGGGGCGGCTTGTGGTCTTTGTGTCCGACAATGGGCCGGGTTTTGATGCAAGGGGCAAGGGATTGCAGGCGGGAGGTCTGGGCTTGCCGGGGTTGCGGGAACGGGTTGAAAGCATCGGTGGCAGTTTTCATGTGCTCTCGGCGCCCGGGCGGGGCGTGCTCTTGTCGATCAGCCTGTCGCTGGACGGATTGCCATGACCGAGCCGATCCAGATTGTCGTGGCCGACGACCACCCGCTCTTGCGCGAAGGGGTGGTGCTGTCCTTGATCGAACATGGCAGCTTTTCCGTGGTGGCGCAGGCGGGCAGCGCCGAGGAAGCGGTCGCCAAGGTCGGGGCGCATATGCCCGACATCGTGCTGCTGGACGTGTCGATGCCGGGGTCCGGCCTGAAGGCTGCGGCGCAGATCGCGGCGCGCTTCCCCGCCATCAAGATCGTGATGCTGACCATTTCCGAAGCCGATGACGACCTGTTGGCCGCGCTGTGGGCCGGGGCAAGGGGCTATGTTCTGAAGGGCGTGTCGGCGGCCGAGCTGATCGAGGTGTTGCAGGGCGTGGCGAGTGGCGGTTCCTATGTCCCGCCCGCCCTGGCGGCGCGGGTCTTGTCTTCCTTGCAGGAGCGCGGGGCGCGGGAGGGTGTGGATGCCGAGGTGCTGGCGCCGCGCGAGGCCGAAATCCTGCGGCTGGTGGCGACGGGGCGGTCGAACAAGGAGATTGCCCGCGATCTGGACCTGCAGGAAAAGACGGTCAAGCATTACATGACCAATATCCTGGCGAAGTTGCAGGTTCGAAACCGCGTCGAGGCCGCTTTGAAGGCGCGGGATTTGGGATATTAGGCCCCCCGCGCCCCCGGTTGCATGGCGCAGGGGAATTACCAGCGCTGATGCACGTGCGGGGCGATCAGGCGCTGATAGATGTCGCGGCAGGCCTCCATCGTGGCGGCGGGCAGAGGTGCCAGCATGTCGGCCCCGGCATTGGCCGTGCTTTGCGCAGGTGTGCGTGCGCCGGGGATGACAACGGTGGCGGCCTCTTCCATCAGGATCCAGCGCAGGGCGAATTGGGCCATGGTGGCGCCTTGGGGGACGAGGGGGCGAAGTTCCTCTACCGCCGCAAGCGCCACGTCATAGGGCACGCCCGAGAAGGTTTCGCCCATGTCGAACGCCTCGCCATGGCGGTTGAAGGCGCGGTGGTCGTCGGCGGCGAAGGTGCTGTCCCTGGTCATCTTGCCGGTCAGCATGCCGGAGGCGAGGGGGACGCGAATGATGGTGGCGACGTTTCGGGCGCGGGCCTCGCGGAAGAACAGGGTGGCAGGGCGCTGGCGGAAGATGTTGTAGATGATCTGCACCGAGGTGCAGCCCGGGTATTCGATGGCCTTCAGCGCCTCTTCGACCTTTTCCACCGACACGCCCCAATTGGCGATCTTGCCCTTGGCTTTCAGACCTTCCAGCCCATCGAACAGGGCGGGGGTGTAATAGACTTCGGTCGGCGGGCAGTGGAGTTGCACCAGATCGAGGCAATCGACGCCAAGGTTCGTCAGGCTGCGGTCGATGAAGGCTTCGATGTTTTCGGTGGTATAGCCCGCCGCGACATGAGGCGACAGGCGGCGGCCTGCCTTGGTGGCGACGAAAGGCCGGTCGCCGCCCCGGTCGCGCAGCACATCGCGGATGATGCGTTCCGACCGGCCATCGCCATAGACATCGGCGGTGTCGATGAAGGTCATCCCTGCATCGAGGGCGGCGTGCAGCGTGGCCTTGGCATCTGCCTCGGACACGTCGCCCCAGCTGCCGCCGATGGCCCAGGCGCCAAAGCCGATGCGGGTAACGGGGCGGCCGGTGCGGCCGAACTGGGTGGTGGACAGAGTCATCGCTTGCTTCCTTTGGCTATGTGAGAGGGGGGCTTTCCGCCCCCTCGGGCCGCATGCTGCGGCCCTTCCCCCGAGGATATTTCAGCAGAGAAGACAGGGTCAGGCGCGGGTGCCGGAGAAGCGGGCCTGCCATTCGGCGCGTTCCTCATCCGTGATCTTGCGGAACAGGTTTTCCGGCACAGTGAAGTGGTGCCCCGGGGGCAGGGCGCGCATCGCGGCGGCGGTATCCTCAGGCCAGGCCCAATCGTCCGATCCCATCGCGGCCATCATGGTGGCGGCGGCGTCGGGGATGAAGGGTTGCGACAGGATCGCATAGACCCGGATCAGGTTCAGCGACAGGCGCACGATCGCCTCGGCCCGCGCGGGATCGGTTTTCACGGCAGACCAGGGGGCGGCGGCTTGCAGATATTCGTTGCCGATCACCCAGATGGCGCGCAATTCGGCGGCGGCCTTGCGCACCTCCATCTGGCCCATCAGGGTTTCATAGTCGCGGATGCGTGCGCCCAGATCGGCGATGAGCGCGGTTTCCTCCACCCCGAAATCGCCGCCTGCGGGGACCGTCTCGCCCAGCTTGGATTTGGCGAATTTGGTGACGCGCGACACGAAATTGCCCAGCACATCGGCCAGATCCTTGTTCACCGAGGCCTGGAAATTCTCCCAGGTGAATTCGCTGTCCGCGCTTTCGGGGGCGTGCGAGAGCAGCCACCAGCGCCAGTAATCGGCGGGCAGGATCGACAGGGCCTGATCCATGAACACGCCGCGCCCCTGGCTGGTGGAGAACTGTCCGCCGTCGTAGTTCAGGTAGTTGAAGGATTTCAGGTAATCGACCAGCTTCCACGGCTCGCCCGACCCAAGGATCGTGGCGGGGAAGCTGAGTGTATGGAAGGGGACGTTGTCCTTGCCCATGAATTGGTAATAGGTCACGTCATCCGCGCCCTTGTCGGTGCGCCACCAGCGTTCCCATGCGGTATCGTCCAGCCCGTTCGCATCGGCCCATTCGGCGGTGCCTGCGATATATTCGATGGGGGCGTCGAACCAGACATAGAAGACCTTGCCTTCCATCCCCGGCCAGGGCTGATCGCCCTTCTTCACCGGGATGCCCCAGTAGAGGTCGCGGGTGATGCCGCGATCCTGCAAGCCATCCCCATCGTTCAGCCATTTCCTGGCGATGGAGGTGGTCAGGATCGGCCAGTCGGTCTTGCTGTCGATCCACGCTTCCAACTTGTCGCGCAAAGCGCGCTGCTTGAGGTAGAGGTGTTTGGTTTCCCGCACCTCAAGGTTGGTGGAGCCCGAGATGGAGGAGCGCGGGTTGATCAGATCGGTTGGATCAAGCTGCTTGGTGCAATTCTCGCATTGGTCGCCCCGCGCGGCGTCATACCCGCAATTCGGGCAGGTGCCGGTGATGTAGCGGTCGGGCAGAAAGCGGTTGTCGTCGATGGAGAAGACCTGCTTTTCGCTGACTTCCTCGATCAGCCCGTTCTCGGCCAGACGGCCTGCGAAATGCTGGGTCAGGCGGTGGTTGCGTTGGCTGGACGACCGGCCGAAGTGATCGAACGACAGACGGAAACCTGCGGCCAAGTCTTTTTGCACCTGATGCATCTCGGCGCAGTACACCTCAACTGGTTTGCCCGCCTTGGCGGCGGCCAGTTCGGCGGGGGTGCCGTGTTCGTCGGTGGCGCAGATGAACATGACTTCATGCCCGCGGGCGCGCATGTAGCGGGCAAACAGATCGGCGGGCAGCTGGCTGCCCACGAGGTTGCCCAGATGCTTGATCCCGTTGATGTAAGGGATGGCGGAAGTGATCAGAATCCGTGCCATGCGTGCGCCTTTCGTCCCGATGCGCGCGCTGTTTAGCGCGCGGCAAGGGCAAGGGCCAGAGGCTAGGCCCTTGCCCTTGCGGGTGCAGGACGGAAAATTGCCGGCTTGCCTTGCGACGTCAGGACGGGCGAGGCGCTTCCTGCACGCCTTCCGGCGCCGGTTCCGGCATCAGCGGGTGCGGCACCGGATCCTTGGCGCGGAACAGATGCGCGCGGAAGATGTCGAGATAGGAACCGTAGAGATAGCTTTCATTGCGCCGCAGGTAATGGTCGCGATTGGCGGCATAGAGGCCGGGCAGCCGATACCATGGCACGTTGGGGTGCATGTGGTGGACGACATGCAGGTTGTTGTTCAGGAACAAGAGCGCGAGGGGGCCGCGATCTTCGACGATCACGGTGCGGGCGCGGGCGAATTCATGCGCGCGATGTTCGAGGAAGGTGCGGACCTTCAGCAAGGCGTGGCCGAGCCAGGCCGCCAGAAGGTAAGCCCACCACGGCATGGCAGCGACCGAAAGCCAGATCACCACAGGGACAAGCCCCAGGACATGCAGCGCCCAATCGCGGCGCAGGCCCGGAGCATTGCGCCGGATGCCGCCCCATTCCGTGACCAGCCAGCGCAGATTGCCAAGGACCGACCCCACCACCACACGTCCGAACAGGGTGTTGTTGAAGCGGTAGAGGAGTTGCAGCCATGCAGGCATACGCGCCCAGACCACCGGATCAAGGTAATTCGATTCCGGGTCATCATAGGGATCGGTCAGGATCGGGTCATGGTGATGTGCGAGATGCGTGTCGCGGAAGCGACCGAAGGGCACAGTCAGGTTCAGTGCGGGAAAGGCCAGCGCCTCGTTCAGGCGGCGCGACCGGAAGGGATGGCCATGCAGGATCTCATGCTGAAGCGACGAGAATTGTGCGATTGCAACGCCTGTCACCACAATGGCGAGGGCGGGAGAGAGGCCATGAAGAAGGGTCGTCCCGAGCGCCCAGAGGGCATAGGTGGCCATCAGCATCAAGAGGGTTGGCCATTCGACGGCGTGGTGTTCTGCGCGCAAGGTAGGCTGCTTTCGGCCTGTTGTTACGATTTTTGTTACAGTTACCACTTGCGCTGATGTGATAGAATTTGGAGCTTAAGAAACATTTTGTCACTTTTGGTGGGAAAAATCACCAATGACCCTGAAGATGGACAAGCGCGACCGTGCCGATCTGTTTCGCGCCCGTCTGGCCGAGGCGATGGCGGATCGCGGCATGACCCGTGCCGCACTGGCGCGGGCGACCGGGGTTGACCGTTCGACCCTGTCGCAACTGCTGGCGCCGGGCACGCGCCTGCCCAATGCGCAGCTTGCGGCGGATTGTGCGCAGGCCCTCGGCATTTCCGCCGATTGGCTGCTGGGCCTGACGGGCCGGCCGGAACCGATTGCCGATCTGCTTGCCACCAGCCTGACCGTGACCGAGGCGCCGCGCGCCCTGATGGACGAGACGATCTTTGGCTGGCACCGCGAGGCAGCAGGCTACAAGATAAGGCATGTCCCGGCCACCTTGCCCGACATGCTCAAGACTCGGGCCATGGTGGAATGGGAATACCGCCCGCAACTTGGCCGCACCGCCGAACAGGCGCTGGGGGCCTTTGAGGACCGCCTGCAATGGATGCGTGCGGCACGTTCGGATTACGAGATTGCCCTGCCATTGCACGAACTGGCCGCCTTTGCCGATGGCACGGGTTATTACGAAGGCTTGCCCGCCCGCATCCGCGCCGAACAGATCGACCGGCTCATCCATCTGACCGAACAGCTTTATCCGTCGTTGCGCCTGTATCTGTTCGATGCGCGGCGGGTGTTCTCTTCGCCGGTCACGATCTTTGGTCCGCTCCTGGCGGTTGTCTATCTGGGGCGGCACTATCTGGCCTTTCGCGATACCGCGCGAGTGGAGCAGATCAGCCAGCATTTCGACTGGTTGGTGAAGGAGGCCGCCTTCAGTGCGCGGGATGTGCCAGGTCATCTGGCGAGCCTGAGGGGGCGCATCCTGCGGTGATGGCGCGCTAGCGAAAGGTCACGAGGCGGCCGAGGTCATAGCCGTTCCAGTCAAGGATTTCGCGCGCGGCCACCAGCCGGTCGGGTGGCAGCGCACCGCCCCGGTTCAGGATGAAGCCGAAACTGCCATCCGGTGTGCCGATGACCAGTGTCCGCAGGTCGGTATCGGCCCAGAGCACCCACCATTCCCGGTCAAGCGGGCGCGGCGCCGGTGCCGCAGGGGTAAGCCTGCCGGGGCCGGTGACGGCCAGCGGGCCGCGATAGGCAAGCGTCGATCCGTTCAGGCAGAGCCGCGCCGTGAGCATGAGTCCGGTCGGGCTACCCGTGAATTCCGCCGCGCCCGGCGCGCAGGCCGGGCTTCCTGCGGCGCTGAAGGACGCGGCCTGCGTCCAGCGCCCCGTCAGTGTGGAAAGATCAAGGACGGCGTTCGAATAGATCGGCCCCGTGCTGCGGAATCCGTCGATCCGGATGGCCTGCGGGCCGCAGGCAGCCAGGAGGAGAAGCAGGGGCAGGATCAGTCGATGCACAGGTTCACCTCTGCCCCGTTATCCATCAGCACCGCATTGCAGCCGAACAGCGGCCGGATCGGTGCGCAGGTGCGCGACCGCGCCAGACATTCGCCCTGACAGTCGGTCTTGCGGCGGCATTGCTTGCCGCCATCGCGCGTGGGCCGCACGCAGGCCCGACCACCGCCCGCGCCGGCGCGGGCCCAACTGCCCCCGTCCTTTTCGCAGGCGATCTGCGCTGCGGATTTCTGCGCGATTGGCTGCGCGACTGGGGGCGCGGTCGAAGCGGCCGGGTCGGACGGGGCGGGCACATCGCTGGCGGGCGCGTCCCGTGGCGCGGCCTCGGGTGGTGGCGCCGTGGCCGCGGCAGATGGCGGGGAGACGCTGTTTGCCGCAGCGGGCGGCGCGGCAGGTGGTGCGTCCAGTGTCGTGGTGGTGATGGCGTCGCCGGCGCCCGCACTTGCCGCGACAGCGGGCTCGCCGAGTCCGGGCAGGTTCAATTGGCAGGCGGCCAGCAGGGGCAGGGCGAGGGCAAGGGTCAGAAGGGCGTGGCGCATCGGTCATCCTGCGGGGGCATGCGGCCAGATGGGCAGAAGGCGCGCGGTGTTGCAAGCATGCGTTGCCCGTGCGGCATCACGATTGGCGGCGTCGGACCGGGGGCCAGCCCCCGGACCCCCGGGGTATTTGGGGCCAAGATGAAGGGGTCTTTCGTCAGGCATGCGGTCTTCATCTTGGGAAAAATACCCTGGGGTCCGGGGCAAGGCCCCGGGGGATGGGGCCGGGGACTGCGGTTCCGATGCCGGGGGCGTCAGTAGGGCTGGGGGTGTTCGCGGTGGGTCTGGTCGATCTCGGCCAGAACCTCATCCGGCAGGGTCACGTCCAGCGCCCCGAAGGCGGTGCGGAGCTGGTCCGGGTTGGTGGCGCCAAAGATCGGGATGCAGGGGAAAGGGCGTTGCAGGCAGAAGGCGATGGCCATTTGCGCCGGGTCCAGCCCGTGCCGTGCGGCGATGCCCAGATAGGCCGCCACGGCGGGAAAGACGCGCGGCGTGATGCGCCCGCCCAGTTGCGGGTTCAGGCTGCGGCGCGAGCCTTCGGGGATCACGTCGCCGGCATATTTCCCCGTCAGAAGGCCGGTGGCGAGCGGCGAGAAGGCCAGAAGCGGCAGGTTTTCGGCCACGGACAGTTCGGCCCAGTCGCTGTCGAACTGGCGGCAGAGAAGGGAATATTCGTTCTGCACGCTGATCATGCGGGGCAGGCCGTTGGTTTCGGCCAGATGCAACCAGCGCGCGGTGCCCCAGACGGACTCGTTGGACAGCGCGATATGGCGCAGTTTGCCCGCGCGGATCAGGTCATCGGCCGTGCGCAGGATGTCGAGCATGTGGTCGGTGATCTCGGTCCGGTCCAGCGGCCGGGGGTCATAGTCCCAGATCTGGCGGAAGTGATAGCTGCCGCGATTGGGCCAGTGCAACTGGTAGAGGTCGATCACATCGGTCTGCAGGCGGCGGAGCGAGCCGTCCACGGCGGCGCGGAAGCTGGCGCCGGTGATGGGGGCGCCGTCGCGCACGGCCTTCTGGCCCTCTCCGGTTATCTTGGTCGCGATCACCAGCCGGTCGCGCTGTTTGCGCGAGGCGAGCCAGGTGCCGATGATTTCCTCGGTCCGGCCTGCGGTTTCGGCGCTGACGGGGTTGACGGGGTACATCTCGGCCGTGTCCCAGAAGGTGCAGCCGTGATCGAGCGCCATATCCATCTGGGCATGGCCTTCGGTTTCGCTGTTCTGGGTGCCCCAGGTCATGGTGCCGAGGCAGAGCCGGGAGACCATCAGGTCGCTTGTTCCGAGGCGGATCTGTTGCATGGTCATCTTCCTTGTCACGGGCGCAGGGTCATAGGCGCGGGGGAGCCTAGCCATGTGGCGGGTGGGGGCAAGGGGCAGGCTTGAGAACATAAGAAGAACACGCTAGCTTGTGATCCATGAGTCTGTCGATCCTGTCCAGCCATGGCCCGCGCCCGCGGGGGATGCATCCCTTGCCCGGTGGGGCGGCGGCGGGAATCGGGCTGGCGCGGGGACGGGTACATGAATTCTGCGGTCCGGCGCGGGTGGCGCTGGCCCTGCAGGTGACGGGCGAGGGGGCGGGGCCTGTGCTGTGGATCACGCCCGGCTGGCAGGCGGAGCGGCTGTATCCCGATGGGGTGGCGCGTTTCGCCGATCCCGGACGGCTGATCTGCGCCCGGGCCCGGCGGAGCGAGGATATCCTCTGGACGATGGAAGAGGCGTTGCGATCAGGGGCGGTGCCGCTGGTGGTGGCCGAACTGCCCGCACCCCCGGCGCTGACGCCGGTGCGGCGGCTGCATCTGGCCGCCGAGGCCGGGGCGGAGGCAGGGCATCATGCGGGGCGCGCGACGGCACCGCTGGGGATCCTCCTGACCGGGGGCGAGGGGGGGGCAGCGGGTGTGGAAAGCCGCTGGCGGATGCGTCCGCTGCCTTCGGGATCGTCCCTGCGCGAAGAGGCGGGGCCGGTCTGGCATCTCGCGCGCGAGCGGGCGCGGGGCACGGCCCCTGCTGCCTGGCGGCTGCGACGTGAGGGCGCGGGGGCGGTCTTGGAGGGTGTGGCGGGGTGAACCCCGTCCTACACAAGCCTGCGGAAGGTGGGGACGGCGTCGGAATTATCGAAGAACGGGACGCCCTCATCAGGGCGGCCAGCGGCCAGCGCGGTGATTTCGGCCAGCACCACCTCGGTGATGAACGGCAAATCCAGCGCGCGGGCGGCATCGGTGCCGATCCAGTGCAGATGCGACAGCTCGTCGGAAGCGGCGCCGAAATCGTCGGGGTCGCCTGCGATCTGCGTGGCGTCGATCAGGAAGAAGCGCGCGTCAAACCGGCGGGATCGGCCGGGGGGCGTGATGGCGCGGAAGATGAAGCGCAAGGCCGGATCGGGGGACGGGGACAGGGTGAGACCCGTCTCCTCGGCCAGTTCGCGCAGGGCGGCGGCGGCCAGCGCGGCGGGCGAGGGGGCGGGGTCGGGCAGATGCTGCGACAGGCGCGCAAGGCAGGCCTCGCCCAGAAGCCCGGGGGTCAGTGGGCGGTGATCGGCGGGGTCCACCCCGCCGCCCGGAAAGACATATTTCGACGGCATGAACACCGCGCCTGCGCCGCGCTGGCCCATCAGAACCTGCGGCCCCTCCGCCGTGCGGCGCAAAAGAACGGTCGTGGCGGCAGGACGGATCGGCTCTGCCGCCTTTGCCGCATCCGTCACGCCCGTCCCCCGAATCCATGCATCCGTTTCGCCCATTGCACCGCCACCAGGGCCCCTTTCAGCCGCGGCAGAAGATAAAGCGACAGCGCCACCGTGCCAACCGAGAACACCGTTGCCAGCACAAGCGGATCGGGCCGCCACCGGGTGAAGACCCACAGGATCAGGGGCGCCATGAGATGGCCCACGATCAGGATGGTCAGGTAGGCCGGTCCGTCATCGGCGCGCTGGTGGTGCAGCGCCTCGCCACAGACGGGGCAGCTTTCGCGCACCTTGAGATAGCCCCGCAGCAGCGGTCCGGACCCGCAGCAGGGGCAGCGCCGCCGCCAACCGCGCAGCATGGCCGCACCAAGGGGGCGGTCGTCCAGCAGATCCTCGCGCAATTCGTCTTGCGGAAACTGGCCGTCGGGCATGGGGCTATCCTGTGGGGTGGTGAAGGGGCGTTCGCGGAAACGCGACCTGGTCTCCCTACTCCGGCGCCGGGCGAGAGGGGAGGGGACAGATCGCCACAGAGGACGCCCTTGCGGAAATCCGCGCAGAAGAACGGGATCGCCGCGACGGAAGCGAAAGGGACGGGCGTTTGACGCTCAGACGGGCGGCAGGATCGGCCTGCGCCCCTCTTGAGGAGACGAGCATGATGACGAAGACCCGCAATGCGATGGTGATGATGCTGGCGCTGGTGGCGGTGTCGGGCGCGGCCCTGTCCACCGCGGTTGGTGCGCAGGAAGCCCCCGAAGCCCCTATGACGGATGCGCCCATGGCCCCCGAGGCCGTTTTCGGCGGGATGGATTTCGCCACGCTGGATGCCGATGGCGATGGCAAGATCACTCTTGCCGAGTTGGAAGCCTATCGCGCGGCCCGCGTGACCGAAATTGACACCGACAAGGACGGCAAGATTTCGGCGGCGGAACTGTCAGCCATGCATATGGCACGGATGCAGGCGCGTGCGGATGCGATGGCCGCGCGGATGATCGAACGGCATGACGCCGATGGCGACGGGTTGCTGACGGCGGCGGAATTCGTCACGCCGCCTGCCCCGCAGCGGATGTTCGACCGGGCCGATACCGATGGCGATGGCGCCCTGACGGCGGCCGAGATCGAGGCTGCGAAGGAACGCATGGCCCAGAGGGGCGAAGGCCGGGGCAAGGGTCATGGTCACGGGCACGGCCGTGACCGGGGTGATCGTGGCGGCTGGTTCTTCCGCGACTGAGACTCCCTGCCAAGAGCACCGCGCGCCCGCACGGGGGCGCGCGGGGTTTGCACCCCGAGAACGGACGCGCTAAGCCGAACGCAGTATGGACATGCCCCGCGACATGCAGGCCGAGCAACTGGCTGATGAGACCGACGCGGCGCTGCTGGCCCGTTATGCTGCCGGTGATCCGTCGGCTGCACGGGCCTTGACGCAGCGGCTGGTGCCGCGCGCGCTGGGCTATGCGGCGCGGCTGCTGGGCGATGCGGCCGAGGCCGAGGATGTGACGCAGGAGGCGATGCTGCGGCTCTGGCGTGCCGCGCCCGGATGGCGCAGCGGAGAGGCGCAGGTGGCGACCTGGCTTTACCGTGTCGTGACCAACCTCTGCACCGACCGGCTGCGCATGCGCAGGCGGCGCCCGGCGACGGCGCTGGATGAGGCCCCGGAGGTGCCGGATGGCGACCGGGGCGCGGTGGCGGGAATGATCGAGGCCGACCGGATGGCCGCGCTTCAGGCCGCGCTGGATGCGTTGCCTGACCGGCAGCGACAGGCTGTGGTGCTGCGTCATATCGAGGGGTTCTCGAACCCCGAGATTGCGGCGGTGATGGACATTGGTGTCGAGGCGGTCGAAAGTCTGACCGCCCGCGCAAAACGGGCGTTGACCGCGCTTCTGGCGGGTCGGCGCGAGGAGTTGGGCTATGGCGATGAAGATTGAGGGCATGCAGGAAGGCGAAGGGCTGGACGATCTGTTCGCCGAGGCCCGCGTCACGGCGGTGCAGCCGTCCGATGCGCTGATGGCACGGGTGCTGGCCGATGCGCTGGATGCGCAGCCGCGCGCCATGGCCCCGGCATCCGCTGCACGGGTGGTGCCGGCTGCGGGTCTGTGGATGCGACTTGTCGGGCTGTTCGGCGGGGCGGGGGCTTTGGCCGGCATGGGCACGGCGGCAGTGGCGGGGTTGCTGATCGGTTTTGCCCAACCTGGCGGTCTGGCGGCGCTGGGCGATGCGATGCTCGGCCCGCCGCTGGAAACGGTTGAACTTTTTGCAAGCGTCGATGCGCTGCTGGTTGGGAACTGAGCGATGAGCGAGACCAAGGACATGGATGCCGCCCCGACTGTTTCCCCGCCGCCCCCGGCGCCGCGGGGCAGGGGTTTGCAGATCGCGCTGGGGATCTCGGTCGCGTTGAACCTGCTGATTGTCGGGGTGGTGGCCGGGGCGTTGATGCGGGAGGGCGACCCGCGGGCGCGCGTCGTGCGCGACCTTGATTTCGGACCCTTTACCGAGGCGCTTTCCCCCCCTGACCGCGAGGCGTTGCGGCGTGAATTCGTCGCCCGCTCGCCCGGGATGCGCGACATCCGGCGCGAGATCCGTGGCGATCTTGAGACCTTCCTTGCCGTCTTGCGCAGCGAGCCCTTTGACGCGGCGGCGCTGCAGGCGGTGATGGACAACCAGCAAAGCCGCATGTCGCGACGGATCGACCTCGGACGGGAATTGCTGCTGGAACGGCTGGCGGCGATGTCAGGCCAGGAACGCGCCGAATTTGCCGACCGGCTGGAGCGGCGGCTGCGGCGAGGGGGTGCCAAGGAAGGCGCGGACAACCGCCCCGCCCCCTGAACCTCAGGCGGCGGATCGGCCGACGATCACCCGGTTGCGGCCTTGCATCTTGGCGGCCAGCAGTGCCCGGTCGGCGCGGTCCATCGCCTCGTCAGGCAGGGCTCCGGGGCGGGCGATGGCAAGGCCGATGGAAATGGTCAGGTCCACCTGATCCCCCCCGGGCAGGTGCACGGGACGATCATGGATGGCGGCACAAAGGGCATGGGCCCTGTCTTGCGCTTGTGCAAGGCCGCAATCGGGCAGGGCGATGAGGAATTCCTCGCCGCCGATCCGGGCGATCAGGTCGGTATCGGCAAGATCGGCCGACAGGCGCGCCGCAACCTCGACCAGAACGGCATCGCCTGCGGCGTGGCCGAAGCGATCATTCACCTGCTTGAAACGGTCGATATCGACGATCAGGATGGCGGGACCGGCCCCGCGTGCAACGGCGGCGACCGACATCTCACCCATGCGGCGCAGCGCGTAGCGGCGATTGTAGAGCCCGGTCAGAGGATCGGTCATGGCCAGCCGGATATTGTCGCGCAACGAGGCGCGACGGCTGGCTTCGATCCGGCTGCGCGTGACGAGAAGGCCCAGCCGCAGGGCAAGTTCGGCATCCGGCATCGCGGTGCCGATCGCTTCGTCGGCGCCCAGATCATAGGCCATGGCGGCCCCGTTCGGCCCATCGGTCAACAACGCGATCCCGGCGTGTCGGTTGGACGGATCGGCGCGCAGTTCCGACAAGAGGCCGAAGGCCGCGCGTGCGCCATCGCCGGTGGCGTCGATCAGATAGGCGTCCGGCAGGCCGCCCGGCGCGCGCTCGGCCATGTCCGCACCGCCGCCTGCCGGGGCAGGGTCGCCCCCCAGGACCGCCGCGCGACCGCACAGGATCAGCCGATGCGGCAGAAGCGGCGCCAGCGCGCGGCGCAGGCGGGGCCCTGCATCCGGTCGAAAGGCCGTCAGCGCCACAAGGCCGGGCCAGTCGAAGGGTGCCGCTTGTTCCTGCAGGGCCATGAGCGGGGGCTGACCCATCTCATCGGGGTCGCGGCGGCGCAACAGGCTGCGGATGCGGGCCAGCAGAAGCTGTTCATCGGCCGGTTTCGGGATGACGTCATCGGCGCCTGCGCGCAGTGCGGCGAGGCGGGCCTCGGGATTGGCGGTGGCGGTGTGCACGATCACCGGCAGATCGCGGCTTGAAGGATCGGCGCGCAGGGCATGCAGCACGGCAATGCCGTCCATGTCGGGCAACTCAAGATCCAGCAGCAGCAGATCGGGCCGGTGCGCGCGGACCTGGCGCAGCGCATCGGCCCCGTCGGCGGCGAGAAGGGTTTCATGAAAGACCGCCGCCAGCCGCACCTTGAGAACGATGCGGTTCGTCGCCACGTCATCTACGATCAGTATCTTGCCTGCCATGGCGTGTCTTGACGCATTGTCCCTGCTACGCTTGGCGCAGTGTGGTGCAGGAACCGTTACCAAGATGTTAATGGAACCTTTCCAGATTGGGCGCAGTTTGAGGAATTTCGTGCAGGAACGGGAAAGGGGCTTGGGAATGAAGGTGGACGCGGCAGAAACGGTGGCCTTGCAGGCGCTGGGCTGGCTGGCAGAGCAGGACGCGTTGTTCGGTGCCTTTCTGGGGGCCACGGGCGCCACGCCCATGGCGGTGGCCGAGGCGGCCGGGCGGCCCGAGTTTCTGGCCGCCGTTCTGGATTTCGTGCTGCAGGAGGATGCGCATGTCATCGCCTTCTGCGATGCGGCGGGGCTGGATTACGGGCGTCCGATGCAGGCAAGGGCAATGCTGCCGGGTGGGCAGGTGGAACATTGGACCTGAGTGCGGCGGCACGTGCAGAGCCGATTGCCAAAGCGGGTCAGGGGCGCCAAGGATGGCGCGCGGCGGAAACAGGATGGACCAGGGAGTGCAGGGCATGATTGACGGCGTGATCTTCGACAAGGACGGCACCCTGTTCGATTTCCGGGCAAGCTGGGGCGCCTGGGCGCTGCGGCTGGTCGAGGTTCTGGCTGCGGAGACCGGCCTGCCTGCGGATCGTCTGGGCATGGCCATCGGTTTCGATCCCGTGGCAGGGCGTTTCGCGCCGGACAGCGTGGTGATCGCAGGTACTTCGGCCGAGATCGCCGAGGCCTTGGCCGCCGTGGTGCCGGGTTCGGATGCCGATGCGCTTGAGGACCGGATGAACCTCATGGCGGAAGGGGCGCCGATGCTGCCCGCCGTCGATCTGCCCGCCGTTCTGGGTGGGCTGCGGGACCGAGGTCTGAAGATCGGGCTTGCCACCAATGATGTGGAGGTGACGGCCCATGCCCATCTGGCAGCGCATGGGATCACAGGCCTGTTCGATTATGTTGCAGGCTATGACAGCGGCCATGGGCCGAAGCCGGGGCCGGGCATGTGCCTGGCGTTTGCGCGGCAACTGGGGCTGGAGCCGGCGCGCGTGGTGATGGTGGGCGACAGCCGGCACGATCTGGAGGCCGGGCGCGCGGCGGGGATGCGGGCCGTCGCCGTGTTGACCGGCGTGGCCGGTGCCGCCGATCTGGCGCCCCATGCCGATGCGGTCTTGCCCGATATCGGCCATCTGGCCGGGTGGATCGACGGGCTGGCAAGGCAGGGCTGATCCCCGGGGCCGCGGCGCGGGTTGGCCGGCGGGATTTGGGTATTTGGGCCAAGATGAAGCGGCATGAGCTTTGCGCGAGGTGTTTGATCGCGTCTGATCGTTCCTGAGACGGGCGGTTGTCCCGATCTGCGGCCCTGACGGGAAGGGTCGATTGCGAAAAACGACATAATGGCGTCGTGGCTGGAGTGTCTTTTGCGCCGCTGCTTCGCCATCTTGGCCCAAAGCGGGCCGGATCGCCCGACGGAGGGTGCCATGAATGAAGAGCCACGCAAGCGCCGCGCCGGGGGACGGGCGGGCAACAAGCAGCGGGCGGGCACGGCGGTCATCGACCAGATGCCCTGGCGTATCCCGGTCAACCCCGATGCGCCTGTGGAACCGCTGGATGCCGAGGGCGTGCAGCGCATCCACAAGACAGCGATGCGCATTCTCAAGGAAATCGGGATCGAATTCCTGAACCCCGATGCCGTGACGCAACTGAAACGTGCGGGCTGCCGGGTTGACGGCACCAATGTGCGGATGGACGAAGCCTTTGTGATGGAGATGGTCGCGAAGGCGCCGCCCGAGTTCACCATCACCCCCCGCAACACCGAGCGGGAATTGATCATCGGCGGCAAGCATATGGTGTTCGTCAACGTCTCCTCCCCGCCGAATGCCTGGGATCTGGAGCGCGGCAAGCGGTCGGGCGATTTCGAGACCTTCCGCGAGTTCATGAAGCTGACGCAGTATTTCAACTGCATCCACATCGCGGGCGGCTATCCGGTCGAGCCCATCGACATCCATCCGTCGGTCCGCCATCTGGATTGCCTGTACGAAAAGCTGACGCTGACCGACAAGGTGGTGCATGCCTATTCGCTGGGGGCAGAGCGCGTCGAGGATGTGATGGAGATGACCCGCATCGCAGGCGGGCTGACCGAGGCGGAGTTTCAGGCCAAGCCGCGGATGTACACCAATATCAACTCGGTCTCGCCGCTGAAGCATGACTATCCGATGCTTGATGGGGCGATGCGTCTGGCGCGGCGTGGCCAGCCTGTCGTGGTGACACCGTTCACCCTGGCCGGTGCAATGGCACCGGTCACGATGGCCGGGGCGGTGGCGCTGTCGCTGGCCGAGGCCCTGGCCGCGATTGCCCTTTTGCAATATATCGCGCCCGGATGTCCGGTGGCGATTGGCACTTTCACATCAAATGTCGACATGAAGTCGGGCGCACCGGCCTTTGGCACGCCGGAATACATTCGGGCCACGCAGATGACGGGGCAGTTGGTGCGGTTCTACCAGCTGCCGCTGCGGTCATCCGGTGTCTGTGCCGCAAACGTGCCGGACGGGCAGGCGATGTGGGAGACATCGAACAGCCTCTGGGCTGCGGTGCAATCGCGCACCAACATGGTCTATCACGCGGCCGGCTGGCTCGAGGGGGGGCTGATCGCATCCCCTGAGAAATTCGTGATGGATTGCGAAGTGCTGCAGATGATCCAGCGCTACTTCGAGGAAGCGACCTTCGCCACCGACGAGGACGACCTTGCCTTCGATGCCATCAAGGAGGTGGGCGCAGGCGGGCATTACTTCGGCTGCCAGCACACGCAGGAACGCTATTCCACCGCCTTTTATGCGCCCTTCGTCAGCGACTGGCGCAATTACGAGGCGTGGCAGCAGGACGGATCGGTCTGGACGCCGGAGCGGGCGCATCGGATCTACAAGCAGATCCTTGCGGAATTCGAGGCCCCGGCCATGGATGGCAGCGCTCAGGAGGAGTTGCGCCGTTTCGTCGCGCGCCGCAAGCAAGAGGGCGGCGCGCCGACAGATTTCTGACGCCCGCGCGCGCAGCTTGCGGCTTTGCCTCTTTTCCGGGCAAGGCCGGCGGGATAGCCTGCCGCAGGGAAAGGCCCGCGAAGCCGGGTCGCCCCACGGGGAAACGGGCGGATGGATGAACAGGGTCAAGAACGTGGGCGGCTGGCGCTGATCGGCGCCGTTGCGGGGCTTTCGCTGTGGCTGCTGGATCAGATCGGGCTGCGCGGCGATCTGCCGGCGCGGGCGGTGTTCTTTCTGACAAGCCTTGCCTTGGTCTATTTCGGGGCTGTGCTGGCCATGTCCGGCCCGTTGCGCCTGCGCATCGCCCTCGTGGCGGCGGCCCCGCTGGCGGCCGGGGTGGCAGGTCTCTTGCTGCTGGCCTCAATGCGCTATGCCGCGGTGACAGAGTTCCAGTTCGCCGATCTTTCCTTTCTGGCGGCCTTCGCCCTTTCGGCGCTGGCCCTGCCTTTCCTGATTGCAGCCGCGGGCCCGGGGTGGCGCGACTATCCGGCGCTGTTCGGGGGAAGCTGGCTCGTCGTGGTGCGGGTCACTCTGGCCTGGATCTTTGCCGGTCTGATCTGGGGTCTGATCTGGCTGGCAAATGCGCTTTTGGGGCTGGTGGGCCTTGGGGTCATGGACTGGCTGATGGCCCATGGCGGGCCGTTGCCGGTGATGATCACCGGGATCGCGCTGGGTGTGGGTGTTGCCGTGGCGGTCGAGAATGCCGACCTTGTATCACCCGATCTGATCCTGCGCCTCCTCCGTCTGCTGGCGCTGCCTTTGCTGATCGTCATGGCGCTGTTCCTGTTGGCGCTGCCTGTGCAAGGCCTGTCGGCCTTGCCCGAGGGGATTTCCGCGACGGTCCTGCTGATCCTGCTCGTGGCGATGGCTGCAGCCCTGATCAGTGTGGTCGCGGAACGCGAGGATGCACAGGCCGCCCAAGGCCGGGTGATCCCGCGCGCCGCGCAGACGATGGCGGCGCTTCTGCCATTTCCAGTGGCGCTTGCGGCCTGGGCGCTGTGGCTGCGGATCGACCAGCACGGCTGGACGCCCGGACGGCTGTTCGCGGTTCTGCTGGTGGTGCTTTCGGCCGGCTATGCCCTGTTCTATCTGCGGGCGGTCCTGGCCGGTGCGGGCTGGAAGGCCCATATCCGGCGCGCGAATCTGGGCCTGGCGGTCGCGGCGATGGGGTTGTTTGCCCTGTGGCTGAGCCCGGTCCTGAACGCCGAGGCGATTTCCGCGCGTTCGCAACTGGCCCGTTTCGAGGCGGGGAGGATCTCTGCGGAAGACCTTGATCTTGCCGCGCTGGAACGCTGGGGGCGGCCGGGCACGGCGGCGCTGGAGCGGTTGGCGACGCTGGCCCTGGATCCGGGGCAAACGGTGCTTGCAGGGCGGTTGGCGGCGCGGGGCACCGAGCGGATCAGGAGCGGTGATCCCGCCGTGATCGCCCGAAGCACCGAGGACCTGCTGGCCGATCTGCGCGCGGTGATGCCGGTGCAGCCTGCGGGCGCTACGGCCACCCGCGACATGCTGCTTGCCGCAATCCCGGCGATGGAATTGCAGCGCTGGATTGACGCCTGCCGCAGCCCGCTGCCAGGGGGGAACAGGGCCGGTTGCGTGTTCGTCGTGGCTGACCTGTGGCCGAATGAGCCGGGAGAAGAGGCGCTGGTGCTGTTGCGGGAACCGTCGGGTTTCATCCGATACGAGGGGTTGGGCATGAATGCAGGACAGGTTCAGCGCCGGTCGGTTGCGGCGCTGGCAGGGGTGCTGCCGGACCGGGCCGAAGGCGAGGCGCTGATCGCCGCCTTGCAGGACGCGCCCGCCGCATTGACGCCGGCGCCGATGAACATTCTTGGCGTTGCGGGGGGCATCCTTCTGTTGCCGTAAGGCTTTGTTGATCTGATTCGGCGAACGTGCTGACCCAGAGGGGCAGCAAGGTTTGCTTGGGCAATGAACGGGCTGATCAACAGGGCGATCCAGTGTTTTCTGCGCGATGGCTGGGGCATGGCCGTCTGGGCCGATACGGCGCGGGCGGCGGGGGCCCCGCCGCGCGGGTTCGAACCCATGCTGGACTATCCGCCCGAGGTGACAGAACGGCTGTTGCAGGCTGCTGCTGCGCGGTTGGACCGCGCCCGTGACGACCTGCTGGAAGACCTTGGCACCTATCTCGTGTCGCATCCGTCACGCGCGGCGGTGCGGCGGCTGTTGCGCTTTGGCGGCACGGATTTCCGCGACTTCCTGAACTCGCTTGAGGATCTGCCCGCACGGGCGCGGCTGGCTCTGCCCGATCTGGCTCTGCCGGATTTGCGTCTGGATCCCGTGGGAAGGGATGCCTTCAGCCTGTCCATCGGCCCGGGTTTTGCCGGGGCCGGGGCAGTGGCGCTGGGTCTGTTGCGGGCGATGGCGGATGATTACGGCGCGCTCGTTGTGCTGGAGCCGGGGATGGCGGGGCACGATGGTGCGGCGGTCCTGACGATCCGCCTGCTGGATGCCGACCATGCCGAAGGGCGGGCCTTCACTCTGGGGGCCGTGTGATGGAAGCGCGGTTCGAACTGGGGACAGAGGCGTTGTCGCAGGTGATGCCCATGCATCTGGCCCTTGACGCGGAGGGGCGGGTTCTATCCGCCGGGGGAACATTGGCACGGTTGATGGGGGAAGATGTGCGTGTCGGGGCTGCCTTCGCCGATCTCTTCGATCTGCGGCAAGATCCGCAAGGTGCCACTGTTCCCGCCTTGCTGGCAGCCAGGGGCGCACGTCTGCACCTGGCGGCGCGTGGGCGTGCCGATCTTGCCTTTCGCGGACTGGCCGTCCCCCTTGGCCCCGGCGAAGGGGCGCTGGTGAACCTGTCCTTCGGGATCGGCGTGGTGGAGGCCGTTCGCCGTTTTGCCCTGACCGAAGCCGATTTCGCGCCGACCGACCTGACGGTGGAACTTCTCTACCTGTATGAGGCCAAGACTGCGGTGCTTGATGAGTTGCGCGCGCTGAACGACCGACTTCAGGGTGACAAGGTTGTGGCCGAAGAGCAGGCGGTGACCGATGCGCTTACCGGCTTGCGCAACCGTCGCGGGTTCGACCTTGCGGTCGAGGCCGTGACAGAGCCGGATTTCGCCCTGGTCCATATCGACCTGGATCGCTTCAAGCAGGTGAATGATGCCTTCGGACATGCGGCGGGCGACCATGTGCTGCTGACCGTCGCCCGCATCCTGCGCGAGGAAAGCCGCAAGGGCGATACCGTAGCCCGGATCGGCGGGGATGAATTCGTGCTGCTCATGCCCGGCATGGATCGGGCAGAAATCGCGCTGTCCCGGGTGGCGCGGATCATCGACCGACTGTCGCAACCGATCCCCTATGCCGGGGCGCTGTGCCAGATCGGGGCCAGCGCCGGAGTGATCCTTGCCGCGCAGGATCCCGGCGCGGATGCGGCGCGACTGATGGCACATGCCGATGCCGCGCTGTATGCCGCCAAGAAGGCAGGGCGCGGGCGCGTGTTGCTGTGGCGGCGTGATCCTGAAATCGGCTGACCCAGCGGCGCCCATGCAAGTGCCCGTGCAGCTGCACGGGCGGATTGCTGCCGCCAGTTTGGCAACAACGGGACATACCCGTCCAGATTGTGCGATGTTTCGTCAACGATGCGCGCGGGGGGACACGCCGGGGGCATCGGGCGCGATCCTGCGCCGAACCTTGCCCCGGGGAACCGCCTTGATGCGCATGCTCTGCACCGCTTTCGCTGCCCTGTGCCTGTTGCTTCCCGGCGCGACACCCGGTCGCGCGATGGATGCCGGAATGCCCGCCTTCCTGACGGTCAAGCGCGCCGCCTCGGCGCCGGATGGGGCCGCATCCCTGTGCCAGACCTATCCCTGGGCTTGCGCCAGAGAGGCCTCTGCGCGGGCCGCGCCGGAGGTTGACCTCGATCTGGTGGCTAAGGTGAACCGGGCCGTGAATGCCGCCGTCCCGGCGATCACCGATCAGGCGCAATATGGCAAGGCCGAGCACTGGTCGCTTCCCGGCGCGCAGGGCGGGGATTGCGAAGACTATGCCTTGTTCAAGAAGCAATCGCTGATCGCCGCAGGCATCCCCGCGCAGCATTTGCTGATTGCTGTCGTGCTGGACCGGCAGGAAGACCCCCATGCAGTTCTGATCCTGCGATCTGCGCAGGGCGACCATGTTCTTGACAACATGACCAACCGGATCCTGCCGTGGAACCGGACTGGCTATACCTTCATCTCGATGCAGAACCCGGATGATCCGGCGCGCTGGGTGGCCGTGTTTCAACAGGCTCCGCGCCGGATGGCAGCGCAGGACGGCGCCCTTGTCGCACAGGACGGGGCAGCATCTGCCGGAATGCAGAACGCCCCGGGGTGAACCGGGGCGCTCCATCATCCATCAAGCCGCGCGGATCAGGCGGCCAGATCGTAGCGGTCGGCGTTCATCACCTTGGTCCATGCAGCCACGAAGTCCTGCACGAATTTTTCGCGGTTGTCGTCCTGGGCATAGACCTCGGCATATGCGCGCAGGACGGAGTTTGAGCCGAACACCAGATCGACGCGGGTGGCGGTGTGCTTAACGGCACCCGATGCCCGGTCGACGATGTTATAGCTGTTCCGGCCCGTGGGCACCCATTTGAAGCCCATGTCGGTGAGCGTGACGAAGAAATCATTCGTCAGCGCACCCGGACGGTCGGTGAACACGCCATGCGCGCTGCCGCCCGCGTTGGTGCCGATCACCCGCATCCCGCCCAGAAGCGCGGTCATTTCCGGGGCGGTCAGCCCCATCAGCTGCGCGCGGTCCAGAAGCAGTTCTTCGGGCTGGACGGCATAGTCCTTCTTGATCCAGTTGCGGAAACCGTCGGCGACGGGTTCCAGAACGGCAAAGGCTTCGACATCCGTCATCTCCTGCGTGGCATCGCCGCGACCGGGATGGAAAGGCACGGTCACGTCAAAGCCTGCGGCCTTGGCGGCGTGCTCGACCCCGACATTGCCCGCCAGCACGATCACATCGGCCAGCGAGGCGCCCGAAGATGCGGCGATGGGTTCCAGCACCGACAGCACGCGCGACAGGCGGGCGGGTTCGTTGCCCTCCCAATCCTTTTGCGGGGCAAGGCGGATGCGGGCACCATTGGCACCGCCGCGCATGTCGGACCCGCGGAAGGTGCGGGCGCTGTCCCAAGCCGTTGCGACCATGTCGGAAACCGACAGGCCGGAAGCGGCGATCTTTGCCTTCACCGCGGCCTCGTCATAGCCGGTGCTGCCTGCGGGAACCGGATCTTGCCAGATCAGGTCTTCCTTCGGCACGTCCGGGCCGATGTAGCGGACGCGCGGGCCCATGTCGCGATGGGTCAGCTTGAACCACGCCCGCGCGAAGGTTTCCGAGAAATAGGCCGGATCGGCGTAGAACTTCTCCGAAATCGCGCGATAGGCCGGATCGACCTTCATCGCCATGTCGGCATCGGTCATCATGGGCATCAGGCGGATCGACGGGTCTTCCACATCGACCGGCTTGTCCTCTTCCTTGATGCCGATGGGTTCGTATTGCCATGCACCGGCCGGGGATTTCACCAGCTTCCATTCGTGGTTCAAAAGCAGGTGGAAATAGCCGTTGTCCCACTTCGTCGGATGCGTGGTCCAAGCGCCCTCGATGCCGGATGTGACGGTGTCACGCCCCACGCTGCGGGTGGTGTGGTTCATCCAGCCCAGGCCCTGTTCGGCAATATCCGCCCCTTCCGGCGAGGGGCCGAGGTTTTCGGCGCGCCCGTTGCCATGGGCCTTGCCCACGGTATGCCCGCCTGCCGTCAGCGCGACGGTTTCCTCGTCATTCATCGCCATCCGGGCAAAGGTTTCGCGGATCATGCCCGCCGTTTTCATCGGGTCGGGCTGGCCGTTCACGCCTTCGGGGTTCACATAGATCAGGCCCATGTGCACGGCAGCCAGCGGGTTTTCCAGCGTGCGCGGATCGGCAAGGTTTTCGTAGCGGTTTTCCGAAGGCGCCAGCCATTCGGTTTCCGAACCCCAATAGACATCCTTTTCCGGCGCCCAGATATCTTCCCGGCCAAAGGCAAAGCCATAGGTCTTCAGACCCATGCTCTCATAGGCCACGGTGCCCGCAAGGATCATCAGATCGGCCCAGGAGATGCGGTTGCCGTATTTCTTCTTGATCGGCCACAGCAAACGGCGCGCCTTGTCGAGGTTGGCGTTGTCGGGCCAGGAATTCAGGGGCGCAAAGCGGTGGTTGCCGGTGCCCGCACCGCCACGCCCGTCAGCGATGCGGTAGGTGCCGGCCGAATGCCAGGCCATGCGGATCATCAAGCCGCCGTAATGGCCCCAGTCGGCGGGCCACCACTCCTGGCTGTCGGTCATAAGCGCATGGACATCGGCCTTGATGGCGGCGAAGTCCAGTTTCTTGACCTCTTCACGATAGTTGAACCCCTTCAGCGGGTTCGACTTGGTGTCATGCTGATGCAGGATATCGAGGTTCAGTGCCTTGGGCCACCAATCCATCACCGTCTTGCCGGTCGTGGTCTGGCCGCCATGCACCACTGGGCATTTGCCGACGTCATTTCCGTCCATGTCGCTCTCCATCAAGGCTACAGGTTTGAGGCAGGCGCGGAAGACGCACGGGGAAAACCCATGTGTCGCGCTGCAGCCTGCCGGAATGGAATCGTTCTAACACCAGATTTCGATTAGTTTAAGTTGGATTTTCTGATTGTCGTGATAAGTTCACATTATGATCAACCTTACCCTTCGACAGTTGCGCTATTTCGAGGCGCTGGCACGGCACGGCCATTTCGGACGCGCGGCAGAATCCTGCGCCATCTCGCAACCCGCCTTGTCCATGCAGATCCGCGAGATGGAAGAGGTGCTCGGATCGGACCTCGTGGAACGCGGTGCGCGGCAGGTGCGGCTGACCGGATTTGGCGAAGAGGTGCTGGGCCGCGCCCGCGACATCCTGCGCAGCGTGGACGAACTGGCCGACATGGCCCGCGCTGCGCGGGGCAGCCTGTCGGGGCGGTTGCGGATCGGGGTGATCCCCACCATCGCGCCCTATCTTCTGCCTGCGATCATCGCCCGGCTGACCGAGGCCAACCCGGACCTTGACATCCACCTGCGCGAAACCGTGACGCCCAAGCTGATCCGCGAGTTGGAAGAGGGGCGGCTGGATACGGCTATCGTGGCACTGCCGGTGTCCGAGCCATCGCTGATCGAAGTGGACCTGTTTGCCGAGGATTTCGTGCTGGTCCGCCCCGGTGCGGATGCGGAAAAACCGGTGCCGCACCCCGAGAAACTGCGCGAGATGCGGCTTCTTCTGCTGGAAGAGGGGCATTGCTTCCGCGAACAGGCGCTGGATTTCTGCTATTCCGGACAGGCCGCGCCGCGCGAATTGCTGGATGGCAGTTCGCTTTCAACTCTTGTGCAGATGGTGGGGGCGGGGATCGGGGTCACGCTGATCCCGGAAATGGCGGTGGCCGTGGAAACCCGCTCGGCCCATGTGGCCATTGCGCGTTTCAACGGGGCGCAGCCGTCGCGGCGGATCGGCATGGTCTGGCGGCGCACCTCGCCGCTTTCCAAGCCGCTGACGCAGGTGGCCGAGATCGTGCGCGCCGCAGGATTGGCGCAGCGGGCGGGCTCCCCCTCCTGACCCTGCCACTTCATCTTGGCCCAAATACCCAAACAGGACGCTGCCAGCGGCACCAAGGCCGGACCGCCGCGCCTTTCAGCTTTCCAGAACCCGGTAGGTGCCATTCCAGTAAAGCAGCGCCCCGGCCTCCGGCGTGGTGCGGATTGCGCGCACCCGGCCGATCAGGATCGAATGGGTGGCGCGGTCGATCATTTCCTCCAGCGTGCAGTCAAAGGCGGCGGGCGCCCCTTTCAGGAGCCTTGCCCCTGTGACGGCGGTTTCCCACTCCGCCCCGTCATAGCGCGCCGCACCGCGCACCCCTGCAAAACCGGAAAAGCGCTCCGCCACCGGCTGATGCGCCGCGCCAAGTGCGTTCCACCCGAAATGGCCGTAGCGCGCAAACAGCGGGTGGCTGGAGGCGGAGCGGTTCACACATGCCAGAAGCAGCGGCGGATCGGCCGAAAGCGATGTGGCGGATGTGACAACCAGCCCCGTCGCCTCTTCGCCCTCGCCCACGGTGATGACGCTGCAATTGCCCACAAAGCCGCGCATCGCATCGCGAAACGCCTTGCTGTCCGGTTCGGTCATCTGACCTGCTCCTGTCCCATCTCTCTGCACCGCAGATAGGGCAAGTCGCAGACATAATCGACACGGGAAAGCATGGTTATTGCGAAACACCCTGTGCAGGGGTTCACAGGCCGGGTGCAGCCCGGGCCGGCTGTCCGGATGCCATGAAGGGAATCGTGCGACCTGTCGGGGATTGTGGCAGCCCGTAGGGGAGTCGAACCCCTCTTCCCAGGTTGAAAACCTGGTGTCCTAACCGATAGACGAACGGGCCACTGTCGGTGGCGGGTGTCTAAAGGCGGTGCGGCTGACTCGCAAGGGGAAAATGCGCCTTCTCGCCGTCTGGTCGCACCGCGTTCAGGCCCGCGCAGCGTCTTCCAGCCGAAGTTGAACCTTCGTCTTGCCGTTCCATTGGTTCAGTTCCAGCCGACCGGCCAGATGAAACCGCTGATGCCCACCTTCCAAAAGAGCCGGCCCAAGCGGGCCGTCGAAGGCCCCGAAGGCCACCCCGTCCAGCCGTGGGCCTGATCCATCGCCAAAGGACAGGCGCAGATGCGTCTCGCCGATCCGCCGCGCGCTGACCGCCATGTCGGCAAAGGCAAAGCGCGGGGCAGGGGAGGCTGCGCCGAAAGGCCCGGCCTCTTCCAGCCGCTCCACCAGATCGCGGTCGGCGGCCCCCGGCATCAAGAGGCCGTCCAGCCGCAGATCGGCGGGCCCTGCCGTGCCAGCCCCCTGACGCGCCAGCAGGTCGGACAGGCGGGCCATGGCGGCCTCCAGCTGGCCCTCTTCCACCGTCAACCCCGCCGCCATGCGATGCCCGCCACCCTTGACCAGCAACCCCTCTGCCGCCAGACGATGCACGCAAGCCCCCAGATCGACGCCGGAAATCGACCGGCCCGATCCCTTGCCCATCCCGCCGTCCAGCCCGATCACGACGGCGGGGCGATTGGTCGCCTCTTTCAACCGGCTGGCGACGATGCCCACGACGCCTGGATGCCAGCCTTCCCCCGCCGCCCAGACCAGCGGCGCATCCAGACCGCGCGCCTCGGCCTGCGCCAGAGCGGCATCGCGCACGCGCATCTCGATCTCGCGCCGCTCCGTGTTCAACTCATCCAGCCGCGCGGCCAGCGCCTGCGCCTCGGCCTCATCTTCCGTGAACAGAAGCCGCGCGCCCAGATCGGCCGCGCCGATCCGCCCGCCCGCATTGACGCGCGGGCCCAGCAGGAAGCCAAGGCTATGGGTGTTCGGGGCCTGATCCATCCGCGCGATGTCGGCCAGCGCGCGCAGGCCCACGCGTTCGCGCTTTGCCATGACCCGGAGACCCTGCCGTACGAAGGCGCGGTTCACGCCGATCAGCGGGGCCACATCCGCCACCGTCGCCAGCGCCACCAGATCCAGAAAGTCCATCAGATTCGGCCCCTGCACGCCCTCGGCGCGCAACTGGCGATTGGCTTCCACCAACATCAGGAACACGACCGCAGCCGCGCAGAGATGGCCAAGCGCCCCGTCTTCGTCCTGCCGGTTCGGGTTCACCACCGCCAGCGCCGGAGGCAGCGCCTCGCCGCCGAGATGGTGGTCCAGCACCACCACATCCGCGCCTTTGGCGACGGCGGCCGCGATGGGCTCATGCGACAGCGTCCCACAATCCACACAGACAATCAGACGGTGGCCCTCGGCCAGGGCGGCCATGGCGGGGACATTGGGGCCATAGCCTTCGTCGATCCGGTCGGGGATATAGAGCGTGGCCGCGTGACCCATCGCCCGCAGCCAGACCATCAGAAGCGCAGCCGACGACCCCCCATCGACATCGTAATCGGCAAAGACGGCGATCCGTTCCCGTGCCTTCAAGGCCTGCAGAAAGCGCGCGGCGGCGGCCCCCATGTCACGGAGGCTCAACGGATCCGGCAGCAGATCGCGCAGCACCGGCGCAAGATATGCGGCGCACTCCGCCGGTGCCACACCGCGCTTGACCAGCGTGTGACACAAGGCCAGAGGCAGGCGCGTGACCTGCGCCATCGCCTCGGCCAGCCGGTCTTCTTCGGCAGAAGGGCCGATCCAGCGCCGCCCGGTAAGCGAGGATTCGACATTCAGAAATGCGCGTGCAGTCATTCCGTTCCCCTGCCGCAATGCGCCTTGTGCCGCAAGTCCCGTTGCGGGCTTGCACAGGCCAGGCGCGGAGACAGAGCAAGGCCAGAGCATGCCGCCCCTGCCCGAACCCCCGTCACTTTACCGGGCTGCGATAGGTCACACGGCGCACCGACCCGGTCTTGGACCGCATCAGGATCGTCTCGGTCGTCACCCAGCCGGGTTCGCGCTTGATCCCGGCGAGGAGCGATCCGCTGGTCACGCCCGTGGCGGCAAAGATAACATCGCCGCGCACCAGATCGTCGCGGGTGTAGACGCGGTCAAGATTCGTGATGCCGGCCTTCTTGGCGCGGGCCCTTTCATCGTCGTTGCGGAACAGAAGCTTGCCGAAGAACTGCCCGCCCATGCATTTCAGCGCGGCGGCGGCCAACACCCCCTCCGGCGCGCCGCCCGATCCCATATACATGTCGATTCCCGTAACTTCGGGTTCGGCGCAATGCATGACGCCCGCCACATCGCCATCGGTGATCAGCCGGATCGACGCGCCAGTGGAGCGGATCTCCGCGATCATCTCTTCGTGCCGCGGGCGTTCCAGCACACAGACGGTGATGTCCTCGGTCGAGCAGCCCTTGGCCGCCGCCAGCGCGGAAACCCGTTCGGCCGGATTCATCGACATGGTGACGGTTCCGGGCTTGTAACCCGGCCCGATCGCCAGCTTTTCCATATAGACGTCAGGCGCATGCAGCATCGTCCCGCGCGGGGCCATGGCGATTACGGTCAGGGCGTTGGGCATGTCCTTTGCGGTCAGCGTGGTCCCTTCCAGCGGGTCCAGCGCAATATCCACCGCAGGCCCGTTTCCGGTGCCGACCTGTTCGCCGATATAGAGCATCGGCGCCTCGTCCCGCTCCCCCTCGCCGATCACCACGACGCCTGCGATATCGAGGAGGTTGAGCTGATCACGCATCGCATTCACCGCGGCCTGATCGGCGGCCTTCTCGTCGCCGCGTCCGATCAGCTGCGCACTGGCCAGCGCCGCGGCTTCGGAGACGCGGGCCAGCCCCAGCGAAAGAAGGCGGTCCTCGAATTCCTGCTTGTCGGCCATGCGCTTGCGCTCCTTGCGGCTGTCCCTCTGCGCATTGGCTTACCGAAGGGGGGCGGGCGGGGCAAGCATGGTCACGCTAACAGCGCGCGTCAGCGCGGGCGAATGGAGCGCGGGCGAAAATTCTTCACCGAAGAATTTTTGCGGCACCGGCCCTGCGGGGCTGGTGGGCAAATTTTTCGGAAGAAAAATTTGCGCCTGTCGAAAACTCTTCTCCGAAGAGTTTTCGCCCCCCGGTTCAGACTTCTTCGATGCGGATGGCGACGGGCGCGCCAATGACGACGCCCGTTTCCCCAGAACGCGACAGCGCATAGGCGATATCGGCGGGGGCGGCCTTGTGGGTCACGATCAGGACCACGGCCTTGTCGTCCTGTTCGCCGGGCTGGTTGATCTGGCGCATCTGGTCGATGGAGATACCTGCCTCGCCGAGGCATGTCGCGATCTTTGCCAGCGCGCCGGGTTTGTCCAGCAATGTCATGCGCAGGTAATAAGGCGCGGGCGTTGCCGCCTTGGCAGGGATCGGGTCGATCAGACGGGTTGCCGGCTGACCGAAGGTCGAGAGGCGGATGCCGCGGGCAAGGTCGATCACATCGGCCATGACGGCGCTTGCAGTCGGACCTTCCCCCGCGCCGGGGCCGCGCAGTACGATCTGGCCTACACTGTCGCCTTCCAGCACGATCATGTTGGTGCCGCCCTGCAATTGCCCAAGCGGACTTTCCGCCGGCACAAGGCAGGGTGTCATGCGCTGTTCGAGGCCGCGCCCTGTCATTTGCGCCACGCCCAGAAGCTTGATGTGATAGCCCATGTCATCTGCCATGCGGATATCCTCGATCGAGACATTGCCGATGCCTTCCAGTTCGACATGGTCGAAGCTGACCTTGGTCCCGAAGGCGATGGCCGCCAGCAGCGAAAGCTTGTGGCCCGCGTCGATGCCGCCCACGTCCAGGTTCGGGTCGGCCTCCAGATAGCCCAGTTGCCGGGCCTCTTCGAACACCGTCTCGTAGGGCAGGCCTGCATTCTGCATCCGGGTCAGGATGTAGTTGCAGGTGCCGTTCATCACGCCCATCACACGCCGCATCCGGTTTGCGGCCAGGCCTTCGGTCAGGGCCTTGATCACGGGGATGCCACCGGCGACTGCCGCCTCGAAGCGGATCACGCGTCCCGCCGCCTCGGCCGCAAGCGCCAGCGCCTGCCCATGATGCGCGAGCAGGGCCTTGTTGGCCGTGACAATATCCTTGCCCGCCGCAATCGCCGCCTCTGTCGCAAATTTCGCCGCGCCCTCATGTCCGCCCATGACCTCGACGAACACATCCACGTCCTCGCGCCGCGCAAGGGCCACGGGGTCATGCTCCCAGGCATAGGCCGACAGGTCGGCATCGCGGTTCTTCTTGCGATCACGGGCCGAGATGGCGGTGATCGTCACCGGACGCCCTGCGCGCGCGGCGATCAGATCGGCATGCTGCTGCACGATCTTGACCACGCCGATGCCGACAGTTCCCAGACCGGCAAGACCAAGGCGAAGGGGCGCGGACATGAGAGACTCCATCAAGCAGGCAGGCACCACGCCCCCTTAGCCGTTCGCGCAAGGGCTTGCAACGCGGCCTAGGGGCCGGTTGCGGCGCGGGCGCGCAACGCGGCACCGCGCGCGGCAAGGGCCGACGCTGCCTCGGCATCAAGCTGCGCGCTGGTGCCGCCAAGGATCTCTTCGATCGGCAGCAGCGCCGGGGGCGGCGCCGGGTCTGTCTCGCGCAGGAAGCCCGGTTCGCTGCAGCCCGCCACAAGGGCGGCCGTCAAGGCAAGAAGCAGGTGCAGGCGCATGGCGGGGCACTCCGGTCCGTCTGTTTCGGCTCTGCGCCATGGACAGTCGCAGGCTCACCCCCGAACAAAGCGGCAAGCGGCGCTTGCGTCAATGCGCGGGCCGGATGAAAGTGCCGTTCTTCAGATCAGCCATGGCCTGCCGGATTTCCGCCTGCGTGTTCATCACGATGGGGCCGTGCCATGCCACAGGTTCCTGGATCGGTGCGCCCGAGATCAGCAGGAAGCGGATGCCATCCGGTCCGGCCTGCACCGTGACCTCGTCGCCCGTGCCGAACTGAATCAGCGTCCGGTCCCCCGACATGTCACGGATATTCACCTCCTGCCCCATCACCTCTTTCTCCAGCAGCACGCCCCGGGGGCGGCTGGCATCGCGGAAGCTGCCCTTGCCTTCGAACACATAGGCAAAGGCATGACGATAGGTATCGACCTTGAAGGTCTTCTTCCGGTTCGGCGGCACGTAGATGTCAAGATACTGGGGATCCGCGGCAATACCGTCCACAGGCCCGGTCTTGCCCCAGAAACTGCCGACGATCACCTTCACCACGGTTCCGTCATCATCCATGATCTCGGGGATGTCCTTGCCCTTCACGTCCTGATAGCGCGGCGCGGTCATCTTCAGGGACGAGGGCAGGTTCGCCCAGAGCTGGAAGCCATGCATCTGCCCCTTGGCATTTCCGCGCGGCATTTCCTGATGCAGGATGCCCGATCCGGCCGTCATCCATTGCACGTCGCCGCCCTTCAGCAGGCCATGGTTGCCGAGACTGTCGCCATGTTCCACGGCACCCGCCAGAACATAGGTGATTGTCTCGATTCCACGATGGGGATGCCAGGGAAAGCCACGCATGTAATCGCGCGGGTCTTCGTTGCGGAAATCGTCGAACAGCAGGAACGGGTCCATCCGCGCCGGATCGCCAAAGCCGAAGGCGCGATGCAGATGCACGCCAGCGCCTTCATAGGTGGGCTGGGCGCGGTCTTCCTGAACGACGGGGCGGATCGACATGGGGGCCTCCTGCGGCATGCGTCCACCCAGAGGTAGATCATGCGCCAAGGGCAGGCAACGCCGCCCCGCGCAGAAGATGCGTGCCGGGGCGCACAGGCGCCGCGGCGGGTGTCAGCAGGTGACGCCGGTCAGGCAGAGCGTGGGCAGAAAGCGCGGGCGCATCACCACCGTCTCGTTCAGCGTATCGACATCCAGAATGCTGGTGACAGGGTTGTAGGGCACCACCACTTCAAAGATCACGACATTCGACCCGACAGCCATCATGGGTATGTCGGCCTGAACCTCGGAGAGCGTCGCTTCGGTCAGGGGCGGCATCACCGCGCCGGGTGAGAAGGACCACAGCACATCCAGCCCGAGCAGGCCAAGCGGCCCGTCCGATGTGCGGCGCACGCTGGTCACGCGCACCCGCGCGTCTTCGCCGATCAGATATTCCAGCGTCTGCTCCAGGCCTGTCAGAAAGGCCGGCGTCGCCGGGATCATCTCGCGCGACAGCATGTCAGAGATGGCATAGGCGCCCTTCTGCACGCGGTTCTGGGTCTTGTAAGCGTCCCAGAAGGCGAAGAAGCCGACCATTCCAAGCATCATCACCGGAACGATGAACATGGATTCCGCCAGAAGCGTGCCCGAAGTATCGCGGCCAAATCGGCGAATGGCACGGGCGAGGCCTGATCTGATGCCCTGCGTCAAGGAAGACAGCGTTCTCATTGTCCTGTCCCCTCAGCTCGGTTCGTTCACATAGACCGACGCGACCGACAGCGCATAGCCGCCCTGCGCGTCAAGCTCGATCGGAAGCGCGTATTGCGACGTCGGGAAGATGGCATCCACCGTCACGCAGATACGGATCAGCATCAGGTCGTTCTGCTGGCCGGGGACGATCTCTGTCACGGGTTGGATGATCTCGTCATCGCGGGTCACACAGGGTTCGTCCTCGTCGGGCATGATAAAGGTCGCCCGGTCAATCTCGCGGATATCGACCGCGGTGTTCTCGAAGCAGTTCTCGATCAGGAAGACGCGATCGCAGATTTCCCGGCGCAGCAGTTCCGCATTCGGGTTCTCGTACTGGCCCAGACGCAGGGACCGGATCACCATGTCGGAGGCCCGGTCGATGCTGGACCAGCGCGACATCATCATTCCGATCTCAAGCGTCGCGATGAAGATGGTGAACAGCAACGGCACGAGGATGACGAATTCCACCGTGGACGTGCCGTCCTCACCCTGCTTGAAGCGGCGGATCGGGTTCAGCATGCGCATCAGTTCACGAGCCTCAACTGAGTGATGTTCGTGGCGATGGCCTGGAAGGCCGCATTCAACTGGGCGGTGTTCGTCGAGTTGAAGAAATGCCCTTCAGACGAGGAACAGCCCTTCACCGCGTTGATCCCGCGCGTCGGCGCCGAGAAGGCGATGCCATAGACCAGCACGCCCTGCTGTTTGGTCAGGTTGCAGATAAGTTGCAGTTCGGCATCCATCTCGGGTGTGGCGGTGCTGCTGCCGCGCTGGCTGCGGAAATTGTTGAACCAGGTGTTGTAGGTGTTGGTGCGCGTCGTGCTGGTCGTGCCCAGCGCGCGGGCATAAAGATGCCAGGCGGTCCAGCTCACGTTCAGTTCCTGCCAGACCTGCTGCCACGTCATCTGCGTGCCTTGCGTGCTGGTGGACCCGCCCCACGATGTCGCGCGCCATTCGCCGGCGTTGCTGTTGCGGTGCGGCACCCAGAATTCGTTCGTCCCGGCGGTGGATGGGCGGCCCGAGGTGAAGCGGATCGAGTAGTTGCCATCCGTCCCCTTGAAGATCGGCGACAGGCCGGTGCGGTAGTTGTCATTCAGACGCACGTCGCCAAAGTTCTCACCGTCGGTCATCAGGACAATGATCTTCAGGGCGTCCCGCTTGGAATAGTCGAAAGGACGGTCGCGGAATTCGTTCGGGATCATACCCGCATCGACATATTCGTTCACGATGCTGCGGAATTGCGGGTCGAGCAACGCGCCGCCCCATTTCATTCCGGCGTTGATCGAGGTCGCGCCGATGGCGGTAAGGTTGTCGATATAGGTGTGCATCGCCGAAATGCTGTCATCCTGCAGGCGCACCACGTTCACGGTCGAGGGCGGGCACCATACGTTTGACGCCGTCGGCGCACGGCCCGTGGTCGAATAGCTTGTGGGGAAGGAAGACAGCGTCGTGTAGGCATCTGCCCAACCGGTGGCCGGCATCGGCAGGTCGCGCGCAATCCCGGTGTAATCGTAAACCGACGACGGCATGTCGACACAGTTCACGTTCGCCGTGGCTGCAAGGCCGGGAATATGGGTCACGTTGAACTTGGTCCGCAACGAAGATCCAAGGTTCACCTGACCGTTATAGGGCACGATCGCGACAGAGATCCGGTTCGTGTCATTGGCAAGCACGGTGCTGACGAAATTCTTGGCAGAGGATTTCAGCGACGTCAGCTTTGTGCCAGCCATAGACCCCGACACGTCAAGCACGAGCGCGATCTCGATATTCGTGGCGCGTTGTTCCGCAACTGACCGCGCGGTGACGTCGATCACATCCACCCCCGAGGCGTGCATGAACAGGGTTTCCAGCGAAATCTTGCCCTTTGCTTCCACCGACCGCTGGCCGGTGCCATTCGTGACGACCACATCGGTCAGGAAGGGCAGCATCCCGTCACGATCCACGCAGTCGCGGACCACCGTCGCGGGGTCGAGCGTCTGGCGCAGCGCGGCGGCGTTCAGCGCACAGCGATCGAGCGACTGCGACAGCGCCGTCCTGCGGTTCTCGGTCCGCATCAGATCGACGGCCATCCCGCTCATCAGGAAGAAGGTGGCAAAGAGGAACAACCCGAACACAAGCAGCGAACCATCCTCGCCGCGACGGAACCGACGCAGCGGGCGAGCGATAAGTGAGAAGGCAGTCTTACGCATGACCCGTGATCCCATGATCCATGAACGGCAGTCCGGTTTCCCGGCCGACCACAACCCCACACCCCTGTCCGGGTGTGCGGGAAGCGCCATCTTCCTGCAAGATTTCATTAACTTTTGGCGGTATGAGCGGCATTCCGCCGAAACACTCGGCTGAATCCCGCCATGATTGTGGCGGGGCTGCAGACAGTGCTTTCCGCGCCGCCCGCAATCTTTCGGCAACCGATTCGTCTCCTGCCACGCGGGCAAGAATGGCGCTGGATCGACGATGGATGTTGCAATGCATCAGTTTCCGCCCTTTCCGGGGCCATCCGAACGGATCGAACCTCACCCCAAGTCAGTGTTTCTTAACCATTCCGATGGGCAGGAATGCGGCAGCATTGCGAAACAAACGCGCATTTTTCCACGATCCGGGCTCCGGGCGGCGGCTGCGGTGGCGGATCGGCTCAACACCTTCTTCACACGACCGTCTTCATTCCCTGCCAACCATTGCGCCGATGGGCTGGCGCATAGGGGCCATGTCCGTGCTACCGTCCGGGTCGGGGACGCGCCCCCCCGTTTGGCGCGACAGGGAGGAAGGCATGCTACATTCTGGTGAACCGAGCTTTCGGGAATCCGTCGATCTGATGTTCAACCGCGCGGTCAAGCTGATGGACCTCAGCCCCGGCCTGGAACAGAAGATCCGGGTCTGCAACTCGACCTATACCGTCCGCTTCGGCGTGCGCCTGCGCGGCAAGATCGAAACCTTCACCGGCTATCGGTCGGTCCATTCCGAACATATGGAACCGGTCAAGGGCGGCATCCGCTATGCCCTCTCCGTCAACCAGGATGAGGTGGAGGCGCTGGCCGCGCTGATGACCTACAAATGCGCGCTGGTCGAAACGCCCTTCGGCGGATCGAAGGGTGGCCTCTGCATCGACCCCCGCGCCTGGGACGAACACGAACTGGAACAGATCACCCGCCGCTTCGCCTATGAGCTGATCAAGCGCGACCTGATCCATCCGGCGCAGAACGTGCCCGCCCCCGACATGGGCACCGGCGAACGCGAAATGGCCTGGATCGCCGATCAATACGCGCGGATGAACACCACCGACATCAACGCCAAGGCCTGCGTCACCGGCAAGCCGCCCCATGCAGGCGGCATCCAGGGCCGGGTGGAGGCGACGGGGCGCGGCGTGCAATACGCCCTGCGCGAATTCTTCCGCCACCCTGCCGACGTGGCCAAGGCCGGCCTTTCGGGCAAGCTCGACGGAAAGCGTGTCGTGGTGCAGGGCCTCGGCAATGTGGGCTATCATGCGGCCAAGTTCCTGTCGGAAGAGGATGGCGCAAAGATCACCGCCATCATCGAACGCGACGGCGCGCTGATCTCGGCTTCGGGGCTCGAGGTAGAGGCCGTGCGCCAGCACCTGACCGCGACCGGCGGCCTGAAGGGCTTTGCCGGGGCGCAATATGTGGAGGATGGCGCCTCCGTTCTGGAAAGCGACTGCGACATCCTGATCCCCGCCGCGATGGAAGGCGTGATCCACAAGGGCAACGCCGCCGCCATCAAGGCGCCGCTGATCGTCGAGGCGGCCAATGGCCCCGTCACCTTTGGCGCCGATGAGATCCTGCGCGCCAAGGGGGCCGTCATCATCCCCGACATGTATGCCAATGCGGGCGGCGTGACGGTCAGCTATTTCGAATGGGTCAAGAACCTGTCGCATATCCGCTTTGGCCGGATGCAGCGCCGCGCCGAAGAGGCGCGCCATCACCTGCTGGTGGACGAACTGGAACGCCTCTCCGCCGACAAGGGGCTGGGCTGGACCCTGTCACCTGGTTTCAAGGAAAGCTACCTGCGCGGGGCAGGGGAGTTGGAACTGGTCCGCTCCGGCCTCGATGACACGATGCGCACGGCTTATCAGGCGATGCGCGAGGTCTGGCACAGCCGCCCCGATGTCGAGGATCTGCGCATGGCGGCCTATCTGGTGTCGATTGGGCGGGTGGCGCAAACCTACCGGTCCAAGGGCCTGTGATCCAAAGGGGCGGTGGGTGAACCCGCGCCGGGGCGGCGCGGAACCACCCACCCTGCGCCCCATCCTTCGCCCCTGTCCCGCGCTCTGTCAGGGCGCGGCAAGCCTGTCCGAAAAGCGACATGATCGTGTCGGCTGCGGCAATGGCTTCGCTGGGCGGGGGTTGCATCCTCCGTCCGCCTGCGTCTTTCTCCACGTGGGCGGAAGATGGATCAGGTCATGCGGTATTCGGGCTTTCAGGTCATCAAGGAAGGGCTCTTCGGCAACAAGGGCTGGAAACCCGCCTGGCGCGATCCGGCGCCCAAGGCCGAGTACGACGCCATCATCATCGGCGGCGGCGGTCATGGCCTGTCCACCGCCTATTACCTGGCCCGGAACCACGGGATGACGAACATCGCCGTGCTGGAAAAGGGCTATCTCGGGTCAGGCAATATCGGGCGCAACACCACAATCGTGCGCGCCAACTATTTCCTGCCCGGCAATTCGGAATTCTACTCGCACAGCCTGAAGCTCTGGGAAGGGCTGGAGTCGGAACTCAATTACAATGTGATGCATTCCCAGCGCGGCCTGATCAACCTGTTCCATTCCGACGGCCAGCGCGATGCCTTTGTCCGGCGTGGCAATTCCATGATCAATCAGGGCGATGACGCGATCCTGCTGGACCGGGAAGGCGTGCGAGAGATGCTGCCCTATCTGGATTTCGAACAGACCCGCTTTCCCATCTATGGCGGCCTATACCACCCGCGCGGCGGCACGGCGCGGCACGATGCGGTGGCCTGGGGCTATGCCCGGGCGGCGGATCGGCGGGGTGTGGACCTGATCCAGAATTGCGAAGTCACGGGCATCGACATCGAAAATGGCCGCGTCACCGGCGTCCAGACGACACGCGGCGCGATCCGGGCAAGGAAGGTGGGGATCGTGGTCGCAGGCCGATCATCCCAGGTCGCCGCAATGGCCGGGATGCGCCTGCCCATCGAAAGCCACATCCTTCAGGCCTTCGTCACCGAAGGGCTGAAGCCCGTCATCGACCATGTCGTCAGCTTCGGCATGGGTCACTTCTACATAAGCCAGTCCGACAAGGGCGGTCTTGTCTTTGGCGGCGATCTGGATTTCTACGCCTCCTACGCGTCACGCGGGAACCTGCCCATGGTGGAGCATGTGATGGAAGCCGGCATGACGCTGATGCCCATGATCGGGCGGGCCAAGGTGCTGCGGTCATGGGGCGGGATCATGGACATGTCCCCCGACGGATCGCCCATCATCGACAAGACGCCAGTGGACGGGCTGTTCATCGACTGCGGCTGGAACTACGGGGGCTTCAAGGCCGTGCCCGCCTCGGGCTGGTGCATGGCGCATCTGATGGCGACCGGCGAGTCCCACCCCGTTGCCGCCCGCTTCCGCCTGAACCGTTTCGCAACCGGCCATATCCTCGATGAGGAAGGCACCGGCAGCCAGCACAACCTGCATTGACCATGGTCGCCATTCCCGCCCTGCACCCGACCCCCACCGTCGCCGCCTTCGGCGAGGGTATTTGGGCCAAGATGAAACCCGCATCCTTCATCTTGGCGAAAATACCCCGGGGTGAGGCCGAAGGCCGAGGGGCAGCGCCCCTTTGCGCCGCTGGCCGGATGGACCAACGCCCTGAACGAAAGACCCGCCCATGCGCCTGACCTGCCCGCTCTGCGGTGAGCGTGACCGCCGCGAATTCCACTACTACGGGTCCGAGGATTATCTGAACCGCCCCGCGCCCGATGCCGCGCCGCAGGCCTGGGACGATTACCTGCACAACCGCGACAACCCGGCGGGGATCACCCGCGACCTTTGGTATCATGACATGGGCTGTTCAAGCTGGCTTCTGGTCACGCGCAACACGGTGACGCATGAAATTCTGGCCGTAGAGGCCGTGGCAGACCGGAAGGGAGGCGCGGCATGAGGCTTGCCGGAAAGGGGCTGATCGACCGCAGCCAGCCCGTCACCTTCACCTTCGACGGGCGCAGCTATCAGGGCTACCAGGGCGACACGCTGGCCTCGGCGCTGCTGGCAAACGATGTCCGCCTTGTCGGACGCAGCTTCAAATACCACCGCCCGCGCGGCGTTCTCACCGCAGGATCGGAAGAGCCGAACGCCCTGGTGGAAATCCTTGAAGGCAACCAGCAGACACCCAATGTCCGCGCAACGGTGCAAGAGATTTTCGACGGGCTGGCGGCGCGAAGCCAGAACCGCTTTCCTTCGCTCAGGTTCGACCTGCTCTCGGTCAACGATCTTGTCGCGCCCTTTCTGTCGGCAGGGTTCTATTACAAGACCTTCATGTGGCCGCGCCCGTTCTGGGAAAAGCTCTACGAACCCCTGATCCGCCGTGCGGCGGGGCTGGGGGCGCTTTCGGGCCGCCATGACGAGTCGCAGTATGAAAAGGCGTGGGCCTTCTGCGACGTGCTGGTGATCGGCTCGGGGCCTGCGGGCCTGATGGCCGCGCTGACGGCCGCGCAGGCCGGGGCGGATGTGATCCTTGCCGAGGAAGACGCCCGCATGGGCGGTCGGCTTCTGTCGGACAACCTCCGCGTCGATGGTCAGCCCGGCGCGGATTGGGTGGAGGGCATCCTGTCCGACCTGAAGGCCATGCCGAATGTCCGCCTGATGACCCGCACCACCGTGACGGGCGCCTATGACGACGGCACCTTCGGCGCGCTGGAGCGGGTGGGCCTGCACAGCAAACCCGCCCCCCATCTGCCACGCGAATGTTTCTGGCGCATCGTGGCTGGGCAAACCGTGCTGGCGGCAGGCGCCTTGGAACGCCCGCTGGCCTTCCCCGACAATGACCGCCCCGGCATCATGCTGGCCTCGGCCCTCCGCAGCTATCTGCACCGCTACGGCGTGGTCCCCGGCACCCGCATCACCCTGATCGCGAACAACGACGCCGCCCGCGCCACCGCGCGCGACCTGATGGCGGCGGGGGTCAAGGTCGCGGCCATCCTCGACACCCGCCCCGATGCCACCGCGCTGGAGGATTGCCCCGTCTACCTGAACGCCCAGATCACCGGGACGGCGGGCCGCCTTGGCCTGACCGGCATCACCTTCCGCCACGCAGGCGGCACAGCCACATTGGAGACCGATTGCCTCGCCGTCTCGGGTGGCTGGAACCCGACGCTCCACCTCACCTGCCACATGAATGGCCGCCCGCTCTGGCGCGAGGATATTGCCGCTTTCGTTCCCGCCGAGGGGGCCGTGCCGCGCCTGACCCCGGCCGGGGCCTGCAATGGCCATTTCTCCACGGCCGCCTGCCTGCGCGACGGTCATGAGGCCGCGCGCCGCGCGCTCGCAGCCCTCGGGCGCCCCGCCCCCGACATGCCCCTTCCGATGGCCGAGGATGCCGCCTACACGATCACGCCCTTCTGGCAGACCCCGGGGGTTGACGGCCGCCAATGGCTCGATTTCGCCAATGACGTGACGACCAAGGATGTGAAGCTGTCAGCACAGGAAAACTTCCGCTCTGTCGAACACATGAAACGCTACACGACGCAAGGGATGGCCCCCGATCAGGGCAAGAACTCGAACGTCGCGGCGCTCGCCATCCTCGCCGATGCCACCGGTCGCGGCATCCCGCAGACCGGCACCACCACCTTCCGCCCCCCCTACACCCCCGTGTCCATCGCCGCCATGGGCGCAGGCGCGCGCGGGGCGGGCTTTGCCCCGCAACGCTTCCTCACCTCCGATCAGGCCAGCCGCGACCGGGGTGCGCCCATGATCGAGGCAGGTCTCTGGTATCGCCCCAGCTATTTCCCGAAACCCGGCGAAACCACCTGGCTCGAGGCCTGCAATCGCGAAGTCGCCATGGTGCGCGAAAGCGTGGGCATCGCGGATGTCTCCACCCTCGGCAAGATCGACATTCAGGGCAGGGATGCCGCCCGCTTCCTCGACCTTGTCTATACCAACACCTTCTCCACCCTGCCTGTGGGCCGTGTCCGCTATGGCCTGATGCTGCGCGAGGATGGGCATGTGCTGGACGATGGCACCACCGCGCGGCTGGGCGATCATCACTACCTGATGACCACCACCACCGCCGCCGCCGGCCTTGTCATGCGGCACCTTGATTTCGTCCATCAGGCCTTCTGTGCGGGCTGGGATCTGCGCTTCATTTCGGTGACGGAAGCCTGGGCGCAATTCGCCATCGCCGGACCGAAGGCGCGCGATCTGCTGACAACGCTTTTGGGCGATGCACCGAACCTGCCCTTCATGGGCGTGACCGATATCCGCCTCGGTTCCACCCCAGCACGCCTCTTTCGCATCTCCTTCTCAGGCGAAGAAGGCTACGAACTTGCCGTTCCCACCCGCTATGGCGAGGCGCTGTTCCGCGATCTGCTGGCACGGGCCGAAACCCTCGGCGGCGGCCCCTACGGGATGGAGGCGCTGAACGTCCTTCGCATCGAGAAGGGCTTCATCACCCATGCCGAGATCCACGGCCGCACCACGGCCTTCGACATCGGCATGGAAAAGATGGTGAGTGCCGGGAAGGAGTGCATCGGCAAGGCCGCCGCCGCCCGCCCCGGCATGATCGGCCCAGAGCGGGAGCAGCTTGTCGGCCTGCGTGCCAGTTCCGCGATGACGGCGGGCGCGCATCTCTTCACGCCGGGGGACAAGGTCCATCGCGAAACCGATCAGGGCTACGTCACCTCGATCTGCTGGTCGCCCACGCTTTCGGCCCATCTGGCGCTGGCCTTCGTCAAGGATGGCCGCGCCCGCCACGGCACGCGCATCCGCGTGGTCGATCACCTGCGCAAGATCGACGTTCTGGCCGAAATCACCGATCCGGTCTTCCACGACAAAGAGGGGACGAAGCTTCGTGCCTGAACTCATCGCCAAATCTGCCCTCGCGGGCCATGCCCCCGTCACCAGGCTGCAAACCACCCTTGCCGAAGGCAGCGCCGCCCCCATCACCTCCGTCGCTCCCTATCCGGGACAGATGGATCAGGTGAACGCGGCGCTTGCGCCCCTTGGCCTTGCCTTCCCGACCCCGAACAGCCAGACGCGCCAAGGCGCGGCGCGCCTGCTCTGGACCGGCCGTGAACAGGCCTTCCTGATCGGCGCCCCCGCGCCCGAAGGGCTGTCCGACCACGCCGCCCTCACCGATCAGACCGATGGCTGGGCGATCCTGACCCTGACCGGTCCCTTGGCAGAACAGGCGCTGATGCGCCCGGTTCCGCTGGACCTGCGCCCATCGGCCTTTCCGCCCCTGCGCACTGTGCGTGCGCCGCTCAACCACATGCAGACAATCCTGACACGTACGGCACCGCATGCGTTCGAGATCATGGTCTTCCGCTCCATGGCCCGCACCGCCTGGTCCGAACTGGCCGAGGCGCTGGAGGTTCTGGCCGCCCGCGCGCAAAACCCCTGATGCCTTCGTCTCTGGCAGACCCCCGGGGTTTCACCCCGGACCCCAGGGTATTTGGACCAAGATGAAGTGCGTCTCCTTTCATCTTGGCGGCAAATACCCTCCAGGGGTGAGGCGCGAAGCGCCGAGGGGGCGGAACGCCCCCTGAACGGGCCCCGCACCCGGCGCAGCCGGGGGTGGGGAGAAAAGGCTTCGGCGCGCATGCGCCGTCCGCAAGGTCACTGGACAGCCGCCGCCCCGCGCCCGATATAGGGGTCATGTCCCTGCCACCCGGATTCCTCGACGAACTCCGCACCCGTGTTTCGCTCTCGCAGGTCGTAGGGCGCAAGGTCACATGGGACATGCGCAAGTCGAACATGGCCAAGGGCGACTGGTGGGCGCCTTGCCCGTTTCATCAGGAGAAATCCGCCAGCTTCCATGTCGATGACCGCAAGGGGTTCTATTACTGCTTCGGCTGCCATGCCAAGGGCGATGCCGTCACCTTCGTGAAAGAGAATGACAACGTCTCCTTCATGGAGGCGGTGGAGATTCTGGCGCGCGAAGCCGGGATGCAGATGCCCGCGCGCGATCCGAAAGCGGCTGAAAAGGCCGACCGCCGCACGCAGCTCGCGCAGGTGATGGAAGAGGCGGTCAAATGGTTCCGCCTGCAACTGAAGACCTCCGCCGCTGCCCCGGCCCGCGCCTATCTGGAAAAGCGCGGGCTTTCCCTCGCCGCGCAGGAACGCTGGGATATAGGTTTTGCGCCGGATCATCGTCAGGGCCTGTTTCAGGCGCTGACGCAGAAGGGCATCGCTCCCGACCTGATCGTGGATGCGGGCCTCTGCGCCAGACCAGATGACGATGGCACAGGGCGCGGGGGTGGCGCGCCCTATGACCGCTTCCGCGACAGGATCATCTTTCCCATCCGCGATGCGCGCAGCCGCGCCATCAGCCTTGGCGGGCGCGCGATGGACCCGAATGCGCGGGCCAAATACCTCAACGGCCCGGAAACCGACCTCTTCGACAAGGGGCGGAACCTCTACAATCAGGCCAATGCCCGCGAAGCGGCCGGCAAAGGCCAGCCCCTGATCGTGGCCGAAGGCTACATGGATGTGATCGCCCTGTCCGAGGCAGGCTTCCGCGCCACTGTCGCCCCCCTGGGCACCGCCGTGACCGAGGATCAGCTTCGTCTCCTCTGGCGTATCCATGACGAACCGATCATCGCGCTGGATGGCGATGCCGCAGGCATCCGCGCCGCGCTGCGGGTGATCGACCTTGCGCTGCCTTTGCTCGAGGCCGGAAAGGGCCTGCGCTTCGCCATCCTGCCGCAGGGCATGGACCCGGATGATCTGATCCGCGCCCAGGGTGCGCCCGCCATGCAGAAGGTGATCGACGCCGCGCAGCCGATGGTCAACCTGCTCTGGCACCGCGAAACCGAAGGCCGCGTCTTTGACAGCCCCGAACGCAAGGCCGCTCTGGACAAATCGTTGCGCGCCGCGCTCAAGCGCATTGCCGACCCCTCCATCCGCGCCCATTACGGCGAGGACATCAAACGCCTGCGGCTTGATCTCTTTGGCCACAATGCCCAACCGTTCCGCCCCTATGCGCCGCGCCAGCCGGGCGCGGGCGCGGCGGGCAGGGCAGGGGGGCGCTTCGCCTTGCAGCCCGTGGCTCCCTTGCCCTCGACGCGGCTCTCGCTTCTGGCCTCCACCACCACCGGCCCTGTCGAAGAGGCGCTGCGCGAGGCGGTGATCCTTGCGACGCTCCTCACCCACCCCACTCTGATCCCCCGTTTCGAGACCGCGCTGGAAACGCTCGATTGCACAGGCGACGGCCATGGCCTGATCCGCGACCTGCTCCTGGACCATGCCGATGACCCCGATCCCCGCGCCCGGATCGCGACAGCGGCGCCCGCCCCGCTTGACGCGCTCTTGTCGCATCCCCATGTCCGTAACGCACCCGCCTTGCTCGACCCCGCCGACAGCGAACGCGCCGAATTCGCCCTGGCGCAGGATTTCTTCATCCTGTCGGCCGAACGCGGGCGGCGGCGCGAGATCGAGGAAGCCGCGCAGGATATCGAAGGCGTGGTGGATGAGGGCCTGACCTGGCGCATCGCCAAGGCCAATGAAGCCCGGGCCGAGGCGCATCGCGGCCCGCAGGACAAGGCAGGCGAAGCCGTCATTTCCCCCAATGGCGTCGCTCTGGACAAGGAGGAACTGGAAGAGGCGCGCAAGGTGTTCGATAGCATCCGTTTCGACCGCCCGTCGCGCCGCCACTGACCCGAAACCGCAAGGCCTCAGGGACCCGAGGCCCCAAAAACCCCAAGGAATGCGAAAGAATCACCGTTCGCACCCTTTCACCCACCGTGATTCGCGTTATTGATTCGATCCATGCGAGTCGATTCGCATCCGCCCCGCGCCCGAGGAGCACCCATGGCACTCAAAGACACTGACGACGCGAAGCCCGAAGAGCAGGAAGCCGATGTCTCGCTCGACATGAGCCAGGCTGCGGTCAAGAAGATGATCGCCGATGCGCGCGAGCGTGGCTACATCACCTATGAACAGCTCAACACCGTGCTTCCGCCGGAACAGGTCTCGTCCGAACAGATCGAAGACGTGATGTCGATGCTGTCGGAAATGGGCATCAATGTCATCGAGGATGACGAGGCCGAAGAGGGCGAGGCCGTCGGTGAACTGGTGGAGACCTCCACCTCGCGTGAAGTCGCCGTCGTCGGGGCCACGGCGGAAACGCTGGACCGCACCGATGACCCGGTGCGGATGTATCTGCGCGAGATGGGGTCGGTCGAACTTCTGTCGCGCGAGGGCGAGATTGCCATCGCCAAGCGGATCGAGGCTGGCCGCAACACGATGATCGCGGGCCTCTGCGAAAGCCCGCTGACATTCCAGGCCATCACCATCTGGCGCGACGAACTTCTGAACGAAGACATCCTTCTGCGCGACGTGATCGACCTCGAGGCCACCTTCGGCCGCTCGCTCGACGGCGATGAAGAAATGGACGGCCCCGCGCTGGATGAGGTGGACATGTCCGCCGCCCCGCGCCGCAGCGGTGGCAGCGCCGAGCCGGAACTGGATGCCGACGGCAACCCCATCCTGCGCGCCGAGGAAGAGGATGAGGATGACGAAGCCAGCGCCATGTCACTGGCCGCGATGGAAGCCGCGCTGAAGCCCAAGGTTCTGGAAACGCTGGAAATCATCGCCCGCGACTATGCCCGCCTGGCCGAAATGCAGGATCTGCGCATGTCGGCCACCCTGTCGGAAAAGACCAGCTATTCCGCCGCCGACGAGGCCGCCTATCAGAAGCTTCGCTCGGAAATCGTGACGCTGGTCAACGCGCTCCATCTGCACAACAACCGGATCGAGGCGCTGATCGACCAGCTTTACGGCATCAACCGCAAGATCATGGCGATCAATTCCAGCATGGTGAAGCTCGCCGATGCCGCCCGCATCAACCGCCGCGAATTCATCGACGAATATCAGGGCTACGAGCTGGATCCCACCTGGCTCGACCGCATGGCCGCCAAGGCGGGCCGGGGCTGGCAGGCGCTGATGGAAAAGTCGCGCGACAAGGTCGAAGAACTGCGCGCCGAAATGGCGCAGGTCGGCCAATATATCGGCGTGGACATTTCCGAATTCCGCCGCATCGTGAACCAGGTGCAAAAGGGCGAGAAAGAGGCCCGTCAGGCCAAGAAGGAAATGGTCGAGGCGAACCTGCGCCTCGTCATCTCCATCGCCAAGAAATACACCAACCGCGGGCTGCAATTCCTTGACCTCATTCAAGAGGGCAATATCGGCCTGATGAAGGCGGTCGATAAGTTCGAATATCGCCGGGGCTACAAATTCTCCACCTACGCCACGTGGTGGATCCGGCAGGCCATCACCCGCTCCATCGCCGATCAGGCACGCACGATCCGTATTCCCGTGCACATGATCGAAACGATCAACAAGCTCGTGCGCACCGGCCGCCAGATGTTGCACGAAATCGGCCGCGAACCGACGCCGGAAGAACTCGCCGAAAAGCTGCAGATGCCGCTGGAAAAGGTCCGCAAGGTGATGAAGATCGCCAAGGAACCGATCTCCCTGGAAACCCCCATCGGGGATGAGGAAGACAGCCAGCTTGGCGATTTCATCGAAGACAAGAACGCCATCCTGCCGCTGGATTCCGCCATTCAGGAAAACCTGAAGGAAACCACGACGCGGGTTCTGGCCTCCCTCACCCCCCGCGAAGAACGCGTCCTGCGTATGCGTTTCGGCATCGGCATGAACACCGACCACACGCTGGAAGAAGTGGGCCAGCAGTTCAGCGTCACCCGCGAACGCATCCGCCAGATCGAGGCAAAGGCGCTGCGGAAGTTGAAGCACCCGAGCAGAAGCCGGAAGCTGCGGAGTTTCCTCGACCAGTAGGGCGGGGTTCACCCCGCCACCACCGATCAAAAGTGCAAAGGCGCCCCACTTGGCGCCTTTTCTCATGTGATTCCATCTCTTTCCTCATCGGAAGGCGGGGTGAACCCCGCCCTACGATTGGCGTGCCTCGTTGTGGCTCGCCACGAAGTTCTGCAGAGATTGACACCAATGTCCGCAGCAGACCGATTTCAGATCCAAGATGTCTGAGTATCAGCGGGAGTCCCTGCTCGCGCCCCCAGAATCCGAGAGTACGCCCGCTTCATCAAGCGAGGCGCGTCAGCATGGTCACTGGCGTGAATCAAGTAGAACATCTTCCGGCGCCCGCGTTCGTCTTTGAAAACTGGCCAAGGTGTTACATGCTCATAACCGAGCTCTGCGGCGAAGCGGTCGCAGACCGGCAGCCCCAGCGCGCGGACCTGCGCCACCAGCTGCAGCGTCACATCCAGACCATAGGACTCCGACGCATAGGCCACCGACCGCATCATCGCCCAGGCGGCACGGGCCTCCAACCCCTCCTTCGGCATGGCAGCCAAGGCGGCATCCAGCGCTTCGCGGAAGCCGGTCAGGTCGAGGAAGTAGTGCCACTGCGCAGGGGTGAGGGACAGGGAAATGGTGGCGGGCGTTGCAGAAACCCACGCGCCCTCCACCCATCTGGCCAGTCCGTCAGGCGGGGCCACTGCGACCTCGATCGCGCCTTCTGGCGGAAGGGCGCCGTCGCCGGAGCGCGGCCTTCAAGCACTTCATGGGAAAGCTCCTTCACTGGTACAGGCTGCAACCGGGCAGGGACCGAGGCGCGCGGTGCAGCCGCCGCGCCCTCCAACAGTTCATGCGCGAGGGCCGTCCGCTCTTCCGCCGTCAGACGGCTAATCAGGGCGCGGGCGATGGCGAAGGGACCGACCCTCATGCGACCCTCCGGCGCTTCTGTGCGCTGGGGCGGGGGATGTCCGCAGGCCAGGCCAGATCATCCGGCCAGTTCTCGTCAAACCAAGCCATCGCGCGCTCTGCGGTGCGCACCGTGCACCCGTCGCCGTTGCGCAAGCGTGCGAACAGACGTCCATGGCCAACCGCCTTGAACGAAACAGTGGCCTCAGCCCGACCCACGTGGGTCGAGTATGCAGCCGCTAGGGAAAGGAGAACATTCGCACTGGTCATGCCCCTTCATTGCAAATTCAAAACGTGCAAGAAAGAATAATTTGCAATGAAATAGAAACAGAGCGTAGCCGAATGGGCAACTTGTGCCTCTGGGCGTTTTCAGTGCAAATTTGCAACGTGTTAACGACTGCTGAAATCCACGCCCTCTTAGAGGCGAGAAGAATGGAGCTGGGGCTATCTCATCTCCAACTGGGTCAGCTTGCCTTCGGAAGGCCGGACAGCTCGGCGCTCATGGGGATGAAGAGAGGCTCTTCTCCAACATTTGAACGCCTTTCGGCGATTGCAAAGGCGCTCGGCCTTGAGCTCTATCTAGGCACGCCGCGCGCGCTTGATGGTTTACGTGATCCCGGTGCAGCAGGCGACCTTGGCCGAATCGAAGGACTTCGGGCTGGCTATTTGCCGATTCCTTGGCACGACCTTGCGCGCCGTAAGCACCGCCCGCCGATGTGTTTCGATGAAACATGGCTCCAGCGTCATGCCTTGGTCACCGAGCACCTCGCCCTGGTTGAACCGGCGCGAAGCTACATCGCGATCGAAACGCACGAACTGGTCGCATTGATCGACACTTCGGCCAAGCCGCGACGCGAAGCAGAGACATGGGTCTTTGTCGAACGAGGCACTACTTCGATTGGCGTCATCCAGAACGAACGTCAGGCCTTGGTCATCCACGGCCCGCGCCAGGGCGATGCCATCCGCCTCGTCGCGGACAAGGAACGCGAAGCCATCCCCCTCCTCGGCCGCGTCGCCTGGATCGGGACAGTATGGACCTGCACCGGTTTCGTTCTGGTCTTTTGAGAGCGATACTCGCCATCAAGGA
>VFQR01000284.1_pt1 | contig 89388 bp, 89 predicted proteins | sample 3512321 | NCBI WGS metagenome assembly VFQR01 (sample SAMN10412374, study PRJNA504923) | tailings metagenome | isolation source: Relicate 3 Philex TSF1 revegetated site | place: Philippines: Tuba, Benguet | collected 2017-08-29 | reverse complement strand
GTGGTGAACGACTCCTGCAGGTGCGGGCGCAGGCGCACGGCGAGGTCGCGCAGCAGGTCGGCGGCCGACCGGCGGGCGCCCGCCAGGCGCTTGCGCACCGATGCCAGCTCGGCCGACGCCGAGTCGAGGAGGCCCCCGCGGGGGTCGATGGCCCGCTCCAGGGCGCCGGCGATGCGCCGGGCCGCGGCGGCGTCGGGGAGCTCGGCGATCTCGGCCAGGCCGGGCGCCTGCTCCCGGTGCTCCGCCACCGCGTCGCGCAACTCGTCCCAGACGCCGATGGTGACCAGCACCTCCAGCAGCGCCGGGGCGTCCAGCAGGGCGTCGCGGGCGGCCTCGGCGACCGCGGGCCGCACGTCGTGGGCGCCGCCCGGGCCGGAGAGCCCCAGGTCGCGCAGCCGGACCCCCTCCTCGGTGAGCCCCGCGCGGACGGAGACCTCGTGCGGATCCGGCGACGGCGTCAGCGCGAGCGCCAGGTCGCGGCCCCCGGCGAAGGAGGTCAGCCCGGCGAGCGCCTCGCGCACCGCGGGCAGCTCCAGGAGGTCGGCGCTGCGCGGGTCCACGGGCCGATCCTACGGCTCGGCGGCGGGCTCCTGGGACAGCGGCGGGGGCGTGGTGCCGCGGCGGGCGGCCCACCACTCCTGGACGACCACCTGGGTGATGCCGGCGGCCGGGATCGCCATGAGCGCGCCCACCAGGCCGAGCACGTTCGCCCCGATGAGGACGGCCAGGATGATCCAGAGCGGGTTGAGCTGCACCGTGAAGCGGTGGATCACGGGCTGGAAGACGTTGTTCTCGATCTGCTGGTAGACGATCAGGAAGACGATCGCCGCCACGCCGATCGGCCAGCCCTGGAAGAAGGCGACCACGATGTACGGCACCCCGCCGATCGTGGCGCCCACGAGTGGCACCAGTGACGCCAGTCCCGCCCAGAACGCCAGGAGCAGGGCGAACGGCACGTCCACGATGCTCAGGAATATCCACACGGCGACGCCGCCCGTCAGGGCGACGAGGAATATCCCGACGACGTAGCCCGAGATGACCCGGTAGATGCGGTCGCTCACGCGCTGCAGGCGCTCGCGGCGCTCGCCCTGCTGCTGGGACATGAACCAGCCGTGGGCGCGCGGGCCGTAGAGGCTCAGCAGGAAGGCGATCACGACGATCGAGATGAGCGCGATGAGGCCGTTGAAGACGCGCGTGGCGAGCTCGACGGCCGTGTCCGGGCCGGCCACCCCCTCCAGGGCCGAGGTCGCCTCCTCCTCGATGCGGTCGAGGATGTCGTACTCCTCGTCGAGGTCCTGCACGAGGTCCGAGTCGCGGAGCTGCTCGACGTAGCCCGGCACCTCCTCGGCCAGCTGCTGCCCGGCGTCGATGAGCGGCGGAACGAACAGCAGCACCGCACCCGCGAGCAGGCCGCCCACGCAGAGGTAGACGACGGCGATCGCCGGGGCGCGCCGCATCCGCAGGCGCCCCTGCAGGAAGGTCACCGCCGGGTTGATCGCGACGGCCAGGAAGGCGCCGATCGCGACCCACACGATGACGCCCCGCGAGAGCCACACGAACCAGCCCAGCGCCGCCACCGCGACGAGCACCAGGACGATGCGCAGCACGGCGCGTGTCGAGGGCCCGTCCGAGGTCACCCCGGCCTCTTCGCTCCCGGCGGCGTGACTCCTGGCACCCCCGCCGCCTATGGTCGGCGTGTGACATCGACGGGGTGAGGGGGCGCGCGTGGCCAAGCTCGACAAGGACGTCTACTCGGCGGAGCTGGAGCGGATGCAGCTCGAGCTGGTGGACCTGCAGGAGGCCGTCCGGCAGGAGGGCATGCGCCTGGCCGTGCTGTTCGAGGGGCGGGACACCGCCGGCAAGGGCGGCACGATCTCCCGCATCACCGAGCACCTCAACCCGCGGCACTACGACGTTGTGGCCCTCGGCGTGCCGACGGAGACCGAGGCCGGCCAGTGGTACTTCCAGCGCTACGTGGACCGCCTGCCCACCCGCGGCGGCATCGCCCTGTTCGACCGGTCCTGGTACAACCGCGCCGGCGTCGAGCGGGTCATGGGCTACTGCACCGAGGACCAGGCCGAGAGCTTCCTGCGGGCGGTGCCGGAGTTCGAGCGGATGCTGGTGGAGGACGGCCTCATCCTCGTGAAGTACTGGCTCGAGGTGAGCCCGGAGCAGCAGGAGGAGCGCTTCCAGGAGCGCGCCACCGACCCGTCCAAGCGGTGGAAGCTGAGCCCCGTCGACGCCGAGGCCCGCAACCGGTACGACGACTACACGGCGGCCCGCGACGAGATGCTGCGGCGCACCGACAGCGATGCGTGCCCCTGGTACGTCGTGGACGCCGACGACCAGAAGCGCGCGCGGCTCAACGTGATGCAGCACCTGCTCGACCTCGTGCCGGAGCGGCGCGCGGCCAGGAAGGTGAAGCTGCCGAAGGTGAAGACCCCCGGCAGCGCCGCGCCGCCCCCGCTGAGCGTCGCCCGGGTCCCCGCCCGGTGGTGAGCCGCTAGGTCCTCCGCACCGTGTAGGCCGCGTTGCCCACGCACGGGCCGAGGGACATCTCCACCCGGCCGGTCACCCGGGCGCCGGCCAGGCGCCCGCGCACGCGGAAGGACGTGTCGCCGCCCACCACCGCGGCCCGCACGAAGCTCCCGTCGGGCGCGATACGGGCCTTCGGGATGCGCAGCGTCCCGATCTGGGTCGTGAAGGTGCCCGCGGTCACCCCCGGGCAGAGCATGGGGACGAACGCGCGCACGTCGCGCACCTCCCGGCCCCCCGCCGCAATCCGCAGGGTCACCGAGCGGTTCCGGATCGTGCCGCGGTAGGCGCCGTCCTGGGACGCCCTCGTGGTGCGCGGGGCGGTGGCCGGGCGCACCACCACGACCCGCTCGGGCCCCGCGACCACGGCGCCGCCGATCGTCACGGCGGCCCGTACCCGCTGCCGCCCGCGGGGCAGGGTCACCACGGCCTCGGCGCCACCACCGAGGGCCGTCCCCTCCCCCACGCCCACCCAGCGGGCGCCGGCGGCGCGCTCCACGCGCACGTCGGACCCGTCGGGGACCCCGGCCACCGTGATCTTCACGAGCGCGGGGTAGCCCGCGAACGGGCGCCAGGCGCCCACCGTCGGGTACGCGGCCGAGCGCAGGGCCAGCTTCTGCACCGGTCCGGTCTCGTAGCCGCCCGGGCAGCCCGTGCAGATGCGCCAGACCTGCCACCAGTAGACGCCAGGGGTCTCCTGCGGACGCGGCGGGGAGCCGCCCGCGCCCAGCAGGGCCGAGCAGCCGACGTTCTGATCACCCGATCCGGTGGCGAGGGCCACCATGTCCGCGAGCCGCCCGTCGGCGCCGACCGCCGGGGACGACGACATGCCGACGCCGTAGTCCGAGGCCCCGCCGAAGACCACGAAGCCGGTGCCCAGGTCGGTCGAGCGGTAGACCGGGCACGAGAAGGTGACCGGGATGCCGTCGGGGTCCACCGGGACGGAGGCGTCCGGTGCCGGGGAGGTCGGCCCGAAGGGGGCGTCCCCCGGCAGGGCGGCCGCCGGGCCGGCGACGACGGCGAGCAGCGCCAGCGCGCCGGCCACGACGAGCGCCCGGGCCCTCACGACCGCCCCTTCGGCAGCAGCAGGCCGAGCACCACCCCGAACAGGCCGTGCATGAGCGTCTCCTGCAGGAAGATCCGCGGGCTCGTGAGGAGCCGCGGCCAGCGTCCCGAGCGCCGATCCGGGTGGACCCTGTCGAGCAGCGCCATGCCGGGCCACACCAGCACCGACTCGGTCAGCGCCCAGGTCGCCCCGGCGCGGGGCCCGCGACCACCGGCGACGGCGAAGGCCGCCCCGAACGCGGCGCCGTTGGCGACGTGGAGGGCGATTCCGGCGGGGACCCAGCCGCGCTCGGTCACCATGCGCCCCAGCAGGCGGACGTCCGTGTAATCCGTGCCCAGCGCGCGCGCCGCGACGGGCTCGGCGGCGGCCCACGCCGCGCCGGCCACGGCCCCCGCCGTGGCGCCCCGCAGCACCGTGCCCGCGTCCAGTGGCAACCCCATCCCGCACCTCCCGATCCCCGGCCTCCCCGGCGCGGGCGAGGTTACCCTGGCCGGGATGGGTGACGTCGACGAACCGGCCCGGCGACTGCGCGGCCCGCGGATCCTCCTCACGGGGGCCACGGGGTACGTGGGCGGCCGCCTGCTCACCAAGCTCGAGCGCGCGGGGCGGCGGTTGCGCTGCATGACCCGGCGCCCGGACGAGCTGCAGGCCCGCACGCAGCCCGGCACGGAGGTGGTGGCCGGGGACGTGACCGACCGCGCCTCGCTCGACGCGGCCCTGCGGGACGTGGACATCGCCTACTACCTCGTCCACTCGATGGCCGGACGGGACGACTACAAGCGGCTCGACCGCGAGGGCGCGGCCGCGTTCGCCGAGGCCGCGGCCGCCGCGGGCGTGCGCCGCATCGTCTACCTCGGGGGCCTGGGCACGGGCCCGGGCCTCTCGGACCACCTGGAGAGCCGCCAGGAGGTGGGCCGGGTGCTCGCCGCGTCCGGGGTTCCGGTCATCGAGCTGCGCGCCTCCATCGTCGTGGGCTCGGGCTCCACCTCCTTCGAGATGATCCGGTCGCTCGTCGACCGCCTGCCGGTGATGATCACCCCGAGCTGGGTCAACACACCCACGCAGCCGGTCGCGATCGAGGACGTCATCTCGTACCTCGTCGAGGCCGCGGAGGTGGACATGCCCGACGGCGGCGTCGTGGAGATCGGGGGGCCCGACGCGGTGTCGTACCGGCAGCTCATGCACGAGTACGCGCGCCAGCGGGGGCTCCGGCGGCTCATGATCCCCGTGCCGGTCCTCTCCCCCCGCATCTCGGGCCTGTGGCTCGGCCTCGTGACGCCGGTCTACGCGCGCGTCGGCCGTGAGCTGGTGGAGGGGCTGCGCAACCCGACCGTGGTGCGCGATCCGGCGCCCGCCCGGCGCTTCCGCGTGCGGCCGCGCGGCGTGCGCGAATCCATCGCGCGCGCGCTCACCAACGAGGACCGTGAGTTCGCGGCCACCCGCTGGTCCGACGCGATGTCCTCGGGACCCTCACCCCGCGCCTTCGGCGGCGCGGCCGTGGGCTCCCGGCTGGTCGACTCCCGCACCGCCCGCGTCGCGGTGCCCCCGGAGCGCGCCTTCGTCCCCATCGAGGGGATCGGGGGGCGCCGGGGCTGGTACCACGGCGACGCGCTCTGGCGGCTCCGCGGGTTCCTCGACCTGCCGTTCGGCGGCGCGGGCTCGCGGCGCGGCCGGCGCGACCCGGACCACCTGCGCCCGGGCGACACGGTCGACTTCTGGCGCGTGGAGGCGCTGGAGCGCGGCCGGCTGCTGCGGCTCGCGGCGGAGATGCGCGTGCCCGGCCGGGCCTGGCTGCAGTTCGAGGTCGAGCCGGTCGAGGGCGGCTCGCTCATCCGCCAGACCGCGATCTTCGACCCGGTGGGCGTCGCCGGGCGGGCGTACTGGTACGCCGTCTGGCCGCTGCACGGCTACGTCTTCCACGGCATGGTGCGCGGCATCGCCCGCGCCGCGGCGGCGGTGCCGGCCGGGACGACACCCATGGAGGCGATGGCGCGATGACCGACGCGACGGGACTGGCGGAGCGGCTCACGGCCTGGATGGCCGACAACCGGCCCGTGCTGGACGAGATGATGGCCCAGGAGGGCTCGCGGGCGATCCACGAGGAGTTCCTGCTCGCGGAGGGCGGCACACTTCCCGACCGCGCGGCCCGGGTGGCGCGGGCGCGGTCGGCCAGCGCGAAGGCCTGGCTGCGCTTCCTGGCGCAGGCCGTCGAGGCCGAGACGACCGCCGGCCCCGGCACGGCCGACGCCGTGGGGCGCATCGTCGGATCCGGCCGCGAGCGGCTGGAGGCCCTCGTGCTGGAGGAGCAGGCCGCATACGAGCGGCGCGGGGCGTCCGGCGATCCCGAGGCCGACGCGCGCGACGCGGAGCTGTCCGCGTGGTGCCGCCTGTTCGCCGAGTCGCTGGCGACGGCGGCCGACCTGGCCGATCCCGAGGCGCCGCCCGCGTTCGGGGCGCGCCTGTCGGCCTGGGCGCGGGCTCAGGAGTCCCGGCGCCGGGCGGTCGAGGCCGGTGCGCGCGCGGCGTGGGCCGGCGGCGCGCCCGGTGGCGGCGGGGAGCGGCTGAGCGCCGCCCCTGACGCGGAGGAGCTGCGCGTGCAGGAGGCCGCCGCGGTCTGGGCCCACGTGAGCCTGCTGACCGAGGCGCTCGAGCACGTGCTCACCACCCCTCCCACCCCCTGACCCGGCGCCCCGGGGCGCCCCGGGGCACGTGGTGGGGGTGGGTCAGGCCGGGGCCGGCTCCGGCGTGCCGGGCTCGGTCGCCGGCTCCTCGCGCAGGCGCCGGATCATGTCGGCCACGTCGGCCGTGCGCTGCTCCAGGTCGCGCTGGTGCTCCTCGAGCCGGGCGATCATGTCCTCCCGGTTGCCGGGGAACCGTCGCTTCGGCCCGCAGTGACGGGGGCCGTGGTACGGCCCGTCATGGTGTCGTCGTCTCATCGTTCACCCCCTTCCGCTGACGCTCGATGAACGTGTCGATGAGGGCCCGGGCCTCCCCGAGGGCGGTCACCCAGCCGTCCAGGAGCCCGCGGCCGGCGTCGGTGAGCGCGTAGATGCGCTTCGCCGGTCCCGGCACCCCGGAGTCCCACTCGGAGGTGACGATGCCCTCCTCCTCCAGCGAGCGGAGGAGGCGGTAGAGGTTGCCGAGGTCCACGCGCCGGTCGTCGCCCGAGAGCTCGGGCACGCGCTCGAGGAGCTCGTAGCCGTGCATGGGCCGCTCCGACAGGAGCAGCAGCAGGACGGGCTCGACGAAGCGCTCGACGCGGGCGTGGACCTCCCACTCCCCGGGCCCGACGGGGGTGCGGGAGCGGACGGCGCGCCTGCCGTGCGGCGGGCGGCGTGCTCCGGGTCCCCGTGGTCGGTGTGGTGGTCTCATCATGGGGACCACTATAGGTCAAATACATATGTAGTCAAGTAGCACCCGGGCATGCCGACGCCGCCGGGGGCTCCCGGCGGCGGTGCGGACGGTGCGGGGCCCGGCGGCGCCGGGCCGGCCCGTCAGGTGTGGTTGGCCCCCACGCGGGCGTCGCCGCTGCCGATGCCGTCCACGATCACGTCCACGTGGCCGTGGAGCGTGTCGTCGTCGACCGCGGGCCCGCCGCCGACGACCATCGCCCGCAGGAGGGGACCGGAGAGCACGTCGGCGAGCCCCTCGGGCTCGACCTCGGCGCGCACCTGACCCTCGCGGACACCGCGGCCGAGGATCGCCACGAGGCGCTCCCGGCGCGGGCCGAGGATGCTGGTCTCGAGCTCCTGGGCGAGCTCGGCATCGGACTCGGTCTCGAAGAGCACGGAGCGCAGGAAGCGCGCCTCGGTGCCGGTGACGAGCATCTCCCGGTCGTCGAGGAGGGAGCGCAGGAGGTCGGCGCGCACGTCGCCGGTGTGCTCCGTGACCACCGCGCCGCGCAGGTCGGCGACGGCGGCGACCATCAGCTCGCGCCGGTTCGCCCACCGCAGGTAGATGGTCGGCTTGCCGACACCCGAGCGGTCGGCGATGGCGGACATCGAGGACCCCGCGATGCCCACGTCTGCCGCGACGGCGCGCGCGGCGGTGAGGATGCGGCGGTCTGCCCCCGGATCACGCGGGCGACCGCGCTTGCGCTTGGGCTGAGTACCGCCGCTGTCTACGTTGTCGATGCCCGTCCCCTTTCCTTTACCGACGCCGGACACCATACCCCATCCATCCCTTAGTCCGTAAGGGGAACGGGACGCGATCGTTCGCTCATCCGCCCCCGGGTGACGGAGGGGGGCCGCCGGCGAGCCGCGCGACGAGCCCGAGGTCGTCGCAGATGAGGCCGCCGACGCCCCACCGTGCGAGCAGGGCCGCGTCGCCGGGATCGTCCACCGGCCACGTGAACAGGCGCTCCGCGACGCCCAGGATGCGGCGGACGGCCGCGGCGTCGAGCAGGTCGCGCCGCGCGCAGACCGTCCGCGGCGGAACCGGCCGGCGCAGCAACCGGTCGAGCTCGCCACGCCCGGCGGCCGAGTGGACGGGGCTCACGTCCTCCTCCCCGGCGATCGCGTCCACGAGGGACCACCGCCGTGAACAGACCGTGACCGGGCCGCCGCCGCGGGCCCGCCACGCGGCGAGCGCGGCCCGCGGCAGCTCCGCGGGCCCCTGCTTGAGGTCGAGCATGGCCGCGGCCCCGGCGGGCAGGGGCGCGAGCACGTCCTCCAGGCGCACGGGCCGCGCGGCCGCCCGGCGGACGCTGACCCCCTCCCACGTGACCGGGCCGAAGCGGCGGGGATGGCGCACCTCCAGCACCCCGCGCCGCAGGTGCACGTCGATCTCGATGATGTCGGCGCCCGCCGCGAGCGCCGGCGCCACGTCGCCCGGCGCGTTCCCGGCGCGGTGCGCGATGAGGAGCGGGCCCGCGCTCACTCCTCGACGGCGACGCTGTCGCCGGTGACCAGGAAGCGGACGCGCGCGCCGAGCTCGGCGGCGTTGTTGGCGACGCGCTCCAGGTGGCGGGCCACGAGCACCGCGGCGGCCGACCAGGCGCGCATCCCGGCGCCGGAAGCGACCGCCGTCACCTGGCGCAGCACCTCGTCGAGCATCGGGCTCACCATCCGCGCGTCGGTCACGGCCCGCTCGCCGGCCTCCAGGTCGCCGCGGGCGATTGCCCTCACGGCGTCGGCCAGGGCATCGACCGCACGGTCGCCCATGCGGCGGATGAGCGAGCGCACCGGGTCGAGGGCCTCCTCGGGCGGCGGCACGGAGCCGGCGAGCCGGGCGATCTGGACGGCCAGGTTGCCCACCCGCTCCAGGGCGACGGCCCCGATGAGGCCCACATGGAGCAGCCGCAGGTCGCCGGCGAACGCGGTCCAGGTGCGGTGGAGGTCGAGGATGCGGCGCTCGATCTCGGCGCTGCGCGCGTCGATCTCGGCGTCGGCCGCCTCCACGACGGCGGCCACCGAGGCGTCCGAGTCGTCCCACCCCGCCACGGCCCGCTCGACCTGGGCCAGGACGAGGGCCGCCAGCTCGCCGAGGTCCTGGCGCAGCGCGCCGAAGCCCGCCTCGGGGGTGCGGCCCGCCGTCACGCGGCGTCCCCGTCCGGCCACACCGGCGCGCGCTTGCCCAGGAAGGCGTCGATCCCCTCCCGCGCCGACGGGGACGCCGCCCCGTCGCACATCGCGGCCGAGGCGACCTCGTACGCCTGCTCCAGCGGGAGGTCCACGGTGTCGGCCACCGCGCGCTTGCCCCCGGCGACCGTCGCCCGGCTCGACGCGGTGAGGCGGCCCGCCATCCCCGCGGCCGCGGCGTCGAGCTCGTCCTCGGGCACGACGCGGTTGACGAGCCCCCACGCGAGGGCCGTCGGGGCGTCGACCGGGTCGCCCGTCAGCAGCATCTCCATCGCACGGGTGCGCCCCACCGCTCGGATGACCTCGACGCTCGGGGTTGTGCAGAAGAGGCCGATCCGGACCCCCGGCGTCGCGAAGCGCGCGCCCTCGGCGGCGACGGCCAGGTCGCAGGCCGCCACGAGCTGGCACCCCGCCGCCGTGGCGAGCCCCCCGACCCGCGCGATGACCGGGACCGGCAGCCGGTGGACCGTGAGCATCAGGTCCGCGCAGGCCCGGAAGACCGCGGCCGTCTCCTCGGGGCCGGCGTCCCGCAGCTCCCGCAGGTCGTGGCCGGCGGAGAAGACCGGCCCGTTCGCGCCGAGCACCACGGCCCGGACGGCCGGGTCGGCACCCTCGGCCTCCAGGGCCTCCCGCAGCTCCGTCATCGTGGCCAGCGAGAGCGGGTTGCGGCGCTCCGGCCGGTCGAGCACGACGGTCGACACGGGGCCCTCACGCGTCACGTCCACCGCCCGGTCACCCTGACCCATGTCGGCCGTCCCCCCTCGCTCCCCCGCGGTCGGGGGAATGTACCGCCCCCCGCGGTCGTCCGGCGTCACATCTCCGCGATGCGCGATGATGCCCGCGTGCAGGCCCATCTGATCGACGGCACGTACGAGCTGTTCCGGCACCACATGGGGCTCCCGTCGGACGTCGCGGCGAGCTCGCCGCGGGCGGCGACCCTGGGTGTCGTGGGCTCGGTGCTCGACCTGCTGGAGCAGGGGGGCACCCACGTCGGCGTGGCCACGGACACGGTCATCGAGTCGTTCCGCAACGACCTCTGGCCCGGGTACAAGACCGGGGCGGGGATCGAGCCGGCGCTGAAGGACCAGTTCCCGCTCGTGGAGCGGGCCCTGGAGTCGCTCGGCGTGACCGTGTGGGGCATGGTGCCGGTGGAGGCCGACGACGCCCTGGCCACCGCCGCCGCCCGCCTCGCGGCTGACGACGCGGTGGGACAGGTCGTGATCTGCACGCCGGACAAGGACCTCGCCCAGTGCGTCACGGGCGAGCGGGTGATCCAGCACGACCGCCGCCAGGGGACCTTCCGCGACGAGGCGGGGGTCTGGGAGAAGTTCGGCGTCGCGCCGGCCTCGATCCCGGACTACCTGGCGCTCGTCGGCGACAGCGCCGACGGCTTCCCCGGCCTGCCGGGCTGGGGCGCCAAGAGCGCCGCGACGGTCCTGGCGCGGTACGGGCGCATCGACGCGATCCCCGACGACCCGGCGGCGTGGGACGTGACGGTGCGCGGCGCCGCCCGCCTGGCGGAGACGCTGGCCGGATCCCGTGACGCCGCCGAGCTCTTCCGGGTGCTGGCCACGCTGAGGACCGACGTCGAGGGGGTCGCGGAGGACGGGATGGACGCCCTCCGCTGGACCGGCCCGCGCGACGACTTCACCGAGACGTGCGCGGAGCTCGACGCGCCCGGCATCGGGGAGCGGGCCGCCGCCCTCGCAGAGCGCCGCCGGGTCTAGCCGGCCGGGGCCGCAACCGGCCCTTCGCGCAACGCTCACACGCCCTTCACGGGGCGCACAGGCACCTCTGAGGTTCGGGTCGTTCCATGGGGCGCGTACCCGATCCCCGAGCCGGAGATGCCCCCATGCCGAGTGCCCGATCCATCCGACGCGCCCTGAGCGGGGGGACCGCCCGCACCGCCGCGATCGCGCTCTCGGCCGCCGTGATCGGTGGCGGCGCCGTCGCCGCCGTCGACATGTCCACGCAGCCCGCGCCCGCCGCCGCGGTCACGGCCACCACGACCACGCCCGCCACGACCCCCGTCGCGCTGACGGCCGGCGGGGCGACGGCCGTGGACTTCAGCGAGGTCTACGCCCGCCGCCGGGGCGGGATGGTCTCGATCACGTCCACCGTCCAGGCCTCGGGCGGAGCCCCGGGCGCGCCGGGCGGCGGTGAGGGCACCGCCACGGGATCGGGCGTGGTGATCGACACCGAGGGCCACATCCTCACGAACGCCCACGTCGTGGACGGCGCCACCGCGATCCGGGTGGAGCTGGCCGACGGCACCTCGCACGAGGCGACCGTCGTGGGCGCCGACGCGTCCACGGACCTCGCGGTGCTGCACATCGACGCGGACGCGGACTCGCTGCAGCCCGTCCCCCTCGGCGACTCGTCGGCCCTTGAGATCGGCGACCCGGTGCTCGCCGTGGGCGACCCCTTCGGATACCAGGCCAGCGCGAGCGCGGGCATCGTCTCGGGGCTCGACCGCACGATGCAGGCGCCCAACGGCTTCACGATCACCGGGGCCATCCAGACCGACGCCGCCGTGAACCACGGCAACTCGGGCGGCGCGCTGCTCGACGCCGAGGGGAACCTGGTGGGGATCCCGGCCCAGATCGCCGACTCGGGCGTGGACGCGAACGTGGGCGTCGCCTTCGCGGTGCCCGTGGACACGGCGAGGACGGTCATCGAGGGGATCCTGTCCGACGGCGAGGTCGACCACGCGTGGCTCGGCGTCTCGACGGCCGACGTGGACGCCGGCCTCGCGGGCACCGAGGGCGTCGGCGCGGACAGCGGCGCGCTCATCACCGGGGTCTCGCAGGACGGCCCGGCGGCGAAGGCCGGCATCGCGGGGGGCGACACGCCGGCGACCGACGACGGCGCCCAGGTGTGCGTGGGCGGCGACGTGGTCACGGCGGTGGGCGACACGCCGGTCACGGACAGCACCGACCTGCAGGAGGCGGTGGACTCCCACCGCCCGGGCGACACGGTCGAGCTGACCGTGTCGGGCCCGGACGGGCGGGAGCGTCAGGTGGAGGTCACGCTGGGCACCCGTCCCGCGAGCACCGAGGCGGCACCCGCCCTGACCTGCGGCTAGGCCGCGGCAGGGACGGGCTGCGCCTCCGCGACCAGCTGGGCGAGCAGCTCGCGCAGCTGGTCGCGGTGCTCCGCGTCGAGGGTGCCGTCGTCGTCGAACTTCTGGTGGGCGTGGCCGACGGCCACGTCCCCCTCCACCACCCGGGCGCCCGAGGCCGCGAGCACCTTGCGGAGCTCGGCCTGGGCCCACACCGCCCCGAAGGCGCCGGTGCTGGCGCCGACGACGGCGGACGGGAGGAACCGCAGCGGGCTCGTGTCGCGAGGACGCGAGGCCCAGTCGAGGGCGTTCTTCAGGGCCCCCGGGACGGAGGAGTTGTACTCCGGCGTCGCCACGAGCAGGCCGTCCGCCGCGGCGAGCTCCTCCCGCAGCCGCGTGACGGCGGCGGGGGGCTCGTCGTGGTCGTCGTCCTGGTCGTACGCCGGGATCTCCTTCAGGCCGTCGAAGATCCGCAGCTCGACGCCGTCCGGGAGCTCGGTCGCCGCCGCTCGCAGGAGCGCGCTGTTGTGGGAGTCGCTGCGCAGGCTCCCCGAGATGCCGAGGATCGTCATTGTTCTATGCCTTCTTCAGCTCGAGGTGGGCGGTGAGGGTGACGTCGTAGCCGACGGCGAGGCCGCCGGTCGGCAGCGGCGCGTTCCAGTTGAGGCCGTAGTCGCGCCGGTCGATGACCGTCTCCAGCTCGACGGCGAGCATCTCGAGGCCGTCGAGGCCGGTGATCGGGCCGGCCAGCGTGCCGGTGAGCTCCACCGGACGGGTGACGCCCTTCAGGGTCAGCTCACCGCGGACGGTGACCGCGTCGCCGTCGCGGACGATGTCCGTCGCGGCGTAGGACACCTCGGGGAAGCGCTGCGCGTCGAAGAAGTCCGGCGACTGGAGGTGGCCGGTCAGGTTCTCGTCCTGCGTCTCGACGCTCGCGACGCGACCGGCGGCGCGCAGCGAGGACGTGCCGTCCTCCGCGCCCGTCAGGGTGGCGTCGAAGTCGTCGAGGGTGCCGCGGAAGGTCGCGACGACCATGTGCTTGACCGAGAAGCCGAAAGAGGAGTGGATGGGGTCGCTCTGCCAGGTCCCGACCGGGACCGCGGTGGTGGACTGCTGTGCGGTGGTGCTCATGACTGTGTCGGCTCCCGTGTGATCGGCTATCATTGACTGCGCAAACAAAGTTAGCGGGTGTCTCTTGAGTGGTCAAGTGTTGAGTCCACAAGCTCACGCGGCGATCGGGGCCTGGGCGCGCCTGATGGGCGCGCACTCGTCCATGACGCGGGCGTTCAACGCCGAGCTGCAGGCGCGCTGCGGCATCACGGTCACCGACTTCGAGGTGCTGCGGCGCCTCGGGACGGCCGAGGACGGGCTCATGCGGCGCGTCGACATCGCCACCGCGGTCGGGCTCACCCCGTCGGGGGTCACGCGCCTGCTGGACGGGCTGGAGTCGTCCGGGCTGGTGCGCAAGGAGCACTGCGAGTCCGACGCCCGCGTGACCTACGCGAAGATCACCCCCGAGGGCACGGCGCTCCTGGCCGTCGCCCTCGACACGCACCTCGCCGGGCTCGACGCGGTGTTCGCCCAGCTCTTCTCGGAGGACGAGGTCGCCGTCCTCATCGACCTGCTCGGCCGCCTGCCCGGCGCCGAGGAGGGCGTCGCGAGCTGCCCGGGGGGCGAGGGCTAGAAACGGGACGGCCGCCGGGCACCCAAGGGGGTGCGTACCCGACGGCCGTGCCTCCGTGCGTGTCCCGCCCCTTCCCCGCCGACGACGCCCGTCCGCGCCGCCGCACGTGCGCGCCCATTTCCCTCCCGCGCACCGTGTGAAACCCCGGGGTGGACCCCGTTTGTGCCCCTGAGGGCCCGGGTAGCGGACCCCCATCACGGAGGGAGGCGCGAGATGCCCGACACGAACGAGGACGGCACGTCCGTCCACAGCGTCCAGCAGGACCTCCCGGCGATCCCCGACGTCGAGACGCGCGAGGAGACCATCGCGCGCGTCGCCGGCGAGGAGGAGGCGGCCGGGCGGGAGTACGGCGGGTCGCCCGACCCGAGCACCCGGCGGGGCGTGCAGCGGACCCTCGCGGGCGTGCTGGCGATCGGCGCCGCGGGCGGCTTCGTGGTGGGCGCCGTGGCGGCGCTCATCCTGAGCTTCACGCCGGGCCCCGTGGAGACCGACACGGCCGCCGGCACGATCGGCTACATGATCGGTCTCGGCGCGGCGGGCGCGATCGTCGGGGCGATGCTCTTCGCCCTGCTCACGCTGGCCCGCGAGGACGGGCGCATCGAGCGCAAGGTCGAGGAGCGGACCGGGAAGGGCCCCAGCGGCCCGGGCCGGCCGAGCAGCCCCGAGCACGACCTGAAGCCGCGCTGAACCCCTGACGCGGAGTGGGGCCGGGGCTCCGGGTCCCGGCCCCCCTGTGTCCGCGATCCACGACGCGGCGCCCGGTGTCGCCGCCGCATCGCTCGGCCCCTGGTTCCCCGCCCCCGGCGGCCCAAACCGGGTGCGGGTACGTCCGTGCTGATCACGACGGCGGGGGCCCCATCGGCGCCGTTCGCAGCGCCGTCGCGACCGCGACGAGGTTGGCCGCGGCCGTGCGGCCGGTGCGGTGGGACCACTCGTGGCCCTCGTCCGTCTCGAGGTAGGTCGGGCCGGGGCCCGGGCCCTTGTTCCAGTAGGTCCAGGCCTGTCCGGGGACGGTGTAGCCGATGTCCACGAACCCCTGCACGATCTCGGCGATGACGTGGTGGGCGCCGTCCTCGTTGCCCGTGACGACCACGCCCCCGACGCGGTTGTAGGCGACCGGCCGGCCCTCGTCGTCCGTCTCGGAGATGAGGGCGTCCATCCTCTCCATCACCCGCTTGGCCACGCTCGACGGCTGCCCGATCCAGGTGGGGGTCGCGATCACCAGGATGTCGGAGGCGAGGAGGAGCGCGTGCACCCGCGGCCACTCGTCGCCGTCCCCCTCGTCCGAGGTGACCCCGGGCCGGATGTCCAGGTCGACGGCCCGGACCCGGTCGACCTCCACCCCGCGTCCGCGCAGGGCGTCGGCCAGCACCCCCGAGAGCGCCTCGGTGGCCGACTCCTGTGGTGAGGGCTTGAGCGTGCAGTTGATGATGAGCGCGCGCAGAGGTGCGGCGGTGGTCGCCATGGGGTCCTCCCCTCGGGGTGCACCCTAGGGCGTTCCCGGCCGCACGGGTGGGGAACCGCGGTCGGTCCACGGCCCCACCGCTCATGGGGGACCGGGCCGCCGCCGATAGCGCGCGCGATGGCCCGTCTCGCCGCCGTTCTCGCGCTGCTCGCCTGCCTCCTGGGGCCCGCGGCCGCGCTCGCGGCGACCCCGGCGGAGCTCATCGGCGCCTACTCCGCGCAGCGCGACGAGGCGATCACCGCGGCCCGCGACGCCATCACGGCCGCCGGTCCGGGCACGCCCGACGCCCGCCGCGCCGCCGCGGACGCCCGGGCGCGCCTCGCGTCGCTCGCGGACGCCCTGCGTGCGACCGCCGGCGGCGACGCCGGCCCTGCCGTGGAGGCGCGGCTCGACGCCGACGCCGCGGTGGGATCCGCCCTCTCCGACCACGCCGCCGGCCGCATCGGTGCCGACGAACTGGACGCCCACATCACCTCCGCCGAGGCGGCGTTCGCCCGCGACGGGCGGACCGCCGCGGACGCCGGCGACGGCTCCCTCGGGGGCCTCGACATCCTCCAGGCCATCGGCGGCCCCGCCATCCTCGTGGGCGTCATCGCCTTCATGGCGTTCCGGTCGGCACGCCGCCGGAAGTCCGCTGAGGTCCCCGTGGTGCGCCGCCGCACCCGGGTGGGACGGCCCTAGGCCGAGGCCTTCGGCGCGGCCCCGCCGCGCTTGGCGAGCTTCGCCCGCGCGTGCCCGACCAGCTCCGTCTTGCGCAGGCGCACGGCGGTCGGGGTGACCTCCACGCACTCGTCGTCACGGACGAACTCGAGGGCCTGGTCCAGCGAGATCCGCCGCGGGGGCACCAGGCGCACCAGCTCGTCCGAGGTCGAGGAGCGCATGTTGGTGAGCTTCTTCTCCTTCGTCGGGTTCACGTCGAGGTCGTCGCCCCGGCCGTTCTCCCCGATGATGGCCCCCTCGTAGACGTCCTCCCCCGGCCCGATGAACAGCGTGCCCCGCTCCTGCAGCCCGAAGAGCGCGAAGGAGGTCGTGACCCCCTGGCGGTCCGCCACCAGGCTGCCCCGGGGGCGCGTGCGGATCTCCCCCGCCCACGGCTCCCAGCGGTCGAAGACGTGGTGGAGCAGGCCGGTGCCGCGCGTCTCGGTGAGGAACTCGGTGCGGAAGCCCACCAGGCCGCGGGCGGGCAGCAGGTACTCGAGCCGCACCCAGCCGGTGCCGTGGTTGACGATCTGCTCCATCCGGCCCTTCCGCAGGGCGAGGAGCTGGGTGACCACGCCGAGGAACTCCTCGGGCACGTCGATCGACGCGCGCTCCAGCGGCTCGTGGATGACGCCCTCGATGTCGCGGGTGAGCACGGTCGGCTTGCCGACGGTCAGCTCGAAGCCCTCGCGGCGCATCGTCTCCACGAGCACGGCGAGCTGCAGCTCCCCGCGGCCCTGGACCTCCCAGGCGTCCGGCCGCTCGGTGGGCAGCACGCGGATCGCGACGTTGCCGATGAGCTCCTGGTCCAGCCGGTCGCTCACCTGGCGGGCCGTGAGGCGGTTGCCGTCGCGGCCGGCGAGCGGCGAGGTGTTGATGCCGATCGTGAGCGACAGGCTCGGCTCGTCCACCGAGATCACGGGCAGCGGCTTCGGGTCCGTGGGGTCGGCCAGCGTCTCGCCGATGGTCACGTCCGGGAGCCCGGCCACGGCCACGATGTCGCCCGCGCGGGCGCTCTCCGCGGGGACCCGCTCGAGCGCGTCGGTGATGTAGAGCTCGGTCACCTTCGCCGGGCTCACCGTGCCGTCGGCGCGGCACCAGGCCACCGCCTGGCCGGCGCGGATCTCCCCCTCGTGCACGCGGCAGATCGCGAGGCGGCCCACGTAGCTCGACGCGGCCAGGTTGGTCACGAGCGCCTGCAGCGGCGCGCCCTCGGTGTAGGTCGGCGCCGGGATCGTGTCGCGCAGCACCGCGAACAGGGGCTCGAGGTCCTCGCCGCGGTCGTCCGCGGTGAGCGACGCCTTCCCCTCCTTTGCCACGCAGTAGACGATCGGGAACTCGATCTGGCTCTCGTCGGCGTCGAGGTCCAGGAAGAGCTCGTAGACCTCGTCCACGACCTCGGCCACCCGGGCGTCCGGGCGGTCGACCTTGTTGACGACGAGGACCACCGGCAGGCGGGCGGCGAGGGCCTTGCGGAGCACGAAGCGGGTCTGCGGCAGCGGCCCCTCGGAAGCGTCCACCAGCAGCAGGACCCCGTCGACCATGTGGAGGCCGCGCTCCACCTCGCCGCCGAAGTCCGCGTGGCCCGGCGTGTCGATGATGTTGATCGTCAGGCCGCCGTGCCTCACGGCGGTGTTCTTGGCCAGGATCGTGATGCCCTTCTCACGCTCCAGGTCCATCGAGTCCATCACCCGCGTGGCCACGGCCTGGTTCTCGCGGAACGCCCCGGACTGCCACAGCATCGCGTCCACGAGCGTGGTCTTGCCATGGTCGACGTGGGCCACGATGGCCACGTTCCTGAGGTCGTCCCGGGTCGGCACGGACGGCATCGTAGCTATCCGGGACCGCCGCGCCCCCGTCGGGGGCGAGGAAGTGTCATCCGGCCTCGCGCCGCTCCTGCGTCACGCCCACCAGGCGCCCCGCCGACTCGTCCACGCGGCCCGTCGCGATCAGCAGCCCGAGCGCGGTGGTCAGCGCCCCCGCCGGGACGGCCTCCACCGGCACGCCCAGCCACTCCGCCACCGCCCTGCCCAGCGCGCGACGCGGCAGCCCGGCGGGCACCGCCAGCACGCACGCCTCGACGGCGTTCGCGAGCGCGGCCGGGTCGTGCACCGGCGCGTCGTGCACGGCACGCAGCCGGCGCTCCGTGGTCCCGCGATCCATGTCCGTCATCGTCCCTCCTCCGGCGATGGGCGGCGATCCTATCCCGCCGCCCCGACAGAACACATGTTCGGCGGACCCGCACGGACTCCTCCCGGCCTCTCAGGAGATTCCTATCCGGCGCCATGCCCGTCCACACGGGGCCCTCCTACCGTCGTCTGGCACTGACCCGTGGACCGACCGGAGGGGGCTTCAGGGATGATCCGAGGACGACGTGGGATCGCCGCGCTTGCGGCGGGTGCGGTGGCGACGGCAGGCCTGGCGGCCGGTGCCTACGCCGCCACGAGCGGGGGCGGCGGCGACACCGCCGGGGACCTCGCCGCGGCGATCAACGAGCGCGCCGGCACCCAGATCACGGCCGACGACGTCGAGGGCGCCTACCTCGACCTCCTGTCGCAGCGGCTCGACCAGGCCGTCGCGGACGGCACGCTCACCCGCGAGCAGGCGGACGAGATGCTGCAGCGGGCGAAGGACGCCCCCGGCCTGCCGGGCGGCGGCTTCGGGTTCGGCGGTCGCGGAGGGCCAGGCGGCCCGGGCGGCCCGCACGGCCAGGTGCTGGACGACGTGGCGGACCTCATCGGGCTCACCGAGGCGCAGATCCGCGAGAAGCTCGAGGACGGGGACACCCTCACCCAGATCGCCAAGGCCGAGGGCGTCACCCGGGCCAAGCTGATCGCCACCCTGCGCGCCGCGCTGAAGGAGGAGGGCGTCCCGGCGGCCCGCACCGCCGAGCTCGCGAAGCACATCGCGGACGACACGCGCCCCGAGCGGGGCGAGCGCCACCGCGGCGGCCCGCCCGGGATGCGCCCCTAGGGGAGGAGGTCCCGGGCCCGGTCGAGGAGCGACCCGGGGTCGATGTCGAGGTCGCCCGCGCGGTCGATGAGGTCGCGCAGGGCGCCCCCGCCCTCGATCAGCTCCTCGACCGGGGCCCGGCGCGCCCCGGCGCGGAGCACGTCCGCGACCCAGCCGGGCAGCGACCCCCGGTCCTCGGCGTCGTCGATGGCGCGCACGAGGCCGGACCGGACGGCCGTCTCGATCGTCGCGTTGTCCCACGGGATGGGCGTCGTGCCCACGTCCGAGCCGAACGAGAGCACCAGGTCCTCCCGCGACACGCCCAGCTCGCACGCTGCGCCGGCGAGGCCGTCGAGCACGATGCCCTGGAGGGTCGCGTCGAAGCCGCTGCCGCGGTCCGCGGTGCGCGGGATGCAGGGGTCGGTGATCGACGAGCGGCCGAGGTCCCGGCCGCCGTCCGCGAGGGCCGCGCCCACCAGCACGCCGCCCGCGACCACCAGGGCGGCGAGCGGGACCAGGGCGCGGGGCGGCGGGCGCCGCCGCTCCTGGGCCGCCGCGGCCCTCCACCCCACGGCGACGGGGACCAGGGCGAGCAGCGCGAAGAGCGCCGAGATGAGGTAGCCGTTGCGGAACCCGCGCGTGAGGGCGGCCTCGATCGAGCCGATCAGGTCGTCGCGCACCTGGCGCACGGCCGGGTCGTCGCCCGCGCCGTTCGCCGCGAAGGCGGCCTCCAGGTCCGGCACGGCACCCCGCGGGGTGCGGGAGAACTCCTCGGCGAGGTCGAGCGCGACGGGGACCTTCTGCTGCAGCCCGAGGCGGGCGTCCAGGATGACCTGGGTCGCGTTGAGGGTGGCCCGGTCGCCGGCGTCGTCCAGGTCGACGGCCAGAACCGGCGCGATGACGGCGAGCGCCAGCACGAGGCCCACGTGCCGGGCCCCCACCGACACCGAGGCGGCCGCCGCCATGTCGTCGCGCCCCTCCACCGAACCGGAGGCCAGCGGCGGCACGAGCAGGCCGAAGCCCGCACCGCACGCGGCCAGGGCTGCGGCCGCCCACCACGACGAGACGGCGGGCAGGAAGGCCAGCGCGACGAGGCCCGCGGCCAGCAGCAGGCCGCCGGCGACGGCGCTCGGCCCGGCGCCGGCCCGCGCCGAGAGCGGCCGCACCAGGATCGCGGCGACGGGCAGGGCGCTCACCACGACGGCGCCGGGCAGCGGCCCGAGCCCCCAGACGGTCACGATCATCAGGACCGCGAGGAACAGGGCGCCGACGAGCGCGCCGAACGCGAACACGAGCCCCAGGTTGGGCCACAGGGCGCTACGGCCGCTGCGGGGCTCCGGGCCCAGCGCACGCACCCGGGGGTCTGCCAGGACGAGCAGGGCGACGAGCGCCACCGGCGCCTGCGCGATGAAGATGGCGCGCCAGTCGAACAGCTCGGTCAGCACGCCGCCGACGGCCGGGCCGAGCACGGCGCCGAGGGTGCCCGCGAGGCCCCACCAGGCCCGCCCCGATCCCGGCCCTCCGGTGAGGGCGGCCATCGCGGGCAGCGACGCGGCCAGCAGGAGCGCCGCACCCAGGCCCTGCACGCCGCGCAGCACCACGAGGTGGGTGAGGTCGTGGACGAGGCCGCAGGCGAGCGACGCCCCCAGGAAGACGACGAGGCCGAGGCCCAGGAGGATCGTGGGGCGCACGACCCTCAGGAGCGGCACCACGGCGAAGGCCACGATCGCCACGACGAGGTTGTAGGCCGTGATGACCAGCGAGACGCCCGGGATGGACGCGTCGAGCTCGCCGTAGATCTCCGGCAGGCCGAGCATGACGATGGACGAGTCGGCGAACGCCAGCGCGACGGCCGCCGCCAGCAGCGCCGCGGCCGCGCGGCCCGCGACCACCCCTCCCCCCGCGCGCGCCGTCACCCCGCCTCCTCGTCCGGATCCCGGCGGAGTGTGCCACCGGTGACGGCCGTCGCGCCGTCGCCGGGGTCAGTCGGCGGTGGCGGCCTCCCGCAGGCGGTCCTCCCAGCCGGGCGCGTGGGCGATCTCCACCTCCGCGCCCCCCAGCAGCTCGGCCTTCGAGAGGGCCACGAGGTCCGGCCAGGACCGCGCGGTCACGTGCGTGCCGGCGTGGAGGCACTCCACCACGAGGGGGCCCTCCGGCGACGGCCCGAACACCCCGCAGCCCGCGAACCCGCCGCGCCCGACGGCCGCGAACCGTGGCTCCAGGGCCGCCACGGCCGCCAGGCGGCGCTCCGCGACGGGCCGCATGGGGGCCGGCACGCCGTCGGAGAGCGCCGCGATCGCCTCGGCGGGGGTCACGACCTCCCAGTCGAGGCGGCTCTGGGTGCCGCGCGCCAGGCGCCGCTCGCGCTCGTCGATCATCACGCACTCGCCGAAGAGCTCGAGCAGCAGGTTGACGGCGTGGAACATCCGGGCGTCGTCACGGCCGCGGGTGAGCGGCTCGGTGGCGAGGACGAGGTCGCCGGACCGGCCCTGGCAGACGCTCAGCCGCACCTCGGGCGCGGCCTGCCGGGCCCGGGGCAGGCGCCGGAAGGAGCGGGGCCGCACGTCGCGCACCGCCCGCTCGCGGTCGCCGTCCCGCTCCACCCAGCCGGTCCAGGCGAGGCGGGCGACCCGCTCCGGCGGCCGGTCGCGCCGCACCTGCTCGGCGCCGTCGGCGTTGAAGCGGCTGCGCGGCCCGACGACGGCGGGGAGCACCTCCTGCCCCACCTGGGGACGCCCCGGGAACCCCACCTCCCGCATGCGCGACGTGTGCTGGTCCACGCCGGTCACGCACGGCGTCAGCACCGCATCGCGCGGCACCCCGAGCAGGTGCGTGTGGAGGCGGCCGATGCGGCTCTGGGAGATCCGCACCGGCGGGGCGGGGCTCATTGCAGCAGCACCTCGTAGGCCGTGGTGCCGGAGCCCTGGTTGTCGACCTGGCCCCAGGTGAACGCGCCGGTCGAGACGAAGACGAAGTGCCAGTTGCCGTCGTTCCAGGTCCACGGGCCCCACACGGCGCCGTCCGAGGTCCGGTGGAGCTGGAAGCGGTAGGGGCGTCCGGCGACGTGGTACGACTTCGCCCCCTCCGAGGTGGGGTTCGTGAAGGACAGGCAGTTCGCGAAGCCCCCGCTCGCGGCGACGTTGCACGTCGTGGTGGCGGCCCGCGCGAGCGAGACGGTCAGGACGACGGCGACCACGACCGCGGCGAGGGCGATGAGCGCGACGGGACGGGGGACGCTCATGCGCATGGCGGGCGCTCCCCCTGCGCGGGGTCGATCTGACACGCCCGGAGCCGCGGGACGTCGACCTCGACCCCCTCCGGGAGCGGCTGGGCGCCCGGCTCCTGCATCGCCTGGGCGATGGCGATGGCCTCGTCGGCCGAGAGGTGGCCGGGGATCGAGACGCTGGGTGCGAGGATCGCGCCGCTCCCGCGCGCCCAGCCCCAGGGGGCGGTGAGCGACAGCCGGAGGCCGTTGCCACCGGCCTCCTCGGCGTAGACGACCTCCGCCGGGAGGGGGTCGCGCATCGTGGCCTCGGCCGGCAGGGCGCCCTGGCGCGTCGCGACGAACAACGACGTGAGGGCCTCGCCGTAGCCGGTCCCGGGCGGGAACTCGAGCGAGGCCGCGGGCTGCACGTCGGCGATGCTCGGCGAGCCGTCCGGCTGATGGGACCAGGGATACGACGCGCCGGCGGGCGGGTCGTCACCCCCCGCCTGCCCCGGGCCGACGGCCGCGGGATCGTCGGCGCAGGCGGCGATGAGGAGCGCGGCGGCGGCGCAGAGCGCGACGGCGGCGGCGCGGCGGGCGAGGGATGGGCGCGGGTCCATGCCGTCTGTACCCCGGCGGTGGTCCCCTGCTTCCCGGCGTTTCGGGAAATCCGGCCGGACCGGCTAGATTTCCGCGGGTGAGCCGGACCTCTTCCGACGGGGCGCTGGTCGCCCGCGCACGCGGGGGCGACGGGCGCGCGGCGGAGGAGCTGGCGGGCCGCCACGTCCAGACCGCCTGGAAGGCCGCCTACGCGATCACCGGCCGGCGCGACCTGGCCGACGACGCGGTACAGGACGGGTTCGAGCGCGCGTTCAGCGCCCTCGACCGGTTCGACGTGTCGCGGCCCTTCGGCCCCTGGGTCAACCGGATCGTCGCGAACCGGGCCATCACCCTCGCCTCGCGCGGCGTCCAGGCGGTCGAGTTCGACGAAAGCCTCCATGCCGGGTCGGCCGAGGCCGACCTCTCGGCGCACGAGGTGCGTGACGCCCTCCGTGGACTCGATCCCGACCGGCGCGCGGTGGTCGTGCTGCGCCTCGTGCTCGGCTTCACGCCCGACGAGTCGGCAGAGATCCTGGACGTGCCGGTGGGCACGGTCCACTCGCGGCTCCACCGGGCCCTGGCCGACATGCGGCGGCTGCTGGAGGTGCCCGCCGCATGACCGATCCCGTCGAGGACCGCATCAGGAGCGCCGTCGACGACGGGCCCGGGCCGTCGCACGAGCTCGTGTCCCGCGTGACCCGCGCGGCGGGTGAATCCGTGGAGCGCCGTCCGGCGCGCGCGCGGCGTGGCCTCTCCTGGCGGCGCCCGCTGGTCCTGGCGGGCGCGGCCGTCGTCCTGGCGGCCGGTGGCGCGTTCGCAGCCGTCATGGCCGACCGCGGCAGCGATACGGCGGTCCCGCTCACGCCGGAGGCCGCCGCCGGCGTCCGCGAGTCGGCGATCCTCGCCCGGGCGCCGTGGCTCGTCCCCGGCCGCACGCCGGGCAGGCTGCAGACGACGCGGCCCCTCCCCTCCCTGGTCTACCCGGAGGGGACGACCTATCGCCGCGCCCTGAACCGCCTGGTGGAGTCGATCGCCGCGGACGGCACCCTGCCCGACGAGGCGATGCTCGCCCCGCCGCTCCGCAACGGCAGGGTCTGGACGCGCACGCCCTCCGGGCCGCGCCTGTCCCTCACCGCGCCGTTCGGCTGGCACGTGCCGTCGGGTCGCATCGCCTTCCCGTCCTACGCGATCCCCGGGGACGTCCCGACGGACGAGGCGGTGGCGCGCGCCGAGGCCATCCAGCGCGAGGGCCTCACGGCGGCCGACGGCGTCATCCTGGACATCCCCCGGCTGCCCGCCTGCCAGCGCCTGGCGAAGGCGAAGCCCTGCAAACTCGCACCGGTGACGCCCGCGAACTGACGCGCGTCAGGCCCCCGGGTCGTACCGGGTGCCGTGGTGCGTCAGGGCCACCCACTCCCCGCCCTGCTCCACCCAGCAGGCCGTGAACCGGGTGTGCGCGGAGAGGTCGTCCCCGCCCGCCGTCACGGCGGCGACGTGGTACTCGCCGTCCACCTCGGCCACCCCGTCGCGCACGCGCGCCCCGACCCGGTGGATCGTGTAGACGGCGTCCTCGGTGACCGAGTCGGCCAGGGCGATGTACTCCTCCTTGTCGTACCGGTGCCCGAACACCGAGACGTAGACGAAGTCGTCGTGGAGGAAGGTCCGCAGGGCGTCCATGTCGCCCCGCGGGGTGCAGTCGGTCCAGCCGCGGAACCGGTCGGCCACGTGCGCGGCGACCGCGTCGTCCCACTCCCAGCGGTCCATCGGATCCTCCTCCGGGGCGCGCCCGGTCAGTAGCGGGTCAGGAAGTCGAGCAGCACCCGCATCCCCCGCACGACGGCGTCCACCGGCACCCGCTCGTCGCGGGTGTGGAAGAGGCCGAGGGCGTCGAAGCCGTCCGGCATCACGAGGGGCGCGAAGCCGTAGGGCGCGATGCCCAGGCGGGCGAGGTGCTGCCCGTCGGTGCTCGCCGGGAAGGTGAACGGGAAGACCTGGGCGCGCGGGTCCTCGGCGAGGAGGGCCGCCGCGCAGGCGTCGAGCAGGGCGCCGGCCCCGGGCGCGCGGGCGCCGGGCGTCTCGTTGACGATCTCGAGCGACATGTCCGGCTCCAGCACGGAGCGGATGGCCGCAAGGGCACCGGGCCCCTCGCCCGGCAGGAAGCGGCAGTCGATGCCCACCGTCGCCCGGTCCGGGATGACGTTGATCTTCGAGCCGGCCGAGATGACGGTGGCCACGAAGGTCGTGGCCGCGCCCTTCGTCACGAGCGTGCCGAGGGGGCCGAGGGCGTCGAGCACGGCGGCCTCGTCGGCCCCCGGGTCCGCCGCGACGCCGAGGCGGGTGGCCGCGGCGCGCGCGTGGTCGCGGCCCGCGCCGTCCGCGGCGAGCGTCCCGATGCGCCCGACGAGGCTCGCCGCGCGCTCGACAGGGTTCGGGATGGCGCTGAACGCGGCGTGGCCGCCGTCGCCGGGCACGGTGACCCGGCTCCAGAGCATCCCCCGCTCCGCCGTCTGCAGCGGGTAGACGCGGGCGCCCCCGGGGAGGGTCACGGTGAACCCGCCCACCTCGCCGATGGCCTCGGTCGCCCCGCTGAAGAGGTCCGGCCGGTGCTCGACGGCCCAGCGGCTGCCGAGCGCGCTGCCCGCCTCCTCGTCGGCGAAGAACGCGAGGACGATCGTGCGGCGCGGGGCGTGCTCGCCGCGGGCGAACGTGCCGGCGGCGGTGAGCATCATCGCCACCATCGCCTTCATGTCCACGGCGCCGCGGCCCCAGACGCAGCCGTCGGCCACCTCGCCGCCGAAGGGGTCGTGGGTCCAGCCCTCCGGGTCGGCCGGCACGACGTCGAGGTGCCCGTGCACCACGAGCGCGGGCAGGGACGGGTCGGCCCCCGGGATGCGGGCGACGACCGAGGTGCGGCCGGGCTCCGGCTCGAGCACCTCGCTCGGCACGCCGAGCCGGGTGAGCACGTCCGTCACGTAGACGGCGGCCTCCGCCTCGCCGGGACCGGGATTGCTGGTGTCCATGCGGAGCAGCGCGACGAGGTGCCCGAGGGCCTCCGCCCCCAGCCCGGTCACCACGCGCCGCCCGCACCGATGGGGCGACGGAGGGGGCGGCGCACCCGCCGTCCCCCTCCCCTCGGGTCGATGATCAGCTCCGGACGCCCTCGGCGGTCACGCGCAGCGGCGTGATGCCGGGGCCGCCGCCGAGACCGCGCTCGGCACGGGTGTCGCCGAAGCCGGGACGGGGCTCGTCCTCCGCCGGCATCGGGGAGCAGTGGAAGTGCCACATCTTCCAGACCGGGTTCCCGTCACCGTCGTCACGCTGGTAGATCTCGGTCGCCCGGAGCCCGAAGTTGTCGTAGTCCCCCTCCTCGACCTTCCAGGTGTCGGAGCCGGTGCCCTCGTCGCCGATCTCGCGCAGCGGGAAGATCCCCTCGCACGCGATCCAGGCCATGTCCCCGGAGATCGTGAGGCGCATGATCTCGATGTCGGGGTACATCACGATGTCCAGGTTCTGCTGGTAGAAGCGCCAGAGCTCCGTCTTCTCCTCGATGCCGAAGTACGGGTGGCCGTTGAGGTTGAACATCAGGTAGCTCATGCCGCTGGGGTAGACCGTCTGCATCTGCGGGATGATCAGCTGGTGGTTGGCCTCCCACCAGTCCTTGTGGAGCTTCAGGATCGCGTCGCGGTCCTCGTCGATCGTGGCCATCAGCCCTCCTGGGCGTCGGCGCCCGGACGGGCGCGGTTGACGGTGTCGCCGGCGGGGCCGGGGCCGATGAGGGCCTCCAGCTCGGATGCCGGCCGGGTCCACATGCCGATCGCGGCGAGCCGCCGCACGAGCTCGGGCACACGGGGGTCCGCCGCCGTGGCGGTGGCGAACGCGGCGCGCGCCTCGGCGTCGCGCCCGGCGCGGGCCAGGAGAAGGCCGCGCCAGAGGGTGGGCTCCAGGTTGCCGGCACCGAGCGTCGCCTGGGCGGCGTCGAGCTCGTCGAGCGCGGCGGCGACCGCCGCGGCCGGCACGGTGAGCTCCCCGGTGAGCATGCCGGGGGTCTCCAGCAGCCGCAGCAGCCCCGCCATCGCGCCGCCGGCGTCGATGAGGCGGCCGAGCTCGTCCAGGGGCTCGGGGTGGTCGTCGACGCGGAGGTCGACCGGCCGGTCGTCGGCGTAGGCGCCGCTCGCGACGCCGCGCACCACGATCATCGCGGCGGCCTGGCGCCCGCGGATGTCGCCGCCCGCGGCCTCGGCGGCTCGCAGGGCCGCGAGCATCCGGTGGGCGAGGTCGCCCGTGGCGGCGGCGAACGCCGGGATCATCGCCTCCCACACCCGCGGCGACTCGACGAGGTTCGCGTGGACGCTGACGCCGTCGCCGACGGCGTGGCCGGCCGCGGGGATGCAGCCCTCGCCGGTGTGCACCGCGACGCGGCCGTCGGCCGCCATGAGCGCGACCTGGCGGCGGTCCGTGCCGCCGCCGTCGGCGGCCAGCAGCTCCGCCAGCGCGTCCACGGGAGCGGCGCCCGCGGCCAGCAGGGCGAGCCCGCGCGGGCCGTACGAGGCCTCCACGAACGACTGCGTGACGACGGCCCCGACGCCGGCCTCGGCCCACGACACGAGGCGCCCGACGCCGAAGAAGTGCGACTGGACGGCGACGCCGAGGTCGCCCGTGACCGGGTCCCGCGCGAGCAGCGAGTACGTCACGGGGCCTCCCCCGCCCCGGCACCCACGCGGCCGCCCGGCAGCAGGCGCCGCAGGCGCGCGGCGCCGGAGCGCAGGCCGTCGATCCGCAGCTCGCGCCCGCCGGTCAGCCCGCCCGGCCGGAAGCCCAGGATGAGGAGCATCACGACCGCCAGGCCGACCTCCGTCATGCCCGGGCGGCCCGGGATGTCGAGGGGGCCGAGGCCGGCCCCCGACTCGATGCGCCGCAGGATCTCGGACAGCGTCGAGATCACGATCGTCCCGACCACGGCCCCCGAGAGGCTCGTCATCCCGCCCACGACGAGCATCGCCAGCAGCAGGAAGGTCGGCGCGAGGTAGAACGCCTCGGGGGTCAGGTTGCCCTGGAGCTGGGCGAACAGGCCGCCGCCGATCCCCACCAGGAAGGCGCTCACCACGAAGGAGACGCCGCGCTCGCGTCCCACGCGCACCCCGATCGCGCGGGCGGCGACCGGGTCCTCCCGGGTGGCCCGCGTCTGCAGGCCGAGGCGCGACTCCTGGAAGAGCCAGGCGACGCAGATCACGAGGAGCGCCGTCGAGAGGGCGACCGTCAGCGTGGTGTTGGTGGGGATCGCGGACATGCCCTGCGCCCCGTTGGTCACCTGGTCCCAGTTGCCCGCGACGGTGTAGACGGTGATGAGGATGGAGAGGGTCGCGAGCGCCGCGGTCAGGCCGGCCATGCGCGAGAGCGGGACGGCCAGCACGAGCGCGACGGCCGCGGCGATGAGGCCGCCCACCGGCACCGCGGCCCAGAAGGGCAGGTGGAGGTCGTCGATCCACGACGGCATCGACCGGAACAGGATCTCCTTCATGTCCGTCGGCACCGTCAGGACGCCGACGGTGTAGGCGCCGATCGCCATGAACCCGAGGTGGCCGAACGAGAAGACCCCCGTCATCCCGACGAAGACGTAGATGCCGACGACCACGATCAGGTTGACCAGGGCGCCGATCACGAGGCGGTCGATGACCGGGTCCCCGAGCAGCGTCGCGATGCCCGTGGCCGCGAGCACCAGGACGATCAGGATCCCGAGCGTCGAGGCCCGGAGCGCGAGGGGGCGCAGCCCGCTCACACGCGGGCCCGCTGCGACTTCGGCACGATGAGGCCGTCCGGCCGGATGACCAGGACGAGGAAGACGGCCGCGAACAGGAACGCGTCGCGGTAGGAGCGCAGCTCGAGCGGCAGGGCGGCCTGCAGGGCCACCGAGACCACGCCGAGCGAGAAGCCGCCGAGCACCGCCCCGACCAGGCTCCCCATGCCGCCGAGGATCGTGGCGACGAACGCGAGGAGGACGACGTTGACGCCGATCTGGTTCGTCACCACGCCGGCCTGCGCCGTGAGGAGGAAGGCCGCGATCGCGGCGAGGAGCCCGCTGATCGCGAAGGCCGTGGCGATGACGCGGTCGGCGCGCACCCCGACGAGGCGGGCCGTGCGGAAGTCCTCGGCGGCGGCACGCATCTGCACGCCGATCGGCGTGCGCGTCAGGAAGAGCGCGAGACCGACGAGCAGGACGGCCGTGACGCAGACCGTGACCACGTCGAGGTGCAGGATCACGACGTCGCCGACCTGGAAGGACTCGTCCAGGAAGGTCCAGACGGACCCGGAGCGCGGTTCCGGTCCCAGGATCAGGATCGCGAGGTTCTGCAGCAGGTAGGACACCGCGAACGACGTGATGAGCAGCGTCGCCGGGTTCGCGCCGCGCACCGGGCGGAACGCCGCCCACTCCATGATCACGGCGGTCACGATGACCACGCCGATCGTGAGCAGCACCCGCAGCCACAACGGCACGTCGTTCATCAGCACGAGGGCGAAGGCGCCCACCATGACGAGCTCGCTGTGGGCGAAGTTGATGAGCCCGAGGATCCCGAAGATCAGGGCGATGCCGAGCGCGAAGAGCGCGTAGAGGCTCCCGAGGGAGATCGCGTCGACGACGTTCTGGGCGAGCTGGGCGCCGTTCACGGCGTCCCCCCCTCCGCCGGCAGCGGCACGCCGGCGTCGGCCGGCTCCACGCCGAGGTAGCTGGACACGAAGTCCTCCGTCCCGAGCAGCTCGGCCGCCGTGCCCTCCAGCACGACGCGGCCCGTGCGGAGCACGTACGAGCGGTCGGCGAACTGCACCGCGCGGGCGGCGTTCTGCTCCACGAGCAGGATCGTCACGCCGTCCTCCCGCAGCTCGGCCAGCAGCTCGAAGACCTGGTCGATGACGAGCGGGGCGAGGCCGAGCGACGGCTCGTCCAGCAGCAGCATGCGCGGCTTGGACAGCAACGCCCGGGCGATGGCGAGCTGCTGCTGCTCGCCGCCGGAGAGCTTGCCCGCCGACTGGCGGCGCAGGCGCCCGAGGGCCGGGAAGCGCTCGAGCAGGGCCTCGATCTCGGCCTGGGCCGCGGCCTTGTCGCGGCGCACGGTGGCGCCGAGCCGCAGGTTCTCCAGCACGGTGAGCGTCGCGAAGATGTGGCGGCCCTCGGGCACCAGGGCCAGCCCGGCCCGCACGAGCCGCTCCGGGGGCGCGCCGGTGACGTCCTTCCCGTCGAAGTGGACCCTGCCCTCCGCGGGCGGGACCAGGCCGACGATCGCGCTGAGCGTGGTGGTCTTGCCGGCGCCGTTCGGGCCGACGACCGCCACCGACTCGCCCTCGGCGACCGAGAACGAGACCCCCTGCACGGCGGGCACGCGGCCGTACCGGACGAGGAGGTCATCGACCCGCAGCATCGTCCCCGCCGATCCCGTGGCCGAGGTACGCCTCGAGCACCGCCGGGTCGCGGCGCACCTGGGCCGGCGTCCCCTCGGCGATCGTGCGCCCGTGGTCGAGCACCTGGATGCGCTCGCAGATGCTCATGATGAGCCGCATGTCGTGCTCGATCACGACGAGGGAGCAGCCGAAGCGCTCCCGCACGGCCAGCAGGTCATGGACGAGCTGGTCGCTCTCGGCCTCGTTCGTGCCGGCGGCGGGCTCGTCGAGCAGCAAAACGTCCGGCGCGGTGGCGAGGGCGCGCGCGATGCCCAGGCGCCGCTCGTCGCCGTGCGGCAGGCCCGAGGCGAGGTGCTCGGCCCGGTCGGCCAGGCCGAGCGCCTCCAGCACCTCCGCCGCACGCCTCCGCGCCACCGACCGGCGGGTCCCGACGCCGAGCGCGCCGACCTCGACGTTCTCGGACACGGTGAGCGCCGGGAACGGGCGCACCGCCTGGAAGGTGCGGTTCACGCCCGAGCGGGCGATCCGCTCCGGGCCCCACCGGGTGACGTCGGCGCCGTTGCGCTCCACCGTCCCCTCCGAGGCGCGCTGGAAGCCGCTGAGCACGTTCATCAGCGTCGTCTTGCCGGCGCCGTTCGGGCCGATGAGCCCGAGTACCTCGCCGGGCCGCACCTCGAGGGACACGTCGCCGAGGGCCGTCAGGCCGTCGAAGTGGACGGACACCCCGCGCGCGGCGAGCGGCGCGGCCGTGGTGGCGGGTGCGGTGCTCACGCCCCGCCGGTGAGCCGCGGGATGACCTCCGTGCCGGCGAACCTCACCAGCTCCTCGCCGCGCTCGAACGGCGCGGGGAACAGGATCACCGAGTCCGCGCCGGCGTCGAGCAGGGCCTGCACCTTCTCGGCGCACTGCTCGCCGTTGCCGGCGATCGCGAGGTCCTCGAGCCAGGAGTCCGGCATCTCGGCCGCGACGCGCTCCGGCCCGCCGGCGGCGAGCTCGCGCAGGTCGTCGTCGATGCCGTACACCGACATGAGCTCGGTCCCGATCATGAGCGTGAGGTAGAAGGCGACGGTCGGGCGGATGGCCGCGCGGGCGGCGGCCGGGTCGGAGTCGCCGCAGAAGAGGCCGAAGGTGACGATGCGGCGCCGGGTCGTGACGCCCGCCGCGGCGGCGCCCTCGTCCACGAGCGCGCGGGCCCAGCGGATGTACTCGGTGCCGGCGAGGACCGAGGCGACGACGCCGTCGGCGATCTCCCCCGCCTGCCGCATGGAGCGGGGCGCGACGGACCCGATGTAGATCGGCGGGACCGGGTCGAGCGGGTACGCGAGCGAGATCGCGTCGAGCCGCTGGGTGCCGTCGAGGGTGACGGTCTCACCCGCCAGCAGCGACCGGATGGCGAGGACGTCCTCGCGGACCGCCGTGAGCGGCGACCTCGGCCGCACGCCCATCTGGTCGAGCCAGGCCGGCAGGCCCAGGCCGATTCCGGGCCAGAAGCGGCCCGGGTGGATCTGGCCCAGGGTCGCGAAGTCGAGCGCCTGGATCGAGGCGTGGCGGCTCACGGCGGAGACGATCCCGAGGCCCACCGGGATGCGCTCGGTGGCCGCGAGGGCCGCGGCGGCGCCGACGACCCCGCTCGTGTACCAGAGGTCCTCCGTGATCCACGCCTCGCCGAACCCGTTCTGCTCGGCGAGGGCGGCCATCGCCCCGATGCGGGCCGGCGGGATGTGGCTGCCGATGAGCAGCCCGAGCGGTGCGCTGTCCTGTGTCACGTGGTCCCTCCGGAGGGGGTTGTCGCGAGCTCGGCGAGCTCCAGGTGCCGGGCGACGAGCTCGGCGGTGCGGGCGGGGGCCTCGAGCATCGGCATGTGGCCGACGTCCGGCATGAGCACCTGCTCGGTGCGCAGGGCGCGCGCCAGCTCGAGGCCCATCGCCGGGGTGCAGGTGGCGTCGAACTCGCCCGTCAGCACGAGCGAGGGGCACCCGACGGCCCGGGCGGCGGTCGTGGCGTCGGACGTGATCGTCGCGAGCCAGACGGCCTTCACAGTCTCGGTGTCGTTGGGGTTCGCCAGGGCGATGCCCCGCTCCACGACCTCCTCGGGGCAGCCGGGGGCGAACGTGATCTCGGGGAAGACGCGGCGGAACGTGCCGGCGACCCCGAACTCGTCGAACATCGCCAGGACGGCGGCCACGTCCACGCCCTCGAAGTTGAGCGAGGAGCCGATGGCGGTCACCGACGCGAACCGCGCCGGCTCGGCCGCGGCGAGCACGGCCGCGAGCGGGCCGCCGAGGGACCCGCCGACGAGGTGGGCGCGCCCGATCCCCGTCGCGGCGAGCACCGCCCGCAGGTCGGAGGCCCACTCCTCCAGGCCGAACGGCCCGGAGGGGTCGGACTCGCCGTGGGCGCGCATGTCCGGGAGCACGCAGAGCCGGTCCGGCGCGAGCGCCGCGGCGACGTCCTCCCAGATGAGCCCGCGCATGTTGATGGGGTGGATGAAGAGCACCGGCAGCCGGTCGGCCGAGGACGGCGCCCCGGTGGACCAGCCGGCCAGGCGGCCGGCGGGTCCGTCGATGGAGAGGGGTGTGAGAGGCATGTGCGTGGTGGTCGTCGAGGGGTGGTGACGGCGCCGGACCGGGGCGAAGGGGGTCGACGCCCCGGTCCCGGCGCCCGTCTCCGTCCGATGCGTCCCTAGGGGGCGCACTCCGCGGGGACGGGGACGTCCGTCGGTGTCACGAGCTCCGCGAACTTCCCGGTGTCGTTCGCGTACTCCAGGACCCGCATCGGGCGGCCGAGCGCGATGTGGCACGACTCCGTGTAGGTCGTCGGGCCCACGATCAGCTCCTGGTCCGTGAAGGACTGCATCGCGGCGGCGAGCTCCGGCCCGTCCACCGTGCCGGCCTCCGTGGCCGCGGCCTCGAGCGCCTGCACCATCGTGGTGCCGAAGACGAGGTACGAGGTGGCCGGCGCGTCGAACTGCGCCGTGTAGTCCTCGACCAGGCCGTTGATCTCGGGCGACGGGTCGTCGCCGTAGATCGACGCGCTCGCCAGGGCGTAGACGTCCTGCACGCCCGGGACCGACTCGAGCCAGTAGGGCCCGTCGAAGCCGGAGGTCGTGACGATCGGGGCGTCGATGCCCGCGGCGCGCAGCTGCTTGATGGCGGTCGCGCCGGTGGGCGGGTAGCCGCACAGGGCGATCACGTCGGGGTCGGAGCCGGAGGACCGCAGGCGCGAGACCTGCGAGGCGACGGTGGTGTCGCCCTGCTTGAACGTGTCCTCGCCGACGACCGCGCCGCCCGACGCCGTGAAGGCCTCCTTGAAGCGCTCGCACCAGGTGCGGGTGAAGTCCTCACCGGTGTCACCGAGCATGTAGACGCTCTTCCACCCCTTCGAGGTGGCGAACTGGGCGCCGATGACGCCCTGGGTCGGCGTGCCCTCGTTGACGCTGAAGGCGAGCGGGCCGATGCCCTTGGCGCCGAAGAGCGGGCTGCCGGCGCAGGAGAGGGAGACCTTGCCGGCCTTCTCCGCCTCGCGGGCCGCCGGGGCGCCGAGGTCGTAGTCGCACATCGTCACGACGACGTCGGCGCCCTGGCCGAGCACGTCGATCGCCGCCGACGCCGAGAGGTTCGGGTCGGACTTGGTGTCGGAGACCACGACCTCGATCTGGCGGCCGTCGATCCCGCCGCCCTCGTTGATGCGGGCGGCCTCCATCTCGATCGCGTTCTTGACCGGCACGTCGAAGAAGCTGAATCCACCGGTCTGGGCGCTCGCGACCCCGATCACGATCGGGTCGTCCGAGCCCGACGTCGCGGACCCGGAGTCCCCGTCGTCGTCGCCGCACCCTGCCGCGAGCGCCCCGAGAGCGAGCACACCGCAGGCGAGCACGGCGAGTGTGCGCCGTCCCTTCGCCATTCCTAGAGCTCCTTCGTTCCGGCGTCCGACGACGCCTTGGTGGTGGGATCGGACCCGTCCGCCCGCGCCTTCGCGGCGATCTCCGCCTCCAGCATGTGGAGGAGGGCCTCGAAGGCGGCGTTGACACGCGGACGATCGCGGGTCGTGTAGAGGTCGAGCTGCAGCCCCCGGAGCGCGCCGAGGGCGAGCGTCGCCCGCACGCGCGCGTCGCGCGCCGGCATGCCGGCACGGCGCAGGACGCCCGCGAAGGCGTCGACCCAGGTGCTGATGATCCCCTCGAGGAACCGTCCGTAGCGCTCGGGGTGGACCAGGGCGATGCCCCACACCTCGTAGAGGAGCCGGAAGTACGGCGCCATCTCGGCCGAGGTGTTGTGCGCGAAGCTCGCCCGGATCGGCCCCATGGGGTCGTCCGGGTCGTCGAGCTCGCGCTCGCGCGACTCGAAGAGCACGCGCTCGCGGTGCCGGACCTCCTGCACCGCGTCGGACACGAGGTTCTCCTTCGTGCCGAAGTGGTAGATGAGCATCCTGTGGCTGGTGCCGATGGCCTCGGCCAGCTGGCGCAGGCTCAGGTCGTTGAGCCCGCGGGTCATGAGGTGGTCGATCGTGAGGTCGAGCAGCTCCTCGCGGCGGCTGCGCCCGCCGTCGGTCCCCCGGCGGCGGCGCGGCGGGGTGCGGCCGTCCTCGCTCACGCGGCCCTCCGGAGCACCTCGGCCCCGCGCTCGGCGCGCATGCCGTGGGCCTCGCCGACGGCCGCGCAGGTGAGCCGCCCGCGGGCGGTGTTGAGGCCGGCCTCCAGGGCCGGGTCGGCCGCCACGGCCTCCTCGGCGCCCAGGCGCGCGAGCCGCCGCACGTAGGGCAGCGTCGCGTTCGTGAGCGCCCGCGTGGACGAGCGCGGCACGGCGCCCGGCATGTTCGTGACGCAGTAGTGGATGACCCCGTCGACCACGTAGGTCGGGTCGTCGTGGGTCGTGGGGCGCGAGGTCTCCGCGCAGCCGCCCTGGTCGATCGCGACGTCGCAGAGGACCGAGCCCTCGGGCATCGTGCGCACCATCTCCGCGTCGATCAGGTGGGGCGCGCGGGCACCGCGCACGAGGACGGCGCCGACCACGAGGTCGGCGCCGGCCACGGCCTCGGCGATGTCCAGGCGGGTGGACATGCGCAGCTCCACCCGGTCGCCGAAGACGACGGCGAGCTCGCGCAGCCGCCGCAGGGAGATGTCGAAGATCCGGACCCGGGCGCCGAGCCCCACCGCGACGTGCGCCGCGTTGAGGCCCGCGCTGCCGCCGCCCAGCACCACGACGGTGCCGGGCTCCACCCCCGAGACCGGGCCGAGGAGGGTTCCCCGCCCCCCGGCCACGCTCTCGAGGAGCCGCGCCCCCTCCTGCACGGCCAGGCGTCCCGCCACCTCGCTCATCGGGGTCAGCAGCGGCAGCTCGCCCCCTCCCTCGACCACCGTCTCGTACGCGATCGCCGTGGCGCCGGAGTCGACGAGGGCCCGCGTGAGCGGCAGGTCCGCCGCCAGGTGCAGGTAGGTGAAGAGCGTGAGCCCCGGGCGCAGGCGCCCGTACTCGGCCGCGACCGGCTCCTTCACCTTGACGACCATCGGGGCGTCCCACGCCTCGTCGGCGGTCCCGATGCGGGCGCCCGCCGCGACGTAGTCCTCGTCGGCGAACCCGCTGCCCGTCCCGGCCCCGCGCTGCACGACGACCTCGACCCCGTCCGCCACCAGCTCGGCGGCCCCGGCGGGGGTCATCGCCACCCGCCGCTCCTGGGGCTTCACCTCGGCCGGAACGCCCACCAGGGGCACGCCGCCGCCGCCCTGCGTCCGCTGCCCCATCGGCCCCGTCGCCTCCCTCGTGGACTTCGTACCGGTTGGTACGTCTACCCGAGCCGCGGCGTTGGTGTCAACAGTCACTTGCAGTCACCAAGCATGATCTCAGCGAGTTCTCACGCCCGGCGGCGCGTCGAGTGATCCAGTTGGTACACAAGCGGGAGTATCCGAGGGGCACCGCGGACACCGCCTCCGCCCGGCGCACAAGATCGCGGCGGCGGCGTTTCGCCCCATGTCCAGGGCCGGCGCCCGTCGTCGCGCGCACACCGCCGTCCCCGGCCGGTACGCCCCCGGGAGCCCGCAGGGGCCCGGAGCCCGCCGCGGGTGGTACGCCACGGGCCCGGCCGCACCCGCCGGTAGGGTCGTCCCGTGCGCGTCCTCGGAGCCGGCGACCTGGACGACCTGCGGCTGGACGACGACCTCGTCATCGGGGCCGACAACGCCGCGGTGCTCCCCCGGCTGCCCGACGGGGCCTTCGACCTCGTCTACATCGACCCGCCGTTCAACACCGGCGGCACCCGCACGGCCCGGCGCCTGGAGGTGGAGGGCGACCCGGAGGGGGACCGCACCGGCTTCGGCGGGCGCCGGTACCGCTCACGCGAGACCGGGCGCATCTCGTACGCGGACACCTTCGGCGACGACTACCCGGCCTTCCTGGCGCCGCGCCTCGAGCACGCCCGCCGGCTCCTCGCCCCCTGGGGGACGCTGTACGTCCACCTGGACCCGCGCGAGTCGCACTACGTGAAGGTGATGCTGGACGGCCTCTTCGGCCGCGAGGCCTTCCTCAACGAGATCGTCTGGGCGTACGACTACGGCGGGCGCTCACGCCGGCGGTGGCCGGCGAAGCACGACGTCATCCTCGTCTACGTGAGGGACCGGGAGCGGTACCACTTCGACACCGAGGCGGTGGACCGCGAGCCCTACATGGCCCCCGGCCTGGTCACCCCCGAGAAGGCGGCGCGCGGGAAGCTGCCGACGGACGTCTGGTGGCACACGATCGTCGGCACGAGCAGCAGGGAGCGGACCGGCTACCCCACCCAGAAGCCCGAGGGGGTGCTGCGGCGGATCGTGGCGGCGTCGTCGCGGCCGGGCGGCTGGTGCCTCGACTTCTTCGCGGGCAGCGGCACCCTCGGGGCCGTGGCCGCGGACCTGGGGCGCCGCTACGTGCTGGTGGACGAGAGTGCCGAGGCGGTGGCGGTGATGCGCCACCGCCTCGGCGGGCGCGCCGGCGTCAGGCCTCCGGCGCCGGCGGACGGTTCGGCAGGTCCGTGACGTCGAGGCCGTGACCGGTGAACGTCACCAGGTCCGGCATCGTGAAGTCATCCGGCTCCGCGGACGGCAGGAACGGCGTCCACCCCGGCTCATTGCGCAGCCAGGAGGACGGGTCGGCCTCCATCAGCCCGAGGAACACCTCGGCGACGATGCGGCCGCCCACCTCCCCGAGGTGCTCGCCGTCGGCCCGCACCTCGGCCTCGCGCAGGATGTAGAACCACAGAGGAGCGGGGCCCCCGCCCGGCAGGGCGAGCTCGTCCTCGCCGAGCACGTCGGCGCCCATGCGTGCGGCGACGTCCTGGCCGGAGGGGAGCAGCATCCGGGCGCCACGGGTGAGGTTGCGGTCGATGAGTGACGGCCGGTTGCCGCCGATCTCCGGCGGCAGCTCCTTGAGCGGGTCGGCCAGCCGCGTGTCGATGCGGCGGGTGAGCTGGCGGGCGTCGGAGCCGGCGCCCTCCACCTCGAAGAACCGCGCCCACTCGATCGTCCAGAACGGCGGCAGGATCCGGAACCCGCCGAAGTGGCCGAGCGGCTGCTCGGACACCGGCTGCGGCAGGAACGTCGGCAGCGGGCCGACGAGGGTGTTGAGCTTGTAGCGGCCGCGGATCTGGGAGTGGCCGAACCGGTAGGCGGCGACGGCGAACTCCACCGGCATGTACGGCTCGTACCGCCAGGTGAAGAACCGGCGCCGCACCCGCGGCGTCCCCTCGCTCGTGTCGAGGACCTCGGCGAGCATCTCCTCGCCGACGGTGCGCCGCAGGAAGTCGTGCACGACGACCCACTGGTAGTGCCAGCGCACGATCCGCTGGGCCGCCTCGAACACCGTCTCGCTGCCGCGCCGCAGGATCGGCGTCCCGGCCACGAGGTCCACGACGGCGTTGTGGAATTTCAGCATCGTGAGCTGCAGCTGCGAGACGAAGATGTTCTCGTCGTTGCGCGGGTCCCCGATCAGCGCCGTGTCCTGGCTGTTGCGGGGCAGGTCGTCCTCGTCGTCGTGACGGCCGATCAGCATCTTCTGGTTCTCGGTCGTGCGGTCGTAGAGGAACGGGTCGTCGCTCGGGCCCCGCCCGTAGACGCAGTCCAGGTCGAAGCGGGGGCTGCGGAAGTTGGTGAGCGCGTCCGGGTCGTTCTGGCGGTCCAGGCTGGACGCCGGGTCGAACGTGAGGTCGTGGTCGATGAACTGGCCGAGGTACGTGTACCCGGCCGGGATGAGCGGGTTGTCCAGCGCCGGCGTCGGGCCGGTCGCGTTCTCCGGGATGGACGCGGCGATCTCGGCGATCCGCTCGTCGCTCGGCACGAACGGCGGCAGCCGTAACATCCGGCCGAACCTGCCCTCGTGCAGCCGCGACACCGGCACGTGCGACATGCCGCGCATCTCGTACCCGTGGCCGCGGGCCGAGCGGGCGCCGCAGCCCACCTCGTGGGCGATCGTCGCGCCCGCGACGAGCGCCTCGGCGGTGCGCGGCGCGTGGATCTGCTCGGTTGCCACACCGTTCTCATGGACGATCGACATGGAGTCCCCCCTTGCGTCGATCGGTGGTCGTCGGTGGCGTGGGTCAGGACGGCACGATCCGATTACGATCCTCCGTCGGAACGCACCCCGGGGGGAATCACCCGTCGACGGGATCGGGGGAGGCCGTCACCGCGTGCTTCGGCGCCCCGCCTCCTCCGCCGCCACGTGGGCGCGGAACGACATGAGGTGCCGGCGCCAGTACCACCGCACGAGGGGCTTGATGGTCCGGGCACCGGGACCGGTGAAGGTCTCCGCGCTCTGGATGGCGCAGCCCCCCGGCCGCTCCGGGAAGCGGAACGCGTGGTGCCCCTGGATGCCGAACCCGGGGGCCTCCCACACCACCTCCCGCGGAGGGTCGGCAACCACCAGGACCCCGTCGAAGGTGAACGGCCGGTGGCCCAGCCGCAGGCGGGCGCCCACGGTCCACGGATCACCGTCCAGCCACCCGGCGTCACGCGACCCGAGCCGGTCCCAGCGGGGCCAGTCCTCGACCCGTGCGAAGAGCTCCCACGCCCGCTCCGGGCTGCAGGGGAGGGGGAGCTCACCCACGACGCGAAGGGTGCTCACCGATCCTCGACCACAACTCGATGGTTGCGCCATCGACGGGCGGCCGATGGCCGGCTCGGACCCGGCCGCGCGCTCGCAGGCCGGCCCTCGGGGGCCGGATGCCGCATCACCCGGCGCCCGATGCGGCAACAGGTGCCGCGCTCGATCCGTAGATGCGCGATCCGCGATCGCCGTCCCCATGCGGTTCTGCCGGACCCGCCCGAGGGGATGCCACAACAAACGGCCGGGGAAGCGGTCGTATCCCGCACCCGGCCGAGGCCCAGGGCGACGGGGTGCGCTCGACCCTCGATCCGTGGTGGAGACTTGGCGATCATGGCTGGACGTCTGGTGGAGGTCGAGGCTCAGGCGGCCGGGAAGCGGTAGCGCGTCTGCGAGTACACCGGGCCCGTCCCGAAGGCGTACGCGGTGACCGGGGCGACCGCGAACACATACGCCAGGTGGGCCCCGTCCCCTCCCTCCTCGGACGCGTGCGCGAAGCCGCCGTCGGCCGGCTCGAAGGCCCACTCCTCGCCGTACTTGCGCGGCCAGAGGGCGGCGAGCGCGGCCAGGCCGGCGGGGTCGGTGACCCGCCGGGCCTCCCCCTCCACCGTCACCTGCAGGCCGTCCTGCACGTCCCTCGTGACGGTGAGCGAGCAGAGCGGGCTCGACGCCAGATTGCGCTCCTTCTGCTCGCCCGGGCCGGTGCAGAAGTGGGCGGCGCCGTCGTGCCACACGGACAGCAGCGGCGTCATGTGCGGGCGCCCGTCGGGGCGCACCGTCGTGACCCAGTAGAGGTCGGCGCCGGCGAACCTCTCGCGGGCGGTCTCCCACGGCACGGCCTCCTCCGCGTCGCCGTACCGGGCGTCCAGATGGGTGGTCGGCGTGGTGTCCATTCGGTTCCCCTCCTCGTCGTCGTCTCACCCGTCAGACGGCCGCCGCCGCCCGGACTCATCGCCGGTGGGGTGGGCGGCCGCCCCGGTGCGGTCTAGTGTGCCCCTCATGGCGTCCGGCGCCCCGACAGGGCGGCAGGTGCGGCCCGCGGACCCCCATGGAGAGGTCGACCTGCTGCGCACGGCGGCTCACGTCGGCCGCGTCGGTGGCTGGGCGGTCTACGTCCCGGGCTCGGCGATCTACTGGTCCGAGCAGATCTTCGAGGCGCTGGACTGGCCGGACAGGGACGAGCCGTCCGTGGACGACGCCATCGCGCTCTACCGGCCGGCGCACCAGCCGGTCATCCGGTCCGCGCTCGAGCGGTGCGCCGCCGACGGCACCCCCTTCGACATCGAGGTGGCGCTCGAGACGCCGCGCGGCCGGACGGTCTGGGCCCGGGTGGTGGGAGCCGCCGAGTACGACGAGGACGGCACGCTCGTCCGCATCGCGGGGGCCTTCCAGGACGTGACGGCGCTCAAGGCGGCCCAGACCGAGGCCCAGCGCCTCGGGGGCCTGCTCGCCTCGACCCTGGAGGGGATGACGGACGCCTTCCTCATGCTGGACCCGGAATGGCGTGTGATCTACGCCAACAACCAGCTCGCGGAGCTCCTGGGCAGGCCGCGCCAGAGCCTCATGGGCGAGGAGCTCCCCGACCTGCTGCCCGGTGGCCGCGACTCGACGTTCCACCGCGACCTCGCGGCGGCCGTGGCGGCCGGGGGCCCGACCCGCATCGGGGCGGCGCTCGCCGGCCGGTCGCAGGAGGTGTCGGTCCTCCCCTCGCTCTCCGGGATCACGGTCCACTTCCGCGACCGGACGGACGAGGCGCGGGCGGCGTCCCAGCTCGCCGAGGCCGAGGAGCGGTTCCGGCTCATCGCCCGGTCGGCCGCCGACGCCGTGTGGGACTGGGACCTCGTGAGCGACGCCGTCTGGTGGGGCTCCGGCATGCAGGCGTTGTTCGGGCACGCGCCCGAGGAGCTCGAGCCGGGGGCGGAGTCGTGGATCCGCCGCATCCACCCGGCCGACCGCGGGTGGGTGGAGGACTCCATCCGCACGGTCATCGACGGCGCGGGCGACGAGTGGGCCGCGGAGTACCGCTTCCAGCGGGGCGACGGCTCGTACGCCACGGTCACGGACCGCGGCTTCGTCATCCGGGACGGCGCCGGGGTGCCGCGGCGGATGCTGGGCGGCATGCGTGACGTCACGGAGCAGCGCCTGCTGCAGGACCAGGTGCGCCAGGGGCAGCGCCTCGAGGCGCTGGGCCAGCTCACGGGCGGCGTCGCCCACGACTTCAACAACCTCCTCACCGTGATCCTGGGCAACGCGGAGCTGCTGAAGGACGAGCTCGTGCGCTCCCCCGAGCTGCACGAGCTGGCCGACATGACGGCCACGGCGGCCCGCCGCGGCGCCGAGCTCACCCGCAGCCTGCTCGCCTTCGCCCGGCGGCAGGCGCTGGAGCCGCGCCCCGTGGACGTCAACGCGCTCGTGCTGGGCATGAGCCCGCTGCTGGCCCGCACGCTCGGCCAGCACGTGGCGGTGGAGCACCGGCTCGGCACGGACGCCTGGCCGGCGCTCGTGGACGCCTCCCAGCTCGAGGTCGCGCTCCTCAACCTGGCCATCAACTCGCGCGACGCGATGGGCGAGGGCGGCGTGCTCACCGTCTCCAGCGCGAACGTCGTCGTGCCGCCCGAGGCGACCGGCCCCCACGGCGCCCCGCCGGGCGAGTACGTGCGGCTGAGCGTGGCCGACACGGGGACCGGCATCGCGCCGGAGCACCTCGGCCGCGTCTTCGACCCCTTCTTCACGACGAAGGACGTCGGCGCCGGGTCGGGCCTCGGGCTCTCGATGGTCTACGGGTTCGCGACCCAGTCGCGAGGGCACGTCGCCGTCGAGTCCGAGCCGGGCAGCGGGACCGTCGTGCACCTCCACCTCCCCCGCTCCCCGGACCCCGAGCACCCGGACGCCCCCTCCGAGCGGCCCCCCGGCGGCGACGAGACGATCCTGCTCGTGGAGGACGAGCCGCTGGTGCGGCGGTACGCGGCGGACCAGCTCGCGGCGCTCGGCTACCGGGTGCTCACGACCGGCGACGCCGCGGAGGCCCTGGGGATCCTGCGCGGCCGGGTGGGCATCGACCTGCTCTTCACGGACGTCTTCATGCCGGGGATGAACGGCCGCCAGCTCGCCGAGGCCGCCCGGGGGCTGCGGCCGGGGATGCCGGTGCTGCTCACCTCGGGCCACGTCGACGGCGCGGCGGGGCCGGACGACCCCCTCCCCCTGCTCCCCAAGCCCTACGAGCGGGACGCCCTGGCCCGCTCCGTCCGGGAGGCGCTCGGCACTCCGCGCTGACCTCCCGTGTCCGGAACCGTGGGGGACCCGTCATTGCGGTCGCGGCGCGGCGCGGCGCATGCTGCGCGGGCGACCGCGACGACGGAGGGGAACGTGAGCGACAGGACGATCGTGCTGATCCACGGCTTCTGGGTGACGCCCCGGAGCTGGGAGGACTGGATCGCGCACTACGAGGCGAAGGGCTACGAGGTCATCGCCCCCGCGTATCCGGGCTTCGAGGTCGAGGTGGAGGCGCTCAACGCCGACCCGGCCCCGATCGAGCAGCTCACGATCGACGCCATCGTGGGGCACCTGGAGGAGGTTGTCGGCGGACTCGCGACGCCCCCGATCCTCATGGGCCACTCGGCCGGCGGCGTCTTCACCCAGGTGCTCATGGACCACGGCTTCGGCGCGGTGGGCGTGGCGATCAACTCGGCGCCGACCGAGGGCGTGCCGATCATCCCGCTCTCCCAGGTGCGCGCCACGTTCCCGGTGCTCCGCAACCCGGCCAACCGCCACCGCGCGGTGCCGTTCACCTTCGAGCAGTGGCAGTACGCCTTCACGAACGGCTTCCCGGAGGACCGCCAGCGCGAGCTGTACGAGCGGTACCACATCCCCGCCTCGGGCAGCATCTTCTGGGAGAGCGCGTTCGCGAACCTCACGCCGGGACACCAGGGATCGTGGGTCGACTACTCCAACGCGGAGCGGGCGCCCCTCCTGTTCATCTCGGGGTCCGAGGACCACCTCATGCCGCCCTCGATCCAGCGGTCGAACGCCAAGCACTACAAGGGCGAGGGCACGGTCACCGAGGTCGTCGAGTTCGAGGGCCCGCACCTGCTGCCCTCGGCGCCCGGGTGGGAGGCGGTCGCGGACCACGCCCTGGAGTGGGCCGAGGCGCACGCGCGCTGAGGCCGGGGCCGTGGCCCCCATCCGCGTCACGCACATCGGCGGCCCCACCGTCCTCATCGAGGCGGCCGGGCGCCGCCTGCTGACCGACCCCACCTTCGACCCCCCCGGGGCGGCGTACCGCTTCGGGTGGGGCACGGGGTCCCGCAAGACGGCCGGCCCGGCGATCGCGGCGGCCGACCTGCCGCCGGTCGACGTCGTGCTGCTCACGCACGACCACCACGACGACAACCTCGACGCGGCGGGGCGGGCGCTGCTGCCGTCGGCCGGCGCGGTGGTCACGACGCGGGCCGGGGCCGGGAGGCTCGGCGGCGGCGCCCGCGGCCTGGGCCCGTGGGAGACGGCGACCCTCACGGCGCCCGGGGTCCCGGACCTGGAGATCACCGCCACGCCCTGCCGGCACGGCCCTCCCGGCTTCCGTCCCATCGTGGGCGAGGTCATCGGCTTCGCGCTGCGTTGGGAGGGGCAGGAGCACGGCGTCCTGTGGGTCTCGGGCGACACGGTGCTCTACGACGGCGTCCGCGAGGTCGCGGACCGGCTCGACGTGGGGGTGGCGCTGGTCCACGTGGGCGGCGTGCGGTTCCCGGTCACCGGGCCGCTGCGGTTCACGATGACCGGGAGCGACGCCGTCGAGCTGGTCTCGCTCGTGCGGCCCCGCGTGGCCGTGCCGGTCCACTACGAGGGCTGGGCTCACTTCGCCGACGGGCAGGACGGCCTGGAGCGCGCGCTGGCCGCCGCCCCGCCGGACGTCGCCGCGCGCTTCCGCCGGCTCACGATCGGGGAGAGGGCCGACCTGGAGGCCTGACCGGCTCCCGCGGGGGCGGCCCGGCGCGGCATACTCCGTCCCGTGGCCCCGCGCACGGTGATGCTGCTCGCGTTCGAGGGCGCCGGGCTGCTCGACCTGAGCGGCCCGGCGGAGGTCTTCGCCTGCGCCGACGCGATCCTGGGCGGCGACGCGTACCGCGTGGTGATGGCGTCCCACGACGGCGAGGACCACGTGAGCTCGGCCGGGTTCCGTATCGGCGTGGCCGCGCGCGCGGACGAGATCGCCGGCCCGGTGGACACCCTCATCGTGCCGGGCACCTGGACCTGGCCCGACACGATCCGCGACGCGCCGCTCATGGACGCGCTGGCCGCCACGGCGGCGCGCAGCCGCCGCGTCGCGGGCGTGTGCGTGGGCGGCTTCCTCATGGCCGCCGCCGGCCTGCTCGACGACCGCCGCGCCACGACCCACTGGGAGTTCCTGGACGCCATGGAGGCGCGCTTCCCCGAGGTCGCCGTGGAGCGCGACGCGATCTTCGTCTCCGACGGCGCGGTGCACACGTCGGCCGGCGGGGCCGCCGGGATCGACATGGCGTTGTCATTGGTCGAGAACGACCACGGGGCCGAGGTGGCGTCCCGCATCGCGCGCCACCTCGTCGTGTTCATGCAGCGGCCCGGCGGCCAGGCGCAGCTCAGCGTGCGCCTGCGGACCGGCCCGGTGACCCGCGCCCCGCTGCGCGAGCTGCTCGACGCCATCGCCGCCGACCCCGCGGGCGATCACTCCCTCCCCGCCCTCGCCGCCCGGGCCCGCTTCAGCGAGCGGCACCTGGCGCGCCTCTTCGCCCGCGACCTCGGCACGACCCCGGCGCGCTACGTCGAGCGGGTGCGGGTCGAGGCCGCGTGCGCCCTGCTCGCCACGGGGGACGCGCCGCTCGCGACCGTGGCGCGGGAGGCGGGCTTCGGCTCGGCCGAGACGATGCGGAGGTCCTTCGCCCGGGCCGTCGGCATGACGCCCCAGGACTACCGCCGCGGGGCCCTCGGGATCACCCCCGTCCTCACCGCGACCGCCGGCGGGACCGCCGCGTGACCGAGGACGACGTCCGGCGCATCGCGACCGGCCTGCCGCGGGTGACGGAGAAGCCGAGCTACGGCACCCCCGGGTTCCGGGTGGCGGACCGGCTCTTCGCCCGGATGCACCAGGACGGCGGCCTGCTCGTGGTGTGGTGCGACGGGCTGGAGGAGAAGGAGTCGCTCCTGGAGTCCGACCCGGCCGTCTACACCACGACCTCGCACTACGACGGCCACCCCATGGTGCTCGTGCGCCTGGACGGGGTGGACGAGGACACGCTGCGGGCCGCGATCGAGGACTCGTGGCGGCTGCGCGCGCCGGTGCGCCTGCGGGAGGCCGCGGACCGCGGCGAGGGTGGGCCCGGCCGCACCTGAACCGCAGGAGAGGGTCCGGGGTGGGTGGAATACTCCCTCCCGGTGGATGAGAACGGCGGTGGCTGGACCGGACCCTCGGCGGACCCCGAGGCCCGGCAGGCTCGGAGGGCCGAGCGGCGTCGCCGTGCCCGCAGACGGCGGTGGACCGCTCTCGGCGTGATCGTGGTCATCGCGGTCGGGGCGGCGGGCGCGTTCGCCCTTCTGTCCGGCGGCGGCGAACCCGACGGCACGCCGTCGGCAGGCGCCACGCACGACGCCACGGCCCCCTCCACGACCGAGACGCCGCCCGCGACCACCGCCCAGGCGACGACGACGGCACCGGCCGAGGAGCCGGCGGCGCCGGGCGCGATCACCCCCGCCGAGGGCGAGGCGGCCGTCGCCGCCGTGCGGGAGGTCGGGGTCCCGCTCTACCGCACCCCGGGCAAGGCCGGGAAGGTCGTCGCGCTGACCTTCGACGACGGCCCGGGGCCGTACACGCTCGACACGATCGAGACGCTGCGGAAGTACGACATGCGGGCGACGTTCTTCCTCAACGGGACGAGCATCGAGGCCTACCCGGACCTGGCCGCGCAGGAGACCGACGTGGCCGCGGTCGGCAACCACTCGTACAACCACATCGTGCTGCCCGACCAGTCGGCCGCCGAGGTGCGCAGCCAGGCGTCTCGGGCGCAGCGGCTCATCGCGTCGAAGACCGGCGAGCCCGTGAACCTGTTCCGCTCCCCCTACGGCGCGCGGACGGCGGCGATCGACGCCACGCTCAACGACCTCGGGATGATCCAGGTGCTCTGGAGCCTGGAGAGCGGCGACAGCCAGGGGGTCCCCTGGGACGTCATGCTCGAGACGATCAAGGCGCAGATGAAGCCCGGGGACATCATCCTCATGCACGAGAACCGCGGGCAGACGCAGAAGGTCGTCAACCGGCTCGTCCCGTGGATGGCGAAGAACGGATGGACCTCGGTGACCGTGCCCGAGATGCTCGTGATGGACCCGCCCTCCCCCGCGTTCCTCCGCACCGAGGTCGGCCGCATGGGCTAGAGGGGCCCAGGGGATCCACAGGCGGCTCCCACGCGGGCCGCACCTGGGGAGCCGACGGTGGGGGCACACGCCCCCGCGACCCGGAGCCCCCCATGGCCGACGACGCCGCCCCCGCCCCCGCCCCGACGAGCCGCCGCATGACCCGCCGCCAGGTGGTCGGAGCGGTGGCCCTCGCCACGGCCGGCGCCGCCGCCGTCGGCCGCACGCCCGTCTCCTCCCTGTTCGCGCCCGACAGCGCCGCCGCGGCGGCGTGCGTGTCGCTCACGCCCGAGAAGACGATCGGGCCGTACTTCGTGGAGGAGGGCCTGGAGCGGTCGGACATCACGACCGACCCGGCCACGGGCACGCGCTCCGCGGGGGTCCCGCTGCGCCTTGACTGGACCCTCGTGGACGAGGACGCCGGCTGCGCGCCGCTCGTGGGCGCCCAGGTGGACGTGTGGCACGCCGACGCGGGCGGCCTGTACTCCGACGAGGCCGGGGAGGGCACCGCGGGGGTGAAGAACCTGCGCGGGCACCAGATCACCGACGCGAACGGGCGGGTCGCGTTCACGACGATCTACCCCGGCTGGTACCGGGGCCGCACGGTGCACATCCACGTGCGCATCCGGATCCGCGACGCCTCCGGCGCCGTGGTCTACGACTTCGTGACCCAGGTGTTCTTCGACGACGCGCTCACCGACCAGGTGTACGCCGTCGCCCCCTACGCCGCGCGCGGCGCCCGCGACACACGCAACGCGGCCGACCGCATCTACGGCAGCGACGTCCCCACCGTGCAGCTCGCCCTGAGCGGGAGCACCTCCGCCGGGTACTCCGGGTCGTTCACCTTCGGGCTGAGCGCGGGCGGGCGGTCCGGGTCGGCGACGCCGTCGAGCGGCACGACCACCCCCTCCTCCGGCGCCGTGGATGCCGCGGTGGGCATGACGATCACCCAGGCGCGCTTCACGCGCACCCCGCTCGGCACCCGCGTGCTGCTGGTGCGGGTACGGACGACCGAGGCGCTGGCGCTGGACGTGCGGCTGCTGCGCGGCACGCGCACCGTGCGCCACCAGGCCACGAACCGGCGCGCCGGCACCCACCTGGTGAAGGTGGCCGTGGGCCGGACCGTCCCGGGCGGGCGGGTGGTGCTGGACGTCACCGGCACCGACACCGCCCGCAACCGGAAGGTGGTCACGAAGCGACTGCGGATCCCGCCTCGCGGGGTGGGATGAGCGTCAGCGCACGGGCCGGAAGCGCTGCGGTGCGCGCCCGTCGCTGATGTAGATCGACCCGTCGCGGCCCGAGGCGATGTGGTGCAGGCCGGTCGCCGGGAACGAGCCCACGACCTTCATGTCCTTGCGGCGCAGCACGAAGATCGTGCCCCGCAGGGACGCCGCGTACAGGTACCTCTGCGCGCGGTCGCTCGAGAACGCCACGCGGGTGACCGAGCCGAAGCCGGCACCGGAGACGCGCGGGTCGGTGAAGACGCCCTTCTCGGTGATGCCGCCGCCCGCGGGGGCCTCGGGGTCGATCAGCACCTCGCGCACGAACGTGCCGTCGCGGCGGAACACCTGGATGCGGTCGCGCTGGCGGTCCGAGACGTAGAGCAGCCCGTCGTGCGAGAGCTGGATGCCGTGGACGATGAAGAACTGCCGCGGCAGCGGCTTGCCCGTCTCGTAGAGCTCGGCCGGGCCGTCGTCCGGCACCTCGCCGTACGCGCCCCAGTGGCGCTTGTACTCGCCGGTCTCCGAGTCGAACACGATGACGCGGCGGTTGAGGTAGCCGTCGGCGACGTAGACCTCGTTGCGACGGGTGTCCACCGCCATGTCCGTCGGGTTGCCGAGCAGCTCCGTGTTGTTCGAGCCGCCCGTCTCCTCGAAGCGGCCGATGGTGAGCAGCAGGCGCCCCGAGCGGGTGAACTTCATGACGACGTGGCCGCTGCCGGTCACCCAGACGTTGTCCTCGGCATCGACGTAGATGCCGTGCTCGGCGGGGGTGCCCACCGGGTAGTCCGGCAGGGGCGACGCGGTGCGGAACCAGGTCCTGACCCACGCGGGGCCGCCCCAGCCGCGCACGAACTCACCCTTCTCGTCCAGCTCGACCACGGGCGGCGCGGCGATCTTGCCCGCGGCGGCCTCGGCGGCCGGCACGCCCGCCGGGCGGCTCAGCACCCAGACGTGGCCGCGGCGGTCGGTGGCGACCGAGTCGGCGCCGCCGAAGGCCCAGTTGTTGGGGAGCGCCTTCGGCCACGCCGTGTCGAGGGCGAAGGTGGGCGGGGCCGAGTGCGCGCGGGAGGGCGCCTTGCGCGCCTGCGCCTCGTCGCCGAACGCCCCCAGCAGGAGCAGCGTGAGCGCCAGGCCGAGGAGGGCGACGAGCCCTCCCACGGCCCAGCGCGCGAGCGGTGAGCGATGCGTCATATCCGGTACCTCCGGGAGTTCGTGCCGAATGGCACGACGCTATGGCGGAGGCGTTAATCCGGCGTTGCGCGTGCCCCTAGGCGGCGACCCCCTCCGCCTGACGGGCGGGATCCGCGCCCGTCACCTGCTCCTGGTCCTTCGGGGACGGGGTCCCGCGGACCCCGATGAACGCGGTGAGCGCGGCGGCCAGCGTGAGGGCGGCGCCGACGAGCATCGCGCCCTGGACGCCGCTCACGAACGCCTCCATCGCGTGCTGCTGGGCCTCCGGGCCGGCGATCTGCCCCACCACGCGGCCCTGGCCGCCGATGACGAGCTCCTCGAGCTGCGACGCCGGGCCCTGCACGGCGGGCGGGAGCTGGGCGACGTCCTCCTCCCACTGCCGGCCGGCCAGGGTGGCCCCGACGGCGCCGAGCACCGCGAGCCCGACGGCCGCGCCGACCTGGCGGGCGGCGTTGATGACGCCCGAGGCGACGCCGGCCTTGCGCGGGTCCACGGCGGCCATCGCGGTGGCGGAGGTGGTGGGCATCGTGAGGGCCAGGCCGACGCCCATCAGCACGTAGAACGGCCAGATCTGGTTGTACGAGGAGTCGACCTCGATACGGCTGAGGCCGAGGAGGCCGCCGCTCAGCAGCAGCATCCCCGTGGTCATGAGCTGGCGCGGGCTGAAGCGCGCCTGCAGGCGCCCGGCCAGAGGGCCGAACACCATCACCATCGCCGTGAGCGGAAGGGCGGCGAGGCCGGACTTCTCCGGCGACCATCCCTTCACGTTCTGGAAGTAGAGGGTGATGAAGTAGACGACGCCGAACAGGGCCAGGCCCACGAAGACCACGAGTACGACCGGCGCGCTGAAGGCCGCCCGGCGGAAGAACTCGAGGGGCACCATCGGCGTCGGGGTGCGCGACTCCCACCAGACGAAGGCGACGAGCACGACGAGCGCCGCGCCGAGGAAGCCGAGCGTGTAGGCCGAGCTCCAGGCGTGGGAGTTCGTCTCGATGAGCCCCCACACGAGCAGGAACAGGCCGCCGGTGATCAGGCCGATGCCGGGCAGGTCGAGCGACAGCGAGCTGGGGTCGCGCGACTCCTTGACCGCCCAGAGGGTGACGAGGGCGCCGACGATGCCGACGGGCACGTTGATCCAGAAGATCGCGGACCAGTCGACGCGCTGCACGAGGAAGCCCCCGAGCACCGGGCCGATCGCCAGCGCGGCGGCCGAGATGCCCGCCCAGATGCCGATCGCCGTGCCCAGCTCCTTCCGCGGGAAGGCGGCGACGATGATGGAGAGGGTGAGCGGGTTCATGAGGGCGCCGCCCACGCCCTGCCCGGCGCGGAAGGCGACGAGCCACTCGATGGTCGGCGCCAGCGCGCACGCGACCGACATGCCGGTGAAGATCGCGAGGCCCACGAGGAACATCCGCTTGCGGCCGAATCGGTCACCGAGCTTGCCGCCGAGCATGATGAGCACGGCGAACGCGAGGACGTACGCGTTGATCGTCCACTCCAGCGACGACGGCGACGCCGACAGCTCCCGCTGGATCGAGGGCAGCGCGACGTTGACGATCGTGTTGTCGAGCATGATCAGGAAGAGGCCGAAGCACATCGCGGCCAGGGTGGCCCACTTGTGGCCCTGTGCGCGGCCCGTCATGACGCCTCCTCTGCGGCCGGGGTGAGGATGCGGACGAGGGTGTCCGCGACCGGCCCGAGCTTCCGCAGCTCGCGGTCGCCGCCGAGGGCGCACTGGAACGCACCGAGGAAGGAGAGGCCCGCGAGCAGGGCGACCGCGTGGTCGGGGTCGACGTCGTCGCGGAGGTGCCCGGTCGCGGCGCTGCGGCGGACGGCGGCGCCCACCACCTCGGTGAAGCTCTCGCGGATGCCCTCCAGGGCATCCCGCACCGCCGGGTCGCCGGCCATGGTGACGGCGAGGGAGCGGAGCTTGAGGCCGTCGGGGACGTCCGGCTCGGCGATCCGCTCGCCGAAGGAGCCGGCGATGGCGGCGAAGGGGTCGTCGGGGGCGGCGGCCGCCCGCTCGACGAGGCGTCCCCGGATGCGCGCCGCCTGCTCCTCCACGACGGCCAGGAAGAGCTCCTGCTTGCCGGCGAAGTGCTGGTACAGGACGGCCTCGGAGCACTGCGCCGCGCGGGCGATGTCGCCGACGGAGGTGCCGTGGTACCCGCGCTCGGCGAAGAGGCCCCGGCCCACCTGCAGCAGCAGCGCGCGGCGGGCCTCACGGGTCATCCGGCTCCGGGGGTTCGGGGCGGAGGTGGTGGTCATGGGGGTCACGGTAACAAGTGAACGTTCGCTCATATAGAGCCGTGCGCAATGCGTTCAGAGACCGTTCAGGGAGGTCGGGATCCCGTTCGGCATCGGGGGTCGACCCGCTCGGACCTGGCGTCCACGTACAAGTGGACCTCGGGCGACGGAGCGCACCTCGGGGGTCAGCCGTCGGCGGGCCTGCTCAGGGGGAGGAGCCGGTGGTCCGGGGTGAAGAGACGGCGCACCAGGCCGATGGCGACGACCGCCGTCGCCGTCGCGGCGGAGCCGAGGACGAGATACATCACGACGACCTGGACGAGCACGGCGTCCACCGGCTCGACGCCGGCCAGGATGAGGCCGGTCATGGCGCCCGGGAGGAACACGATGCCCACGGCCTTCGTCGTCTCGATCTGGGGGATGAGAGCCGCGCGGAGCGCGGAGCGGACGTAGGGGCGCGCCGCCTGGCGCGACGACTGGCCCAGGGCGAGCCGCGCCTCCACCTCCAGGCGCTTGTCGCGGATCTCCTCGGTGATGCGCCGGGCGGCGAGGACCGTCGCGCTCATCGCGTTGCCGATCGCCAGGCCGGCCATCGGCACGAGGGTTCGGCCCTCCAGCGGCAGGATGCCCAGCCCGAACAGCACCCCGATCGCCACGGCGCCCGTCGCGGCGAAGGCGAGGAGGGCGAGGGTCGCCATGCCCGGCACCTCGGGCGACCGCCGCCGGGCGACGTCGGCGGCGAAACCCAGCATCACGACGACCCAGATCCAGGACAGGAACAGGGGCCGGTCCGGGTCGATCACCAGCGCGAGCGCGGCGCCCACCAGCAGGAGCTGCACCAGCGCCCGGGCCGCCGACCACACCAGGGTCCGCTCCAGGCCGAGGCCCTCCCGCCACGACAGGACGACGGCCACCGCCACCAGCACGAGCGACGCGGCGACGCCCCAGGCACCGACGTCACCCTCCACGGTGCCCCTCCCCCACCCCGGCCACCGCGGCGACGGTCTCCGGCGGCCCGGCGGCGGCCACCCGGCCGGCCTCCAGGGCGACGGCCCAGTCCGCCAGGCGCCGGGCCTGCTCGGCGTCGTGCGTCACCCACACCACCGGCACCCCGCCGTCCGCCAGCTCGCGCGCCAACCGCTCGAGACCGCGCTTCGGGGCCTCGTCCAGCGCCGACGTCGCCTCGTCCATCAGCAGCACCTCGGGCCCGGCGAGCAGCGCCCGCGCCACGCACGCCCGCTGGCTCTCGCCGCCGGAGAGGGTCGCGGCGTCGCGGTCCAGGAACGCCGCGTCCAGGTGGGCGCGGCCGAGCGCCGCCGCCATCGCCCCGTCGCCCGCGGCCGGGTCGGCCACGAGCAGGTTGTCCCGCACCGTCCCCGCGAACGGGACCGCCTGCTGGAACACCATCCCCACCCGCCGCCGGTGCGCCAACGGGTCGAGCCCCGCGACGTCCTCGCCGCGGAACAGCACCCGCCCCTCCGTGGGGGCGAGCAGCCGGTTCCCCAGGCGCAGCAGCGTCGACTTGCCCGAACCGGAGGGCCCCACCAGCACCGTGATCCCGGTCCCCGGGATCACCGCGTCCACACCGTCGAGCACCGCGCGCCCGCCCACGACCACGCGCACGCCCTCGAAGGCGAGCACGGCACCGGGGAGGGAGGCGGTCACGCGGCCCATGATCCCACCCGCGCAGGGCAGACTTCGTGATCCCTCATCCCGGAGGCCTGTCACATGAGCGCACAGCCCACCGAGCGCGTCGCCGCCCTCCTCCCGCGGTACGAGTCGTTCATCGCGGAGGTCGCCGAGCCGCGCGAGCGCGAGCTGGCGGCCGCCGGCGCGGGCACCCCCTGGGCGCCCGCCCTCGACGACGAGGGCCGCATGCACCCGGCCGTGTGGGAGGCCCGCCGCGACGTGCAGCGCGCCGCCGCGGCCGCCGGGCTCTACACGCCCCACATGCCGGAGGAGGTGGGCGGCCTCGGCCTCACCCGCGTCGAGTGCATGTGGGTGGAGGAGCTCGTGTACCGGCGCTCCGGCCTCGGGCTCGGCCTGGCGACGCTGGCCTGGACCGAGGGTCCCAGCCCCAACCTGGTCCACCTGGGCCCCGAGGGACGCGCGCGCTTCCTCGACCCGCTCATGCGCGCCGAGACCACCTGCGCCTTCGCCAACACCGAGCCGGGCGCAGGGTCCGACGTCCTCGCCATGGGCACCCGCGCCGAGCGCGACGGCGACGACTGGGTCATCACGGGGACGAAGGCGTGGATCACCAACGCCCACTTCTGCGACGTCGCCCAGATCGTCGCGGTCACCGACCCCGGCGCCGGCGGGCGGTCGCTGACCATGTTCATGGTGGACGCGGCCGCCGCGGGGTTCCGCCGCGGCGCGGACCACCCCACGATGATGGACGACGGGCTCACCGGGGAGCTCGTGCTGGAGGGCGTCCGCGTGCCCGACGCGCACCGCATCGGGGAGGTCGGGCAGGGCCTCGCGCTCGCGCTCACGTGGATCAACTGGCGCCGGATGTGCCGCGGCGGGATGTGCGCCGGCTGGGGCGCCTGGCTGCGCGAGCGCGCCGTCGCGCGGGCCCGCTCCCGCACCTCGGGCGGCAGGCCGATCGGCGACCTGCAGGCCGTCGCGCACATGCTCGCCGACATCGACGCCGACGTGTACGCCGCCCGCGCCACCTCCCTGCAGGCGCAGGCCGAGCTCGACGCCCTCGGCCCCTACGCGATCCCCCTCAGCCCGGAGGCCATCCGGCTCATGAGCCTGGTCGCGCTCGTCAACGACGAGGCGTTCTTCCGGGTGGCCGACCGGGCCGTCCAGGTGCACGGCGCCCGCGGCCTCGGGCGCAACTCGCCCGAGGAGAAGCTCTTCCGCGTCGCGCGCAACCTGCGCATCCCGGCGGGGACCGTGGAGATCCAGCGCAACACCATCGCCCGCGCCCTGCTGCGGTGAGCGACCGGCCCGGCCCGGGCTGCGTCACCGGGCGGTTCCAGCCCGTCCACGGCGACCACCTGCGCCTCATGCGGCACGCGCTGCACGAGCGCGGCGCGCTCGTCGTGGCGATCACCAACCCGGACCCCGGTGCCCGTCACGCCGACCCGCGGTCGGCCCACCGGCACCGCGACGACGCCAACCCGCTCACCTACTGGCAGCGCGCAGAGCTCATCCGGGCCGCGCTGGCCGCGCCGGAGGTGCGCATCGTCCCGTTCGACCTCGGCCGCCCGGAGCACTGGGCGGGGTACGTCCCCCTCGACGCGGTGCAGTACGTGGGCCTCGCGGGGGAGTGGGAGCGCGCGAAGGCCCGCCGCCTCGCCGACGCGGGGTACCGCGTGAGGGAGGTCCCTCCCCCGCCCTGGCCCCGCCGCAGCGGCACCGCCATTCGCGCCGCGCTGCGCGCCGGCGCCGGCTGGGAGGCGATGGTCCCGCCCGCGACCGTCGCGCCGCTCCGCGCGCTCCTGGCCGGGGGAGCGTTCGCGTGACGGCGGCTGGCAGACTGCCGCGATGAGCGAGCCGCAGCGCTTCGAGCTCTCCCCGCAGCAGCGCGTCGGGTTCGTGCTGCTGGCGATCCCCGCACTCGGGGCCGCCATCGCCGGCATCGTGCTCGCGAACTGGATCGCGGTCGGCGTCGGCGTCCTCCTCGGGCTCCTCGCCGCCTACATCGGCCGCCAGGCGTTCGGCCCGCGGCAGGCCTACGTCATCGACTCCGAGGGCCTCCGGCACATGCGCGGGGACCAGGTGCTGCTCGGCGTGAGGTGGTCGCAGGTCACGCAGGTGAAGAAGGTCGGCGTCCCCCTCGGGCGCGTGGGTCGCGTGGACCAGCTCGCCATCGACGTGAAGGACCTCGGGGAGGTGGAGGGCGGCCACCGGTACCGCAACACCCGCAAGGTCACGAAGCGCGACATCATGCTCAACCTCGGCCCCGTGAAGGACTCGGACGCCGCGTACCGGGCCGCCGAGGAGGCCTGGCTGGCGGCGCGGGCCCGGGAATGATCCCCCTCGTCCTCGTGATCCTGGACGGGCTCGGCGACCGCCCCGTCCCGGAGCTCGGGGACCGCACCCCCGCCGAGGCGGCCCGCACCCCGGTGCTCGACGCGCTCGCCCGCCGGGGCGCCAACGGGGTCCACGTGCCCCTGGGGTGGGGCCGCGCCCCCGCCTCCGAGGTGGCCCATTGGGACCTGCTCGGGTACGACGGCGTCCCCTTCCCCGGCCGCGCGGTGCTGGAGGGCCTCGGTGCCGGGCTCGAGGTCCCCGAGGGGGTCCTGACCCTCCACGCCGCCCTGCGCACCGGCGTCCCCGACGGCGACGTCGTGCGCGTGGCCGGGCGCCCCGGCCCGGACGACGCCGATGACGCCCTCGCCCTCCTCGCGGCCCTCGCCCCGCTCGCGGCCGGGCACGGGACCACCCTCATCCCGCTCGGGGACCGCGGCCGCCACGGCGAGGCCCTCCTGTCCTTGCATGCGCACGCAACCGGCGCGGTGAGCGACACGGACCCCTTCTTCGAGCACCGGCACCCGTGGCTGCGGCCCGTCGCCACGATGCCCCGCACGGTGGCCCACCCGGAGCCCGCGGCCGTCGCGGCGGCGGCCGACGTCGAGCGCCTGCTGCTGGCGGCGCGGGCGGCACTGCGGGAGGCGCCGGTCACCGCGCGACGGCGGCAGGAGGGGCGCCCGCCGCTCGACCTGCTGGCCACGAAGTGGGCCGGGGTGCGCGGCCCGGTGCCGCCGTTCGCCGAGATGGCGGGGACCCCGGGGGCGACGGTGGCGTCGGGCGGCCTCTACCGGGGCCTGGCGGCCCTGCTGGGCCTGGCGCACGCCGACGTGGCGCCCGGGTACACGGGCCTGGAGGCCGAGATGCGCGGGCGCATCGCCCTGGCGCAGGCGCGGATCGCCGCCGGGGCGGGGGTCGTCCACGTGCACACGAAGGCGACCGACGAGGCCGGGCACACCAAGCTCCCCCACGCCAAGCGCGATGCCCTCGAGGCGATCGACGCCGGCCTCGCGCCGCTGCTGGACCTGTGCGAGGAGGCCGTCGTGGCGGTGACCGGCGACCACGCCACGCCGTCCACCGGGGACGTGCTGCACACGGGCGACCCCACCCCGTTCACCGTCGCGGGCGGCGCCGTGCGCCCGGACGCGGTCGAGGCCTTCGGCGAGCGACCGGCCCGCGCGGGCGACCTGGGGGTGCTCGCAGCCCGGGACGTGCTGCCGCTGATGTTGTCGGCGGCGGACCGTCCGGCGTTCCTCGGCCACGCGGCGGGGCCGCGCCGTGGGTGGGGCCTGCCCGACGCGCCCGAGCCCATGCCGGGCGACGGGGCCTAGGAGACCTCCACCGCACCGGCCGGGCCGTCGCCCAGCGCGCCGACCACCGCCGCGGCCGGATCGCCCCCGGCCCGCAGCGCGTCGAGGAGCCCGGGGGCCGCGTCCGGCGCCACGGCCAGCAGCAGGGGGCCGTTGGTCTGGGGATCGTGGAGCAGGGGGTCCTCCACCCGGAGCCCCTCCCCCTCCGCGGCCCCGCGGTTGCGGCGCAGGCCGCCCGACGGCGGGACGGCCGCCGCGAGGTCCCGCGCGCCCGGCAGCACCGGGACCCGGGCCGCGTCGAGGCGGGCCGAGACACCGCTCGCGCGGGCAAGTGCCGCCAGGTGGCCGAGGAGGCCGTCACCCGTCACGTCCGTGGCGGCGCGCACCCCGGCGGCGGCCGCGGCGCGGGCCGCGGGGCCGTTGGAGCGCAGCATCGCCTCCCGGCAGGCGGCGACGGCCACCTCCGGCGCCCGGCCGGCCCGGCGGGCCGTCACGACGACGCCCGTCCCGATCGGACCGGTCAGCACGAGCAGGTCCCCGGGCCGGCCGGCTGCGGCGGTGGTGAGCGCGTCGGGGTGGGCCGTCCCGATCGCGGCGAGGCCGTAGAGCGGCTCGGACGCCTGGACCGTGTGGCCGCCGAGCACCGGGCAGCCGTCCGCCAGGGCCGCGGCGGCGCCGCCGGCGAGCACGGCCGCGAGCGCCCCGGGCTCGTCGCCCGGGAAGGCGCACACGGCCAGCGCGAGCACCGGCGTGGCGCCCATGGCGTGGAGGTCGCTCAGGGCGTTGAGCGCGGCGACGGCTCCGTAGACACCGGGATCGTCCTCCATCGGCGGCGAGACGTCGACCGTCGCCACCACGGCCAGGCCGTCCGCGACGAGGTGGACCGCGGCGTCGTCGCGCGCGTCCAGCCCCACCAGCACGCGGGGGTCGGCGGGGAGGGACGGCAGCGCGGCGAGGGCGGCCGCGAGGGCGTCCCGGCCGAGCTTGGCGCCGCAGCCCGCGCCGCTCGCGTGGTGGAGGAGCACCCTCCGATCCTATGCCCCGCCCTGGACCGCCCTCGCCGGCCCCGCATAGGGTGGGCCGCGGGGCGACCGGGGGGGCATCGCGATGGGCGCGTACCAGGAGACCTACGACCGCTGGCGGGCCGACCCGGAGGCGTTCTGGCTGGACGCCGCCGGCGCGATCGAATGGGACCGGTTCCCCGACGCGGCGCTCGACCGCACCGGCGGCCCCCTGTTCCGCTGGTTCCCGGGCGGCCGCCTCAACACCTGCGCCAACGCGCTCGACCGGCACGTCCGCGAGGGACGCGGCGACCAGGCGGCGCTCGTCTACGACAGCCCGGTCACCGGCACCGGGCGCACCCTCACCTACCGGGAGCTGACCGACGCCACCGCGCGCGTCGCCGGGGCCTTCGCCCGCCTCGGCGTGGGGCGGGGCGACCGGGTCGTGATCTACATGCCGATGGTGCCCGAGGCGATCATGGCGATGCTCGCCTGCGCCCGGCTCGGGGCGGTCCACTCCGTGGTGTTCGGCGGGTTCGCCTCCCACGAGCTGGCGTCGCGCATCACCGACTCGCAGCCGTCGCTCATCGTGACCGCGTCCTGCGGCATCGAGCCCACGCGGATCGTGGAGTACGTGCCCCTGCTCGACCGGGCCCTGGAGATCGCCGGCGGCGATGCGCCCCCGTGCGTCGTGCTGCAGCGCCCCGAGCACGAGGCGACCCTCACACGGCCCCGCGACATCACCTGGGACGACGCCCTCGACGGCGCCGCGCCCGCCGACCCCGTGATGGTGGAGGCCACCGACCCGCTCTACGTCCTCTACACCTCCGGCACGACCGGGCTGCCGAAGGGCATCGTGCGCGACACCGGCGGCCACGCCGTGGCGCTGCGCTGGTCCATGGGCAACGTGTTCGGGGCCGGGCCGGGCGACGTCTACTGGGCGGCCTCGGACATCGGCTGGGTGGTGGGCCACTCCTACATCGCCTACGGGCCGCTGCTCGCCGGGTGCACGACCGTCCTCTACGAGGGCAAGCCCGTGGGGACGCCCGACGCCGGCGCCTTCTGGCGCGTCTGCGCCGAGCACGGCGTCGACGTGATGTTCACGGCGCCGACGGCGATCCGCGGCATCAAGCGCGTCGACCCCGAGGGGACGCTCGCCAGGGAGCACGACACAGGCCGCCTGCGCGCGCTGTTCCTGGCGGGCGAGCGCTGCGACCCGGACACCCTCGGCTGGGCGGAGCGGATGCTCGGCGTCCCGGTCATCGACCACTGGTGGCAGACCGAGACCGGCTGGCCCGTGGCCGCGAACTGCCTGGGGATCGAGCACCTGCCCGTGAAGCCCGGCTCGCCCGCGCGGGCCGTGCCCGGGTACTCGGTGGTCGTCCTGGACGAGGAGGGCAACGAGGTCCCGGCGGGCGAGATCGGCGCGATCTGCCTCGAGCTCCCCCTGCCACCCGGCTGCGCCCCGACCCTCTGGAACGCGGACGAGCGCTGGATCGAGGCCTACCTCTCCCGCTTCCCCGGCCGGTACCTGAGCGGAGACGCGGGCTACGTGGACGAGGACGGCTACCTCTACGTCATGAGCCGCATCGACGACGTCATCAACACGGCGGGCCACCGGCTCTCGACCGGGGCGATGGAGGAGGTGCTGGCCGGGCACCCCGACGTGGCCGAGTGCGCGGTGGTGGGCCTCGCCGACGAGCTCAAGGGCCAGGTACCGGTGGGCTTCGTGGTGCTGAAGGCCGGCGTCGAGCGGCCGGACGGCGACGTGGCGGCCGAGCTCGTCGCCCGCATCCGCGAGGAGATCGGCCCGGTCGCCGCCTTCCGCGAGGCGCGGACCCTGCGGGCACTGCCCAAGACCCGCTCCGGCAAGGTGCTGCGCGGGACGATCCGGCGCATGGGCGACGGCGAGGCGTGGCGCATCCCGCCCACCATCGAGGACGCGACCGTGCTGGACGACGTGCGGGCGGTCCTCGCCGACATGGGACGCCCGGAGGCGCCGCCGCCCACGGCCTGACGGGAGGTGTCAGGCCCGTCCGGGCCCGTCCCTAGGGTTCCTCGGGATGCGGATCGTCCCCCGGAACGGCGGCTGGCTCGAGGTGGTCTGCGGGCCGATGTTCTCGGGGAAGTCCGAGGAGCTCATGCGCCGCCTGACGCGCGCGACGATCGCCCGCCAGCGCGTCGAGCTGCTGCGGCCCGCGGTGGACACCCGCCACGGCCCGGACGAGCTCGTGAGCCACGCCGGCGTGAGGATGGCGGGGCAGCGCGTGGCGGATCTCGGCCCGGTGCGGGACATCGAGGCCGACGTCGTCGGGTTCGACGAGGTGCAGTTCTTCCCCGACGAGGTGACGGACGTGGTCGACCACCTCACGGATCGCGGCATCCGGGTGGTCTGCTCGGGCCTGGACATGGACTACCGCCGCCGGCCGTGGCCCGTGATGCAGGTGCTGCTCGCGCGCGCCGAGTTCGCCGACAAGCTCCAGGCCGTCTGCCTGCAGTGCGGCGGGCCCGCGACGCTCTCCCAGCGCATCGAGGCGGACGGCAGCCCGGCGAGCGAGTCCGGCCCGGCGGTCGAGATCGGCAACGGCGAGCGCTACGAGGCGCGCTGCCGGGGGTGCTACCGCACCGGCCCCTGAGGGACGTCCACGCCGAGGGCGTCCGCGATGGCGGCCGACGCGGAGACGACCCGGGACCGCGCCGCGTGGGGCGCCACCGCCACGAGCACGTCCACGATCTCCTCCGGCGTCGCGCCCGCGGAGAGCGCCATCCCGACCTGGGCGCGGTGCTCGGTCACGGACCCGCCGACGGCGACGAGCGCGGCCACCTCCACCAGTGCGAGGGTGCGCTCGTCGAGACCCTCGTGGTCGTCGCCGTCGGGGACGATCCCCAGGAGGCCGCCCACGACGGCGCGCCGCCCGGCGGCGAGCCCCTGGAGCGTCCTGATGGTCTCCTCGGTCATCGGCACGGTCAGCGAACCAGGGCCCCGCGCACGCTCCATCACCCCGATGGGGTGAAACCCGCGCGCGGTTCACCCCGGACGGACGATGCGGTGGCCCCCACCACCCCGTGTGATCGGGCGAGGCCGGCGATCGCCGGCTCCGGACAAGGGGGTACCTCATGACGACCGCCGACAGATCGATGAACGATCCCGACGAGGGGGGTGGCGCCTGGGCTGGCTGGGTGATGTTCGCCGCCCTGATGCTCGTCGCCGCCGGTGCCATCAGCGCGATCCAGGGGCTCGCGGCCCTCTTCAAGGACGAGGTCTACGTCGTCACGGACACGGGCCTGCTCGTGTCCACCGACTGGACGACCTGGGGCTGGTGGCTCCTGGTCTGGGGCGCGCTGCTCATCCTCGCGGGCCTGGGGTTGTTCAGCGGGCACGGATGGGCGCGGTGGACCGCCATCGTGATCGTCTTCGTCAACCTCATCGGGCAGTTCGCGTTCTTCCCGGCCTACCCGCTGTGGAGCATGGTGACGATCGCGCTGAACGTCTTCGTGCTCTTCGCGCTCACCGTCCGCTGGTCGGTGGCCCGCCTCGACTTCCGCTGATCCCGTCCCGCCCGTCGCCCCCGCCCGCGGCCGCGGGCGGGGCCGGCGGCGCCGTCGGGATGTGTCGCGTGAACCAGAACGCGGCGATCGCGAAGAGGGCCACGATGAGGAAGGCGTCCTCCAGCCCGTCGACCTGTGCCTCCCCGTAGGCGTCGGCGATCGTGGCCGCCTCGTCCGCGCTCACGCCGGCGTCGCGCAGGGCCTGCTCGGCCTGGTCGACCGGGATGACGTCGATGCCGGACTCCGTCGCCGCGACCACCTGTGACCGGGTCTCGCCGGACACCCCCGGCACCTCCAGCAGGCGCTCCTGGAAGCCGTTGGACAGGCCGATGAGCAGCACGGCGCCGATGAGCGCCGTCCCCAGCGAGGCGCCGAGGTTCTGGGCCGTCCCCTGGAGCCCCCCGGCCTCGCTGCCGCGCGACGGGTCCACCGACGACATGATCACGTTGCCGAGCTGGGAGGCCAGCAGGCCCGCGCCCACGCCGAACACCGCGAGCGCCGCCTTCAGCGACGGTTCGTCGAGCTCGACGTCCACGGTCCCGAGCAGCATAAGGGCGGCGACGGCCACGGCCCCCAGGCCGCACCGCACCACGAGGCGCGGCGAGGTGCGCTCGGCGATCCGTGGCCCGGACAGCGCCGCGATCAGCATCCCCACCGACAGGGGCAGCAGGCGGACGCCGGTCTCGAAGGCGTCGAACCCGAGCACCACCTGCAGGTAGACCGGCAGGACGAAGAAGGTCCCCATCAGCAGGAACTGTTGAGAGAGGAGCATCTGCAGGCCGGCCCGCAGGGGCACGATGCGCAGGAGCGCCAGGTCGAGCAGCGGGTCCTCCCCGCGGCGCTCACGGCGCGCGAGCCACCCCGCGAAGGCGGCGAGCACGGCGAGCCCGGCGAGGATGAGCCAGAGGGTCGGGGCGAAGCCGAGGGGCGTGATCTCGTGGCCGCCGATCACGGGCGGGTCCTTCGGCCGCACCCAGCCCCATTCGCTGCTGCGCAGGATGGCGTAGACCACGAGCGCGAGGCCGGCCGCGGAGAGGGCGGCGCCCACGCCGTCGAGCCGTGGCCGCCGGTCGGGCGCCGGCGCCGGCCGCATCTTCCGTCGCACGGCCAGGATGCCGATGACGACGACGGTCTCGGCGGCGAAGACGTAGCGCCACGAGAGGTTCGACGTGACCCATCCGCCGATGAGCGGGCCGGCCGCGACGGCGACCGCCGCGATGCCGCCGATGAGGCCGAACGCCAGCGCCCGCCGGCGGCCCGAGTAGTTCGCCGCGACGAGGGCGGCGATGGCCGGGATCACGAGCACGGCGCCGAGGCCCTCGACCAGCGACCACCCGAACAGCAGCACGCCCAGGTTCGGCGAGAAGGCGGTCGTGAGCGAGCCGACCCCGTACACCGCGAGCCCGATCGCGAAGGCGCGGTCGCGGCCCCACACGTCGCCCAGCTTGGCGCCCAGCAGCATGAACGCCGCCATCACCAGCGTGTAGGCCGTGATGGCGAGCTGGACGCCCTGGATGGTGGTGTCGAGGTCGTCGACGATCTGGCTGATCGACACGTTCATGACGCTCGTGTCGAGCACCATCACGAACTGCGCGGCGCCCAGGATCACCAGGGGGAACCAGGACTCGCCGTCCTTCCGGTCCGCCACCGCGCTCGTCTCCTCCGCCGGCACGGCGCGAGCCTAGGACCGCCCCCGCCCGGCGGCATCGCCCCGATGGGACGACGCGGACGCGTCAGCCGAAGCGGCCGGAGACGTACGCCTCGGTGCTCGGGTCGGACGGCGTGGAGAAGATGACGTCCGTCGGCCCCACCTCCACGAGGCGGCCGGGCTCGCCCTCCTCGCGGATGGTGAAGAACGCCGTCCGGTCGGAGACGCGGGCGGCCTGCTGCATGTTGTGGGTCACGATCACGATCGCCAGCCGCGCGCGGAGCTCCAGGATGAGCTCCTCGATGCGCAGCGTCGACTGCGGGTCGAGCGCGGAGCAGGGCTCGTCCATGAGCAGCACGTCCGGCTCCACCGCGAGCGCCCGGGCGATGCAGAGGCGCTGCTGCTGCCCGCCGGACAGGCCCCCCGCCGGGGCGCCGAGGCGGTTCTTCACCTCGTCCCACAGCCCCGCGCCGCGCAGGGTGCGCTCGAGCAGCGCCTCCCGCGCGTCGCGGCGCAGGCCCATGCGCGTGTAGCGCGGGCCGGACAGGACGTTGTCCGCGATCGACTTCGTCGGGAACGGGTTGGGGCGCTGGAACACCATCCCGATCGCACGGCGGATCGCCACGGGGTCCGCGCGCCGGGCGTAGATGTCGCGGCCGCGCAGCAGCACCTCCCCGTCCACGGAGGCCGAGGGCACGAGCTCGTGCATGCGGTTCAGGACGCGGATGAAGGTGGACTTCCCGCAGCCCGACGGCCCGATGATCGCGGTGACGCTGCGGTCCTCGAAGGTCAGGTCCACCCCGTCCACCACCAGGTGGCGCCCGAAGGACGCCGACACCCCCGCCGCGCGCAGCGGCGGCTCGGTGCCCGAGGCGGGGGCCGGGGGGACCGCGCGCGCGGCGGTCGCCTCGGGGCGGGCGGGCGTGGTCTCCGTCATCGGCCCTCCAGGGCGCGGGAGCGGGACGCCAGCAGGCGCGCCGCGATGTTGAGCAGCAGGACGATCCCCACGAGCACCAGCGCCGCGCCCCAGGCGAGCCGCTGCGACTCGGGCGTCTGGACGTCGAGGATGTTGCGGAAGATGAGCTGGGGCAGCGACGCGATCGGCTCCATCACGTCGGTCGACAGGAACTGGTTCCCGAGGGATGTGAACAGCAGCGGCGCGGTCTCGCCCGAGGCCCGCGCCAGGGCGAGCATCACGCCGGTCGCCAGGCCCGGCGCCGCCGAGGGGAGCACGACGCTCCAGGTCGTGCGCCAGCGCGGCGCGCCCACGGCGAGGGCCGCCTCCCGCTGGGCGGTGGGCACGAGCCGCAGGATCTCCTCCCCGGCCCGCACCACGATGGGGAACATCACGACGGCCAGGGCGATGCCGCCGGCCAGGGCCGAGAAGCCGCCCATCGCGATCACCACGCCCAGGTAGACGATGAGGCCGGCGACGATCGACGGCATGCCGAGCAGCATGTCCACGACGAACCCGACCACGGCGCCGCTGCGCCGCACCCAGGCCCGGCGGTCCGCTGCGGCGTCCGTGGTGAACAGCGCCACCAGGATGCCCAGGGGCGCCGAGAAGAGGGTCGCCAGGCCCAGCAGGATGAGCGTCCCGACGAGGGCGTTCTGCACACCGCCGCCCGGGGTGAACGGGTCGGCCGGCTGGATCTCGGTGAAGAAGGACCACGAGAGCGCGGGGATCCCCTCGACCAGGATCTTCCCGAGGATGAGCCCCAGCGGCAGCAGGGCGATGGCGAGGAAGGCGATGACCGTCCCCGTCGCCAGGCCCGAGCGCACCTGGCGGCTCCGCGCGACGACCGGCAGGCCGTCGCGCATCGGCACGGCGACGGGCGGCGGGGGCGGCGGCGGCGCGCCGTCCTGCGCGGCGGGGGCGCGCCGGGCGGCGATCGCCCGGCGGATCGGCCCGGGCCCGCGGCCACCGCGGGACACGAGCAGCCGGGCGAGGGCGTTGACCACGAACGAGAGGGCGAACAGCACGACGGTCAGGGCCGTGAGCGCGGCGAGCTGCAGGTTGCCGGCCTCCCCCACCTCCAGGGCGATGACGCTGGAGAGCGTCGCCCCGGGCTGCAGCAGGGAGCCCCAGATGACGGGGGTGTTGCCGAGCAGCACGGCGATGGCGATGGTCTCGCCGATGGCGCGGCCCAGGCCGAGGGCGCAGGCACCGACGATGCCGGAGCGGGCCCACGGCAGCATCGCCGAGCGCACCATCTCCCAGCGCGTGGCACCGAGCGCCAGGGCGGCCTCCTGCTGCTCGCGCGGGACGGTGGCGAGCACCTCCCGGCTGATCGCCGCGATGATCGGCAGGATCATCACGGCCAGCACGAGGCCGGCGAGGACGAAGGAGCCCGAGGTGACGGGCCCCGCGAACGCGCCCAGGCCGAACGAGTGCTTCGAGATCCACTCGAGCACCGGACGCGCGGCCGGCACGAGCACCAGGAGCCCCCACGCGCCGTAGACGACGGAGGGCACCGCGGCGAGCAGGTCCACCGTCGCGGCGACCGGGCCGCGCAGGCGGCGGGGCAGGAACACGGTCGTGGCCAGGGCCACCCCGATGGCGAGGGGTACGGCGATCACCATCGCGATGGCGCTCGTCACGAGCGTGCCGTAGATGAACGGCGCGGCCCCGAACACGGGGTCGCGGTCGACCGGCATGGGGATCCACTCGGTGCCGGTCAGGAACCCCCATACGCCGAAGGTGTCCCAGACCTCTCCCGTCTCCCCCACGGTCTCGGCCACGAGGTAGCCGATCCCGGCGAGCGCGCCGACGGCGGCCGCCACGGTGAGGACGAGGTAGGCCTGGTCGGCGAGGAGCCCCAGGGGCGGGCGGCGGAGCGCCCGGCGCGCCCCCGCCGGGTCCGGGGACCCGGCGGAGGCCGTCGAGGTGGTCAACTACCTGATCTTCGTGATCTGGGCCTTCGCCACCGCGATGAGCGCGGGCGGCAGCGCGGCGAACCGCAGGTCGCGCAGGGAGCCCTGCGCCGTCGCCGAGTAGGCGTAGTTGAGGACCTTCTTGACCTCGTCACGCGTGCCCGACGACTTGCCGGCGGCGCCGTAGTCCGAGTAGGCGACGAGCCAGGTGGTGATGGCGATCGGGTACGCGCCCGGGGCCGGGGAGGCCGTGAGGGACAGCGTCAGGTCCGACTTGAACTTCGTGAGGTTGGCGGCCTTCAGGGCCGAGCCGGCGCTCGGGAGGATGTAGACCGTCTGGCGCGAGGTCCTGCCGTTCTTCTTCACGATCTCGGTCTTGCCGATCTTCGCGAAGAACTTCGTGAGGCCGGCGTCGCGGGCGTCCGAGATGTCCACGTAGCCGATGGAGTTCCGGTTGGCCTTGATGCAGCCGGCCACGCCCGGGTTGCGGGCGCCCTTCACGACGGTCACGCCGCTCGTCGGCCAGTTCGGCTGCTGGCTCGCGCCGACCGAGGAGCGGAAGGACGAGTTGACCTTCGAGAGGTAGCTCGTGAAGCCGAAGCTCGTGCCCGAGCCGTCCGAGCGGACGCAGAGCGTGATCGGCGCGCTCGGGAACCGGACACCCGGGTTCGAGGCGCGGATGCGGGCGTCGTTCCAGCTCGTGATGGCGCCGCGGAAGATGTCCGCGAGCACCGGGCCCTTCAGGTTGATGCCCGAGGACACGCCCTCGATGTTGGTGGGCACGGTGATCGCGCCGATGAGGGTCGGGAAGTACAGCGGCTTCGCGCCGCCGCGCTTCGAGGCCAGGTCGGCGAGCTGCGTGTCGGTGAGCGGCGCGTCCGTCGCCGCGAAGTCCACGACCCCGTTGATGAGGTCGTTGATGCCACCGGTCGAGCCCTTCGAGGTGTAGCTGCAGAGGCCCGAGTCCTGGCACCACTTCGAGTAGGCCGTGGCCGGGAAGCTGGCACCCGAGCCCGTCGCGGCGCCCGCCGCCATGGCGGGCAGGGCGACGACGGCGCCGCCCACGGCGGCGGCGACGATCGCGTTGCGGATGGTCCTGTTCACCGAGAGGTCGCTCCTTCTCCGAGGGGCGCGGCGCGCCCCGGCATGTGTCCGGCAGAAGCCCTGGTCGGGATCAGAGCGGCGCGACGCTAACACCGGTTTCTCGAGCCACGGGTGACGCCCGTGTGACCACCGCGGCAGGGTCTGTGACAGTCCTGAAACGCCCTCCCAACCGGGCTTCACGGCGATTCCACGCGGCTGTAACCGCCCGCCCGCGGGCCCCTGTGATGGTCCGGGCCGACGGTGCGCCCCAGGGGTCACCGCGCACCGGCGCGGCGCGACCGGGGCCCGACGAGGAGGCCGCCACACGTGCGATCCCCGCAGACGCCCCGACCCGCCGGCACCCGGATCGACCTGCACCTCCACTCCCGCGCATCGACCGACACCGGGAGCTGGTTCCTGAGCCGCACGATGCTCCCCGAGAGCTACACGGAGCCCGAGGCCGCGTACGCCGCGGCGAAGCGGCGCGGCATGGACCTGGTCACGCTGACCGACCACAACACGATCTCCGGGGCGCTGGAGATCGCCCACCACCCCGACGTGATCGTGGGCGTCGAGATCACGGCGCTCTTCCCCGAGGACCGGGTCCCCGTGCACGTGCTGGCGTGGGGGGTCGACGAGGCCCTCTGGGCGGACATGGACCGGGCGCGCGCCAACCTCTACGAGCTGCTCGACGTGGCGGACGCCGCGGACGTGCCCGTCGCGCTCGCCCACCCCCTCCACCGCGTCGGCGGGGAGCTGACCGCCGACCACCTGGAGCGCTGCCTGCTGCTCTTCCGGCTGTGGGAGGGCCGCAACGGGTCGCGCCCGCGCGCGACGAACGAGATCGCCGGGCGCATCGCGGCCACCGCCGCGCCGGACCTGCTCTCCCGCCTGGCCGAGAAGCACGCGATGCCGCCGCGCTCCGACGGTCCCCCCGCGCTCACCGGCGGGTCGGACGACCACGGCTCCTTCGACGTCGCCCACACCTGGACGCTCACGCCGCCCGCCGCGGACACCGCCGCCCTGCTCGCCCACCTGCGCGCCGGCAGGGTCACCCCCGGCGGCGGGCACGGCAGCGGCACGGCCCTCGCCCACTCGGTCGGCTCCCTGGCCGCCCGCGGCTGGATCGAGCGCCAGGCACCGGACCTCCCCGGCCCCGTGCGGGGCCTGGTGCAGGACCTCCTGCAGCACCCGCTCCCCGCCCCGGCGAGGGCCGCGTCCGGGGAGCCCCCGGCCGCGGGGCTCGCCCAGGAGGTGCTCGGCCGCATCCGCGCCGACCGCCGCCTCGTGCGGCGCTACCGCAGGCTCGGCAGGGGCCGGGACGAGGACGCGGGCCTCCGCGCGCACGCCCGCCTGCGCCTGGCGAGCGGCTGGCTCCACGAGGAGCTCCTGCGCCGGGCGGTGGACCCGCGACGGCGCGGGGGCCTGGGCCGCCGGGCCGAGGCGCTCGCCGGCGCAGGGGCGCTCGCCCTGCCGTACCTCATCGCCGCGGGCTACGTGCGCGGCGAGGTGCGCTTCGCCGAGGGCGTCGAGCGGGAGTTCTTCGGCCCCGCGCTCACCGAGCCGGGGCCCGTCCCGGCCGTGGTCCTCACCGACACCTGGTCCGAGGTGAACGGGGTGGCCGGCACGATGCGCCGTCTGGCCGCCCACGCCGGGGCGCGCCCCGGCTGCGGCGTCCGGGTCATCTCGTGCGGCGCGGGGGTCGCCCCGACCCCCGGTCACCTCGACCTGCCCCCGGTCGCCGACCTCCCCGTCCCGGCCTACGGCGACGCCGGGTGGCGGCTCGGGGTGCCGTCGGTCGTGTCGCTGCTCGAGGCCGTCGAGGAGTCCGGGGCCCGCGTGGTGCACGCCGCCACGCCCGGCCCGATGGGCATCTGCGGCCTGGTGGTGGCGCGGACGCTCGGCCTGCCGTTCGTGGCGAGCTACCACACGGAGCTCGCCCGCTACGTCCTCGACCTCACGGGCGACCGCCTCGCCGCCGGCGTCACCGACCACGCGGTGCGCTGGTTCTACGGCCAGGCCGCCCGGGTCTACGTGCCCACCCGCGCGACGGGCGAGGGGCTGGTGCGCGGCGGGCTCGACCCGGCGCGGCTGGCGATGTTCCCGCGGGGCACGGACATCGACGCCTTCTCCCCGGCGCGGGCGAGCCGCACGATGCGCCGGCGGATGGCGCGCGGCGGGGACGTGGTGGTGCTCTACGCCGGGCGCCTGTCGGCCGAGAAGGGTGTGCTACTGCTGGCCGACGCCTTCCGGCGGGCCGTGCGCCTGCGCCCGGGCCTGCGGCTCGCGATCGCCGGCGACGGCCCCGCGCGCGCCACGCTGGCCCGCGCCCTCGGCGACGCGCCCTACCGCTTCCTGGGCGTGCTGGAGGGCGACGCCCTGGCCGCGGCCTACGCCTCCGCCGACGTCTTCTGCCTGCCGTCGGCCACGGAGACGTTCGGCCAGGTGGTCACGGAGGCCGCCGCCAGCGGCCTGCCCGCCGTCGTGCTCGACCGCGGCGGCGCGGCGGAGCTCGTGTCGCACGGCGAGTCCGGCCTCGTGGTGGAGGCCGACGACCCCACGGCCCTCGCCGCGGCGTTCGCGCTGCTCCATGACGACCCGGGGCTGCGCGCGCGTCTCGGGGCGGGCGCGCGCAGGGCGGCCGCTCTGCGGCCCACCTGGGACGAGGTCTTCCGGGACCTGCGCGACGGCTACCGGTCGGTCGTGGGCGACCCGCCCGCCGGCGAGCCCGGCGGCGTGCCGCGGAGGGCCGCGGCATGAGGGTGGTCGACCTGACCCAGTGGTACTCGCCGGTCTCCGGCGGCATCCGCACGTACCTGCACGCGAAGGCCGAGTGGGCCGCGCGGACGGGGCACGAGCACGCCGCCGTGGTGACGGGCGACCGCGCCGGCCGCGGTGACGTGGCCGGCAGCGCCTTCGTGCGCGTGCGGGGCCGCACGCCCGCCGGGCGCTGGGGCTACCGGGTGGCCCCCCGCCCCGGGCCGATGCTCGCCGCCCTGGACGCGCTCGACCCCGACGTGGTCGTGCTCCATGACGCGCTCGCGTTCCCCCGCGCCGTCGCGCGCTGGGCGGCCGCGCGCGGCACGGGCCTCGCGATGGTGTGCCACTCGGACCTCGCGCTCGGCGCCGCCGGGCTGCCGCGGGTGCTGCGCCGGCCCGCGGGAGCCGCGCTCGGCGTCGTGCAGCGCCGGGCGCTGGGCGCGCCGTCGGCCGTGCTCGTGGCCTCCGACGCCACCCGGGAGCGGGTGGCACCGCACGTCACCGGGCCGGTGGTGACGTCCCCGTTCGGGGTGGACGTCACGACCTTCGGGGCGGCCCGCCCGGACGACGCGCTGCGGGAGCGGCTGGCCCCGCCGCCCGCGCGGATGCTGGTCTACGCCGGGCGCCTGTCGAGCGAGAAGCGCGTCGACCTGCTGCCCGGGGTGCTGGCCGCGCTGGGCCCCGGCCACGTGCTGGTGGTGGCCGGCACCGGCGCGGCGCAGGGCCTGCTGGAGCGCGGCGCGCGGCGGCTGGGCGTGGAGGACCGCCTGGTCCTGCTGGGCCACGTGTCCGGCCGGGCGACCCTCGCGCGCCTGCTGGCGAGCGCCGACTGCTTCGTCCACCCCAACCCCACGGAGCCGTTCGGCCTGGCGCCGCTCGAGGCGCTGGCCGCGGGGTGCCGGGTGGTGGCGCCCGCCACGGTGGGCAGCGCCGACCTTCTGTGGGCGCACGGCGCGGTGCTGGTGGACCCGGGCGACGCGGAGGCCCTCGCGGACGGGGTGCGGGACGCCCTGTCGCGCGGCCGGCCGACGCGGGCGGGGTGCCCGGGATGGGACGAATCCTTCGGACGGGAGTGGGACGTGTACCGATCGCTGGTGGCGGCATGAGGGCCCTCGTGGTCGCGATCCACGACGTCGCGCCCTCCACGGCGTCGCGCGCCGCGGAGCTGCGGGAGCGGGTGGCCGAGCGGATCGCGGGCCCGGCGTCGCTGCTCGTGGTGCCGCGCAACCGCGGCCGCGAGTCGTGGCGCTCGGGGCCCGCGCGCGAGTGGGTGCGCGGGCGGGTGGCCGCGGGCGACGAGGTCGTGGCCCACGGCTACACCCACACGGATGCCGGCGGCCGGGACGGACGGGAGCTCGCCGGCCGCGACGCGGTGGCCGTCGGAGGCCTCATCGCCGACTCGCTGAGCGAGCTCGACGCCGCCGGATTCCCGGCGCGGGGCTTCATCGCCCCCTCCTACGCCCACCCGCACTCCGCCGACGACGCCTGCCGCGACGCGGGGCTCGACTGGTGGGCGACCCGGGCGACCCTCGCCTCGCGCGGGGGGCGGCGCGCCCTGCCGAGCATCAGCCTCGGCGCATCGACCTCCGTGCGCCGTGCCCTGTCCCCCGCCGCCGCGACGCTCGCCGCCCGGGCCCTGGCCCGCGCGCCCGCCGTCCGGCTCGACCTGCACCCCGCCGACCTGTCCCACCGGCGCCTCGAGCGGGCCGTCGGGGCGCTGCTCGACGCCCTCGCGGGCCAGGGCCGCCGGGCCGTGACGCACGAGGAGCTTCTGGGGGTTGCAGGTGCCGGGGGCGGATCAACAGGCCTGTAACACCCACCCTCCGGGCCCTTCGTAGCGTCCCGCCGACGGTCCACGAGACGGAGGGGGAGCATGACGATCCGGACCACGAGGCGCGTCGTCGCCTCGGCGGCGGTGCTGGCGCTGGCCGCGGGCGCGGGGGCGACCGCGCTGGCCACGAGCGGGGGCACGCCGCAGCCGACCGGCCCGCAGTTCACGGAGCTCGGCACGTACGCCACGGGCATCACGGACGGCACGTCCGGCGAGACCTCGTCGTACAGCCGCGGGACGCTCTACGTCACCAACAGCACCGGCAACTCGCTGGACGTGGTGGACGCGGGCGACCCGGCCGCGCCGTCGCTCGTCACGCGCGTCGACCTGAGCCCCTGGGGCGCCGGGCCGAACAGCGTCGCGGTCCATGGCGACCTCGTCGCCGTCGCGGTCGAGGCCGACCCGAAGACCGACCCCGGTCACGTGGTGTTCCTGCGCCGCGACGGCTCGTTCGTGAAGGCCGTCCGCGTGGGCGCCCTGCCGGACATGCTCACCTTCACGCCCGACGGGAGGAAGGTCCTGGTCGCCAACGAGGGCGAGCCCTCGGGCTACGGCGTCCCCGGCACGGCCGACCCGGAGGGCTCCGTCTCGGTCCTCGACGTGAGCCGCCTGGCGAAGGGTCACGTGACCGTCCGCACCGCCGGCTTCCGCGCGTTCAACGCCGGGCGCCCGCGCCACGGCGAGCTGCCGAGGGGGATCCGCCTCAACGGCCCCGGCGCCCGTGTCGCGAACGACCTGGAACCGGAGTACATCACCCTCTCGGAGGACGGCCGCACGGCCTACGTGACGCTGCAGGAGGCGAACTCGATCGCCGAGGTGAACGTCTCGACGGCCGTCGTGAAGCGCATCCGCGCGCTCGGCACCAAGGACCACTCCGTCGCCGGCTTCGGCCTCGACCCGAGCGACGAGGACGGCGGCATCCACATCGGCACCTGGCCGGTGCGCGGCCTCTACATGCCGGACGCCGTCGCGTCGTTCCGGGTGCGCGGCAAGGACTACCTCATCACCGCGAACGAGGGCGACGCCCGCGACTGGGACGGCTTCGCCGACGAGGTGCGCGTGGAGGACCTGACCCTCGACCCGACGGCCTTCCCGGACGCGGCCGGCCTGCAGGCCGAGGCGGCCCTCGGGCGGCTCAACGTCTCCGCCACCGACGGCCTCGGCGCCGACGGCGAGCACGAGGCGCTCTACTCCTTCGGCGCCCGCTCGGCGACGATCTGGACGACGGGCGGGAAGCGCGTGTGGGACAGCGGGGACGGCATCGAGCAGCACATCGCCGCCGTCGCGCCCGAGGCGTTCAACGCGAACAACGAGGAGAACGGCGCCGACGACCGCAGCGACAACAAGGGCCCCGAGCCCGAGGGCGTCGCCGTGGGGACGATCCGCGGCCGCACCTACGCCTTCGTCGGCCTGGAGCGCCCGGGCGGGTTCATCGTCTTCGACGTGACGGACCCGACGGCGCCGGCCCTGCTCCAGTGGGTCACCAACCGCGACCACACCGCGGACCCCGTGGGCCCCGACAGCGGCCCCGAGGTGCTCCAGTTCGTCGAGAAAGGGCCGAACGGCAAGCCCCTCGTCATCGTCTCCAACGAGATCACCGGGACGGTGACCTTCTACGAGGTGCGCTGACCCTCCCACCCGGGAGGACGCCACTCTGCGCCACCGCGGGATCCCGCTCCAGGAGCGGGATCCCGCGCCGTGCGCGCTCCGGGTTCCACTTGGACCCGGGCGCGAGGTCCGGCTGGCGCAGGCGGCCACGACGCACTCGTCGCCGGCCCCCTCCCGCGAGCGGCGAGGGCGCCCGGACCTTCCCCCCGGCTACCGTGGGCGGCCGCATGACGGACTACGGCCACCCCATCGCGTTCGGCGTGTTCATCACGCCGTCCGCCGCCGATGCCGACGGTGTCGTCGCGCTCGCGCAGCTCGCCGACGAGGTGGGGATCGACCTCGTCACGTTCCAGGACCACCCCTACCAGCCGGCCTTCCTGGACACCTGGACCCTCCTCAGCGTCGTCGCCGCCCGCACCTCCCGGGTGCGCGTCGCGGCGAACGTCCTCAACCTCCCGCTCCGCCCGCCGGCCGTCCTGGCCCGCGCCGTCGCCTCGCTCGACATCCTCAGCGGGGGACGCGCGGAGCTGGGGATCGGGGCCGGCGCGTTCTGGGACGGGGTCGCCGGCATGGGCGGTCCGCGGCGCGGCGCGGGCGAGGCGGTCGACGCCCTCGAGGAGGCCATCGACGTCATCCGGGCCCTCTGGGACACGGAGACCCGCGGCGGCGTCCGCAGCGACGGCCCCCACTACCCGCTCGCCGGCGCCAAGCGCGGCCCGGCCCCGGCGCACGACGTCGGGATCTGGGTCGGCGCGTACAAGCCGCGGATGCTCGACCTGGTGGGCCGCAAGGCCGACGGCTGGCTGCCGAGCCTCCCCTACCTCGCCCCCGGCGCGCTCGCCGAGGGCAACGCCGCCATCGACGCCGCCGCGACCCGGGCGGGCCGCGACCCGGCCGCCATCCGGCGCCTGCTCAACGTCCCCGCCGACACGGCGGCCGACGCGGACGAGCTGGTGCGCATGGCTGTCGAGGACGGCGTCGGCACCTTCATCGTCATGGCCGACGACGCCGCGACGATCGGCCGCCTGGCCCGCGAGATCGCCCCCGCCGTGCGCGAGCGCGTCGCCGCGGCCCGCGCCGGCGCCCCCGCCACCCCCGCACCCGCCCCGTCCCCCAAGACCGCCCCCACCCGCCCCGGCGCCCACGAGCTCGGGGTCACCCCCACGAGGGACGACGGGGTCCGCCTGTCGGCCACCGCGCCCTGGGACGAGGCCTCCCGCCCGGAGGCCCCCGCCCCGGCGGCGGACACCACCTACACCCGCCGCGGCCGCCTCGTGGCCGAGCACCTCATCGAGGTGCACGACATGCTCCGCACGGAGCTCGGCGAGCTGCGCGACGTGCTCACCCAGGTGCGCGACGGCGCCCTCTCCGCCGGCGACGCGCGCGGCGCCCTCAACGAGATGGCCCTGCGCCAGAACGACTGGACCCTCGGCGCGTTCTGCGCCCGCTACTGCGGCGTCGTGACCCGGCACCACGGGCTGGAGGACGACGCGATCCTGCCCCACCTCGCCCGCAGCGAGCCGGGGCTCGTGCCGGTCATCGACCGCCTGGTGGACGAGCACGTCGTCATCCACGAGGCCATCCTCGAGGTGGACGCGGCCCTCGTGGACCATCTGGAGCACCCCGGGTCCGGGTTCGCCCGCATCCAGGAGGCCATCGACCTCCTCACGGACGCGCTGCTCTCACACCTCGCCTACGAGGAGCGTGAGCTCGTCGGCCCGCTCGCCCGCCACGGCTTCTTCGAGGGGCAGGTCCGGGGCTGACGCCCTAGGCCGCCGCGTCCTCCGGCGACTCGAGGCCGAACAGGTAGAGCAGGCTCTCGACGTGGGGGTCGCCCGGCTCCCCGTCGAGCAGGAACGCGGTGGGCTCGCGCAGGAGCGCCTCCACGATGCCGCGGGTCAGGCTCTCAAGGCGCAGGTCGTCCGGGCCGAACCCGTCCCACCGTCCCTCGAGCCGCGCCAGCTCCTCGCGGCGGATCGCCTCGGCCCGCGCGCGGAGCGCGGCGATCAGGCTGCGTGCCCCGTCACCCGGGTGCATCAGGGTGGTGGAGCCGAGTGCCGTCGTCATGTCGGAAACGCCTCCTGTGGCGGTGGGGCTCCCTGCCCTCCGGGGGACCAGAGGGCAGGGAAGCCACCGTCGGGGATCAGCGGGCGAGCGGGTCCGGTCGCATCTGGATGTGACCGACCCAGCCGTGCTGCACCTCGTTGTGGAGCACGGGGTCGAGACCCTCGTTCATCCACAGACCCCGGCCCTTCCAGCCGGCCTTGGGGTCGTCGATCCGGCCGTCCAGCCCGCGCATGTACGCGTTGAGCGGGTACGGGATCCGGATCTTCGTGTACTGCTTGGTCTTCTGGTCGAAGACCAGCAGGGAGTCGGAGTTGGTGCCACAGAGGACGACCGCGTCCTTGCCCATGCCGAGCGTGTCGAACTTGTCCACCCACACGTAGTAGTGCATGTCGGCGGAGTTGTCGAAGGCGGGGTCCGTCCCGAGTGCCTTCACGCCCGGACCGGGGCTCTTGTAGAACGTCCAGCCCTCGGCGCACTGGTCGCCGTTGCCCCAGGTCTGCTTGCACTTGGAGCGGTCGAAGCTGGCCAGGTGGCCACCTCCGGCCAGGCCGACCCACACCATCCCCTTCGAGTCCACGTCGATGCCGCGCGGACCGTGGCCGGGGAGCGGCGGGCGGTAGGCCTCGTGCTTGCCCGTCGCCGGGTCGTAGCGCTGGATGTTGCCGCGCTGACCCTGGATGTTGCCCTGCACACCGCCACCGGGCGATGCCGACCAGACGCTGCCGTCCACGTCGTTCGGGATGACGCCGTAGGAGCCGGAGGCGGGGGTGTCCCCGACGCCGTCGCCGTTGGTGTCCACGATGCGACGCGACCAGCCCTGAGCGTCACCAGCGGTCTCGGGGCGACCCTCGACGTACTTCGACGGGTCGAACCAGCCGATCACGGCGCCGTCGTTGCTGAACCACAGGACGCCGTTCTTGTCGAAGTACAGGTGGTGCGTGGCGAAGCAGGTGTCGATCAGCTCCCAGTGCTTCTTCGCCGGGTCGTAGTAACCGAGCTGACGGTGGACGCCGGCGCGGTTGGCCGTGAAGGCGTCACGCTTGCACCATGCGGGGAGGTCCTCCGCGTGCTGGCGCCGGATCTGGGTGGTCATCCAGATGCGGCCCTGCGCGTCCATCATCGGGTTGTGGGGGTTCGCCGGGTTGTTGTAGAGGCCCTGGTACGGGGTGGTGCCACCCTGGTCCACGGCCGGGCACCCGAGCGTCCCGAAGCCCGTGGGCGGACCACCGACACGCGAGGTCTGGTCGCACCACGGGGTGTTGAAGCCGTCACGGGTCGGCACCTTGATGCGGCCCGTCTTGTTGGTCTTCGGGTCCACCCACAGCAGGTAGTCGTTGCCGATGTCCACGCCCCACACACGACCGTAGGGGTTGCGGGTCGGCTTGTTCTTGTCCGTGGCGATCTCGTCGTGGGCGTAGGTCCACTTGTCGCCCCAGCTCCACTGGGTGATCACCATGTTCCGCTCGCGGCCCGTGGGACGCGGCGGCTGCTCCGGGACCTCACCCTTCGAGATCCGGGTGCTCCAGTCGGCCAGCGCGTCCAGCAGCGCGTCGCGGCCGAGACCGGTGGTGGCCGAGTACATGCTGCGGGCCTTCTTGGTGCCGTGGTCGTAGGCCTCGCGGGTCACGAGCCGCCGGACCGGCTTGGAGCCGATCTGGTGGCACAGCATGCAGGACAGCTTGAAGTCGCCCATCCAGACGTTGACCGGGCGGTTGCCCGGCAGCTTCGTCGTGTCGGCCGGCGGCCGGAACAGCGACAGCCAGTAGTTGGACGGGTAGATCTTGGCCGCCTCGACCTTGGTGCGGGCGTCCTGTGCCCGCAGGTCGAGCGTCGCCCCGACCTTGGCCGCGGTCTTCTTCGAGTCGCGCAGGCCGTACCCACGCACCCAGACGCGGTAGGTGTGCTCCTTGATCAGCGTCGGCAGCACGAAGCGGCCGGCGCTGTCCGTGGCGACGATCTTGCGGTAGGCCTTCGTCTTCGACGGCCCGCCCTTGATCGGGTTGGGCAGCCGCGCCTCGGCGATGACCCACACACCCGCCTCGGGCTTGCCGTCCTGGCCGGTGACGGTGCCGTCGATCCAGTCAGGAGGTGGCGTCTTCTGCGCGACCCCCTGCCCGGTGAAGGCGGTCACCGCGAACGCCCCAGCCGCTGCGACGGAAGTCGCGACGAGCACTGCGGTCACTCTGCGTTTCAACGCGCGCACCCCCTTTGTGAACAACGTGACGAACGGGGCGGCACGCTAACCCGGCCTTAACGTTCGCCGCAAGGCGCGTCTCCAGTTTTCTGGACCACCCGACCGTCGCCGTGCAGGCGCTTTCGATGATTAAGGGCGCTTCAGCAAAGTCCTTAGTCGCTCCGATCGGCAAAGCCCGAATATTTGCGTTGTGGGCTTGACACACCCCCGGCGGGAGCGGCCGGGAGGTCCGGATCCCTTTCCCCGAGCGGGATCGAGCCCATGACATTCGGCACCCCTTCCTCCGCGCGTTCGGGATGCGGCGCACTTTTCTGGATCCCGGAGAGCCGCCGTCACCCCTCCAGCGGGGGACGCCGACCGGCTCAGATCCCCGTGGGAATGGTGGATCGGCAAAGGCCGATCCATCCGGGCCCGGTCATTGCCATGGCACGGGGGCTTCCAGAATGATCCTGACCCACGTCACACCCGTGACGAGGTGCGACGGCGGACCACGTGCCGCCCGCCGCGCGCCCAGCCACGACGGCACCCGACGCCTGTGAAGAGTCTCCGCACCCGCCGCCGCATCCGCCGCCTCGCGGCCCTCGCCGCCGCCCCGATCGCCATCGGCGCGGTCGCCGGGACGCAGGCGACGACCGCCGAGGCGGCCGTGGTCCAGTACTGGATCAAGGCCGAGAACGTGAAGTGGGACGTCGCCCCGAACGGGATGGACGTGCTGCACGACAACCGGCCGATCGAGCTGTCCACCCGCCAGCTCGACGCCGTCGTCTACCGCGCCTACACCCGCGGCTGGAAGAAGCGCCTGCCCAACCGGGCCGCCGTGGGCGACAACGACGGCATCCCGGGCCCGCTCATCGAGGCCCGCGTCGGCGACACCGTCCTCGTGCACTTCAAGAACGAGGACCGGGTGCACAAGAGCCCGCACTCGATGCACTTCCACGCGTTCTCGTACAAGCCGGACAGCGACGGGGCGTTCATCCCGCAGATCAGCGGCCGTGGCGGCAACGTGCCGGTGGGCAAGTCGTTCACGTACCGCCTCGAGGCCGGCCCGATGAGCTACGGCACCTGGCCGTACCACGACCACTCCTCGACGATGCACGAGAGCATCCCGCAGGGCCTCTACGGCATCGTGCGGGTCTACAAGAAGAAGGAGAAGAAGCCCGACCGCCAGTTCTCGGTCGCCTTCTCCGAGCACCTCGGCTTCAACACGATCAACGGCCGCGCGTTCATCGGCAACACGCCGACGTTCCAGGCCAAGGTCGGCGAGACCGTGGAGTGGAACGTCATCGCGATGGGCGAGTTGTTCCACACGTTCCACACCCACGGGCACCGCTGGCGGAACCACGCCGGCGTGCCCATCGACAACCAGGACCTCGGCCCCGGCAGCTCCTTCACGATCCGCTGGAAGGAGGACGCGCCCGGCACCTGGTACGTCCACTGCCACGTCGAGTCGCACCAGATGAACGGGATGATCGGCCTCTACAAGGTGAGCAGATGACCACTCGCACCATCGTCGCAACGACCATCACGACGGCGGCGGCCCTCGCGGCCGCGGCGCCCCTCGTGGGCCAGATGCACCACCCCGGCGGTGGCGCGGGCGGCCACGAGGTGATCATCACGGACCAGGTCTACAACCCTGCCGAGATGGTCGTGGCGCCCGGGCAGAAGGTCACCTTCCGGAACACCGGGGTGAACGTCCACAACGTCATCTCGGACACGGGAGCGTTCGCCTCCCCGGACCTCGCGAAGAACGCGACCTTCGAGCTCACCGCCCCGGCGGGCGCGGGGAACTACACGTTCCACTGCAACTACCACGCCTTCATGAAGGGCTCGCTCGTCGTCTCGACGCTGACCCTGCAGGGGCCCAAGAGCGTCGGGGTCGGCAAGCCCGCGACCGTCCGCGGCACCGCCCCGGGCATGGCGCCCGGCACGCCGGTGGTGCTGGAGCGGCTCGTCGGCACCACCTGGACGCCGATCGGCACGGGCGCCCTCGACGGGGCGTCCTCCTACTCGATCCCCGTCGGGAAGATGACCGCCAGCGCCGAGCTGCGCACGCGGATCGACCCCGAGGTGAGCCCGACTCTGCCCATCTCGGTCGCGCCGAAGGTCGTCGCCAAGAAGAAGCCCGGGGTGAAGCTGACGCTCAACGTCACCGTCACGCCGAAGGCCGGCGGCAAGGCGAAGATCGAGACCCTCAACACCAACACGTTCCGCTGGACGACGGCGAAGCAGATCCGCATCCCCGCCTCCGGCAAGGCGACGGTGAAGGTGGCGAAGGCCGGCAAGTACCGGGTCACGCTGCTGGCGACGAAGAAGCTCGGCGAGGCCAGCTCCGCGACCATCACCTTCAACTAGCGCGGTGCTCCGGGCGGACCCCTATCGGCGGACGGGTCCGTCCGGGGCGGGCGGGCTGGACACCCAGAGGATGGACGACAGCCCGTCCGCCGGGTTCCGCAGCACGCACTCGTGCTCGGACCGGAAGTACACCGAGTCGCCCTGGCCCAGCAGCAACGGGTCCTCGCCCCTCTGCGTGATCTCGATCTCGCCGGAGACGACGAAGACGACGTGCTGGACGGCGTCGGACCGGCTGCCGCCGGTGACCACGGCCCCGGGTTCGTACTCGCAGAGGACGGGGGCCATGGTGAGGTCGTCCGTGTCCCCCGCGAGGGGGAAGGCGCGCCCGCCGTCGGCCAGCTCGGCGCCGGGACCCCGGTCGGCGGCGCGTGACACGGTCACCTCGTCGGCCGGGAAGGCGTCGAGCAGCTCGCCGAGGCCGACGCCCAGGAACCGGGCGACCCGGAAGAGCCGGCCGGTGCTGATGTCGCTGCGCCCGTTCTCGACGAGGGACAGGAACGACGTGGAGAGATCGGTGCCCTCGGCGACGTCACCGAGGGAGAGGCCGCGCTCGATCCGGGTGGCCCGCAGGGTCTCGCCCAGGGTCCGGAGACGCAGCTTCATGTCGCCGTCGTCCACGCTATGGGTCTCCGCTTCCGGCCGCACGCCAGGAGACGGGGTTCTATCAGAGGCCGTGCGATGACGACCGACACCCGCGGCCGGGCCCCGCGACGGCCCCGGTTCCGGCGTCCGCCGGGCCGCCGGGTGGCGGTGATCGCCGGGGTCTGGGTGGCGCTGACCGCCGGCGCGCTCGGCCTGGCCGGGATCATGGACCAGCCCGTCGGCGCCGGCGAACGGGACGCGGCGCAGCCCGCGGCCCCCGGCGAGGTGAGCGAGGCGCCCGCCGCCGGTGGGGTGGAGCCGGGCACCGAGGCGCCGGCGGCCGCCCAGGACGACGCCGTCCAGCTGCCGCCGTACGCCATGGTGCTGGGGCACCGGTTGCCCGACGACATCGCCGGTCTGGCGCCGCCCGCCCAGGCCGAGCGACTGCGCCGGCTGGCCATGGCAGGGGGTGGCGACGCGGTCCGGCTGGTGGAGCTGGGGTCCGTCATGCAGGTGCTGGGAGACGCGCAGAGTGCGGACTTCGCGTTCCGGCAGGCGCTCGATCGCGACCCGGGGAACGTGGCCGCGCAGATCGGGATCGCCGTGAACCCGGCCATCGGCGGGGACATGGAGGCCGCCGCCGAGGCCCTCACCCAGATGGCCAACGAGCGCCCGGACGACCAGCTCGTGAGCTTCAACCTCGCGTGGGTGGACCTCTACCGCGGCAACCTGGAGGCCGCCCGCCGCTCCCTGGAGCAGACCGTGGCCCTCGGCGAGGGGACCCGCCTCGGACAGACGGCCGTCGCCCTGCTCCAGGCGACGAAGTCGGTGGAGTTCCGGGCCCCCTGACCTAGGGGGCGGGCCGGGCGCCGAGCCACGCCGTGACGGCGGGCGCCAGGCGGGACACGCCCTTGTAGTCCGCCATCGCGGGCGGCATGGAGCGGATCGCGCCCAGCAGCAGCGCCGCCCGCCCCGGGTCCGCCGCCACCACGGCGAGCGGCCGCGAGACGGTGTGGACCGTGAAGAGGATCGCGCCGGTGGCGGGCAGGCGGGACAGGGTCTGGCGCTCCACGCGCACGAACACGGTCTCCCCGGCGGTGCGCGCGTCGACGTGGTCGACCGGGACCGCTCCTGCCCGTGGGGAGAGGTCCAGCCGGTCCGTGGCCCGCAGGGCCCAGTTGGCGCGCCACACGGGGCGGCCCGGCCGCAGCCCGGCCATGAGGCGCAGCGTGGCCCGCCCGGCCTGCGCGGCGAAACCGGGCACCGGGTCGTGGATCTCCACGACCGGCCGCCCGAGCTTGTCGGGCAGCGCCCAGTCGTTGGGGAAGCACAGCTGCCCGGCGACGAGCGGGAAGCCGGCGCCGGCGTCGCCGGAGAGCAGCAGCAGGTCCTCCACCACCTCGCGGCCGGCCCAGTCGAGGGGCTCCCACGGCAGCGTGTCCCCGTCGCCCATCCGGAACCCCGCCTCCCGCCTGAGGAGGTGTGACCGCCACCGCACCCGGTCGCCGTCCCGCTCCAAGGCGACGTGCCCCGGGGCGTGGCGGGCGAGGTCCTCCAGCACCAGGGCCAGCGCCTCCCACTGCGCCTCCTCGGTGCCCGCCCCGCCGCGGAAGCGGTACGCGTGGTCGGCCGCGAGCAGGCGCTCCCGCTCCCCCACCTCCCGCGCGTGCCGCGCCGGATCGACCACCAGCAGCGGCGCGTCGCCCAGCGCCTGGACCCCCAGGGTGATGCGCGAGGGCCCGGGCGGGATCGGGAGGAGCGGTATCTCGGCGCCCGCCGTCACGGGCCCAGGCTAACGCCGGGCGGGACGGGGAATCACCGGCCATGGCGCGCTACGCGGTCAACGACGCGGCGGTCGCCCGGGCGCGGGAGCGGATCGTGGCCCGTCAGTACGTGCTCGACAGCGACTGGGGCCGGGTGCAGCCGGACGCCGACGCCGAGAACGCCTACCTGGAGTCGCACGGCTGGGACGACTACGCCGACTGGCACCTGGGTCTGACGGAGGACGCGACCGACGGGACCAAGGCGCGGTACGCGTTCGTCTGCGGCGACCTGCGGCGCGTGCACCGGTCGGCGCTCATCGCCTGCGTGTACCGGGCGGCCGAGTGGCGCCACAAGGAGGTGGAGCTGGCCGCGCACGACCTGCTCCAACTCCTGGACCGCACGAGCGCCTAGGGCCGCCGCCCCGCAAGGAGCGGCACCACCGCCCACAGGACGGCGGCCACCACGATCACGCAGGCCCCGATGATGAACGCGCTCGGGGTGGTGAACAGCACGTCGGTCACCAGGACGAGGGCGCCGGCGATCGCCAGGACCAGCAGCACCAGGCCCGCGATGGCGAGCCGGTGGCCGATCTCCACGATCCTGGCCTTCTGAGCCCGCCGGAACAGCGTGCGGTGGATCGCCGTCGGCGCCATGAGCAGGAGCGTCGCCCCGGCGGTGAGGAGGAGCGTCGCGAAGAAGACGTCGCGCTGCAGGGCGGTGGTCTCGTCCCAGCGCGACGAGAACGGCACCGTGAGCAGGAAGGCGAACAGCACCTGCACCCCCGGCAGGGCCACGCGGAGCTCCTGCAGCAGCTCGTTCAGCTGCCGGTCGAGGCGCTCCGCCTCCGTCTCGTCGCGCAGAGGGGGCGCATGGGTGCGTGGGTCCGGATCCACACCGTCGCGCTACCCGCTCGGCGGGTCTGGCGAACCCGGGTGGCCGCGGGCCTCCCGGCGGCCATATGGTCGCGGCATCGACCGCGTCATGGCACAGGAGCCCGCCCCGGACCCGGCCCGGGCCGCGGTCGCGGCCCCCCGCGCGCCCGTCCCCGACCTGGCGCCGCAGACGGCGCGGATCCTGGCCGCCCAGATGGGCGCGGGCAACGCGGCCATCGCCCGCGCGCTCGCCCGCCAGGCGGCCCCGGGTGCGACGCCCGCCGCGACGGCCGATCCGGCGCTGCCGCCGGCGCACGTCCTGTCCGAGACCGAGCCCCGCATCCTGGGCATCGCCGGCGGCACGGTGCGGCTGATGGTGGGCGGCAGGGAGACGGCCGTCCCCCTGCAGGAGTTCGCGGAACGGTGGACGCCCGGCGGCGCCCTCGCGGCCGGCTCGAACTATTGGTACCGCATGGCCTGGCAGCAGATCGTCTCGGGATCGGGAATCCCGGTGAAGTGGGGCGAGGTCGCTAAGGACAAGGGGGTGTCGGTGGAGCTGGGGGACGCCCCCGAGGCCGACACCTCCGCGCAACGCGTGCTGATGTGGCTCCAGACCAACCGGGAGCTGATCGCCGACGCGGAGGCCCGCCACCACGTCGACCGGCGGGCCATCGCGGGGGCGATCGCGTGGGAGGCGCTCGAGAACGTGCGCGGCTCCCTGGAGCGGGCCGCGGGGCGCTTCGAGGGGCCGGGCAAGGTGCACATCCGCGAGGGAAAGGTCGGCGTCGCCGCGGTGAGCACCGGGACGATCGTGGCGAAGGAGGTGGAGGACGCGGGCATCCTCCCGGCGCAGACGACCGACGAGCGCGCCAAGCTCCTCCGCACCCCGGCCGGCTCGATCGAGTACGTGGCGGGCACCATGCGCCTCGGCGCCGAGATCGCCTCCCGCCACGGCTTCGACATCTCCGGCGATCCGAAGGTGCTCTGCTTCTTCTTCAACGCCATGGATACGGCCAAGTGGGAGGCCCGGCTGAAGGCGAAGAAACCGGGCAGCGACTTCGTGGTCAACCTCCCGATGACCGAGTGGGTGAGCGACAACGCGGCCTTCCTGGAGAAGGCGGTCGGCCCGTCGGGGCTCAAGACCGCCGGCCCCGTCGCCGGGCCCGCCCCCGAGGCGGAACCCGATCCCGCCGAGCTGAGGAAGATGTCCGCGAAGGTGGCCTTCACGCTGGCCGAGCTCGTCGTGGCCGCCGACGACCGGGGCGCGCAGTCGATAGACATCACGGTGGTGCGGCGCGGCGCCAACCTGGAGCCGTCGGTCCAGACCTCCGACGAGCCGCGATACAAGCGCCCGTCCAACCGGGTCGGGATGTCGATGGCGAGCGCCCTCGCCAAGCTCCAGGCCCCGATGGAGATGCTGGCCGCCTCCGGCTCGGTGACGATCCGCTTCCACCGGGTGGCCGAGGGCTGGATGGAGATGACCGTCACCACGTCGCAGGGGCCCCCGGAGGCCGCGGCCGCGCCGGGGCCGGGCGGCACCCTCGCCCGGGCCCCGGAGACGGACGCCGGCACCCCCGCCGATGCGAGCACCCCGGCCGCCGCCGCGCCCACGATCACCTACCGCTCGACGGCCGAGGAGGAGGGGATGACCCCGGAGGCGATCGCAGCCCTCACGGCCATCCTCACGACGGCCGGCGTCACGAGCGCCCAGGTGTCCAGCGTCGCGCGCGACTCCGCGAGCCAGGCCGCCGTGATGTACGCGAACCTGGAGGGGACCGGCAGCGGAAAGGGCGTCGAGGCCCAGCGCGCCCTGTACGCGGCGCCCGGCGACAAGGTGATCGACGTCTACGAGGCGCTCAAGAAGGAGGGCAAGACGCCGGCGCAGATCAAGGCGGGGATGAAGGAGAAGATCGACGGGGTGGGCCCGTCGAACGTCACGCAGCACGCCGCCGACGCGTCCAAGGTGTGCGTGTTCGACGTGGGCCCGGCGTCGGTCCCGGCCGACAAGCACGCGAAGCTGACGGAGGCCGGCAAGGCCGCCGTCGGCACGTCGCTCCTGAAGTTCATCCCCTACCCGGCCGACCCCGGCTTCCACTTCGAGGTGGCGGTGCCGGAGGCCGCGGCGCCGGACGCGGGGGCCGCGCCCGCCAAGTGAGTCACACGGCGCCGACGTAGTCGGCCAGGTGCTCCCCGGTGAGGGTGGACCGGGCGGCCACGAGCGCGGCGGGCGTGCCCTCATAGACGACCAGCCCGCCGTCGTGCCCGGCGCCCGGGCCCAGGTCGATGATGTGGTCGGCGTGGGCCATGACGGCCTGGTGGTGCTCGATCACGATGACCGACTTCCCCGAGTCGACGAGCCGGTCCAGGAGGCCGAGCAGCTGCTCCACGTCGGCGAGGTGGAGGCCCGTGGTCGGCTCGTCCAGCACGTAGACCCCGCCCTCCTCCGCCATGTGCGTCGCGAGCTTGAGGCGCTGGCGCTCGCCGCCGGACAGGGTGGTGAGCGGCTGGCCCAGGCTGATGTAGCCCAGGCCCACGTCGGCCAGGCGCAGCAGGATCGCGTGGGCGGCGGGGACGCGTGCCTCCCCCTCGCCGAAGAACGGGACGGCCTCCGTGACGGGCATCGCCAGCACCTCGGCGATGTCGCGCCCGCCGAGGCGGTACTCCAGGACGGAGGCGTCGAACCGGCGGCCCTCGCACGTCTCGCACGTGGTCGCGACGCTCGCCATCACCCCGAGGTCGGTGTAGATCACGCCGGCCCCGTTGCAGGTGGGGCACGCGCCCTCGGAGTTGGCGCTGAAGAGCGCGGGCTTCACCCCGTTGGCCTTGGCGAAGGCCTTGCGGATCGGCTCGAGAAGGCCCGTGTAGGTGGCCGGGTTGGACCGCCGGGAGCCGCGGATGGCGGCCTGGTCGACCGTCACCACGCCCTCGCGGCCGGACACCGACCCGTGGATGAGGGAGCTCTTGCCGGACCCGGCGACCCCCGTGACCACGCAGAGCACCCCGAGCGGGATGTCCACGTCCACGTCCCGCAGGTTGTGGCGCGACGCGCCGCGCACCTCCAGCGACCCCGTGGGCGCCCGCACGTCCGCCTTGAGCGCGGCGCGGTCGTCCAGGTGGCGGCCCGTGAGCGTGCCGCTGTCGCGCAGCCCGGCCACGGTCCCCTCGAAGCAGACCGTGCCGCCCGCCCCGCCGGCGCCCGGCCCCAGGTCGACCACGTGGTCGGCCACGGCGATCGCCTCGGGCTTGTGCTCCACCACGAGCACGGTGTTGCCCTTGTCCCGCAGCCGCAGCAGCAGGCCGGCCATGCGCTCGATGTCGTGCGGGTGGAGCCCGATCGTGGGCTCGTCGAAGACGTAGGTGATGTCGGTGAGCGAGGAGCCGAGGTGGCGGATCATCTTGGTCCGCTGGGCCTCGCCGCCGGAGAGCGTGCCGGACGGCCGGTCCAGCGAGAGGTAGCCCAGCCCGATCTCCACGAACGAGTCGAGGGTCTCGCGCAGCGTGTCGAGCAGCGGCGCGACGGACGGCTCGTCGAGGCCCCGCACCCACTCGGCGAGGTCCGTGATCTGCATGGCGCAGGCGTCCGCGATGGAGACCCCGCCGATCCGGGACGCCCGCGCGCCCGCGCTCAGGCGGGTGCCCTCGCACTCGGGGCAGGTGACGTAGGTGACGGCCCGGTCCACGAACGCGCCGATGTGCGCCTGCATCGCGTCGCGGTCCTTGGACAGGTAGGTGCGCTGCACCTGGGGCACGAGGCCCTCGTAGGTGAGGTTGACGCCGGCGATCTTCACCTTCACGGGCTCGTGGTACAGGAAGTCCTGCAGCTCCCGCTCCGTGTACTCCCGGATCGGCTTGTCGGCGTCGAGGAAGCCGGACTCGCTGAACATCCGCACCGACCAGCCGCCGGCCTTGTAACCGGGGATGGTGATGGCGCCCTCGTTGAGCGACTTCGTGTCGTCGTAGAGCTGGCCCAGGTCGATGTCGGTCACGACGCCCATGCCCTCGCACCGCGGGCACATGCCGCCGGTGCGGCTGAACGACGCGGCGACGGTCTTCCGGTCGCCCCGCTCGACGGTGATCGCGCCCTTGCCGGTGACGGAGGCGACGTTGAAGGAGTAGGCGTTCGGCGATCCGGCGTTCGGCTCACCCAGGCGGCTGAACAGGATGCGCAGGAGGGCGTTCGCGTCCGTCGCCGTCCCGACCGTCGAGCGCGCGTTGGCGCCCATCCGCTCCTGGTCCACGATGATCGCCGTGGTCAGGCCGTCGAGCACGTCCACGTCGGGCCGGGTCTGCGCGGGCAGGAAGCCCTGCACGAAGGCGCTGTAGGTCTCGTTGATCATCCGCTGCGACTCGGCGGCGATGGTCCCGAACACCAGCGAGCTCTTGCCGGAGCCGGAGACGCCGGTGAAGGCCGTCAGGCGGCGCTTCGGGATCTCGACCGAGACGTCACGCAGGTTGTTGACCCGCGCGCCGTGCACGCGGATGAGGTCGTGGCTGTCGGCCACGTGCCCCGTGGCACGCGTCATTGGTGTCCTCTCCGTCCGTGCGCTTCCCTCAGGATCCGGTGCGGCGCGCCCCCACGGTGATCGACCCCGCGCAGCTCGCGTTCGCGAAGCGGGCCGTCGTCGCGACGAACCGGGTCCCCACGATACGGCCCGTCAGGCGGCGGGCGATGCCGGCGGTGCGGGCCGCGACCGCGAACCGGCCGTCCGGGGCGATCCGCACGGGCGGCAGGACGAGCGTCGCCGTGTTCGGGGTCACGGATCCCGACGGCGTGACGCACACGAGCGGGATCTCGGCGGTGAACCCGGTGATGCGGCGCCCATCCCCCGTCACCCGCAGGCGCACGGAGGGGCGCTGCCGGTCGCGGTAGGTGCCGTCGGCACGCGCCGTGGTCCAGGCCACGGGCCGCAGCACCCGCACGGTGCGGGGCGCCGACGGCGTCGCCTGCCCGCCCACGGTGACGACGGCGCGCAGCGTGTGCGTGCCGCGCGGGAGGGCGACGAGCGGGGACCCGTCGGTCGTCTCGGTCGCGACCGTCCGCCACGCCGTCCCGACCCGGCGCTCCACCGTGCGGGTGGTCTGCGCACCGCCGGCCGGGTTGGGGTAGCCGATCGTCGCCGTGAACGGGTACCCGGCCCAGGCGCGCGCCGGCACCGTCAGCGTGGGGACCGCGACGGCGCGGAGCGTGAAGGAGCCCACCGCGCTCACCTCGACGCCCCCGGTGCAGCCGCCGCAGGTCCGCTCGACCTGCCACCAGTAGGTGCCGGGGGTGCTCTGCGGACGGGGGAAGCCCGTGTTGCCGAGGCCGGCGTCGCAGGTGCCGGGCTCGGCCGCCCGCTCGACGGCGAGGCCCGTGGCGACCGTGTCGGTGAGGCGCCCGTCGGCCCCGACGGCGGGGCTCGTGGCGAGGCGCGGCACGTAGTCGGCCGCCGTGCCGCGCAGGGTGCCGAAGAGGGGCGACTCCTCCTCCCGGTACGACGGGCAGGCGAACGCCACCGGCACCGGGTCGCCCCCGATCGGCAGCGTCGCCCCCGGCGCGGGCGCGAGGAGGGTGACGGGCGGGTCGCCCGGCAGGGCCGCGGCCGGGCCGGCCGCCACCGCCGTGCCCAGCAGCGCGGCCACAGCCGCGGCGACCCCGGCGAGGCGCGCGCGGACGGATGCGGAGGGGGTCGCCATCGCCGCGGGATGCTCGCACCGGGGGCGGGCTCCGGCAACGCCATGCGCCACTTGTACGGCGCGATCCAACCGCTTAGGCTCGCGGCGGACCTAACCGTTTAGGTGCCGCCCGAGGGAACCTCCCGTCCCCGACCCCACCGAGGAGCCGACGCATGCCCGTGCTCGAAGCACCGCAGCTCGTGACCAACAGCCGGATGCTCTACTTCACCTGGGTCCCGGCCGATCCGGACGCCGTGCGCGCCCTGGTCCCGCCGGCGCTCGAGCTCGCCGACAACGCCCAGTGCTTCATCAACCAGTACGTCGTCGACTCCACCGACCAGACGTCCGGCTTCGAGGCGTACTCGCTCACCTACTGCGGCGCGGACCTCAAGGGTCACGACACCCCCGACGGCGCCATCGCCGGCCGCTGGTGGACCCACTACTTCAACTCGAACCCCGACATGCGGGCGTACGCCTCCCAGCGGGGCGTGCCCGCCGGCGTGGGCGAGACGACCCTCACGATCGAGGACGGGATCCTCACCGCCACCACCTCCGCCGACGGCACCCCCGTCATCCGCACGACGGCCCGCGTCGGCGACGTCGCCGTGACCGGCCGCGGACAGCTGCGCTACGTCACCGACGTGCAGGGTGAGCTGACGAGCGGCCTCTACCCGTTCGTCGCCGGCCTCGTGGACCCGTGGGAGGTCCTGGCCTTCGAGTTCCTCGAGCCGGACCACCCGGTCTCGGCGCTGCGCCCGGCCGACCCGCTGCAGGTGACGTGGGGCTTCTACTCGCCCAACGCGTCCTTCTGCTACCCCGGCGGCGAGGGCCCCCTGGCGACCCAGCCGTAACGCACGGGGCCACCGGACAGTGGTGGGGGCGCGGTCACCGCGCCCTCACCACGGCCTCCTGG
>VFQR01000283.1_pt1 | contig 89494 bp, 85 predicted proteins | sample 3512321 | NCBI WGS metagenome assembly VFQR01 (sample SAMN10412374, study PRJNA504923) | tailings metagenome | isolation source: Relicate 3 Philex TSF1 revegetated site | place: Philippines: Tuba, Benguet | collected 2017-08-29 | reverse complement strand
TCGTCCCCGAATTGCCATCATCACCACCCACAAAATCAACAAAATAGGTGCGGCCCGCAAGGGCAGGCAGGGAAGCCGACGCCAGGAGCAGGCCAACGAGCAGTCGGCCGACACGAGAAGATGGCATGGACAGTCTCCGGCTGGGCGCGGATCTCCGCGCGGATCGAAGCCGGGAAACGGGGCCGTATCGGTCCTGCTTGAAGGGGTTAACGCGTGAACCGGCGGTAACGGGCCCGGCCGGGGGATGGCGTTAACGCCGCCACCTCGGGCGATTCACCCGCCGGGACGGCAGGGTTAGGGCGCAGTCACCGCACTGGGCATGGCTGCCTGCGCGGCCCTGGCGCGGCGGTAACCATCGCGATCCTGCAGCCGCGCCCACCAGGCCTGCGTTCGCGAACCCAGCTCGGGCAACAGCCCCAGCTGCCCCGCGAGCAGGCAGGCATAGCCGACCGCGATGTCGGCCGCCGTGAACCGCCCGGCAACCAGAAACGCCCGCCCGTCGGCAAGCTGTCGCTCCACCCAGGTCATCCGGGCCAGGAACCATCTGGCATAGGCGTCGGCGACGGCCGGCTGCCGGCGATCCTCGGGCTCCAGCACGCGATAGCGGAACACGATCGTCTGCGGGAAGGTGAAGGTCGCGTCCGACTGGAACAGGAAATTCACATAGGATCCAAAGTCCGGCTCGTCCGGGGCGACGGCGAGGCTGGTCGGCCCGTGCCGCCCGGCCAGGTAGTGCAGGATCCCGCTGCTTTCCGTCAGCACCTGGTCGCCGTCGGTGAAATAGGGGATGGTGCCCAGCGGGTTCACCTCCAGATAGTCGGGCTGCCGCCAGCGGGGCGGGAAGGGCAGCAGCACCAGCTCGTAGGGCAGCCCCATCTCCTCCAGCATCCACAGCGGCCGGAACGAGCGCGCATCCGCGCAATGCCAGAGCTTCATGGGGCCTGTCTCCTGCTGTCCCGTCCGCCTGCCAGCCCGCAGCGCCTGCGGCCACTCCCCCTTTTCGGGGCCGGTCGGGCGCGCTAGGCGCTTCATCCCATGGACCAGATACGGATTTCCGGCGGCCGGCCGCTGAAGGGCCGGCTGCCGATCTCGGGTGCGAAGAACGCCGCCCTTGCCCTCATGCCGGCCGCCCTTCTCACCGACGAGCCGCTGACCCTTCGCAACCTGCCGCGGCTTGCCGACGTCGACACCTTCGGCCACCTGCTGAACGTGCTCGGCGCCTCCACCCAGGTTCAGGGCGCACGGCCCGAGGACTTCGGCCGGGTGATGACCGTCTCGGCCAGCCGCGTGACATCGACGACGGCGCCCTACGACATCGTCCGCAAGATGCGCGCCTCCATCCTCGTGCTGGGTCCGCTGCTGGCGCGCGAGGGGCAGGCGACCGTCAGCCAGCCCGGCGGCTGCGCCATCGGCAACCGACCGATCGACCTGCATCTGAAGGGGCTGGAGGCGCTCGGCGCCGGGATCGAGCTGGCCGCCGGCTATGTGCGCGCCACCGCGCCGAAGGGCGGCCTGCGCGGCGGCCGCATCATCTTCCCCGTGGTCAGCGTGGGCGCGACCGAGAATGTGCTCATGGCCGCGGTGCTGGCCAGGGGCCAGACGGTGATCGAGAATGCCGCGCGCGAGCCCGAGATCGTCGATCTGGCAAGCTGCCTCAACGCCATGGGCGCCCGGATCTCGGGCATCGGCACCGAGCGGCTTGTGGTCGAGGGGGTCGATCGCCTGCACGGCGCCACCTATGCCGTCATGCCCGACCGGATCGAGGCCGGAAGCTATGCCTGCGCGGCCGCCATCACCGGCGGCGAGGTGGTGCTGGCCGGCGCCAGCCGCGACCTGCTCGGCGCGACGCTGCCCGTGCTCGAGGACGCCGGCGTCGCCTTCGAGGACGTGCCCGGCGGCCTGAAGGTCAGCCGCGCCAACGGCCTGCATGGTGTCACCGCCACCACCGCCCCCTGGCCCGGCCTCGCCACCGACATGCAGGCCCAGCTGATGGCGCTGGTGACGGTCGCCGATGGCGCCTCGATGCTCACCGAGACCATCTTCGAGAACCGCTACATGCATGTCCCCGAACTGGCGCGCATGGGGGCCGACATCACCGTCAAGGGCCGTTCGGCGATGGTGCGCGGCGTGCCCGCGCTCGCCGGCGCGCCGGTGATGGCGACCGACCTGCGGGCCTCGATGAGCCTTGTCATCGCCGGCCTCGCCGCCCGGGGCGAGACGGTGGTGCGCCGGGTCTATCACCTCGACCGCGGCTATGAACGGCTCGAGGAAAAGCTGCAGGGCGTCGGCGCGGCGATCGAGCGGGTCAGCGGTGACTGAGCTTCTGCATCTGCTCGCGTCCGATGCCGACGAGGTCGCCACCATCTCGGCGCTCGTGCAGGACATGACGGTCAAGGCCGGCGAGGCCGGCTGGCGCCCGCGCCAGTGCCGCCTGGTGCTGCTCGGCAACCGCTTCCGCTGGGAAGCGCCCGAGCCCCCCACCCGGGTCCGCTCGGCGCTTCGCTTCGAGCATGTGCTGAAGGTCGAGCGCCGCGAGTGGCCCTCCGGGCCGCAGGCCGTGCTGCCGCTGCTTGCGATCACCCCCGAACCGGACGAGGCGCCGGATGCGCTCCACCGCCTCGTCCTCAGCTTCGGCGGCGGCGCGGCGCTTCGCCTGACGGTCGAGGCGATCGACCTGGTGCTGGAGGACATCGCCGGCCCGTGGGGAGCGCAGGCGGTGCCCGATCACCGCCTCGCCGGATCCGGCTGAAGCGCATCGGCGATCGCGCCGATCGTCCGCACGCGGGCCCCCGGCAGCACCGCCAGCCGGTCGGCCAGGGCTTCCAGGAACGCCGCGCCCCCGGGCCGTGCCCATGCCTGGTGGTGGAACATCAGCCCCACGATGGGGCTCGCCCGACGCGCCCGCCCGATCTCGTCCAGCACGTCGTCAACCCGCCGCTCGACCGGCCCGCCATGATCGACCGCGACCGAGATCGACAGTTCCAGGATCGGCGCCTCGGGCCGCAGCCGCCCATGGTGCGAAACCCCGCCGCGCCCCAGGTTGGTGCGCCCCATCGCCGCCCCCAGCCCATAGGCCAGCCGGTGCGCCACACCGGGGTAGCTCGACGCCGACAGGATCGAGAAGCCCTCCTCGGCAAGTGCGCGCAGGGTGTTGCGGTCGTAGCGGTGGCGCGGGGGCGTGAACAGCCGGCCGTCCCAGGCCTGACCCAGCAGCGCCGAGAGCCGCTCGCGGCCGGCGGCGATCACCGCCTTTTGCGCCGCCCGGTCGCGCTCGGGCCCGAACTCGTACCATTCGCGCTTCCCCCCCACCATCATCTCGTGGGTGTGGCCATGCTGGCCGAACTCGATCAGGCCGGGATGCCGCGCCGCCAGCCCGCCGAGCCAGCCGGCCGCGGCTTGCGTCAGCCGCGCCGGGATGATCTGGTAGCTGACGGGCAGCCCGCGCGACAGGAAGATGCCGACGAAGCGCTCGATCGCGTCGTCGTGCGGGCCGACATCGTCGTCGCGCAGAAAGAGGGTCAGGCCGTCCACGCCGCCGCCTTTCCGGCCGTCCTTGCGTCGCGTCAACTTTTTTGCGCAGTTGCAGCATCGCCGGCCGCCGCCTAGGGCGTTCCCCCGTCATGGCCCGCCCTGGACCCGATCTGGCGATGGTGGCGTCGCTGCTGCGGTCGAAGGCCGTCCACAGCTACGCCATCGTCGCGGCCTCGGCCGCCGCGCAATTCCTGACGACGGTGCTGCTGGCGCGGCTCGCCGGGGCGGCCGTCCTGGGCGACTTCGCGCTCGCGATCATGACGGCGAACCTGCTGACGGGTGTCGCGATTCTCGGGCTGGGCCGGATCCTCGTGCGCGAGGTCGGCGGCGACATCCGGCAGGGGGAAACGGCACGCGCCCGGCAGATCGTGCGGGGCTTTGCGGTCGCGGTCCTGCTGTCGTCGGCGGTGGTGGCGGGCGCCTATCTTCTCGTTCTGCTCGCCACGCCCTTCGGCGTCCGGCTGGGCGGCAACCTGCTGGCGCTTGCGCTGGCCGCCGGCCTGGTGCTGGTCGATCCGATGCTGCGGCTGGGCCGCGCGCTTCTGCGCACGATGGGCCATCCCGTCCTCAGCCAGTCCCTGCAGGAGACACCCACCCTCCTGAAGTTCCTCGTGATCGGCCTGCTCGCGCTTGCCGGCCTGTCACCGGACGCGCCGCAGCTGATGGGCCTTACCCTGCTGCTCTATGCGGGCTGCACCGTCGTCACCTGGGTCATCGCGCTGCAGACGGTGCGCCGCTGGCCGGCCGATGGCCCCCGGCCCGCGCGGGCGCTGTTCGCGGCCGGGCTGCCGATCACGCTCGTTTTCTCGATCCAGGCCTTCTCGCAATGGCTCGTGCTCGCCCAGCTGTCGGCAACCGCCACCTCCGCCGATGTCGGGGCCTTCCGGGTCGCAGCGCAGGTCGCCGGCGTGGTCGCCACCATCACCATGACGACCGAGCTCTACGTCTCGCCGCAGATGGCGGGCGATCTGCGAACCGGCCGCTACGATCTGCTCTGGCGGCGCCAGCGGCGCGGCACCATCGCCATGCTGGTGCTGGCCTCGCCGGTGCTTCTGGTCAGCCTGTTCGCGCCCTCCGCCTTCCTGGGGCTGCTGTTCGGCCCCGAATTCGTGGCGGGCGCGACCGCGCTGTCGATCGTTGCCGTCGCGCAGCTGGTGAACACGGCGCGCGGCCCGCTCGGCGCGCTGCTGTCCATGTCCGGGCATGACCGGTGGCAGCTCGGGATCACGCTGGCCGGCCTTGCCATCGTGCTCCTGCTCAGCTTCACGCTCATCCCGCGCTATGGAATCACGGGCGCCGGGATCGCCTATGCGGCGCCGTTCATCTTCCGGTCGGTGGTCGGCTGGATCATCGTCCGGCGGCTGATCCCGCGCCATCCGGTTGACGGCGCGGGCGGGCCGCGAAAGGACGGGGAGTGATGGACGGATCGCTCGATCTTCGGCTGGGCAGGCTGTTGTGCGCGGCGCTGCGGTTGGATGGGCCGATCCCGGCCGACGAGACCCGGCTCGATGCCCTGCCCGGCATGGATTCCCTCAGGTTCATGGAGCTGATCACCGCGCTGGAAGCCGAAACCGGCGAGGTCGATCTGGAACGGCTGGCCGCCATCGAAACCGTGGGGGACATTCGCGGGCTGCTGGCGCAGAGGTGATGACCCCCCTGTCCAGCCTTCTTGCCCACCTGCTTTCGAATGCCGCCAAGGGGCCCGGCGCGCTGGCGCTGATCGGTCCCGACGGCACCAGGATCGACCGCGCGACGCTGGCCGGCCGTGTCGCGGCCGCCGGAAGCCGGCTGGAAGCGCTGGGCGTGACCGCCGCCGACAGGGTGCTGCTGTCGGCCGCCAACGGGCTCGAGCTCGCGGTGTGCTATTTCGCCATCCACGCGACCGGGGCCACCGCCGTGCTGCTGGCCCCCGACACGCCCGAGGCGGAGCGGGCCGACGTGATCGCCCGAACCCGGCCCCGGCTGTGCCTGGGCGCGGCGCCGGCGGACACCGCCTTGTCCGATGTGGACAGGGGCGAGCAGGGCGATCCGTCCGCGATCCGCCTGCCCGATCCCGCCTCCACCGCCGACATCCTGTTCACCACCGGCACGACGGGGCGGCGCAAGGGCGTGGTGCTGACCCACAGGGCGATCGCCGCGATCGGCCGCAACATCGTTCAGGTCTATGGCGCCGGGCCCTCGCTGATCCAGACGGTGCCGCTTCCGCTGACGCACAGCCATGGTCTGGGCACGTTGCGCGCCATGGCGGTCGGCGGCCATGCGCTGCAGCTCCAGCGCGGGCTGGTGAACCCGCGCGGGCTGGTGCAGAGCATGCGCGACCATGGCGCGACCGGCCTTGCCCTCGTCCCCGCCGCTGCCGAGTTCCTGCGCCGCTACGCCGGCCAGGCACTCGCCGGGCTCGCCGGGCAGCTGCAGCTGATCGAGCTGGGCAGCGCGCCCATCGAGACCGGCACCCGCCAGTGGCTCGTCGAAACGCTGCCCGGCACCCGCATCCTGCACCACTATGGCATGACGGAAGCCTCCCGCGCGGTGTTCGCAGACCATGGCCGGGACCCGCCGGGCACCGCCGGGCGGGCGGCTCCGGGCGTCACGCTCACCGTCGCTGACCCCGCCGGCCGTCCCGTCCCGCCCGGCGAGCTGGGCGAGATCCATGTCGCCGGCGACATTCTGATGGCCGGCTACTGGCGCGACGATGGCCCGCCGGACCGGGCCCGGCTGGGGCCGCTCGGCTTTGCCAGCGGCGATCTCGGGCGGCTCGCGGCCGACGGCACGCTGACGCTGGCCGGCCGGATGGACGACATCATCAATGTCGGCGGCCGCAAGGTCGTGCCCGACGATGTCGAAATGGCGCTGGTCGCCGCCGACCCGGCCGTGCTGGAGGCCGCCTGCATCGCCGCGCCGGATCCGGTCCTGGGCAGCGTGGTCGCAGCCCATCTGGTGCTGGCCCCGGGCACCGATCTCGGAACGCTCGTCCCCCGCCTGGAAGCGAAGCTCGCCCTGTCGCTGGAAGCGCACCAGCTGCCCCGGCGATGGCGGGCAGCCCAGAGCCTGCCGCGCACCGGTTCCGGCAAGCTTCAGCGCGCCCGCCTGCGACCATGAGGACGGCATGCCGCTGACCGTCCGGCCCGCCGATGCGGCGCTGTCGCCTGCAGTCGCCGCGATGAACGCCCGCCTGCGCGCCGCCGGCAGCGCCTGGGCCTTCTATGAGCGGCCCCGGTCCGCCTGGCTGCCGGCCGACGGCTCGGGCCTGGTCGAGCGCCAGCACCGGCTGCTGGTCGATCCGGCTGCCGGCACCGTCCACGGCGGCTATGTGCTCCGCCGGGAGCCTGCCCGGCTCGACGGCGCGCCGATCACGCTCGGCAATGTGCAGGGCCCGGTGTCGGAAGGGCTGGTCGATCGCCGCTTCGCGCTCGCCGGCCCGCTGATGCTCCGCGACGCGCTGCGCCAGGTGCCCGACCAGATCGGCTGGGGCACGTCGGCGCGCAAGGTCGATCTGCTGGTGCGGGCAGGCTGGACAGCAACGCGGGTGCCGCTGCAATGGCGGGCGCCCGATGCCCGGCGGCTGGCGCTGGCGCTTGGCGCGGCCCGGGGCGGAAGCGCCGGCCGGCTGCTGGCGCTGGCCGGGCGCAGCGGGCTGGCGACGCTGGCTGCCCGTGCCACCGAGCTTGGTGCCCGGCTGGCGGCTGGCGCCGGGCCCGCTGCCGTGACGGCGCGCGCCGAAGGCGGCTTCGGCCCCTGGGCGGACGAAATCTGGCAGGCGGTCCTGTCGGCCGGGCAGGCGCGCCTTGTCGCCGACCGGTCGGCTGCCGCGCTCGGCCGCCTGATGCCCGCCGGCGCCTGGCCCCACGCCCGGCCCATCCTGGTGGAAGACCGCGGCCGGCCCATCGGCTGGCTGGCGGTCGCCGAACGCCGGCTCGAAGGCCATCCCCGGCTCGGCGATGCGCGGCTGCTGCTGATCCTCGACGGGCTGGCGCTGCCCGGCCACGAGGCCGAGGTGGCGATCGCCGCCCTTGGCGCCGCCGGGCCCGGCCCGTGGGACCTGATGCTCGCCGCCTTCACCCACCATCGCTGGCAGCGGGCGCTGGGAGCGGCCGGCTTTGCCCCCACGCCGCCCCGCCGCGCCCTCCTGTTCTCGCCGGCCCTGGCCGCCCGTCTCGGCCCGCCCGGCGCCGCGCAGGGCAGCCTCCATCTGGCCTTCATCGACGCCGACGGTCCCCGGCTCGGCTGACCATGTGCGTCAAAAACTGTTGCCCGATGGAAGCTTCCTGCCTGAAACGGGCTTGGAGGCCACCCCCGCCCTGCCGTAAGGAGCGATCATGAGCACGAGCGCGCGTGCCCGCATCCTGCCGCCCTACACGCGGCGCGTGGACGACGTCTGGCACCGGATCGTCCGGCTGCTGGCCGGCGTGGCGGTGGTGCTGTTCGCGATGGGCATGGGGTTCTTCATCGCCCTGTTCGGCACCTTCGGCTGGTTCATCTATGCCATTCCGCTGGTGCTCCTGTTCCTGCTGGCGCTGTGGCTGGCGCCCGACGTGGACACCCGCCTCGACGGCGCGATCGAGCGCACCTATTTCATCCTGGTCGGCATCTTCATGATGTGGCCCACCTACATCGCCTTCAACCTGCCGGGCGTGCCGTGGATCAGCTTCGAGCGGCTGGTCATGTTCGCGCTCGCTGCCCTCACCCTCTACGCCATGGCGATCTCCTCGCGCCTGCGCGGGGACCTCGCCGAGACACTGACGGCCAACAAGCTCATCTTCCGGCTGTTCGCCCTGTGGACGGCGATCCAGTTCGCCATGATGCTGGTGGCGCTCGGCCAGACCTTCGGGCGCTATGTGCAGCTGTTCCTGTTCTGGAACTTCCTGTTCGTGATGTCCGCCTGGATGATGCGGCGCGACGGCAATGCCACCCGCATCTTCCGCCTCATCCTGATCGGCACCATCGTGGTCGCCGTCTTCGCCATCCTCGAGGTGCGGGCGGGCAAGCCCATCTGGGCCGATCACATCCCTGCGTTCCTGAGCATCGATCCGGAAGTTCTGCAGACGCTGCAGGATGCCCGGCAGCGCGGTGGCGCCGTGCGGGCGACGGGCATCTACCTGACGGCGGTCGGCTACGCCGAGTTCATCGCCATGGCGGTTCCCCTGTTCCTGTTCGCGGTGATGCACGCGCCCACCGTGCGGCGTTTCATCATCGCGCTGGGGCTTCTCTACCTGCTGTTCCACGTCGGGCTGGCCACCCAGTCACGGACCGCGATGGTGGGCTTCGCCGTCGCCGTTCCCGCCTTCCTCGGCATCTGGGCGCTCCGCCGCTTCACGCGGGAGGCAGCGCGGCGCGACATCATCGGCCCGGCCTTCGTCTGGCTGGCACCGGCGATCATCGGGGCGTTTGCCGCCTCGATCCTGTTCGTCGGCCGCATCCGGGTGCGGGTGCTGGGTGGATCCACCCACCGCAAGAGCAACGAGGGCCGCGAGCGCCAGTGGGACATGGCCATGCCCGAAATCCTCCAGAACCCGCTGGGCTATGGGCTCGGCCGGATCGAAAGCGCAGTGCCCTTCTACAATTCGGCCGGTGTCTTCACCATCGACAGCTATCCCATCATCCTGCTGGTGGAATATGGCGTGCTCGGCTTCCTTGTCTTCGTCGGCCTGATGCTGGCCTGCATCTACTGGGGGATCCGCATCTACATCCGCGCCGACCGGATGGAGGAGCTGCTGGCCGGCGCCTTCGCCGTCTCGCTGATCGTGTTCCTCGTCACCCGCACCGTCGTTGCGACCGGGCCGACCCCCACCCTGGCTTTCGCCCTGTGCGGGCTGATCACCGGCCTCTACTGGCGCACCCGCCACCAGTTCGCGCAAAGGCCCGGGCCCGAGGCGCCGGTGCCGTTCCGGCCCACGCCCTTTGTGCCGGGGCGCGGCCGGCTTCGTCCGCTGGGGCCCGGCCCGCAGCCGGCGGAAAGAAGGGCCGGGTGAAGCTGTCCCGGCTGAGGAAGGGGCTGTCGGAGGAGGTCGGGCCGTGGTGGGGGCGCCGGGCAAGAAGCCCTGTGGCAGCCGGCCCTGCCGTGCCGCACCATGACATCGCCATCCTTCCCGACGGGCCGATGGTGATCGAGGGCAACCGGACATGGGGCACGAAGCTGTTCCAGATGGCCGGCATTCCCCTCGCCAGAACCCAGTTCGGCCGGGCCGTGCTCGCACAGGTCGGCCGCTGAGCGTGCCGGCGGCAGGGGACGCACCCGCCGGCTGGCGCCCGATGCCGCTGATTGCGGGCGGCCTTGCCTTTCTGGCGCTGCTGGCGCTTCCCGCGCCTGCCGGCCTCCCGCGTGAGGGGTGGATCGTGGCCGCGCTCGGCGTGCTGATGGCCATCTGGTGGATCAGCGAGGCGCTGCCGCTGGCCATGACGGCGGCACTTCCCTTCATCCTGCTGCCGGTGCTGGGGGTGATGCCGGCGGCCGAGGTCGCCGGCCTCTACTGGTCGCCCATCATCTTCCTGGTGCTGGGCGGCGCGCTGGTCGCCATCGCGCTTGAAACCCACGGGCTGCACCGGCGGCTGGCGTTCGGCATCGCGCGCGCCGCGCCTTCGGGCCCCTTCGGCCTGCTGCTCGGCTTCATGGTGGCAACCGCGATCACCTCCATGCTGGTCTCCAACACGGCAAGCGCGCTCATCATGATGCCGGTCGCGCTTGCCCTGCTCGGCAGCGCGCCGGCGGCCGGAGGCTATGCAACCGCCATGGTGCTGGGGGTCGCCTATGCCGCCACCATCGGCGGCCTTGGAACGCTGGTCGGCTCGCCCACCAACGCCATTGCCGCCGGCATCATCGAACGGTCGATCGGCCTCAAGGTCGATTTCCTCACCTGGGCCGCCTTCGGCCTGCCGCTCGTCCTCGTGCTGCTGCCGCTGGTCGCCGGGCTTCTGGCGTTCCGCCACGGACTGGCCGGCGCGCCGGCCGCCGGCGATGCACGGGCGATGCTCGCCGACGCGGGACCGCTCACGGCCGACCAGGTGAAGGTGATGACGCTCGTTGCCCTGCTGGTCGCCGGCTGGGTCGGGCTGCCGCTTGTCGGCCCTGCGCTCGGCCTGCCCCGGATCGAGGATGGCGCGATCGCCATGGCCGTCGCCCTGCTGCTGATGGCCCTGCCGGGGCGGGCCGGCACGCCGCTGCTGCCGCCGGCCGGCCTGAGGCAGGTGCCATGGGACATCCTGCTGATGTTCGGCGGCGGTCTCGCGCTTGCCGGCGCCATCACCGCCTCGGGGCTGGCCGACTTCATCGCGACGGCGCTTGCCGGCGTGACCGACTGGCCGCTCTGGCTTGTCGCGGCGCTCATCGTCGCGGTGATCGTGCTGTTCACCGAAGTGGCCAGCAATGTCGCGACCGCATCGGGCTTCGTTCCGGTCGTCGCCGCCGTGATCGCCGCGCGCGACGGCGGAGATGTCGCGGCGCTGATGCTCGCCATGTCGGCCGCCTTCGCCTCGAGCTGGGCCTTCATGATGCCCTCGGGCACGGGCCCCAACGCCATCGCCTATGGCACCGGCCGGGTCCGCGTGCGCGACATGGTCACGGCGGGGCTGGTCCTCAACATCGCCGCCGTGCCGCTGATCGTCGGCATCTGCTGGCTGGTCGCCACGCTCTTGGCCGGCGGGGGTGCGGCACCATGAACCGGCCCGACCGGCTGCACCATCTCGATGCCGTCCGCTGCTTCTGCATGCTGTTCGGCCTGATGGTGCATGGCGCGACCCTGGCCGACAACTGGCTGTTCGACACCATCAAGACAGCCTCGTCGCTGTTCCGGATGGCCGCCTTCTTCCTGGTGTCGGGCTTCTTCGCCGCGATGGTCGCCTCGCGCCTGCCGGCCGGCACCTTTCTGGCCAACCGGGCACGGCTGCTGCTGGTGCCGCTCGCCGCCGGGCTGCTGCTGCTCAACCCCGTCACCAACTGGCTGATCCACTGGTTCCACGGCAATCCCATGTCGCTCGCCGCCTGGTTCGCCGGCGGCTGGCGGCAGACGGTGCCGCCGCCGGCCCAGCCGGTGTGGCACCTGCACCTGTGGTTCCTGTTCTCGCTGATGGGCTATGCGCTGCTGACACCGGTGCTTTCGCGCCTGGCTGCGATGCGGCCGGCCGCGCGCCTCGTCGATGCCCTGCTCGTGCTGCCGGCGCAGGCCCGGCCGCTGCTGCTGGCGCTGGCCGTCGGCGCCGCCACGGTGATGCTGCGCGGCCTGCACGACCTGCTGCCCGCGGGCGGCGGGCCCTTCGCCTACATCATCGGCGCCACCTTCGGCTATCTGCCCTTCTTCGCCGCCGGTCTGTGGGCCTTCCACGACCGCCGCCTCTACGAGGCATTGCACGCCTTCCCGTGGGTTGCGCTCGTGGTGCTGGGGGCCCTTCACGTCGGCCACGCGCATCTTGCTGCCGATCTGCCCCGGGCTGCCGAGCGCGCGGTCTTCTGGCTGGGCCGGTCCGGCTTCATCCTCGCGATCGTGATGGCGTTCCTGGCGCTCGCCCGGCGCTGGGTCACGCGCGGCAGCCCGCTGCTGTCGGCGCTCACCGATGGGGTCTACAGCTTCTACCTGTTCCACTTCCTTGCCATCTACGCGATCGCGGTGGCGATGCAGGCCCTCACGTCGAACGCCTATGTGATCTTTGCGGTCGTGCTGCTGGTCGGCTACCCGCTGCTGTTCGCGCTTCACCGGCGGCTGATCGCGCCCAGCCCGTGGATGGCGTTCCTGTGGAACGGAAAGCCGCTCGTGCCGGCCCGGCGGACCGCCAGCTGAGGGGCGCGGCGCGGCCCGGCGGTGCTGCCGGGGCCGGTTCGAGCGCCCGGCATTGCAGCCGCGTGACGGCTGGGCTAGCCCGGTCCCCGCGTCCGAAGGGGGTCTGTCGATGAAGCTTCTGGCCGGCAACAGCAATCCGAAGCTTGCCGAGGATGTCGCCCGCTATCTTGAAATCCCGCTGACCCGGGCCTCCGTCCGCCGCTTCGCCGATGAGGAGATCTTCGTCGAGGTGCAGGAAAATGTGCGCGGGCAGGACGTGTTCGTCCTCCAGTCCACCTCGGCGCCGGCCAACGACAATCTGATGGAACTGCTGATCTGCATCGATGCGCTGCGGCGCGCATCGGCCAAGCGGATCACGGCCGTCATCCCCTATTTCGGCTACGCCCGGCAGGACCGGAAGCCCGGCCCCCGCACGCCCATCTCGGCCAAGCTGGTCGCCAACCTCATCACCGTCGCCGGCGCCTCGCGCGTGCTGTCGATCGACCTGCACGCCGGCCAGATCCAGGGCTTCTTCGACATCCCGACCGACAATCTCTACGCCGCGCCGGTCATGTCGGCCGACATCCAGGCCCGCTACCCGCGCGAGGCCGAGGGCGGCCGGCTGATGGTCGTCTCGCCCGATGTCGGCGGCGTGGTGCGCGCCCGCGCGCTTGCCCGCCGGCTCGACAATGCCCCACTCGCCATCGTCGACAAGCGGCGCGAGCGTCCGGGCGAATCCGAAGTCATGAACATCATCGGCGACGTGAAGGGGCGCTTCTGCGTGCTGGTCGACGACATCGTCGATTCGGCCGGCACGCTGTGCAACGCGGCGGGCGCGCTGATGGACGCCGGCGCCGAGGGCGTCGTTGCCTATGTGACGCACGGCGTGCTGTCGGGTGGCGCGGTCGCGCGGGTCGAGGGTTCGGCGCTCCGGGAACTGGTCATCACCGACACCATCCTCGCGCCGCCGCCGGTCGCCGATGCCGGCCGGGTCCGCGTCCTCACCATCGCCCCGCTGCTGGGCGAGGCGATCCGGCGCATCTCCGATGAAACCAGCGTCTCGAGCCTGTTCGACTGAGGGCAGGGCCCGCGCTCAGCAGTCCCCCTGGCGGCGCCACTCGCTGCGGTGGCCGAAGGGCCGCCCGGCTTCCAGCCCCTGCACATGCACCGAGTAGAGATGCTCGGCATCGCGGCGCACGCTCGTCCGGCCCGATCGGCCGGGGCAGCGCCACGTCACGACAGCCGAGTCCGCCTCATTCTCGATGACCGTGAACTGGCAGGCGCCGCCGCCCCCTCCGGTCAGGACCGGTTCGGGGCTCGACAGGCATTGCGGTGCACCGGCATTGCTGCCCTGCGCGCGCGCCTGCCACAGCCCCGGCCGCCAGTCGGCGAGCGCCTGCACCCCCGGCAGGGCGCCCGCCGGCGCCGCCGCCATCATCAGCAGGGGCAGGGTGAGGACACGCATGGCGAAGGCCTAGGCGGGGAAACGGGCAAAAGCGTGTCAGAAATCGTGAAACGCAAGGGCGCCGGCGGCCGGCGACGGGTCGTCACCGGCGCGGCCGGGGCCTCACATCCTCAGCAGGAACTGCCGCGCGCAGAATTCGCAGTCGACCGCGATCAGCCCGTCAGCGTTGCGCATCGTCGCCCGATCCGCCTCGGGGAACTGGCCCAGCACGCGCGCGATATGGTCGGTCGAGCAGCGGCAACCGCGCCCCAGCGGCTGCGCGGGCAGCACGCGCGGCGAATCCTGGTGGAACAGCCGCCACAGCAGCTCGTCCATCGGCAGCGCCGCATCGGTCAGCTCGGCATCGGACACCGTCGCCGCCAGCGTCTCCACATGCTGCCAGTCCGGATGGTCGGTGTCCGCGGCGTGCAGCCGGGGGCCGCCCGCCTCGCCGCGCGGCAGATGCTGCACCAGCAGCCCGCCGGCCGTCCAGCGGCCGTCCGCATCGGCCCCGGCCGCAAGCCGCACCAGCGTCGGCAGCTGCTCGGAGTTCACGAAATAGTGCTGCGCGGCCGCTTCCAGCGTCTCGCCCCCCAGATCCACAATCCCCTGGTAGCGCTCGGCCGAGGCCGTCTGGTCCAGGGTGATCACCAGCTGCCCGCGCCCGAACAGCCCGGCCAGCGTCGCGGCCGGCGGAAAGCGGCGGTCCAGGTCCTGCGCGGCATAGCCCCTGAGCTGCCCGTCGCGATAATCGGCGACCAGCAGCTTGACCGGCCCGCCCGCGCCCCGGGCCTGCAGCGTCAGCTGCCCCTCCTCGGGCCGCAGCAGCGTGCCCAGCAGCGCCGTCAGCGCCAGCGCTTCCGCCAGCAGGCGGGCGATCGGCCCTGGATAGGCATGGGCAGCGAGGATCTGCTGCGCCGTCGAGTCCAGCCGCACCAGCCGCCCGCGCGCGCCGCGCGCCGGCAGGATGAAGCCGAGCAGCCGGTCGCCGTCACGCGTGGTGGTCCCGCCCGGGCGTGCCGCCATCAGGACAGCCGCCCCAGCGCCCAGAGCAGCAGCGCCTTCTGGGCATGCACCCGGTTCGCCGCCTCGTCCCACACGGCCGACTGCGGGCCGTCGATCACGCAGTCCGTCACTTCCTCGCCTCGATGCGCCGGCAGGCAGTGCAGGAACAGCGCATGCGGGGCTGCCCGCGCCATCAGCACCGGCCCCACCTGGAACGAGCCGAAGGCGCGGCGGCGCTCGGGACTGTCGGCCTGCCCCATCGAGACCCAGGTGTCCGTCACCACCACATCGGCACCGTCGGCCGCCGATTCCGGGCCGGCGGCCAGCTCGATCGAAGCCCCGCGCGCCCGCGCGCCGGCCACATAGGCGTCATCGGGCGCATGGCCCGGGGGCGCTGCCACCGCCACGGAAAAGCCCAGAAGCCCGGCCGCCTCGATCACCGAGTTGCAGACATTGTTGCCGTCGCCGATCCAGGCCCAGCGGGTGCCCGCCGCCTCGCGGTCGAGCCGTTCCTCGACGGTCAGCAGGTCGGCGACGATCTGGCACGGGTGCGAGCGGTCCGTCAGCCCGTTGAGCACCGGCACGCCGGCCGCCCGCGCGAAATCCTGCACATCGCCATGCCGGTTGGCGCGGATCATCACGGCATCCACCATCCTCGAGAATACCCGCGCCGTATCCCCGACCGTCTCGCCGCGCCCCAGCTGCAGGTCGCCGGCCGCCACCACCAGCGCGTCGCCGCCGAGCTGCCGCATGGCGACCTCGAACGACAGCCGCGTGCGCGTGCTCGGCTTCTCGAAGATGCAGGCGAGCAGATGCCCGGCAAGCGGCGCATCGCCATCCGGGGCGCCGTTGGGCAGGCCGCGGCGCGCTGCCTTGCGCGCCCTTGCATGGTCCAGCACCCGCCGGAGCCCGCCCGGCCCCAGGTCGGCAAGATCGATCAGGTGGCGGGTGCCGGCGCTCACGCCGCGGCCCGGGCCCCGAAGTCGGCGGCCGCGGCCGACAGCCGGTCGACGCATTCGCGGATTTCCGCCTCGTCGATCGTCAGCGGCGGCAGGATGCGCACGACATTGTCGCCGGCCGCCACGGTCAGCAGCCCATGGTGCGACCGGGCATGCGCCACGAAGGCGCGGCTGTCGCCATTGAGCTTCAGCCCCAGCATCAGCCCCAGGCCCCGCACATGGTCGAACAGATCATGGTTGCCGATCATCTGCTCGAGCGCGGCGCGCAGCCGGTCGCCCTTCTGCCGCACCTCGGCGAGGAAGGCGGGCTCGGCCACGATGTCGAGGACGGCGTTGCACGCCGCCATCGCCAGCGGGTTGCCGCCATAGGTGGAGCCATGGGTTCCGAACACCATGCCGGCCGCCGCCTTCTCGGTCGCGAGGCAGGCCCCCACCGGAAAGCCGCCGCCGATGCCCTTGGCGATCGCCATGATGTCGGGCGCGATGCCGTAATGCTCGTGCGCGAACAGCCGGCCCGTCCGCCCCACGCCGCACTGCACCTCGTCGAGCAGCAGCAGCAGGCCATGCGCGTCGGCCAGCTTCCTGAGGCCCGAAAGGAAGTCGCGGCTCGCCGGCCGGATCCCGCCCTCGCCCTGGATCGGCTCCACCAGGAACCCGCCCACCGTCGGGTCGATCGCCGCCTCGGCGGCTGCCAGATCGTCGAACGGCAGCACCCGGAACCAGTCGGGCAGGGGCTCGAATCCCTTGCGCAGCTTTTCCTGGTCGGTCGCGGCGATCGTCGCCAGCGTCCGCCCGTGGAAGGCGTTGGAGAAGGTCAGCAGCCGGTAGCGCCCCGGATTGCCCGTCGCGTGATGATAGGCGCGCGCTGTCTTGATCGCGCACTCCAGCGCCTCGGCGCCCGAGTTGGTGAAGAACACCGTGTCGGCAAAGGTCAGCTCGGTCAGCCGCGTGGCGACCGCCATCTGCTGCGGCGAGGCATAGAGGTTCGACGTGTGCATCAGCGTCGCGGCCTGCTTCTGGATCGCGTCCACCAGATGCGGATGGCCATGCCCCAGGCAGTTGACGGCGATCCCGCTCGCGAAATCCAGCCATCGGTTCCCCGCCTCGTCGTACAGCCAGCTGCCCTGCCCACGTACCGGCGCCACCTCGCACCGGGGATAGACGGGCATCAGCGGCGGGATGGTCATGGGTGCGGACTTTCCTGGCAGGCGGTGCGAAACGAAAAAAGGCGGCGAAGCGCCGCCTCAACCGTTTCGGTGGACATAACGGGTCAGGGGCGCAATTTCCACCCCGATCGCAACAGCGCGTAGCTGGCCAGCCACAGCAGCGCCGACAGGCCGGTCAGAAGCGCAGCACCCAGCCACGGCGACGCCTCCGCCGCGCCGATGAAGCCGGCCCGGAACCCGTCGATCATGTAGAAGAAGGGGTTGGCCCGGCTCACCGACTGGATGGCCGGCGGCAGCCGGTCGATGGCGTAGAAGGTGCCCGACAGCAGGGTCAGGGGCTGCACCACGAAGTTGGTGACGGCCGCGCCATGGTCGAACTTGTCGGCCCAGATTCCCGTCAGCACGCCCAGCAGCCCCAGCAGCACGCCGCCCAGCGTTCCGAACAGCAGCACCTGCGCCGGGTTCACGACGGACACGTCCACCCCCGGCCACAGCCACATCACCCCCCAGACGGCGAGCCCCACGGCCCAGGCCCGAGTGACCGCACCGGCCACATAGCAGAACAGCAGCTCGCCGTGGCTCAGCGGCGGCATCAGCACATCGACGATCGTGCCCTGCACCTTGGCGATGATGATCGACGACAGCGAGTTCTGGAAGGCGTTCTGCGCCATCCCCATGATGATGAGGCCGGGCGCCAGGAACTGCACATAGGGCACGCCCAGCACCTCGCCCTTGGCCGGCCCCAGCGCCAGGGTGAAGATGGCAAGGAACATGAGGGTGGTGATGGCCGGCGCCCACACCGTCTGCATCTGCACCTTGAAGAACCGCCGGACCTCCTTCAGATAGAGGGTCTGGATCCCCAGCCAGTTGACGCCGTGGATGACGGGCTCGCCCGGCGCCCGGTGCGTCACGCTGGTGTCGGGGATGGCCGGTTGCTGCATGCGCGCCCCCGCCCTAGACGGGGCCGCGCACCCCGCGCAAGCGCCGGGGATCACGAGGACGGGAAGACCGCATGGCCTGGACGGACGAGCGAATCGCGCGCCTGAAGCAATATTGGGAGGAAGGCTGCTCGGCGAGCCAGATCGCCGAGCTGCTCGGCGACGGCCTGTCGCGCAATGCCGTCATCGGCAAGGCGCACCGCCTCGGGCTTGCCGCCCGCCCGTCGCCCCTCAAGACCGCGGAGGGCAAGGCCGACGGCAAGCCGGAGCCCCGCGCCGACAGGGCCGCGCCCCGCCCGAAGCCCGCCGCAAGGCCCGCCACGCCCGACGCCGGCGCGGCCCGCCCCGCGGCAGCCGCGGCGGCGCCCGCGCCCGAACCCCGGCCGAACCCGTCGCCCGCAGCTGACGCCGTCGCCCGCGCGGCCGGCGCACCGCGGCCCAAGGGCGCGCGCGTGACCCTGCTCGACCTCAACGACCGCATCTGCAAATGGCCCATCGGCCACCCCGACGAACCCGACTTCCACTTCTGCGGCAAGCCCGTCAGTCCCGGCTTTCCCTATTGCGCCGAGCATTGCCTGATCGCCTACCAGGCCCAGCAACCGCGCCGCGACCGCCCCCCCGGAAGCCCGCCCCCGCGCCCCTTCGGCCCCAACCTCCCCCGCCCGCGATAGGCCGCGCGCCAGGCCGCCCCGAAGCCCGGCCCAACGCGGACCAACTGCCCCAGCCCTGCGGTTTGACCGTTCCGGGCGCCGGGAGGGGACTGGCGGCTCAAACGAACAGATGCTGTGAAGCGGTCAGCGGTTCGTCCCTTGGCCGCCGATTGCCCGAATGGTATGGTATGCGCCCGGACACCGAGAACCAGGAGCATCACATGACCCGCGCTGTCTTTGCCTGCCTCTGGATTCTGTTCTTTCCAACCGCCGGTCTCGCGGCCGGATGCCCGCCCGAAGCGCGCGGCGTCGACGTCCGCCCGACGGGGCCTGCGGAAACCTTCGGCGAGGAAACGGTGGCTCTGCTGGGCCATGTCCGGCTCGGCCAGGGCATCGACAACCGCGTGCTTCGCCTGCGCCGGATCACGCTGGCGCCCGGCGCCCAGGTCGGCTGGCACGAACATGGCGACCGGTCGCTGCTGATCTTGGTGGAAAGCGGCACCTACACCGAGTATCGCAGCGACTGCCGGGTGCCGATCCGGCACCAGGCAGGTGACACCATCGAGGAGGCCATCGGCACCCGCCACTGGTGGCGGAACGAAGGCGATGTCCCCGTTGTCCTCCTGATGTCCGACGTCACGACGCCAGACGCCCTGCACAAGCTGAACCTGCCGCCGCGCTGACCGGGGGGTTCGGCCCGCCGCCGGACGCCTCAGCGTGGTCATGTCCAACCTTTGCGCTTGGTGCGCTCCTGCAGGCGCTTTCCGGCCCGCCGGCTCCGCGCCCGCACACCAGATCATCGGAAGGCGACGACGATCGCCATGATTGCGAGGATGATGCCGGCGGCCTGCCAGCGCGGGTTCTGCCAGATCGGCCGCTGCGCGTCGGCTGGGGGGTTCGGGGCGAGCACGAGGTTCTGGCCGAGGTTGGTCATGACCGCGAGGCCGACGCCTGTTTCCGGATCGAAGGCCGCGAAAGCGGCAAATCCGGGGCTGTCACCGCCATGCCAGGCCAGCCGCGGGCGGGACGGCGCACCCACCGCCCAGCCGAGGCCCTGCCCTGGTGCGGCGGCCTGTGGCGCCAGCATTTGCGCGCGCAGATCCCGGCCCAGGATCCTGGAATCTTCCGCCAGAAAGTCCTGGAGAAACCTGCCCATGTCCTCCGCGCTGGCATGGACGCCGCCCTGCGGCATCGACCCGTAGCCGAGGCCTTGGCCCTGAACCGGGCGGAGCAGGCCGAACCATCGCCTGTGGCCCGTTGCGGGTTCGACGCCGGGCGGCGGATCGAGAACGAAGCTTCGCGTCATGCCCAGCGGCTGCAGAATCTTCTGCCGGACATAGTCCGGGTAGCGAAGGCCCGGGACCTCCTCGATGAGAGCGCCCAGCAGCTGGTAGTTGGCGTTGGAATAGCGCCAGTCCGCCCCGGCGGGCCCGGGCGTGACCCGTGCCAGGCCCTGCACGCGCCGCCTCAGCGCCGCCGGGTCCCGGCTGAGATCGGACTGCGTGCGGTTGCCATCGAAGGTGGAAAGACCGCTCGTGTGGCTCAGCAGCTGGCGCACCGTGATCCGGCCCGCGGCGGCATCGTCGCCGAACCGGACCCAGGGAAGATAGCGGGCGATCGGGGCGTCCAGCTCGACCTGCCCCGCCTCGACCAGCTGCAGGACGGCAACCGCCGTGAACGGCTTGGAAACCGAGCCGAGGGCGAGCGGCATGTCGGTTCGCAGCGCCCGGCGACCGGCCACCGAGGCAAGGCCGAGGGCGTGCGCGTCCGCCCGGCCATCCCGAACCACGACATAGGCTGCGCCGGGTGCGCCGGCCTCGCGCGACGCGGTCGGCAACGAAGGCGTGGAGATCGCCCTGCCCGGCCGCGGCCGCCACGCCTGCTGCCCACAGCAGAAGCGGGCGGGCGAGCCATCTGCACAGAGACGACCGCCCCATGATCGGCATGTGCCCTGATCCCCCCTTTCTGGCCGCGCGCCAGTCTCGACCAGGCACCGGCCCGTGTCGAGGCCCGGCCCCGGCAAAAAAATGACCCGGCAGATCGCTCTGCCGGGCCAGGCTGTTCCTTGGGGAGGAAGCTCAGTAGTTGTAGGCGCGCTCGCCATGCTCCGAGAGGTCGAGGCCTTCACGCTCCACCTCGGGGGTGACGCGCAGGCCCGTCAGGGCCCTGGCGATGTAGAAGGCGATCGCCGAGCCGATGCCGGCCCACAGGATGGCCAGGATCACCGACTTCACCTGGATCCACAGCTGTGCGCCAAGGGCATAGTCCTCGCCGGCAGGGCCGCCGAGGATCGCCAGCATGGTGACGGCCGTGCCCACCGAGCCGATGATGCCGGCGACGCCATGGATTCCGAACACGTCGAGCGAATCGTCGAAGCCGAGGCGGGGCTTCAGCTTCATCACGAACCAGCAGGCCGCGATGCCGGCGACCGCGCCCAGCAGGATGGCGCCGATCGGCCCGGCATTGCCCGCCGCCGGCGTGATCGCGACAAGCCCGGCAATCGCCCCCGAGCAGGCGCCCAGCAGCGACCCCTGGTGCCCGAGCCCGCGCTCGGTCAGCATCCAGAACAGCACCCCGGCCGCGGTTGCCGCGAAGGTGTTGAGGAGGGCAAGGCCCGCGATCCCGTCGGCCTCCAGCGCCGAGCCGGCGTTGAAGCCGAACCAGCCCACCCACAGCAGGCCCGTGCCCACCAGCGTCATCGTGAGCGAGTGCGGCGCCATCAGCTCCTTCTGGTAGCCGATGCGCTTGCCGAGAATGAGCGCCCCCACCAGCGCCGACACCCCGGCATTGATGTGCACCACCGTGCCGCCGGCGAAGTCGAGCGCGCCCCAGCCATAGATGAGGCCCGTCGTCGCCTCGTCGGCGCCGGCATACCAGACCATGTGCGCGATGGGGTAATAGACGATCAGCAGCCAGACGATGCCGAAGACCATCAGCGCGGAGAACTTCATCCGCTCGACGAGGCCGCCCACCACCAGCGCCAGCGTGATCGCCGAGAAGGTCATCTGGAAGGCGATGAACACGAACTCGGGAATGACGACCCCGTCGGTGAAGGTCGCTGCCGTCGAATCCGAGGTGACGCCGGCCATGAAGAACTTGCCGGTCGAGATGAACTGGTTGAAGTCGCCCCCGAAGGCAAGGCCATAGCCCACCATCAGCCACAGGATCATGGCCAGGCTCGCCACCGAGATCACCTGGGTCAGCACCGAGGCCATGTTCTTGGTGCGGACCAGCCCGCCGTAGAACAGCGCAATCCCCGGCACGATCATCATCATGACGAGGACGGTCGCCATCATCATCCAGGCGGTGTCGCCCTTGTTCGGCACCGGCTCGGCCGCGGCCGCCGCCTCGGCCGCCGCCATGTCCACCGTCGCCGTCACCGCCCCGGCAACCGCCGCCGCCTCCTGCGCGAAGGCGGGCATCGCCAGCGCGCAGGCCCCGGCGAGCGCCGCCAGCCATCGCATCCCAAAGCTGGTATCGAGCATCGAGGACCCCTCCTGACTGTCCCGCGTCACAGCGCGGTGTCGCTGGTTTCGCCGGTGCGGATTCGAACCGCCTGGCCGAGATCGAGAACGAAGATCTTGCCGTCGCCGATGGCGCCGGTGTGCGCGGCCTGCTGGATCACCTCGACCGCGCGCGGCGCCAGATCGTCGGGCACGGCCACCTCGATCTTCACCTTGGGCACCATGTTGGTCGTGTATTCGGCGCCGCGGTAGATTTCCGTCTGCCCCTTCTGGCGGCCGAACCCCTTCACTTCCGTGACGGTCATGCCGGCGACGCCTGCCGCCATCAGCGCCTCGCGCACGTCATCGAGCTTGAAGGGCTTGAGAACGGCAATGATGAACTTCACTGGGCGCGCCCCCCTGGGCCATGGCCCGCCCCAGCGCGGGCCAGCCAAGCCCCTGCACACCCCATGCCAAGTCGTCGCCTCTGTTGCGCCGCAGCAGAAATCGATCGAATCTGCCTAGATTCCGGGCAGTCGCCCGGCTGCCCTCAGGCGTCTGCCTTCGAATCGGGCAGGTCGAGCAGGGCTCGCGCCCGTGCCAGCTGGCGGGCCGGCACCATCAGCCGGATTCCGGGAAAGCCGCCGCCCAGCAGCCCGGAAAATCCGGCATCGAACAGCTGGGCCTCGATCCCCTCCGCCCTCAGGCGACCGTTCAGGATATGCGCCAGCGGCACATCGTTGAGCACGAGCAGCGGCTCGAGCCGGTCGCTCACCCGGTGCCCCCCACCGTCAGCCCGTCCACCAGCAGTGTCGGCTGCCCCACGCCGGCCGGCACCGACTGCCCGCCCTTGCCGCAGGTGCCGATCCCCTCGTCGAGCGCCATGTCGCAGCCGATGGCGCGGATGCGCTGCATCACCTCGGGCCCGTTGCCGATCAGGGTCGCGCCCTTGACCGGCGCGCCCAGCCGGCCGTTCTCGATCCGATACGCCTCGGTGCAGCTGAACACGAACTTGCCCGAGACGATGTCCACCTGCCCGCCGCCGAAGCTCCGGGCGTAGAGCCCGGACCTGACGCGTGCGAGGATCGCCTCGGGCGCCTCGGTTCCGGCTTCCAGGAAGGTGTTCGTCATGCGCGGCATCGGCGGGTGGCGGAAACTCTCGCGCCGGCCGTTGCCCGTCGGCGCCACGCCCATCAGCCGGGCGTTCATCCGGTCGTGCATGTAGCCCTTCAGGATCCCGTCCTCGATCAGCACCGTGCGGCTCGTCGGCGTGCCCTCGTCGTCCACGCTCAGCGATCCGCGCCGTCCCTCGATCGTGCCGTCGTCCACGATGGTGACACCGGGTGCGGCCACCCGCTCGCCCACCCTGCCCGAGAAGGCGGACGTGCCCTTGCGGTTGAAGTCCCCCTCGAGCCCATGGCCCACCGCCTCGTGGAAGAGGATGCCGGGCCAGCCCGGGCCCAGCACGACGGGCATCTCGCCCGCCGGTGCCGCGACGGCCTCGAGGTTGGTCAGCGCCTGCGCAAGCGCCCGATCGATCGCATCTTCGATCCGCGCCTCGTCGAACAGCGGGTCATAGAGGTGGCGGCCGCCGAAGCCCCAGCTTCCGCTCTCGCGCCGGCCCCCCGCGCCCTCGCACACGATGCCGAGGTTGAACCGCACGAGCGGCCGCGTGTCTGCCACGCGCGTGCCGTCGGCGCGCAGCATCTCCACATGGCTCCAGCTCGCCGCCAGCGAAGCCGTCACCTGCACCACCCTGGAATCGCGCGCGCGTGCCAGCGCATCCACCCGCTGCAGCAGCGCCACCTTGTCGGCGAACGGCACCGCCGACAGCGGGTCCGAATCGGTGTAGAGGCGGCGGTTGGTGCCGGCCGGCGGCGGCGCCCGGCGCACCGGCGCGCCGGGCCGGATCACCGCCAGCGTTTCCGCCGCGCGGCGGATGGCCGGGGCCGAGATCTCGTTCGCCTGGACAAAGGCCGTCACCTCGCCCGCCACGCCGCGCAGCCCGAAGCCGCGCGCCTGGTCGAAGCCTGCCGCCTTCAGCCGCCCGTCGTCGAAGGCCAGCGACTCCGAGGCCGCGACCTGCAGGTAGAGCTCGCCATCCTCCAGGCCGCGAAGCGCCTCGGCCGTGAGCGCCAGCGCCTCGTCCGGCTCCAGTTCGGCGTACAGCAGCTTGTCCATGCCCCGGGATGTAGGGCCCGCTGCGCCGGCTGGCCAGCCTCAGCCGAACACCCGCTGCAGAACCCGGTCGTAGGTTCGCGCCAGCGCCTCGATGTCGGCGACGGATGCCGTCTCGTCGATCTTGTGCATCGTCTGCCCGGGCAGGCCGAACTCGACCACGGGGCACAGCCGGCGGATGAAGCGCGCGTCCGACGTGCCGCCCGACGTGCTGAGCGCGGGCGCGATCCCCGTCTCGGCCGTGACCGCCCCGGCGACCAGCTCCGACAGCGGCCCCGGCTCGGTCAGGAAGGCCTCGCCCGAAATGCGGATCCTGACATCGGCCGAGGGGGCGTGGCTCGCCACCACCTGCTCGATCCAGCCGGCCAGCTCGGCGCCCCGGTGCCGGTCGTTGAAGCGGATGTTGAGCCGCGCCGTCGCCTGCGCCGGAATGAGGTTGGTCGCCGGATTGCCCACCTCGAGGTCGGTCACCTCGAGGTTCGACGGGCCGAACCAGTCCGTCCCCTCGTCCAGCCGCCGACCCTGCAGCTCGGCCAGGATCGCGACCAGCCGGCGCACCGGATTGTCGGCGCGGTCGGGATAGGCGACATGCCCCTGGGCGCCGTTCACCGTGATCCAGGCGTTCAGGCTCCCGCGACGGCCGATCTTCAGCACGTCGCCCAGCACGCGCACGCTCGTCGGCTCGCCCACCAGGCACATGTCCGGCCGGTGGCCGTTCGCGACCATCCAGTCGAGCAGCCGGTCGGTGCCGAAGATCGCCGGCCCCTCCTCGTCGCCGGTCACGATGAAGCTCAGCGTGCCCGGCGACCCGCGCGCGACATGCGCGGCTGCCGCCGACACCATGGCGGCCAGCGCCCCCTTCATGTCGGCGGCGCCCCGCCCCACCAGAAGCCCATCGTGGACCTCGGCCGCGAACGGATCGACCGACCAGCCGGTGCCGGCCGGCACCACGTCGGTGTGGCCGGCAAAGGCGAAATGCGGCGCGCCCTCGCCGAAGCAGGCGAACAGATTCTCGACCGGCCCGTCCGGCGGCCCGCCGAAGGCCAGGCGGGTACAGCGGAAACCCAGTGCCGCCAGCGCGTCCGCCAGCACGGAGATCGCGCCCTCGTCGGCCGGCGTGACCGAGGGGCAGCGGACGAGCGCGCGGGCAAGCGGCAGCGGATCCATGGCGCACCGCGGCTAGCACGCCATCGCGATCGTGCGAAGCGCGGCAGATGGCCATTGGCCGGATTCGGCCTCGGAGTCATTGGCCGGATTCGGCCGCGGGGCCATTGGCCGGATTCAATTGTGGCAGGTGCCGGGACAGCTTATGTTGCCCTTGCGACTCCGGGGTTGCACAGGGGCAGTCCCCCGATTCGCATGTGTGAGGAGGGCTTCATGAACAGATCGACCATTCTTGCGGCCGTGGCCGTTGCCCTGATTGGCAGCGCGCCGGTGGCCGCCGGCGTCTTCAAGCTGACGGTGGCCAACCCCGTCAACCCGATCCCGTCCAACAATGATTTCCAGGCCAATCTCAACGCCGAAGGCCTGTTCTTCTACACCTCGACGGGGGCGTCGCTGTCGCTCTCCGGTGCGACGCGGCTCAAGTTCGAGTTTCTCGGCTCCGAAAGCGGCTTCTTCGACAGCTTCCGGGTGGGCAGCACGACGCTCTTCTCGGAAAATGTGAGCGGCCTCATCGACAACTGGGCCTCGCCCATCGACCTCGGCACCATCGCCTACAGCAGCGGGCCGATCAACAACTGGTTCTTCGATTCGGTCCAGGGCCTCACCAACCAGGGCATCGGCACCAAGGCGTTCGGCTTCTTCATCCCGCGCGGCCTGTCCGCCGGGGACGTGTTCCGCTCGCGCGTGCTCTACATCGGCTTCGACGACCAGCCGCAGAACCCCGACGACAACCATGACGATCTCATCATCCGGATCACGGCTGCCATCCCGGAGCCGGCGACCTGGGCGATGATGATCGCCGGCTTCGGCCTGGTGGGTTTCGCAGCCCGCCGCCGGCGCGACGGGCCTGCTGCTCAGAACTCGTAGGCCGGGTTCAGGATCGTCTCGCGCGCAGCCTCGGCCACCCACTCGGCAACGAGGGGGTGGTCAAGGCTTCGCGCGCGATAGGCCTCGGCCGCCGCCGGCAGCGCCACGTCATAGGTGGCAAGCCGGCTGGCGACCGGCGCATACATCAGGTCGACCGCCCCCCAGTCGGGCCCGGCCAGCCACGGCCCGCCGAATCGCGCCAGCCCGTGCTGCCACAGCATCGCCACCCGTTCCACGTCGGGCACGGCCTCGGGATGAAGCTGCCAGCCCGGATAGTGGCGCATCATGTTCATCGGGCAGTGACGCCGCAGCGCAGCGAAGCTCGCCTGCATCTCCGCTGCGGCTGACCAGGCGAAGGCCCGCGCCAGCCCGTCGGCCGGCCAGAAGCGTGTGCCGCCCGACGCCCGGTCGAGCCACTCGACGATGCCGAGCGCGTTCCAGATCACCGCCCCGCCATCCACCAGCACCGGCACCTTGCCGCCGGCCCGAGCGAACGGCTCCGTCGCGCGGCGCTCCGGCCAGTCGGCGGCATAGATGTCCACGAAGCCGATCTCGATCGAAAGCCCGCTCAGCCGGGCCGCCAGCCAGCCGCGGAGCGACCAGGAGGAGTAGCGGCGCGACGTGATCCAGAGGGTTGGCATGGCCCGGCGCTAGACGGTTGCCGGCCGCGCGAAAAGGGGCGTGTTCGATCCCTTCGCCGAACCGACATGCCGCTGGCGCCCGCGCCCGCGCCATCCGCGGCCGGGCGATGGCCGCAGCACGGCGCGGCCCACGTCATGCATCGCTTTCAGGCCGAGGGGCCGCGGGTGCAGCGGCCCCATCGCCCGCGACCCGGCCGCCTCAGTCGTCGCCGGTCAGGAAGGCCGGCAGCGGCGTGTCGCCGCCGTCGTCGCGCTCGCTGCGCTCGGTGCGCTCGCGGCGCGGGCCGCGGTCGCGCCCGCCGTCGCGGCGCGGGCCGCGGTCCCGGTCGCGGCCGCCATTGCCGTCGCGCCGCGGGCCGCGGTCGCCGTCGCTCCTCGGCTCGCGCGGCGGGCGGGTGTCGGGCAGTTCCTCGCCCGTTTCCTGGTCCACCAGCCGCATCGACAGCTTCACCTTGCCGCGATCGTCCACCCCCAGCACCTTCACCTTCACCGTCTGGCCCTCGACCAGCACGTCCGAGACCTTGGTGACCCGCTCGTTCCTGATTTCCGAGATGTGGACGAGCCCGTCCTTTGCCCCGAGGAAGTTCACGAAGGCGCCGAACTCGGGCATGCCCACCACCTTGCCGGTGTAGATGCGGCCCACCTCCGGCTCGGCGATGATGCCCTGGATCCAGTTGCGGGCCGCCTCGATCTTCTCGGGGTCGGCGCTGGCGATCTTCACCGTGCCGTCGTCCTCGATGTCCACCTTGGCGCCCGTCGTCGCCACGATCTCGCGGATCACCTTGCCGCCGGTGCCGATGATGTCGCGGATCTTGTCCTTGGGCACGCTCATCGTCTCGATGCGCGGCGCATGGGCCGACAGCTCGGATCGCACCTCGGTGATGGCCCTGGCCATCTCGCCCAGGATGTGCGCGCGGCCCTCCCGGGCCTGGGCAAGCGCCTGGCGCATGATCTCCTCGGTGATGCCGGCCACCTTGATGTCCATCTGCAGGCTGGTGACGCCCTCGCTGGTTCCGGCCACCTTGAAGTCCATGTCGCCCAGATGGTCCTCGTCGCCCAGGATGTCGGAGATGACGGCGAAGTCCTTCCCCTCCAGGATCAGGCCCATGGCGATCCCGGCGCACGGCCGCTTCAGGGGCACGCCCGCGTCCATCAGCGCCAGGCTCGCCCCGCACACCGTCGCCATCGACGACGAGCCGTTCGACTCGGTGATGTCCGACAGCACGCGGATGGTGTAGGGGAAGGCTTCCTTCGACGGCAGCAGCGGGTGGATCGCCCGCCACGCCAGCTTGCCATGCCCCACCTCGCGGCGGCCCGGCGCGCCGAAGCGGCCGACCTCGCCCACCGAATAGGGCGGGAAGTTGTAGTGCAGCATGAAGCGCTCGTACTTCAGGCCATCGAGGCCATCGATCATCTGCTCGCTGTCGGCGGTGCCCAGCGTCGTCGTCACGATCGCCTGCGTCTCGCCGCGCGTGAACAGCGCCGAGCCGTGGGTGCGCGGCAGGAAGCCCACCATGCACTCGATCGGCCGCACCGTCCGCGTGTCGCGGCCGTCGATCCGCCGGCCTTCCGTCAGGATGGCGCCGCGCACGATCTCGGCTTCCAGCTTCTTGAACAGCTTGATCGCCTTCATCTGCGTCTGGCCGTCGGCCTCGGCATAGAGCGCCCGGGCCTTTGCCTTGGCCACTTCCAGCGCCTCGCGCCGGGCCGATTTCGCGGTCATGCGATAGGCCGCGTCGACGTCGGCGCCCACTTCGGCGCGGATCGCCGCCAGCATCGCCTTGTCATCGGAGACGGCCAGCTCCCACGGCTCCTTCGCTGCGGCTTCCGCCAGCCGGATGATCGCCTCGATCACCGGCTGGATCGACCGGTGGGCGAACATCACGCCACCCAGCATCACCTCTTCCGAAAGCTCCTTCGCTTCCGATTCGACCATCATCACCGCATCCTGCGTGCCGGCGACGACCAGATCGAGCGACCCTTCCTTCAGCTGCTCCCTGGTCGGGTTCAGCTGATACTGCCCGTCGGCATAGCCGACCCGCGCGCCGGCGATCGGCCCCATGAAGGGCACGCCCGACAGGGTCAGCGCGGCCGACGCCGCCACCATCGCGACGATGTCCGCCTCATTTTCCCCGTCATAGCTCAGCACCTGGGCGATGACGTTGATCTCGTTGTAGAAACCTTCCGGGAACAGCGGCCTGACCGGCCGGTCGATCAGCCGGCTCGTCAGCGTCTCATGCTCGGTCGCGCCGCGCTCGCGCTTGAAGAAGCCGCCGGGAATCCGGCCCGCGGCCGAGAACTTCTCCTGATAGTGGACGGTCAGCGGGAAGAAGTCCTGGCCTTCCTTCACCGACCTGGCGGCCGTGACGGCGCACAGCACCACCGTCTCGCCATAGGTCGCAAGCACGGCACCATCGGCCTGCCGGGCGACGCGCCCCGTCTCGAGCACGAGCCGGCGCCCGCCCCATTCGATTTCCTGTCTGGCAATGTTGAACATCAGATGGCTTTCTCCAAGCCTCTGACCCCAATGCCAGAGGCAGTTCCGACAAAGGCCCCGGCGCGAACGCGCGCAGGGCCACTCAAGCGAACGGCCCCGCCGTTGCCGGGGGGCCGTTCGGGTCAGCCTACTTTCGCAGGCCGAGCTTCGCGATGAGGGCCTGGTAGCGGCCCTCGTCGGTGCGCTTCAGATAATCGAGGAGCGACCGGCGCTTGTTGACCAGCATCAGCAGCCCCCGGCGCGAATGATTGTCCTTCGCATGGGTCTTGAAATGCTCGGTCAGGTTCTGGATCCGCTCGGTCAGGATCGCGACCTGCACCTCGGGGCTTCCGGTATCGCCCGAAGCCCGGGCATTGTCGGCGATGAGCGCGGCCTTGCGCTCGGCAGTGATCGACATCGTCTGTCTCCTCAATCCAGGTTGAACCCCCTCACGACGCGAACGTCGGCCTGCGAAACCTCGACCAGCGCCACCGGAACAGACCCGAGGGTGGCGATGTGTCGGCCGGGCTTCGCGCGGGGTCCCGCAAGCCTCTGCCCCTGTTTCAGGGCAAGCGCCTCGCGGGTGTCGACGGGGAGGACCGGGATGTCGTCCAGTCCGGCCGTCAGCGGCAACAGGGCCTGTTCAAGGGCGGCCCCATGAACGAGTTCCAGCCAATTGTCCAGCGGCCGGGCCACCGCCAGCGTGAACGGGCCGGCCGCCGTCCGCCTCAGCGCCACGACATGGCCGACGGTGCCCAGCGCCAGCGCGAGATCGATCGCCAGGCTTCGCACATAGGTGCCCTTGGAGCAGCGCACCTCGAAGGTCGCCTCGTCGGGCGCGGAGTGCACCAGGTCCAGCGCGTGGATCGTCACGGCCCGCTCGGCCAGCTCGGGCGGGGCGCCGGCGCGCGCCAGCGCATGCGCTCGCCTGCCCCCCACCTTCAGCGCCGAATAGGCCGGCGGCCGCTGCCGGATGGCCCCGGTGAAGCGCGGCAGCACCGCCCGGATCGCCGCCTCGCCGGCGGGTCGCACGGCCGAAGTCGCCGTCACCGCGCCTTCGGCATCGCCGGTCCCGGTCGCCTCGCCCCAGCGCACCGCGAAGCGATAGGCCTTGGGCCCGTTCAGCAGCTCGCCCGCCAGCTTCGTCGCCTCGCCGAGCGCGATCGGCAGAACCCCGGTCGCCAGCGGGTCGAGGGTGCCGCCATGGCCGATCTTCACCCGGCCGTGGCCGGCTGCCCGCAGCGCCTGCCTGAGCTTCCCCACCACCTGCGCCGAGGTGGGGCCGGGGTGCTTGTCGACGACGAGCCAGCCGTGAGGGCCGCTCACTTGCGGCCGACGGGCACCAGCTTCAGCTCGACGGGCGGCTGGGCCGCGCCTTCCTCCAGCACGAAGGTGGCGGTGTCGCTGATGTGGGTCAGCCCGCCGCGCGTGCCGGCCCCGCCGGGGAACTCGAGGCGCGCCTGCACCCGGTAGGTCATGGGCCGGGGCGTCACCCGCTCGGGCGGGTAGTCCAGCCGGAAGTGCAGCGGCACCTGGTTGCCGCGCGTCACGACCGTGGTGGAGGCGATCTCGATCGAGGGCGCGTCGGCGCGCGCTGCATCCACCAGGAAAATCCGCGCCCGCGTGCCCGGCACCAGCGCCATGCGGTCCATCTTCGTCAGCGTGCCCCAGATCACGCCGGGCGCCGGCTCGCCCGGCAGCCTGCGGCAGGTGGCGCGCGTGTCCGAGCGGTTGCCCGCCCCCAGGCGGATCGCCGCCGTGCCGGCCTTCTCGTCGAGGTCGAGCGAGACGGAGCCCGTCACGAAGCGGCGCGGCACGCGGCCCACCTGTTCCTGCAGCACATTGACCTCGCCGTCGCGAACCACCCGGGCGATCCCCGCCGGCTCGTCGAGGTCGACCGTCAGCGCGCGCCCGTCCGAACAGACGAAGGTCATCGGCGCGGCCAGCGGCAGCATGGGGGTGGCCGGCACCTCCTGCGCGGCAGCGGGGGCTGCGGCCAGCAGCAGGGTGAGGCCAAGGCTCGTTCGCATCAGTGGGCAGCTCCCCAGTTCGCCCCGGTGCCGATCTCCACGCCCAGCGGCACGCTGAGCGAAAGCGCCGGCCCGGCGGCCGATTCCATCACCTCGCGGATCACCCCGGTGGCCTCGTCCACCTCGCCGTCCGCCACTTCGAACACAAGCTCGTCATGCACCTGCAACAGCATGCGGGTCTCGCGCAAGCCGGCTTTCGACAGCGCGCCCGGCATCCGGATCATCGCCCGCTTGATGATGTCGGCCGCCGTCCCCTGCACCGGCGCGTTGATCGCCGCCCGCTCGGCCCCGGCCCGCTCCGACTGGACCCTGGACCGGATCATCGGCACATGCACCCGCCGACCATAGAGCGTCGTCACGAAGGCATGCGCCCGCACGAAGTCGATGGTCTCGGCCATGTAGCGGCGGATTCCCGGATAGCGGTCGAGGTAGCGGTCGATCACGTCCTGCGCCTCGCCGCGCGACAGCCCCAGCCGCTGCGCGAGGCCGAAGGCCGAAATGCCGTAGATGATCGAGAAGTTGATCGTCTTCGCGCGGCCCCTCAGCTCGCGGTCGACCGGGGCGTCATCGGCCAGCCCGAACATCTGCCGCGCCGTCAGCCAGTGGATGTCGGTGCCCTGCGCATAGGCCTCCCTCAGCTCGGGCACGTCGGCGATGTGCGCCATCAGCCGCAGCTCGATCTGGTTGTAGTCCGCCGCCAGGATCACATGGCCCGCCGGCGCGACGAAGGCATCGCGGATGCGCCGGCCCATGGCCGTGCGGATCGGGATGTTCTGGAGATTGGGGTCGGTGGACGCCAGCCGCCCCGTCGCGGCCACCGCCATCGAGAAGCTGGTGTGAACCCGGCCCGTCTCGGGGTTGATCTGCTGCTGCAGGGCCTCGGTGTAGGTGGAACGCAGCTTCGACACCTGCCGCCAGTCGAGCACCAGCCGCGCGATCGCCGGCCCCGGCCCGTCGTCCGCCAGCGCGGCGATCCGCTCCAGCTCGTTGACGTCGGTCGAATAGTGCCCGGATTTGCCCTTCTTGCCGCCCGGCAGGTTCAGCTGCCCGAACAGGATCTCCCCCAGCTGCCTCGGGCTGCCCAGCGCGAAGGGCGCGCCCGCCAGCGCGTGCACCTCGGCTTCCAGCCGGGCCATCTCGCCGGCGAACTCGGCCGACAGGCGCGCGAGCTCCGCCCGGTCCACCAGCACGCCGGCGCGTTCCATCGCGCCCAGCACCGGCAGCAGCGGCCGGTCGTGCCATTCGTAGGTGCGGGTCACCCGGCTTTGCCACAGCCCCGGTTTCAGCCGGTGCCACAGGCGCAGCGTCACGTCGGCATCCTCGGCGGCGTAGCGCGTCGCCCGGTCCAGCGCCACCTCGTCGAACCGAAGCTGGCTTCGCCCGCTTCCCGCGACGTCGGCAAAGGCAATCGGCGTGTGCCCCAGGTGCCGCTCCGACAGCTCGTCCATGCCGTGCCCGTGCAGGCCCCCGGCCAGCGCATAGGACAAAAGCATGGTATCGTCGAACGGCCGGATGGCGATCCCGTGCCGGGCCAGCACCGCCATGTCATATTTCAGATTCTGCCCCACTTTCAGCACGCCCGGGTCTTCCAGCAGCGACCTGAGCCGCGGCAGCGCCCTGTCGGCCGCCAGCTGCGCCACCGCCTCGGCGAGCAATCCATCGCCCGACCGGTGCGCCAGCGGCACGTAACAGGCCCTGCCCGGCGCGGTTGCCAGGCTGAACCCCACCAGGCGCGCCTGCTGCGGGTCAAGCCCGGTCGTCTCGGTATCGAAGGCAACCACGCCAGCGGCCACGGCCTCGGCGATCCAGGCGTCCAGCCGCTCGATCGTCGTCACCGTCTCGTAGCTGTCCAGATCGAAGGGCGGATCCGCGGGCGCCGCCGCATCGTCCGGCTTCGGCCTTGCGATCCCCTGCGCCGCCTCGCGCCCCACATCGCCAAGCTTCGCCAGCAGCGTGCGAAACCCGTGCCGCGCCAGGAAGGCCGCCAGCTTCGCTGCATCCTCGCGATGATCGAGCTTCAGCGCGTCGAGCGGCGGGTCGAGCGGGACGTCACGCCTGAGCTCGACAAGCTCGCGCGACAGCCGAACGGCGTCGGCATGCGCGGCCAGATTTTCCCTGAGCCTGGGCCGCCGGATCGCCCCGATGTTGGCCAGCACGCCCTCCACGTCGCCATATTGCTGCACCAGCTCGGCCGCCGTCTTCGGGCCGACGCCCGGCACGCCCGGCACATTGTCCACGCTGTCCCCCATCAGCGCCAGCACCTCGGCGAGCTGCGCGGGCGGCACCCCCCATTTCGCCTCCACCTCGGCCTCGCCCAGCCGCCGGTTCTGCATCGTGTCGAGAAGGGTGAGCCCGGGGCGCACCAGCTGCATCAGGTCCTTGTCGGAGGAGACGATCGTCACCGTCATGCCCCTGGCCAGCGCGGCCTCGGCATAGCTGGCGATGATGTCGTCGGCCTCGATCAGCTCGCGCTCGATGCAGGGCACCCCCAGCGCCCCGACGGCATCGCGGATCAGCGGGAACTGCGGGAGCAGGTCGGCAGGCGGATCCGGCCGGTTCGCCTTGTAGTCCGGGTAGATGTCGTGCCGGAAGCTCTGCTTGCCGGCATCCAGCACCACCGCCAGATAATCGTCCTCGGGGCTCCTGCGCGCGGCCTCGATCAGGTTCCACAGCATCGAGGTGAAGCCGAAAACCGCGCCCACCGGCGTTCCTTCGGGGTCGGTCAGCGGCGGCAGCCGGTGATAGGCGCGGAAGATGAACCCCGACCCGTCGATCAGCGTGAGATGGGGCGGGTTCGCCATGGCGCCTCCCTAGCCCGGCCCGAGCCCCTGCGCGAGGGGGCTATCGGCCCATGTCCTCCGCCGGCGGCAGGTTGTGGCCCATCAGGCGAAGCAGCTCGGCTGCCGCCTCCACCAGGTTGGTGCCCGGCCCGAAGATGGCAAGGCAGCCGGCTGCCCGCAGCGCCTCATGATCGGCCGGGGGAATGACGCCACCCGCCACCACCCGGATGTCGGCCCGCCCGGCCGCCCTCAGGCACCGCACCAGCTCGGGCACCAGCGTCATGTGCCCCGCCGCCAGGCTGGAGGCCCCGACCACGTCCGCGTCGATGTCGATCGCGAGGCGCGCGGCCTCGTCCGGTGTCTGGAACAGCGGCCCCACCACAACCTCGAAGCCGAGGTCGGCATAGGCCGACGCCACCACCTTGGCCCCCCGGTCGTGCCCGTCCTGCCCCATCTTCACCACCAGCACGCGGGGCTTTCGCCCCAGCCGCGCCGACAGGCTCTCCACCCCCTCGCGCACCCGCGCCGACAGCGGATGCGCCGCCAGCCGCGGGCCGTAGATCCCCGTCACCGTCTTCACTTCGGCGACATGCCGGCCGAACACATCCTCCAGTGCAGCGGAGATCTCGCCCAGCGTCGCCCGCGCGCGCGCCGCCTCGATCGACAGCAGGAGCAGGTTCGCATCGGTCCTGCGCGCCCCGTCGCGCAGCGCATCGAGCGCTGCCGCCACCCGCGCCGGATCGCGCGCCCGCCGCAGCGCCTCGAGCCGCGCGATCTGCTGGTCGCGAACCATGTGGTTGTCCACTTCCAGCAGCTCGGGCACCTCGTCGTTGGCCGGCTGGAAGCGGTTCACGCCCACGATCACCGTCTCGCCCGAATCGATGCCCGCCTGCTTTTCGGCCGCCGCCCGCTCGATCTCGGCCTTGGGCCAGCCGCTGCCGACCGCTTTCACCATGCCGCCCATCGCCTCCACCTTCTCGATGAGGGCCCAGGCCTTCGTCGCCAGCGCCTGCGTCAGCGCCTCCACATAATAGCTTCCGCCCAGCGGATCGACGACGCGGGTGATCCCCGTCTCCTCCTGGAGGACCAGCTGCGTGTTGCGCGCGATCCGCGCCGAAAAGTCGGTCGGCAGCGCGATCGCCTCATCGAGCGCATTGGTGTGGAGCGACTGCGTCCCCCCAAGCGTCGCTGCCAGGGCTTCCACGGTCGTGCGGATCACATTGTTCCACGGGTCGCGCTCCTGCAGCGACACGCCCGAGGTCTGGCAGTGGGTGCGAAGCATCCAGCTCCTGGGGTCCTTCGCGCCGAACCCCTGCATGATCCCCGACCACAGCGTCCGCGCGGCGCGCAGCTTGGCGACTTCCATGAAGACGTTCATGCCGATCGCGAAGAAGAAGGACAGCCGCCCGGCGAACGCGTCCACGTCCAGCCCGCGGGCCATCGCCGCCTTCACATAGGCCATGCCGTCGGCCAGCGTGAAGGCAAGCTCCTGCACGGCGGTCGCGCCGGCCTCATGCATGTGATAGCCCGAGATCGAGATGGAGTTGAACTTCGGCATGTGGGCCGAGGTGTGGGCGATGATGTCGGCGACGATCCGCATCGAGGGTTCGGGCGGGTAGATATAGGTGTTCCTGACCATGAACTCCTTCAGGATGTCGTTCTGGATGGTCCCTTCCAGCGCCGCCTGCGGCACCCCCTGCTCCTCGGCCGCGACGATGTAGAAGGCAAGGCACGGCAGCACCGCCCCGTTCATCGTCATCGAGACGGACATGCGGTCGAGCGGGATTGCGTCGAACAGGACCTTCATGTCCTCGACCGAGTCGATCGCAACCCCTGCCTTGCCCACATCGCCCACCACGCGCGGATGATCGCTGTCATAGCCCCGGTGGGTGGCAAGATCGAAGGCGACCGACAGCCCCTTCTGCCCGGCCGCGAGGTTGCGGCGGTAGAAGGCGTTCGACTCCTGGGCGGTCGAGAAGCCCGCATACTGCCGGATCGTCCAGGGCCGCCCGGCATACATGGTCGCCCGCACCCCGCGCGTGAAGGGCGCAAAACCGGGCAGCCCCGGCCCGATCGCCGGCAGGTCGGCCGCCGTGTAGAGCGGCTTCACATCGATCCCCTCGGGCGTGCGCCAGACAAGATCGGCGCCGTTCGTTTCCCTTGCCGCCAGCGCGGCCCAGTCCTCGGGGGTGGGTTCGTCAGTCATGCCTCGGGGCCTCCGTCGCCTGCCGGCATTCCGCCCGCCGCCGGGCGCTGTCAATCGCCCGCCGGCCTCGGCCCTTCGCCGAACTGCCGGGCCAGCGCCGCCTTCGATGAAATGCCGAGCTTCTGGTTGAAGGGACGCCGGCTGGTTGCGGACCGTCCGCTCCCCGAGGCCCAGCCGGCCGGCCATGCCGGGGCCGGTCCTCAGTCCATCATCCCCGCGACCAGCCGGCGAAGCTCGGCCGGGGTGAGCGGAGAGGGCACGGGGGCCCGCGCGGCCGGGGTTGCCGGCCGGGGTGGCCCGGCAGCAGCCGGGCGGTTGTTCTGTGTCTGCATGGTTCCTGTCTTCGGGCGCGTTCGTCGCGCCTCGTCTGCGGGCTGCCGGCGGCCGAAGCCGCCGGTGCCCTGCCTTCAGCGGCGGAAGCCGCCGAATCCCGGTTCAGCGGCGGAAGCCGCCGCGGCGCGGGCCGGGGCCCGCGGGGCCGCGATCCCGGTAGATGATCCGCCCCTTGTCGAGGTCATAGGGGGTCATCTCCACGATCACCTTGTCCCCCACCACCGAGCGGATGCGGAACTTCCGCATCCGCCCGGCCGTGTAGGCGATGATCCGATGGTGATTCTCCAGCCGCACGGCAAAACGCCCGTCCGGCAGGATTTCCTCGATCAGACCGTCGAGCTCGATCAGCTCTTCCTTCGGCACGGGCCTCAGGCGAGCCGGACGTTGACGGCCGACATCTTGCCGCGCCGGTCCTGCTCCAGCTCGTAGGTCACGCGCTGGTCGCGATCGAGGCTGGCAAGGCCCGAACGCTCCAGCGCCGAGATGTGGACAAAGCTGTCGCCCGAGCCATCCTCGGCCGCGATGAAGCCATAGCCCTTGTCGGCGTTGAAGAATTTGACGGTACCCGTGATCATGTTCATTCCTTTCAGTCATGCTGGACCCGACGGCGACATGCCGTCCGGTTGTGATCCGATGAAAGGAAGATCGCGTTTCGCGGCACCATCTGGCGTGCATGGCACACCCCGGGCCGACGGATACTCAAGCTTCGTCTCAACCGACGTCAGCGCGGCCCCTATGGGCGCTTGCCCCGCAAAAGGCAAGCGACCGCCCGTCAGTCGAACCGGAGGTCGCCCCAGGCCGGCTCCTGAAGGTAGGGCGCGATGTCCACCTCGCCCAGCGTCGCCGGCTTCCACCTCGGGTTGCGATCCTTGTCGATCAGCTGTGCGCGCACGCCCTCGTAGAAGTCATGGCCCGTCTTGATCGCCGAGACCATCCGATACTCCAGCCGCAGGCACTGTTCGATGGTCGCGCCGGCGCCGGCGCGCAGCCCGTGCAGCGTCAGCTTGAGCGACGTCGGGCTCATCCGCCGGATGGTGGCCGCCTGCGCGCGCGCCCAGTCGTCGCCCTCGTCCAGCTTGTCGAGGATATCCTCCACCTGGTCCTCGGCGAACAGATAGTCGATGCCGTCGCGCAAGGCCGGCAGCGTCAGCTCGCCGGGGTCGGAATCGAAGGTCGCCAGCACCTCGGCGATGCTCTCGTGGCTGTGCGCGAGCCGCTCCTTCAGCGTGTCGATCTCCGCTGCGGGCACGAAATGCGTGCAGTAGCCGATGGCCACGCAGTCCCCGCCCCTGATCCGCGCCCCCGTCAGCCCCGCCCAGGTGCCATATTCGCCCGGAAAGCGGGGCAGCGCGTGCGTGCCGCCGACATCGGGGATCAGGCCGATCCCCGTCTCGGGCATGGCGAACAGAGTCCGCTCGGTCGCCACGCGGAAGGGCGCATGCACGGACAGGCCCACCCCGCCGCCCATGGAGATCCCGTCCACCAGCGCGACATAGGGCTTGGGATAATGGGCAATCGCCTGGTTCATGCGATATTCGTCGTGGAAGAAGCCCTCCCACTCGGGGCTGCCCGCCCGCCCGGCCGCGTGCAGCCCCACCACGTCGCCGCCGGCGCAGAAGGCCCGGTCCCCCGCGCCCTCCACCACCACGGCTTCCACCTCGGGCGTGTCCATCCAGTCGATCAGCTGCCGGTGCAGCGCCCCGCACATCGCCCGGTTCAGGGCATTGAGCGCATCAGGCCGGTTGAGTGTCACCACCCCCGTGCGGCCGATCGTCTCGAACAGGATCTCGTCGCTCATGCGTCAGCCTTCCTTCCCGACGAAATGCCCCGGGCCCTCGACCTCGACCAGCATCACCGAGGTGCTCATCCGGGCGATCAGCCGGCCCTCGCCGTCGGTCATGTCGGCTTCCGCAAAGCTCACGGTGCGTCCCAGCTTCAGCACGCGCCCCGCGCAGAACAGCTCGGCCCCCCTGCGCGCCGGCGCAAGGAAGCTCACCTTGAACTCGATCGTCGGCACCCCCACCCGCCGGCCGGCCTTCGCGATGCAGGCGGTCGCCGCCGCATCGTCCAGCGCGGTCGTGATGATCCCGCCCTGAAGGTTGCCCATCGGGTTGCAGAACTCGGGCCTGGCCACCATCCGGAACCGCGTGCGGCCGGCGGCGCCGTCGATCTCCAGCAGCTCGAGCCCCAGAAGCGCCGTGGTCGGCGCCTGGAAGCTGCGCATCCGCGCCAGCAGCTCGGCATTGTCCAGCGCCATCACAGCGTCTCCCACCGGGTCAGGCCGCGCTTGTGGAAGGCCGGGGCCAGCGACGCAAGGGGCTCCAGCGGCCCGGTTGCGATCAGCCGGCCCTCGTGCCGCGCGCCGGGCAGGTCGGCATCCGCCAGCAGATGGACGACCCGCCGCGCGATTCCATCCGCGCCCTGCACGAACCCGAGCGGCCGGGGCGCGGCCGCCGCCAGCTCGCCTTCCACCAGTGGAAAATGCGTGCAGGCCAGCACCACCATGTCCAGCCGCTCGGCCCCCGGCTGCGCCAGCAGCCCGCCCAGCGCACGCGCGAAGATGCCCGGGTCCGGCCGGGCGCCGGCCAGCTTCGCCTCGGCGGCTTCCACCAGCTCGGCCGACCCGTGCCGGAGCACGGTGCAGTGCGCGGCATGCGCGGCCGAGAGCTCGTCCACATAGGGCTGGCGAACCGTCGCCTCGGTTCCCAGCACGCCGATCACGCCTGTCCGTGTCGCCTCGGCCGCCGGCTTGATCGCCGGCACCGTGCCCACCACCGGCATGTTGCCGATCACGCCCCGCACGAACGACAGCGCGATGGTGGATGCCGTGTTGCAGGCGATCACCGCCAGCCGTGGGCGCAGCCGCTCCACCAGCCGCCCCAGCAGCCCGGCGACACGGGCCGACACCTCTGCCTCGCTCTTGGTGCCGTAGGGAAAGCCGGCGGTGTCGGCGCAGTAGACGAGCGGGGCCGCCGGCAGCCGTGCCGCCACCGCGTCGAGCACCGACAGGCCGCCCACGCCCGAATCGAGAAACAGGATCGGCGCCCCGGGCCGAGGCAAGGCTCAGCGCACCAGCGGCCGGTCGATCAGCACGGCGAGCAGCAGCGCCGGCCCGCCGATCGCGTCCCAGGCATGATTGGTGCCGCGCTGGATCACCACCTGTCCGGGGGCAAGCTCGGTCTCCGCCCCTTCCAGGATCAGCTTCACCCGGCCCCTGAGCAGGCAGATGATGTCGAGCGAGTGCGTCTCGTGCATCGCCGGGTGCCGGCTCTGGTCGATGATGTGCCGGTCGCCGTCGACGGTCGCGAAGGCGGCGCGCGTCGCGTCGTTCAGCGCCGCGCGCGGCACGCCCTCGGGCAGCGGCGCCACCACGAACCAGCGCACCTGCACATGGCCCGGCCCCGGGCCCAGCACCGCGCGGCCGTTCCCCCGGTCGCGGTGGTCCGTCGGGTCGAGCGGACCCGAGGCCAGATCCTCCCAGATCTCGAACAGCCCGCCCACGTCCGGCTCGCCGGCGCTCGCCGAGGGCGGCCCGTCGAGGATGATGACGGAGCGCCCGTCCGCCGTGTCCCCGGTCACGATCCGCCTCAGTGCGTCCCCGAAGGCGCTCATGCGATCCGCTCCCGCACATAGCGGCCCGGGGCATCCTCGATCGCCCTGAACCCCTTCGCCTTCCCCGGCACGCGTGCCTTCACCTGCCCGCCCGACTGCGGCGCCAGCCACTTCATCCAGTCGGGCCACCAGCTTCCCGGATGCTCGACCGCCGCGGCCAGGAAGGCGTCCAGCGTCGCCGGGGTCGCAATGCCATCGGGCCCGTCGCCATCGGGGCCATCGGGCAGCGTCCAGTACTGGTATTTCCGCGCCGCCGGCGGGTTCACGACACCGGCAATATGCCCCGAACCGGCCAGCATGAAGCGGTGCGGGCCCGAAAAGGCCTTCGTCAGCTTGAAGCAGGAGACCGCCGGCGCGATGTGATCGTCCTTTCCCGCCTGGATGTAGGCCGGCGTCTCCACCCGGCCGAGGTCGATCGGCGTGCCGTCGATCACGATCCCGTCCGGCGTCGCCAGCCGGTTGTCGCGGTAGAGCCAGCGCAGATACTCCGACATGAAACGCCCCGGCACGTTCGTCGGGTCGGAGTTCCAGTAGAGCAGGTCGAAGGGGGCATATTCCTTCCCCTTCAGATAGTTGTTGACCACATAGTTCCACATCAGGTCGGTCGGCCGCAGCAGGTTGAAGGTGGTGGCCAGCCAGCGGCCGTCGAGCACGCCGGTCTCGGCCGACAATTGCTCGACCGTCTCGATCATCGGGTCGGTCACGAAGTTCAGCAGCTCGCCGGCCTCGGTGAAGTCCACCTGCGCGGTGAGGAAGGTGGCCGTCCTCACCTTGCCGGCCTCGCCCCGCGCGGCCAGCCAGGCGAGCGCGATCGCCAGCACCGTGCCCGCCACGCAATAGCCGATCGCGTGCACGGCCGGCGCGCCCGACGCCTTCAGCACCGCGTCGATGGCTGCGACCTCGCCCTCCAGCACATAGGTGTCGAGGCCCGCATCCGCCGTCTCGGGCCCGCCCTGCCGCCAGCTCACCACATAGACCGACAGCCCCTGGTCAACCGCCCAGCGGATGAAGCTCTTCTCGGGCGTCAGGTCGAGGATATAATATTTGTTGATCCACGGCGGGAGGATCAGCAGCGGGATCTCGAACACCGTCCCGGTCGTCGGCTGGTAGTGGATCAGCTGGAACAGCCGCGTCTCGTGGATCACCTTGCCCGGCGTTGCGGCCACGTTGCGGCCCACCTCGAAGGCGCGCTCGTCGGTCATGGTCAGCTTGCCGCGCCTCAGGTCCTCCAGCATGTTGGCGACACCGTTCAGCAGGCTCTGCCCGCCGGTCGCCTGCGCCTCGGCGATCACTTCGGGGTTCAGCGCCGCGAAATTGGCCGGGCTCATGGCATCGATGAACTGTCTTGCCTGGAACTTCAGGCGCGCCTTCGCCTCGTCGGGCAGATGCTCGAACGCGCCCAGCGATTCGGTCAGGTAATGGCTGGCGAGCAGGTAGCTCTTCCGAACCAGGTCGAACACCGGCTGCTCGCTCCAGGCGCTGTCGGCGAAGCGCCGGTCGGCCCTGAGCGCCGCCTCGGGATACGCCTCCGGCCTGCCCGACAGCAGGCCCGACCACAGCCGGAGCGCATCCGTCCAGTAATCGCCGGTCAGCTTCACGAGCCTTTCGGCATCCGCCGTCGCCCAGGCCTTCGCCCAGTCGCCCCACAGCTCGGCGAGGCCCGCTGCGGCGCCGCCGGCATCCTTGAGGTCGGCCCGCGGCGGCCCGCCTTCGCCGGCCCAATATTCCAGCATCATCTGCTGCGCCTTGCCGGCCACCTCGGTCATCCGCTCGAAGGCGTCCACCGGATCGGGGCCGTCCGCCTCTGTCGGTCGCCTGCCCATGCGCCTCTCCTCCGCCTGCCCTCCTGGGCAGGTCTCCTCCGCCTGCCTTGCAGGGCAGGTGCCGCAAACCGGGCCCGCGCACAAGCCGGCAGCCGGTTCGATTCAAGCCCTTGGCAGAACGCGAATCTGCTCTAGATTGAAGCCCTAATCAGTCCGCGATGTCGGACACAGGCGGGAGACTATGAGCATGATCAGGATTGCAATGGGTGCCGTGGCCGGCGCGGCGATGCTGGCCGCGGGCGCGGCCAGCGCGCAAGCCCCGGTCCACGCCGAAACGGGCCTTCCCTTCTGCAGCGCGACCGTCAAGGACCGCTGCATCCAGAAGGTCGACCTGCGCCGCGAAGGCAAGCCCGTCACCGCCAAGCGGTAACCGCCAGGCGGCACATCGCCAGCCGCATCCCGGGGGGGCGGGTCGGTCATGCCGGCCCGCCCCCCTTCTTGGTGCGCCTTCCTTCTTGGTGCGCCTCCTTTTCGGCCCCCGGTGGCCAGCGCCTGCTTTTCCTTCGCCGCCGGCGGTGCCATGGGTGCAGCCCATGAGCGAGGATTTCTACCGCATCCGCCGGCTTCCGCCCTATGTCATCGCCGAGGTGAACGGGATGCGGGCGGCCGCGCGCGCCCGCGGCGAGGACATCATCGATCTGGGCATGGGCAACCCCGACCTGCCGCCGCCCCCCCACGTCATCGCCAAGCTCGCCGAAGTCGCCGCCAAGCCCGACGCGCACGGCTATTCCGCCTCCAAGGGGATCCCGGGCCTGCGTCGCGCCCAGGCCGCCTATTACCAGCGCCGCTTCGGGGTCGAGCTCGACCCCGAGACCGAGGTGGTCGTGACGCTGGGCTCCAAGGAGGGGCTTGCCAACCTCGCCCAGGCGATCACCGCGCCCGGCGACGTGGTGCTGGCGCCGAACCCCAGCTACCCCATCCACACCTTCGGCTTCATCATCGCCGGTGCGGCCATCCGCTCGGTGCCCACCACGCCGGGGGCGGCCTTCTTCGAGTCGCTCGATCGGGCGGTGCGCTTCACCGTGCCGCGGCCGACGGTGCTGGTGATCGGCTATCCGTCGAACCCGACCGCCGAGGTCGCCGACCTCGCCTTCTACACGCAGCTCGTCGCCTTCGCGCGCGACCATGGGCTGTGGGTGCTCTCCGACCTTGCCTATTCCGAGATCTACTTCGATGGCGTCCCCACGCCCTCCATCCTCCAGGTGCCGGGCGCGAAGGAGGTCGCGGTCGAGTTCACCTCCATGTCCAAGACCTATTCCATGGCCGGCTGGCGGATCGGCTTTGCGGTCGGCAACCGCCGGCTCATCGCCGCGCTCACCCGGGTGAAGAGCTATCTCGACTATGGCGCCTTCACCCCCATCCAGGCTGCCGCGGTGGCCGCGCTCAACGGCCCGCAGGACATCGTCGAGGCCAACCGCCAGCTCTACCGCAAGCGCCGCGACGTGCTGGTCGAGAGCTTCGGCCGCGCCGGCTGGGAAATTCCGCCACCGCGCGCCTCGATGTTCGCCTGGGCGCCGCTGCCGCCGGCGCTCGCCCACCTGGGCAGCCTCGAGTTTTCGAAGCAGCTCCTCACCCAGGCCGGGGTCGCGGTGGCGCCGGGCGTCGGCTATGGCGAGGAAGGCGAGGGGCATGTCCGCATCGCACTCGTCGAGAATGAACAGCGCCTGCGCCAGGCCGCCCGCCAGGTGAAGCGCTACCTGCAGTCGATGGGCGTCAACACCCCGGCCCAGGCCAGCGGCTGAGCTTGCAGCCGGCGCCCGCGCCCGGCTACAGCCCCCACGCATGCCACAGTCCAACCATGGGGGTGCCCCGCTCCGGCTGGGGCTGGCCGGTCTCGGCACCGTCGGCGCCGGTGTCATCGCGCTGCTCGATGCCAACGCCGCCCTCGTCGCCGAGCGTGCCGGCCGCCCGGTCGAGGTCCGCGCCGTCTCCGCGCGGGACCGGCACCGCAGCCGGGGCGTCGATCTCGGCCGCTTCGCCTGGGTGGACGATTCCGCCGAGCTCGCCCGGCGCGACGACATCGACGTCCTCGTCGAGCTGATCGGCGGCGCCGACGGCCCGGCGCTCACCCTTGCCCGCGCGGCGCTCGCCGCCGGCAAGCCGCTCGTCACCGCCAACAAGGCGATGATCGCCCACCACGGCCTCGAACTGGCCGCCGCCGCCGAGGCCGCGGGCGTCGCGCTGCGCTTCGAGGCAGCGGTCGCCGGCGGGATCCCGGTCATCAAGGGCCTGCGCGAGGGCGCGGCCGCCAACCGCCTGACCGACGTGTCGGGGATCCTGAACGGCACCTGCAACTACATCCTCACCCGCATGGCGGCCGACGGCCTCGAGTTCGCGGACGTGCTCGCCGACGCGCAGGCGCTCGGCTATGCCGAGGTCGACCCCGGCTTCGACATCGACGGAATCGACGCCGCCCACAAGCTTGCCATCCTGGCCGCCATCGCCTTCGGCACCCGGCCCGACATCGCCTCGGTCGAGGCCGAGGGAATCCGCGACGTGCGCCTCGCCGACATCCGCCAGGCCGCCGATCTCGGCCATGTCGTGCGCCTCGTCGGCCGCGCCGCCGTCGAGGACGGGCGCCTCGTGCAGCAGGTCGCGCCCAGCCTGGTGCCGCTCGCCCACCCGCTCGCCGCCATCGCCGGGCCGCTCAACGCCGTCGTCGCCGAAGGCGATTTCGTCGGCCGCCTCACCTTCTCGGGCGCCGGCGCCGGCGCCGGCCCGACCGCCAGTGCCGTCGTCGCCGATCTGATCGACATCGCACGCGGCGAATCGGGCCCCGCCTTCGCCCAGGCCACCGCCTCGCTTGCCAGCCTGCCGCCGGCCGGCGCCGCCGCGCGCACCGGCCGCTTCTACCTGCGCCTGGAGGTCGAGGACCGGCCCGGCGTGCTGGCCGACCTCACCGCCATCCTGCGCGACGCCCGCGTCTCCATCGAGAGCCTGGTGCAGCCCGCCCCGCCGGCGGGCGCGCCGGCGCTGGTCGCGATGCTGACGCACGACACGCGCGAGGCCGATGTCCGCGCGGCTGCCGCTGCCATGGCCGCGCTCGATGCCACGCGCGGCCGCCCGCTGGTCATGCCCATCCTGCCCGCCCACGCCCCCTGAGGAGCCCCGATGCCCGACAGCCGCGCCGCCGCCCCGCTTGCCCCCAGCCGGGTGCTCGATCGCGTCCTCGTGCTCGAAATGGTGCGGGTGACCGAATATGCCGCGATCGCCGCCTCGCGCTGGATCGGCCGCGGCGACGAGAAGGCGGCCGATGCCGCTGCCGTCGCCGCCATGCGCGATGCCCTGAACCGCCTCGACTTCGACGGCACCGTCGTGATCGGCGAGGGCGAGCGCGACGAGGCGCCCATGCTCTTCATCGGCGAGAAGGTGGGCGCAGCGCAGGGAACGGGCCCGAGGATCGACATCGCGCTCGATCCGCTGGAAGGCACCACCATCACCGCCAAGGCCGGACCCAACGCCATGGCGGTGCTCGCCATCGCCGAACAGGGCGGCCTGCTGCACGCGCCCGACGTCTACATGGACAAGCTCTCGATCGGCCCCGGCTACGCGCCGGGCCTTGTCAGTCTTCAGAACTCCCCCACCGAGAACATCCGCGCGCTGGCGCAGGCCAAGGGCGTGGCCCCGTCCGAGATCATCGCCTGCGTCCTCGACAGGCCGCGCCACGAGGCCCTCATCCGCGAGCTGCGCGGGCTGGGCTGCGGAATCCACCTCATTCCCGACGGCGATGTGGCCGGCGTCATCGCCGTCACCAATCCGGAGACCACCATCGACATCTACATGGGGCAGGGCGGCGCGCCCGAAGGCGTGCTGGCGGCCGCGGCGCTTCGCTGCGTCGGCGGCCAGTTCGAAGGCCGGCTCGTCTTCCGCAACGAGGACGAGAAGGCGCGCGCCCGCCGCATCGGCATCGAGGATCTCGACCGGATCTACAGCCTCGAGGACCTGGCCAGGGGCGATGTCATCTTCGCGGCCACCGGCGTGACCGACGGCAGCCTCCTCGAAGGCGTGAAGCGCTGGAAGACGGGCCGCGTCACCACCGAAAGCGTGGTCATGCGCGCCAGCTCGGGCACCATCCGCCGCGTGAAGGGCGACCGCCTCGGAGACCCGGCCTGATCCCGCCGGCCGATCCGGTCCTGGGTGTCGCAGCGTCGGCGTCGGGGCGCGCCTGGGCCTGGCGCGCAGCCCCCCTGCCGCTGGGTGCCGCGCAGCGGCTCGGCATCGACGAGCTTGCAGCACAGCTGCTGCTGGCGCGCGGCTGCCCGCCCGACCGGATCGACCGCACGCTGAGGCCCACGCTGCGCGACTGGCTGCCCGACCCGTCCGTCTTCCACGACATGGACGGGCTCGCCCGCCGCCTCGCCGACGCCGTCGAGGGCGGCGAGCCCATCGTGCTGTTCGCCGACTATGACGTCGATGGCGCCACCTCGGCGGCCTTCCTGTGGCGCCAGCTCGCGGCACTCGGCGCCAGCGCCCGCCCCTATATCCCCGACCGCATCCTCGAAGGCTATGGCCCCTCGGCCGCCGCCCTGCTCGCGCTTCAGGCCGAGGGCGCGAAGCTCGTCGTCCTGCTCGATTGCGGCACCCAGGCGTTCGGGCCGCTGGAAGCCGCGCGCGCGGCCGGGCTCGATGTCGTCGTCGTCGATCACCACAAGGCGGCCGCCACGCTTCCGCCGGCGCTCGCCATCGTCAACCCCAACCGGCTCGACGAAGCGCCCGAGGCGGCCGCCCATGGCACGCTGTGCACGGCGGGCCTCGCCTTCCTCGTCGGCGTGGCCCTGAACCGCGAGCTTCGCCGCCGCGGCTTCTTCACGACCCGCCTCGAGCCGCGCCTGTCGGACTGGCTCGACATCGTCGCGCTCGGCACGGTCGCCGATGTGGTGCCCCTCGTCGGGCTCAACCGCGCCTTCGTCGCGCTCGGGCTGCGGCGCATGGCGGCGCGCGGCAATGCAGGCCTTGCCGCCCTCGCCGACGTTGCCCGCCTCACCGCGGCCCCGCGCGCCGACGACCTGGGCTTCCACCTGGGCCCCCGTATCAACGCCGGCGGCCGGGTCGGGCAGGCGGACCTGGGTGTCCGCCTGCTGGCCACCGACGACGCGCACGAGGCCGCCCGGCTCGCCGCCGAGCTCGACCGCCTCAACCTCGACCGCCGCGCCATCGAATCCGCCGTCACCGCCGAGGCCCTGGCCATGGCCGAGGCGACGCAGGCGAACAGCCCGGTCGCGGTCGTCGCCGGCGCCGGCTGGCACCCCGGCGTGGTCGGCATCGTGGCGGCGCGCCTCAAGGAACGGCTGCGCCGCCCGGCCCTCGTGCTCGCGCTCGACGAGGCCGGAGTCGCCAAAGGTTCGGGCCGGTCCATTCCGGGCGTCGATCTGGGGGCGGCCGTGCTCGCCGCCCGGGATCATGGCCTGATCGAGGCGGGCGGCGGCCATGCCATGGCCTGCGGCGTCACGGTGGCGCCCGGCCGGCTCGACGCCTTTGCCGCCTGGCTGGCCGAACGCCTTGCCGCCGATGTCGCCGGCGCCGTTTCGGCCGAGACGCTGTCGATCGACCTTGCTGTCGCCCCGGCCGGTGCCAGCGTCATGCTCGCCGAAGCGCTGGCGGCCTGCGGCCCCTACGGCCAGGGCTGGCCGGCGCCGCGTGTGGCGGTGGGGCCGGTGCGCCTGCTCGCCTGCAATCCGGTCGGCCGCACCGCGCCGCCCCAGCACCTGCGCTTCATCGCCGCCGGCCCGGATGGCGGCCGGGTGGAGGGCATTGCCTTCAACGCCATGTCGGCCGCGACCGGCCCCGCGCTCGTCGCCCGCGGCGATGCGCCCGTCCATCTCGCCGGCCGCCTCGTCGCCGACGAATGGCAGGGCCGGACCCGCGCCCGCCTCCAGCTTGACGACTGGGCCCCCGCCGTCTAATCCGCGCGCCTTCCAGCATGACGGCCCCTTCGTCTAGCGGTCCAGGACGTCGCCCTTTCACGGCGAAAACACGGGTTCGAGTCCCGTAGGGGTCACCACGGACATGTCCGCCAGGGTCCGCGGATGTCTTCCAGGCCCACTGGAAACAGGGCAGAATACCCCACGCCTGACCAAGGTTTTCGCCCCTGTCGGGGGCTTTCCGGGGGTCTTTGCCGGGGCCGGGACGGCACAGCGGATGTCGGAGGCCACCACATGCCCCCCAGCGATTCCGCCATCCGCGCAGCGAAGCCCGCCAAAAGGACCTGAAACTCACCGACGACATGCTCGTCCGGTCCGACCCGATCACCCGGCACGCCCGCTGCTCGCTCATCTCGGACCGAACCCGAAGATGCGCGACCGCCTCCCGGTTGACGCTTGCGCGTCGCCTGCGGCTCACGGTGGGTGTTCCCAATTTTTCCCGGGAGCATCCTTCAGCGCCGCATTGTCGGGCATCGCCTCGGCCGGCTCTGCCTCAGACGGCTGTTCACGTGCTCGGGCGCCTTCAGCCGGCGCGACCGTCCACTCTCGGGCCGGCCCCTGCACCCGGATGGCAGAGATCCGGAGGCCGCGTGACGCTTGCACTGGCCATGGCGCCCGACTGAGATCGGGAGCAGGCAAGTCTTGCAACAGGCGTAAACATAGATAACTAGGTAATATATGAAAATCAGTGGACCTGGATGCGCGTGCGGTGTGTGCCAAGCCGAAAGGGGCGAAACATGAACCACAAGAAGCTGTCCTACGACGTGGTAGACGGTGTCGCGACGATCTGCCTGGATGACCCGTCGACTCTCAACGCGATGTCGAGCGACCTTGGCCAGGCCTTGCTGGAGGCGCTGAAGCGAGGGGAGCGGGAGGCCAGAGCCATTCTCCTGACCAGCGAAGGCCGCGCCTTCTGTTCGGGCGCAAACCTGACCGACGGTGCCTTCGACCTGAATGATCCGGACCGAGACGTCGGGGGCCGGCTCGACGGATTGTTCAACCCGATCATCTATCAGATCCGCACATCCGAGCGCCCTGTCGTCACAGCAGTGCGCGGCGCGGCTGCGGGCGTTGGGTGTGCCATCGCGCTAGCGGGCGATCTGATCATCGCCGGCGAGAGCGGCTATTTCCTGCAGGCCTTTCGCAACATCGGCCTCGGCCCCGACGGGGGATCCTCCTATCTTCTCACGCGGGCCATCGGCCGTGTCCGAGCAATGGAAATGATGCTGCTGGGCGAGCGGGTTCCGGCGGCACAGGCGGTCCAATGGGGGCTGATCAATCGGGTTGTTCCCGACGATGCGCTTGATACTGCGGCGGCAAGCATGGCGCAAAACCTTGCCATGGGACCGCGCTCGCTGGGGCTGATCAAAAAGCTTGCCTGGGCTTCGCTCGACTCCAGCCTTGAAACCACGCTGTCACTGGAGCGCGTCAGCCAGCGCGAAGCCGGACGCAGCGACGATTTTGTCGAAGGCGTAACGGCCTTCCGCGAGAAGCGCAAACCGCAGTTCAAAGGACGCTGAACATGTTGGCAAACGGTGGATCGCTCACGATCGAAGATGGCGGCATCGCGGTCATTGCGATCGACTCCCCGCCGGTCAACGCGCTCGGGATCCGGGTGCGTCGGGCGCTCGACGATGCCATTCGGCGGACCTCGACGGATGACCAGATCAAGGCCGTGGTGCTGATGTGCGGCGGCCGCACCTTCTTTGCGGGCGCCGACATCAGCGAGTTCGGCAAGCCGCCGCAGGAGCCCATGCTGGGCGAAGTCTTCGACCGCATCGAGAACGGATCCAGACCAGTTGTTGCGGCAATCCACGGGACGGCGCTTGGTGGTGGCTACGAACTGGCGCTGGTCTGCCACTATCGGATTGCGGTGCCTTCGGCCAGGGTCGGACTGCCCGAAGTCGCACTCGGCCTGCTGCCAGGCGCTGGCGGCACGCAGCGACTGCCGCGCATTGTCGGCGTTCCCGCGGCGCTGGAGATCATCACGGGGGGCAAGCCGGTTCCGGCGCGCAAGGCGCTGGAGTTGGGCATGATCGATGCCCTGGCGGAAGAAGGACGCCTGCGCGAGGACGCGGTGGCCTTTGCGCGCAAGCTGCTTGCCGAGGGCCGCCCGCTGCAGCGGGTGCGCGACCGGAACGACAGGATCGAGGCAGCGCGCGGAAAGCCCGAAATCTATGACGAGTTCCTGAAGAAGAACGCCCGCGCGTTCCGCGGCTTCAAGGCGCCGCTCAACATCGTCAAGGCGATCGAGGCCGCAGCCGAGATGCCGTTTGACGAGGGGATGAAGCGGGAGCGCGCGTTGTTCCTCGAGCTGCAGAAGTCCACCGAATCGGCCGCGCAGCGCTATTATTTCTTCGCCGAGCGCGAGGCTGCCAAGATCCCCGATGTTCCGGCCGACACGCCCACCATTCCGGTGCAGACTGTCGGCTTGATCGGTGCGGGCACGATGGGTGGTGGAATCGCCATGAACTTCCTGAACGCCGGCCTTCCCGTTACACTGGTCGAAAGCAACCAGGAGGCGCTGGACCGGGGCCTGCGCAACATCCGGCGCACATATGAAGGCTCGGTTGCGAAGGGGCGGATGACGGCCGCGCAGGTCGAGGAGCGGATGGCCCTTGTCACGCCGGCCTTGTCCCTGGACGCGCTCGCGACGGCTGATCTGGTCATCGAGGCCGTGTTCGAGCAGATGGCGATCAAGAAGCAGGTCTTCGGGGCGCTCGACCGGATCGCGAAGCAGGGTGCGATCCTGGCGACAAACACCTCCTATCTGGACGTGGACGAGATCGCATCGGCGACGTCCCGGCCTGATTGGGTGGTGGGAATGCATTTCTTCTCGCCCGCAAACGTGATGCGGTTGCTCGAGGTGGTGCGTGGCGCGCGCACGTCCAGGCCGGTGATTGCGACGGCCATGAAGCTTGCCAAGGCGATCGGAAAGGTGCCGGTCCTGTCGCGGGTGGGCCACGGCTTCATCGCCAACAGGGTCATGACCACGCGCGGCCAGCAGGCGAACCGGCTGGTGCTGGAAGGGCCGACGCCGCAGGAGATCGACAAGGCGCTCACCGATTATGGCTTTGCGATGGGGCCATTTCAGATGGCCGATCTGGTGGGGCTCGATGTGATTGGCCGCGACAATCCAGAAAGAACGCTGTCGGGCGATCTCGTGAAGCTGGGCCGACTGGGGCAGAAGAGCGGCGGGGGCTTCTATGATTATGACGAGAAGCGCAGCGCCACGCCCTCTCCGGTGGCGGCGCAGGTCATCGCGGATCTGGCGGACGCGAGAGGCGTCCGGCCGAAAGGCCCGCTTACGCCCTTCGAGATCGTGGCACGCCTGCTCTACCCGGTCGTGAACGAAGGCGCCAGGGTTCTGGCAGAGGGGATCGCCCTGCGTGCGTCCGACATCGATGTGGCCTGTATCCTCGGGTACAACTGGCCAGTCTACACTGGCGGTCCACTCTTCTGGGCCGACACGGTGGGCCTTCAGCGGATCGTCGATGGTCTGCAGGCGATGGGTATCGAGCCCGCTCCGCTGCTGATCGAAAAAGCCGCCGCTGGCCAGACCTTCACAGCCCGATGAGATGGGCGTGGGCATGACAACGCCGCGCAGCCATCGGCCGGCGGCTTCTCTTGAAACGAGGAAATGACCATGAGTTCCCCCAATTCCGGCATGGACGCCGATGTCTTTGAGCAGTTCATCGGCCAGCTCCACCGATATGTGCGCGAGAGGCTGGTACCTGCAGAGCGGGAGATCGTTGAAACCGACCAGATCCCGGACGCGATCCTGCAGGAAATGCGGGACATGGGCCTGTTCGGCCTGACCATGCCAGAGGACTATGGGGGCTCAGGCATGAACGTCCAGCAGTATACGCGCACAATCCGCGAACTGAGCTATGCGATGCCCTGCTTCCGGTCGATCACGTCCATCAACATCGGAATGGTTTGCACCGCCCTGAAGAACGGCGGGACCGAGCAGCAAAGGGCCGCCTGGCTGCCGCGCCTGGCCGCAGGCGAAATCGCAAGCTTCGGCCTGACGGAGCCGGGGTCGGGGTCGGACTCGGCGGCGATGCAGACGACGGCATTGCGCACCGGTGACGGATGGGTGCTGAACGGAACCAAGCGCTACATCACCAATGCGCCACAGGCCGATGTGGCGCTGATCATGGCGCGCACCGCGAAGGAGGCGCTGCCGAAGAATGCCCATGTGTCCGCCTTCATCGTGCCGATGGACACGCCCGGCGTCAGCGTCGGCAAGAGCGACCGGAAGATGGGGCAGGCGGGGAGCCACATCGCCGACATCATCCTCGACAATGTTCATCTGCCGGCCGATGCGTTGCTGGGGCTGGAGGAGGGCAAGGGTTTCGCCGTGGCGATGCAAAGTCTCGACAATGGTCGGCTTTTGGTCGGTTCTGCCGCCGCAGGCTATGCGCGGCGCGCGCTCGATTCCGCCTTGCGATACGCCACCGAGCGCAAGGCGTTCGGCGAAGCAATCGCCAATTTTCAGCTGATCCAGCAGATGCTCGCCGATAGCGAAATCGAGATCTACGCTGCCGAGTGCATGCTCGAGGACGCCGCCCGACGCGCGGATGATGGCGAACGGATCCTGCGCCAGGCGGCGGCCGCCAAGGTCTTCGCCACGGAAGCATGTGGTCGTGTCGTTGACCGCGTGGTGCAGATCTACGGCGGCGCCGGCTATCTGGCCGAATATGAGGCGGAGCGCTTCTTCCGCGACGCGCGCGTTTACCGCATCTACGAAGGCACCACCCAGATTCTCCAGCTCCAGATCGCAAAGCACATGCTGCGTGAATGGGCACAGCAGGCCTGACATGTATCGGCTGCTCTCCGGGCTTTCGGTGATCGAAGCCTCCTCGTTCGTGGCTTCGCCCACGGCCGGCCTATACTGCGCCCAGTTCGGGGCGGAGGTAATCCGGATCGATCAGATCGGCGGTGGACCCGACTTCCGGCGCTGGCCTGTCACTGCAAGAAACGACTCGCTCTACTGGGAGAATCTCAATCGGGGTAAAAAGTCCGTTGCCCTCGACCTTGGCCGGCCCGAGGGCCGCGAGCTGTTGCAGGAGCTTGTCCGCGCCACCGGTCAGTTCCTCACCAACTTCCCGGCCGATGGCTTCCTGAGCCATGCCCGGTTGGCAGAAGGCTGCCCCGGGCTCGTGACGGTTCGCGTCATGGGTTGGGCCGATGGTTCGCCAGCGCTCGATTATACTGTGAACAACGCCGTCGGCTATCCCTTGATGACCGGGGCGGGCCCCGATCCGGTGAACCATGTCCTCCCGGCGTGGGATCTGCTGTCGGGCGCTTATGCGGCATTTTCCCTGCTGGCGGCCATTCGGCGGCGGGAGGAACTCGGCTGCGGCTGCGAAGTCCGGATTCCGCTTTCCGACGTTGCCATCGGAACCGCGGCGAATCTGGGCGGGATTGCCGAGGTCCTCTATTCCGGCCAGGACCGTCCCCGGCTCGGAAATACAGTCTATGGTCTGTTCGGGCGCGACTTCGTCACTTCGGACGGCCTGAGAACCATGATCGTCGTCGTTACGCCCCGACAATGGTCGAACCTCCTGTCGGCGCTCGATCTCGGGGCCGCCATCGCAGCTGTCGAGGACGAGCGCGGCGTGAACCTTGCCACGAGCGACGGCCTGCGCTTTGAGCATCGAGACGCGCTTTTCCCGCTGTTCGAGGCCGCCATAGGCAAACGGACACAAGAAGAGCTTGCCGCCGCCCTTGATGCAGGCGGGATCGTTCATTCAGGCTACCGTACCATGCTCGAGGCTGCGCACGATCCCCGCATGGTCACGGATAACCCGATGTTCGCAGCAGCTGGCGGGAACCCGAGCGGATTTTCCTATCCTGCGGCAGGCTCCTTCGGCACGGTGCCCCAGATGGAACGGGGCGTGCCATGCCCTGCTCCGCTGAACGGCCAGCATAGTGAGGACGTGCTGACAGGGCGTCTCAGGCTCTCAGCGGGCACGCTTGCCAGACTCATCGACACCGGCATCGTCGGACTGCCAGGGAAACAACACCAATGACCCTTCGTCGAGCAGCCATCGTGGCGCCCATTCGCACTGCTGTCGGAAAGTTCGGCGGCGCACTTTCGGGCATGACCGCTGGCGCGCTGGGCGCCGTGATCCTGAAGTCCCTGGTGGAGCGAACGGGGATCGATCCGACCCGGGTTGATGATGTCATATTCGCCCAGGGCTATGGCAGTGGCGAGGCGCCGTGCATCGCCCGCTGGTCCTGGCTGCTCGCCGGGTTCCCTGAGGAGGTGCCCGGGTATCAGCTCGACCGCCGCTGCGGGTCTGGCCTGCAGGCGGTCGTGAACGCTGCAATGATGGTCCAGACGGGCGTCTCGGACGTGGTGATCGCCGGCGGCTGCGAGTCCATGTCCAATGTGGAGCATTACACCACCGAGCTTCGCACGGGGGCGCGAATGGGAGGGCTGACCCTGCACGACCGTCTCAGCCGCGGTCGGGTGATGAGCCAGCCGATCGAACGCTACGGCGTGATCAGCGGGATGATCGAGACCGCGGAGAACCTGGCCAGAGACCATGGCATCAGCCGGGAGGCCTGCGATGCCTATGCCGTGCGCAGCCACCAGCGCGCGGCTGCCGCATGGCGAGCGGGACGGTTCGACGATGAGCTGGTTCCGGTGCCCGTTCCCCAGAAGAAGGGCGAGCCGCGGCTCTTCGACCACGATGAGGGGTATCGCACCGATGCCAGCATGGAGACGCTCGGCGCACTGCGCCCACTGGAAGGCGGCGTGGTCACGGCCGGCAATGCCAGCCAGCAGAACGATGCCGCGGCCGCGTGCCTCGTCGTCGCCGAAGACCGGCTCGCGGAACTCGGCCTGGAGCCGATCGCCTGGTTTCATTCCTGGGCTGCGGCGGGTTGCGACCCCAGCCGCATGGGGATCGGGCCCGTACCGGCCGTCGAGCGGCTGTTTGCGCGCCATGGTCTTGGCTGGAGCGATATCGATCTTGTCGAGCTGAACGAAGCCTTTGCGCCGCAGGTGCTCGCCTGCCTGAAGGGGTGGGGCTGGAGTGAAGATGACAGCCGGCACGCCATCCTCAATGTCAACGGGTCGGGCATTTCCCTCGGGCATCCGATCGGCGCAACCGGCGGTCGGATTCTCGCCAACCTGACGCGCGAGCTTGCGCGGCGCGGTGGACGTTATGGGCTGGAAACCATGTGCATTGGCGGAGGCCAGGGTATCGCTGCCATGTTCGAGCGAGCGGCGTGAGCATCGATCACGAAAAGGCGCTCGCTGCGGCCCGCGCCTATGAAGCGGCAGCCCGGATTGCGCTCACGGCGCGCCTGACCATGCGGCCGATCGACGGTGAACAACGCGCAGCCCATGGCTTTGCCTGGGTGGCGACCAGCGTTGCGGCGCTGACGGCCATGCAGGCGTGGCTGGTTGCCGGCGGCGGTGCAAACCCGGTGGACGCGCTGGTTGCCCGGCTGGCGTTCGCAGAGACGATCGCCCAGCTGGCGGGTGGCCTGCCGATGGGACAGAATGAAATATTCCGTCCTGCCGACCTTGATCTGCACGATGCGGCCCGAACGCTTGCGACAGCCTGCGCAGACCTCATCGAAGCCGACCAGGCTCCCGTCCGCGCAGCGCTGACCGAACGGCTGGCTGCCGGCGAATGGCCGAGCGAGACGCTGCGCGATGGCGCGCTGGACGCAGTGCGCGCGCAGTTCCGCCGTTTCACGAATGCCGAAATCATTCCGAACGCGCATCGATGGCACCTCGCCAATGATCTGGTGCCCGACGACACCGTGGCGCGCATGGCCGAACTCGGCACGTTCGGCGTCTGTATCCCCGAGGAATATGGCGGCCTCGGCCTGTCCAAGCTCGTCATGTGCATCATCACGGAAGAGCTGTCCCGCGGCTGGATCGGCGCCGGATCGCTTGGCACCCGCTCCGAAATTGCGGGCGAACTGATCGCGACGGGCGGCACCGTCGAGCAGAAGGCCCACTGGCTGCCCAAGATCGCCAGTGGCGAAGTGCTCCCCACCGCCGTGTTCACCGAGCCCGACGTCGGCTCCGATCTCGGCTCGATTCAGACCCGTGCGTGTTTCGATGGACACTACTGGGTCGTCAGCGGGGCAAAGACATGGATCACGCATGCCAGCCGTTCTGACCTGATGACGCTGCTCGCCAGGACCCTGCCGGATGCAAGGGGCTACAGCGGCCTATCGATGCTGCTCGTGCCCAAGCCGCGGGGCAGCAAAGACGAACCTTTTCCTGCCGAAGGCATGTCCGGCAGCGAGATCGAGGTGCTAGGGTATCGTGGCATGCGCGAGTATGCGATCCAGTTCGACGGGATGAAGGCCCCTGCTGATTCGTTGCTTGGCGGTGACGAAGGGCAGGGGTTCAAGCAGTTGATGCGCACCTTCGAGGGTGCCCGTATCCAGACCGCCGCGCGCGCCGCAGGCGTCGCCAAGCGTGCGCTGGAACTTGCCCTCGACTATGCGATCAACCGCAAGCAGTTCGGACGCGCGATCATCGCCTTTCCTCGTGTTTCGGACAAGCTTGCCATGAGCCTGGTCGACTTCATTCTCTCGCGCGAGCTCAGCTATGCTGCAGCACGCGCGAAGGACGAAGGAAGGCGCAGTGACATCGAAGCAGGCATGGCAAAGCTCCTTGCCGCCCGCGCGGCGTGGTCCAATGCCGATGCGGCGCTGCAGGTCCATGGCGGCAACGGGTATGCGCTGGCGTATGAGATCAGCCGTATTCTGTGCGACGCCCGCATCCTCAACATATTTGAAGGCGCCGCCGAGATCCAGGCCCAGGTGATCGCCCGCGGCCTGCTGGGGTCACGCGACTGATGGGCAGGTGGGACCCCTGGCTGGGGCGTACGGAAACGCGCGTGGACCGGGTCGATGAAGCGCGCCTGGCCAGGTGGCTGGCGACGTTCGATCGCACGGCCCCGGACGACGGAACGGTGCCGGAGGGCTTTCACTGGTGTCTGTGTACTCCCGACGAAGCAACCGCCAAGCTTGGTCTTGATGGCCACCCTGCGCGCAATGGAACAGTCGCGAGCTTTCTTCCGCCCCTGCCATTGCCGCGTCGAATGTGGGCGTCGAGCAGGATGGATTTCCACCGGCCGCTTCGTGTCGGCGAACCCGTTGAGCGCCACTCCAGGATCAATTCGATTACGGCCAAGACGGGGAACTCTGGCCAACTCATTTTCGTTGAAGTGGAACATCGTTTCACAGGCAGCGCAGGCCTTGCGGTGCATGAGCTGCAGTCGATCGTGTACCGCGAGTGGGCGTCCGGGAAAGAGCCAACTTTGGCGCCGCGCCATCCAGGCGAGCACCCTCTGAAGGAGACGGTTCGTTCAGGCCGGACCATCCGGCCTTCCGAGGCATTGCTCTTTCGCTATTCGGCGCTGACCTTCAACGCGCACCGCATCCATTACGACAAGCCCTACGCTGTGGGGGAGGAGGGCTATGCCGGTGTCGTGGTTCAGGGGCCGCTGACCGCGACACTCCTGCTTGACCTCGCCCGGCGGGAGTTCGGGGACAATGCGCTGGAGAGCTTCGCATTCCGCGGGGTCTCTGCGGCCATCGCCGGAGACGATCTGCTGCTTTCACTGGTTGTCACCGGTTCGGACCTGGTTTTCAGCGCGTCAACTGGCGAGGGGCTGCTGGTCATGTCGGCGCGCGGCACCAAAAGGACAGGCGGGCATGCCGGCTGAACCTGATATCCAGGGACGGGCTGTCCTTAGCATGACGTTGGCGAGCCTTCTGGTGCCGACGGTTCGGTGGACAAGTGATCTCGGCAGCCTTTCTCTATTTGCCAAGGGGTTTCGTTGATGCAGAAAAGCCGTCAACTGCTAGGGATTGAGGAATGATCAAGACGATGCACGCCATGACCGCGGGGGACAGAGTGGAGCGGCCGGTTCGTGTGGAGCCATCGATGGCAATTCGTGTTCCCAAGATGGCAGAGTTGATCGCGGACCATTTCCGGCGTCGCATCATCATGGGCGACCTGAAGGAAGGCGACTATCTGCCGCCCGAGGGTCAGCTGATGGCAGCGCTATCGATCTCGCGACCGACGTTGCGGGAAGCGTTCCGCATACTGGAGACGGAGCGACTGATCAGTGTTGTCCGCGGATCCCGGACGGGCGCGCAGGTGCACCAGCCCAAGGTGGACAGCGTTTCACGCTATGCGAGCTTTGTGCTGCAGGCCTCCGGCACCACCATTGCCGACATCTATGAAGCCCGGCTTGCGATCGAGCCCTACGCCGCTCGGCGCCTCGCCGAGACGCGCCCGCCCGGAGCTGTTGAGCGCCTGCGAGCCGAGTTGGGCCGGATGCGAAAGATGATCGATGATGACCGGCATGCCGACTTTCGGGTCGGACTTGCGGAGTTCCACCGGCTGCTGGTGGAACTGGCCGGAAACCACACGCTGCACTTCCTCATCCAGATCCTGCACGACGTCGTCGCCTTCTACCAGGTTCGCCACCTCCAGATGAACCCGGTCTCGGCGGACAGTACGCGCAAGGCGCTGGTCATTGGCTTCCGCTCGTTCGACAAGCTGATCGACCTCATCGAGGCCGGCGATGCCGACGGCGCGGAAGCGCACTGGCTGTTGCATGTCACCAACGCCAACAAGGTGTGGGCCAGCAACCGGGAGCTTCGTTCGATCCTGGATGGCCTTGACTGACAGCCCGAAAGGGGTCGCACTTGCATCCGCGAATTCATGCCGCAGAGGCCCCGGGCAGGCCTGCCGCCATCCTCGCCGAGACCGGACAGACGCTGTGCTATGGTGATCTGGAGGAGCGCGCCAACCGGGGCGCACATCTGTTCCGCAGCCTTGGGATCGCGAGCGGTGACGCGATTGTCATCTGGTTGCCCAACCTGCTGGAATATTTTGAGGTGTATTGGGCAGCACAGCGCGCAGGACTGTACATTGCGCCGATTCCGACCGCGATGACGGCAGACGAGGCTGGCTATATCCTTGCGGACAGCGGTGCAAAGCTGCTGGTCACGAGCGGGGATGTGCAGGCGGCTGCAGCGGTTGCAGCCGCATCGCCTCGGGGGCTTGCAACCATCGTGACAGCAGGCGCGCCGTTGCAGGGTTGCCGGAGCTGGGCCGAGCGGATCGCCGGCTTGCCGACCGAGCCCATTGCCGACGAGAGCGCGGGATTTCATCTCGTCTATTCGTCGGGGACGACGGGGCGCCCGAAGGGCATTCGCCTGCCCTTGTCCGGCGGGCCCGCAACCGAGCCGCACATGCTGTCAGATCGCCTGGCCCGCCGATATTCGGTGGGTGGACAGACAGTGTTCCTGTCGCCGGCACCACTCTATCATACGGCGCCTTTGGCCTACACGACGATGCTGCAGCGGCTGGGCGCCAGCATCGTCATCATGCGCAAGTTCGACCCGGAAGCTGCGCTGGCGGCAATGGCCCGCTACAGGGTGACGTTCGCCCAGATGGTCCCCACGATGCTGATCCGTCTTCTGCGCCTGCCGGATGCGGCGAGACGCGCCCACGACCTGTCTTCGCTGACCCATCTTGTCCATTCGGCTGCACCCTGCCCGGTGGAAATCAAGCGTGCCATGATCGAATGGCTGGGTCCCATCATCTACGAATATTATGGCGGCTCGGAGGGGAGCGGCTCCACCTTCATCACACCCTTGGAATGGCTGCAAAAGCCGGGTTCCGTTGGCCGGGCGGATTGGGGTATCATCCACATTTGCGACGAAGCCGGCGAAGAACTCTCGGTGGGGGAGGACGGCCTCGTCTATTTTGAGGGTGGCTGGGATTTCCGCTACCACAACGACGAGGCCAGAACGCGGGAGGCACGCAATCCGAAGCAGCCATCCTGGTCCACCCTGGGCGACATCGGGCACCTCGACGAAGACGGCTATCTGTTCCTGACGGACCGCAAGAGCTTCATGATCATATCGGGTGGTGTGAACATCTACCCGCAGGAGATCGAGAATCTCCTGCAGGGCCACCCGCTGGTGGCCGACGTGGCAGTCATCGGTGTGCCGAACGTCGACATGGGCGAAGAAGTGAAGGCCGTTATCCAGCCGATCGACATGGCGAACGCCACGTCGGACCATGAAGTCGAGATCGTGGACTGGTGCCGCACGCGGCTTTCCCACATCAAATGCCCGCGGTCGGTCGACTTTGTGGCGGAACTGCCGCGGACGGAAACAGGAAAGCTGATGAAGCGACTCCTTCGGGACAGATATTGGCCGCCAAAGGCCAACGGCTGACCGGTTGTGCCGGCTGCTGCAACATGTCACAGAAGGTCGACCTGGTGATACAGGTTGGAGAGAGACATGGCCTATGCAGACCTGCTGTATTCCGTTGCTGACGGGACGGCGACCATAAGCTTCAACCGCAAGGATACCGGCAACACGCTGCGGCTGGAGACTCTTCAGGAGCTCTGCGCTGCGATCGATGCAGCGGCAGCAGATCCACAGGTTCGGTCCATTGTCCTGGCGGCCGAGGGCCGCCACTTCTCGGCCGGAGCGGACTTTGCCTTTTTGGAAGAGCTCACAGCCACGCCGGCCGTCGAGGTGCGCAACCGCATCTATGCGTGGTTTCAGGGCGCCGCACGACGGATCTATCGCTGCCCGAAGCCGACGCTTGCGGTTGTGAATGGCGTGGCTGTCACGGTGGGCTGCGAACTGGCACTTGCGTGTGATTTCCGCATCGCTTCCGAGGATGCCGCCTTTCAGGAAAGCTGGATTCGTCTGGGGCTGATGCCGCCGCTGGGTGGACTTTTCCTTTTGCCCAGGATGGTGGGGCTGGGCAGAGCCAAGACAATGGTCCTGCGGGGCGAGGCGATGCGGGCACAGGAGGCACTGGCTGCGGGCCTCGTGAGCGAGGTGGTTCCGCGCGATGTGTTGGCAGCCCGCGGTGCAGAGTTTGCGGCCGAACTCGCGGCAATGGCGCCGATGGCCTACGCAACCGTGAAGGAGGCCCTGCACCGCGGCCTTGAGACAAGCATGGATTCCGAGTGGACGGCCAACCTGCCGTCGCAAGCGATGCTGATTGGCAGCGAGGACTTCCGCGAGGGCCTGGACGCCGTGCGTGGCAAGCGCCCTGCCAGGTTCAAGGGACGCTGAGTGACGAACCTGGCGCTCCGCATGGAACGGGCGGCAGGATCGCGCGCGGCATCGCGCTTCGTCCTCACCTCTGAAGTCCGGCCATGCAGCATGACCTTGGCCGAAGTCGTGGCGCAGGGGCAGCGCGTTGCGGCCGGGCTGCGGTTGCAGGGTGTTCGATCCGGCGACATTGTCGGGGTGATGTTGCCGTCGGGGCGGGAGTGGCTGCTGATGGCGGTTGCCTGCGCCTTTGCGGGCGTGTTGATGCTGCCGATAGTCACGATCTTCGGCCCCAGCGAGCCTGGATTCATCCTGCGCCAGTCGCAGGCAAAGATGCTGGTGACGCCTGATCAGTGGCGTGGCCGGGATTTCGGAGAAATCGTCGCTGGGGCCGACCCCTTGCCCGGTCTCGTGCATGTCGTGGTGGGAAGCAGCGCCCCCGGGGGCAAGCTTCCCTTTGACGAGCTCGAGCGATCCGGGGATGCGCTCCCGACGCCCGGCACAGCCAGCGATGCGCTGGCGATGCTGATCTACACGTCTGGCACGACCAGTGCGCCCAAGGGCGTGAAGCATTCGCACGCAGCCCTGCTGGCGGAACTCGATTCCCAGGCGATGCTGCGGGGCGGCGACGACGTGCTGCTGTCACCCTGGCCGCCGGGCCATATTGCCGGTGCGCTCGCCCTGTTGCGATTCCTGGTTCAAGGGATTCCTGTTGTTGCCATGGAGCAGTGGGAGTCAGCGCTTGCCGCCTGTCTTGTGGAGCAACATCGCGTAACCAACTCGTCGGGCACGCCGCTGCATCTGCACGCGATGATCGAGGCTGCTGCCGCAGACGGGCGCGATCTTTCCAGCCTCGAGTCCTATGTCGTGGGCGCGGCACCCGTGCCGCCCGCCCTTGTGGAGCGGGCCATCGAATCAGGGATTGCAGTTGTCCACTGTTATGGCTCAACCGAACATCCAACCGTGACACTGGGCCTGCCCGGAGACTCATTGGATAAGCGGCTGGGAACCGAGGGCCGCGTCATACCCGGGAATGAGATCCGAATTGTAGATGATGCCGGGCAGGATGTGCCGCCGGGGACGGACGGCGAAATCGTGACACGGGGCCCCGAGCGCTTCCTTGGGTATCTCGATGCGGCGCTGGATGCGGCGGCCTTTCTTCCCGGAGGCTGGTATTTGACTGGCGACATCGGGCATCTGGACGAAGAGGGCTATCTGCTAGGCTCAGGACCTATTAAATCACTTGTCCACGTAGCAATGCGCTGATTCAATGGCAGCATCTGGGAGGTGCTGCGGATGTCGGATGTGTGGCTGCTGAATGAGGCGCAGATGCGCCGGATTGAGCCGTTTTTCCCGCTTTCTCATGGTGTTCCGCGGGTTGACGACCGCCGGGTGATCTCCGGGATCATCTTCGTTCTGAAGAACGGTCTGCGCTGGCGGGATGCGCCGGCAGGCTATGGGCCACACAAGACGATCTACAACCGGTTCATCCGCTGGAGCCGGCTGGGCGTGTTCAATCGCATTTTTGCCAAGCTGGCCGCCAAAAGCGGCAAGCCAGATCGGTTGATGATCGATGCCACGCACCTGAAGGCGCATCGCACGGCAGCCAGCCTGCTCAAAAAAGGGCTCTACCCCGATGTATCGGCCGCACCAAAGGCGGACTGAACTCCAAACTGCACGCCGTAACCGATGGCCAGGGCCGGCCAGTGGTCATGCTGCTGACCGAAGGCCAGGCCAGCGATTACCGCGGTGACGCGTTGCTGCTCAATGCTTTACCGTCAGCCAGGGAGTTGATCGCCGACAGGGGCCATGACGGCAACGGCTTGCGCAACGCATTGGCCGAACGCGGCATCGAGGCCTGCATCCCATCCAAATCCAACCGCAAAATCGCCATCCCGCATGACCCGGCACTCTACCGCCAACGCCACAAAATCGAGATCATGTTCGGCCGTCTGAAAGACTGGCGCCGCATCCACACCCGCTACGATCGATGCGCGCACACCTTCTTCTCAGCCATCTGCATCGCCGCAACCGTCATCTTCTGGCTCGATCAATGAGTCCTGAGCCTAGTCACGGACCGCAAGAAGGACATTGTGATCCGCGGCGGTGAGAATATCTCATTGTGCGAGGTGGAAGAGCTATTGCTGCAGCACGCGGCGGTCATCGAAGCTGCGGTGGTGGGCGCGCCGCATGAACGGCTTGGCGAAATCGTCATGGCCTGGCTGGTACTGAGGCCTGGCGCGCATCTTTCCCTGCAGGAAGTTCGCGCCCATTTCGAAGGAGTGGGCGTTGCGCGGCAGAAAACGCCTGAGCGGCTGGAACTGGTGGAAGCGCTACCGCGCAACGCGTCCGGCATGATCCTGAAGCAGGCATTGCGTGCAAGGGCACGACATGGCTGACCGTGTAATGCCCTTCGCAGGCATCCACAATTTTCGCGACTATGGCGGCTATGCCGGTGCCGGCGGGGTGCTGCGGCGCGGATTCTTCTGGCGGTCTGCGCAGCACGTCCACGCATCGGATGCCGACCTGGAGGGCATAAGGAATCTGGGGCTGGGCGCCCTTGTCGATCTGAGGAGTTGCAGCGAGCGGGCCGCGCACCCGTGCCGCCGCGCGCCCGGCTTTTCGGCGCCTGTGCTGTTCGTCCCCGGCGAAACTGTTGGGCTGGCACCGCACATCGCAGCCGCAGGTGGTGTGCAAAGTGTCGAGGATGCCCGGGCACGGATGCGGGACATCTATTCCGACATGCCGTTCCGATCGGTACTGGTGGAGTCGCTCGGCTTGTTCCTGTCGGCCCTCGTCGAGGCGCCGGGGCCGGTTCTGGTGCACTGTGTTGCCGGGAAGGACAGGACCGGGCTCGCCGTTGCGCTGGTGCATCAACTGCTGGGCGTGCACCGGGACGACATGATGGCGGACTATCTCCTGACCAACGAGGTGGGGCGGATCGAGGAAAGGCTCGAACGCGGGGCGCTTGCCATTCGGGCTGCCCATGGTGCGGACATTCCGATCGAGGCGGTCCGGCTGCTCATGTCCGTCGAGCCGGCTTTCTTGCGCACCGCGCTCGTCGCCATCGAGGAGCGGCACGGCAGCGTCGCTGCCTATGCAGAAAGAGTTCTGGGGTTCGGCCGGGAGGCGCAAGCCGCGCTTGCAGCCCGGGCGGTTCAATAGGCAAAGCTCAACAGGCAAAGCGCGAGCAGAGGTCAGTTGCGGATGATCCATCCGCCATCGACGTTGAGGACCTGTCCGGTTATCCATCCACCTGCATCAGATGTGAGGAGCAGGAGGGCGCCGACAAGTTCGTCGGGCTGCCCGCGGAGACGTAGCGGAACCTGGGCTTCCATCGCCCTGACAAGCGGGCTGTCTTCGGGCGTCAGCGCCTTGCCGGCGTCGCTCATGGTCATGCCGGGCGCGATGGCATTGACACGGATGCCGGACGATCCAAGCTCGCGCGCCAGTGTGGTGGTGAGCCCCAGCAGAGCTACCTTCGAAACGCCATAGACCGAGAAGGCTGGAAAGGCGCCGGCCGACAGCTGGTTCACAATGGCCCCGCCACCCCTGGACTGCATGGAGGGAACAACGGCCTGCGCGCAGTGCAGGGCGCCCGTGACATTGACGGCCATGGTTCGGTTCCACTCCTCGGTGGAGACCCGGACGGCCGGAGTTCCGACGGCTTCCACCATCAGTGCCGCGTTGTTGACGAGGATGTCGACGCCGCCGAACCGATCCATCGCAGCCGCGACCATTGCCTCGACCGAGGAGCGGTCGGCGATGTCCACACGCACAGCGAGCGCACCATCGCCGATCTCGGCAGCCACCGCCTTGGCTCCGTCTTCGTGGATGTCGGCAACGATCACCGATGCGCCGGCGGCTGCAAGCCCGAGCGCATAAGCCCGGCCGATGGAGTGGCCGCGGCCGCCGGTGCCGGTGACGATGGCAACCTTGCCGTCAAGCCGGAAGCTTTCAAGTGCGAATGTCACTGGCCGGGCTCTCCTGAGCGAAAAAAGGAAGTGCAGAGGTGCGCTACTGTCAGGCGATCGAAACGGTCTTGTAGCGGAGGAACTCGTCGATGCCTGCCCGACCGCCTTCCTTGCCGAATCCGGAGATCCCGATCCCGCCAAAGGGCGTGAACGGCGTGATCTGCTGGGCGCCGTTGACATAGACGCCGCCGGCATGCAGTCGCTCGGCAACCCTGTGGACCCGGCGAAGATCGTTCGACTGGATATAGGCGGCGAGGCCATATTCCGAGTTGTTGGCTATGGCGACTGCCTCGTCCTCGGTCTCGAACTTCATGACGACGAGAGCCGGGCCGAAGATCTCGACCTGGGCGATTTCGCTGTCGGGGTCTGCGTCGACGATGATGGTCGGTTCGATGAAGTTGCCCGATGCAAGTGCGCCACCGCAACGCTTGCCGCCCATGAGGAACCGTCCGCTGTTTTCCGCGCGGACACGATCGAACATGCCCATCACCCGGTCGCAGGCCGCGGCGTTGATGAGGGGCCCGACCGCGACGCCCGGTTCAAACGGATCCCCGACCTTGTACTGGCTTGCCAGGGCCTGAAGTCTGGTCAGAACGTCGTCGTAGATGCGGGCTTCCACCAGCAGGCGGGTGGGAAGGGCGCAGCCCTGGCCCGACAGGATGCCGATGGTCCAGAAGACGGCGCGTTCGCATGCGGCTTCGACATCGGCATCGGCGAACAGCAGGCTTGCGGACTTGCCGCCCAATTCCATGATCGAGGGTTTGATGCGTTCCGCACATGCAGCCATGATCTTGCGGGCGGTCATCGGCCCGCCGGTGAAGCTGATGAGCTCGACTTGTCGGTGACGGACCAGCGCCTCGCCCGCCTCGGCGGTGCCCGGAATGATTGAAAGCACCCCGTCCGGCAGCCCGGCCTCGCGCGCCAGCCGGGCGTACAGGTCGGGCGCGAAAGGGGTGATTTCAGCGGGTTTGACGACAACGCAATTCCCGGCTGCCAGCGCTGGCGCAACTTTCATCGAAAGCGAGATGAGCGGGCCGTTCCAGGTTATGATGATTCCCACGATGCCGATGGGCTCGGGCACAGTGTAGGAAAATTGCGCGCGGGTATCGAGTGTCGAGATCAGTTCGCCCGACAGCTTGTCGGCCCATCCGGCATAGTAGCGGGTCCAGGCAGTCGCGAGATCGGCGCCCCGCTCGCCGGCGATGAGCGGCGTGCCGCCATCGAGCGCCGCAAGCTTCGCAAACTCCGCCCTGTTGGCTTCGATCAGGTCGGCGAAGCGGTTCAGGATATCGCGCCGGGTTTCGGGCGCAGTGCGGCGCCAGCCTTCCTGTGCCGCGGCAGCCGCGTCGACGGCCTGGTTCACTTCGTCGGGGCCTGCGAGCGGTATGTCCGCCTGGGGCTTTCCGGTGACCGGGTTTACATGGGTAAAGGTTCCGCCGGAGCCTGTTTCCAGATCCCGGTTGCCGATACGGAGCATGGCGAAGGGTGCGGTCATTTCGGTCAACTCCTTGTCGGCAGTCTGCGGGACGGATCAGGGCCGTTCCCAAGCGAGGTGCAGGCTTTCCATGGCCATGACCGAGCCGCCGCGCATTTTCGGCCGGACTGCCGGTTCGACTTCGCGGAAATGGCCGATACGCTGGAACCAGATTCGGTAGAAGGTGGAGAGTTCGAGGCGCGCGAGGTGCAGGCCGAGACATGTGTGGATGCCCGAACCGAAAGCGGCATGGCGGTAGCTGGGTCGGTCAACCGAGACCTCGAGAGGATCAGAATTCAGGTGCGCGTCCCATCCGACGGCCATCAGTGGGCAGGTGATCATGTCGCCGGCCTTCAGCTGCGCGCCTTCGAGATGGGTGTCCCGGGTGATCTGGCGGGGTGTCGCGACGAAGGTGTAGCGACGGAGCAGCTCTTCTACGACATTGGGGATGCAGGCCGGATCTTCGATGATGCGCTGGCGGAGCCTTTCATCGTGCGCAAGATGCCGCATGCCGAAGGTCATCGCGATGGTCACGGTGTCGAGGCCGGCAAGGAACATCAGGAAGCCGATCGACATCAGCTCCTCGAACGTCAGCTTTCGCCCCTCGAAATCGATGTGGGCGAGCCGGGACACCAGGTCATCCCTTGGCTCTGCCTGACGCGCCTTGATGAGTTCGGCCAGCGCGTGCTGGATTCGTGCGGTAAGGGCCGTCCGCTCGGCGTTGCTCGCCTGGCTTGCGAAATAGCCCGTCACGAGGCCGCGGAACTCATCGAAGCGATCAAGCGGGAAGCCGAACATCTCCATGAAGACGGAGACCGGCAGGCGCGAGCCCAAGGCTTCGACGAACTCGCATTCGCCTTTGTCGATGACTTCGTCGATCAGGCGGTTTGTCCAGTCGATGATCCAGTCCTTCAGGGGCTCGATCGCCTTTGATTCGAAGAAGGGCCGCAGCAGCTGACGGTATGGCCGATGCTCCGGCGGATCGAGCGACTCGGGTATCATGTGCGGCTGGTCAGGATTGGGCGGGATGGAAAGAAAGCGGCTGGAGAAGACTTCGGGGTGCCGCAGCACTTCAATTACGGATGTCGCAGTGTTCGCGATCCAGTGGCCGCCGTTTTCGGGAGTCCAGAAGACCGGCGGTGCCTCCTGCTTGACGCGGAGCCATCCCGCGTGGACGTCATCGAGGAGATGCGGATCGCGGTAGATGTCGAACGGAAAAACTGGGCCACGTGCTTCGGCGCCGTTGCTGGCGGGGGCTGTGGTCATGGCAATTCCTCCCGGTGTCGCGGTTCACGCGGCGCATCCCTGCTCCCATGTAAACGATGGTTTACTTATCAGTCAAGAATGTTGAGGGGGCGTCAAGAATGTTGAGGGGGTAATGAGGGTGACGACATCGCTGACGAGGGCCCGTGACGCCGACCGGACGCGCGCAGCGATCCTGCTGGCGGCCCAGCAGGCTTTTTCCCGGCGCGGTTTTGGTGCCGCCGGGGTTCGGGACATTGCCGCCGAGGCCGGGGTGAACCCGGCGCTGGTAAACCGCTACTTTGGGTCGAAGCTCGGCCTGTTCGAGGCGGCCCTGTCCGCGGCGCTGGATGTCACGCGGATAACCAATGTGCCGCGCGAAGGTTTCGGGCGCAGCCTGGCCCAGCTTTTCGGGGGAGGCGAAGACGGTGTCATCAACCCACTTCCGATGCTGGCGTTTGCCGCGGCCGATCGGCAGGCGCAGGCCATTGCCCTCCGGGCCGTCCGCGAGCGGATTGCAGTGCCTTTGGCGGAATGGCTTGGGCCGCCCGATGCAGATGCCCGCGCGGCGGGCATGATGGCCGTCGCCTCCGGTTTCTTCACCTATCGGCTGCTCTATCCCTTGCCGGCCTTTGAAGGGGGCATGGATCCAGCCGCGCGCCGCTGGCTCGAGGACAGCATGCAGAAGCTGGTGGACGGGGGTACCGGAACCTGACCTGTTGCACCAGGTCAACCATGTTGGCATGGTCAATCCATGGACGGACGACTGGCAGGCAAGACGGCGCTGGTAACCGGCGCTTCGCGGGGGATAGGCGCGGCCGTGGCCCGACGCATCGCAGCCGAGGGTGGACATGTGGCGGTCAACTATGCGCAAAATGCGGATGCAGCGGCCAGCCTGGTCGCAGCGATCAGGGCGGCGGGAGGTCAGGCCTTTGCGGTCCAGGCCGATGTCGCTTCTGTGGAATCGATCACCCAGATGTTCAGGGAAGTGGATCGCCGCTTCGCGCCCATGGGAGATGCCCCCTGCCTCGACATCCTTGTGAACAACGCCGGGTATGGGAGCGACGGAAGCGATGCCCGGATGGCACACGAGAATGAGTCGCACTTCAATTTGACCTTCGACGTGAATGCCAAGGGGCCGTTCTTTGTTTCCCAGATGGCCATGTCGAGGCTCCGTGATGGCGGCCGGGTGGTGAACATAGGATCCATTGCCGGCCGTGTCGCACAGCCCCAATCGCCCGCCTATGCAATGACGAAGCGGGCGCTTCAGAGCCTGACCCTGTCTCTGGCGATCGCGCTGGCGAAGCGCCACGTCACGGTGAACCTGATCGCACCGGGTGCTGTCGACACGGATTTCATTGCTCGGCTGAAGGACCGGCCGGGCTGGATCGAGGCAGCCCAGAAGCACACGCCCTTCGGCCGGATCGGTACGCCCGATGACATCGCCGGTGCGGTGATGATGCTCCTGTCCGAGGATGCACGCTGGGTGACCGGGCAGATCATCGAGGCAGGTGGCGGACTGCAACTTTGAACAGGGGAGACTGACGTGGAGATAACAAGGGACATGGCCGCCGTTGTCACAGGCGGCGCATCGGGACTGGGCAAGGCGAGCGCAATCGCTCTGGCGGGTGCCGGTTTCAAGGTTGCCGTCTTCGACATGAACGAGGAAGGCGGGACGGCCATCGCGAACGAGATCGGTGGCCTGTTCGTGAAGGTCGACGTAACCAGCGAGGATAGCGTCGTTGCAGGCCTTGCGGCAGCCCGTGCGGCGCATGGCCAGGAGCGGGTGCTCGTTCATTGTGCGCAGGTCTCGAAGGGCGGCAGGACGATCGCCCGCGATAGGGATACCGGCGGCTACAAGCGCTACTCGACCGAAGATTATGAATTCTCGGCGAAGGGCATCCTGGTAGCCAGCTACCGGCTGGCCTCGCTGTCGGCGCTTGGTATGGCCTCGCTGGATCCGCTGGAAGACGGCGAACGAGGCGTCATCACGCTGACATCCTCTGCCGCGGCGCAGGATGCGCAGATCGGGCAGGTGGCCTATGGTTCGGCCAAGGCCGGCGTGAACGGACTGGTGCTGCCCATGGCGCGCGACCTCATGGATCTTGGCATTCGAGTGAACGCCATCATGCCAGGCATATTTGCGACCCCCCCGATGCTGGCCGTGAAGGATCGGGCGCCTAGCATCTATGAAGGCCTCGCGGCCTCGGTTCCGTTCCCCAAGCGCCTCGGCAAGCCAAGCGAATTCGGCTCGCTGGTGCTGGAACTGGTGCGCAACAGCTACTTCAACGGCCAGGCGCTGCGACTGGACGGTGCGATCCGGATGCCGCCACGGTGATGGGTTGATGGCCGAAGTGGCGCCACGCAACCCCGCCGGACCATCGCCGCTGCGGCGACCCGGCTCAGTTCGGCGCACCTCCACCATCGATACGGCATGGCCCGATGGCCGTGGCGCTCCGATGCGGATGACAGGACATGCGCGCGACATCTGGACTCCACAGGGCGGCGGCGCGCCGCTGCTTCTTGCAGAGGACAGCGTGGATATTGTCGCATCGCCCCGGCGGGAGATCCTGGCGATTTCTTCCCCCTGCCACCACCCTGCCTTGCCGCAGTTCGTCGGTGCCCGGGGTGGCGGCCACAGCCGGGCACTGCTGGCCGAACTTCTCGAGGCGGAGCGAACGGAAGGCACGCCGCTGCACCTGCTGCTGGATGATTTCGCCGGTGCGAGTCTGGTTGCGGGCTGGGCCTGGTCCTGCTGGACAGACGACTGGAAACAGGCAGCCAAGGCTTCGGGCTTGCAATCCACTGCGGGCAGGGATGGCCAGATGGAGGGGATTTGCGCCGGCTTTGCGCCCGGTGCATCGTCACTCGATGCCGACGGCACGGGCCGTCAGGATATCCAGTCCTCTTGCGCGGTTGGGTCGCTGGTCAATCCGGACGATCCCGAGGGCTGGCACAGCCTTGCAGATCAGCAGGGAGTCGGCATGCGTCGGGCCCGACGCCTGGACATCTGGCGGGAAGGGTCGGCGACAAGGATTGATGTCGGGTTCCAGGACAGCGCGACTTCTCCGGACGGTGGCCGGATTGCAATCCACGAATATCGCGTGCACGCCACCGCAGACGCTGACTCAAGGCTTTCGGCGCTGACGGTCGAGGCCCGAGTGCTCCCTTACCGCGAGTGTCCGAATGCTGCGCCCAATGCCCAGCGGCTTCTGGGACGGCAGCTGCGGCATTTCCGCGTTGCGGTCCTGCGAGAGCTGCCCGGCATCCTTGGCTGCACCCACTTGAACGATGTGCTGCGGTCGCTCGCGGACGTCCCCGGATTGTTGCGCCGAAGCAACGTCTGACCCGGCAGTTCTCGGACCGGGAAATGTCGCTTGTCATCCCTAGCACACCTAGTTACATAAGTTGAATTGGCACACAGAGGCCAACTTGAGGGAGAGGATCATGATGTCCATGCATTCGTGCAGGCCCGCTTCGGCCGCCGACACCCTGCCTGCTCGCCTTGCGCTTGGCGCATCGATGGCCATCCTTGCGGCCCTCATCGCGACACCTGCATCCGCTCAGGCGGAGACGGCTGCGAGGCCCGCAGGTCTGGACGATATCGTGATCACTGCGCGCAAGGTCGCGGAAAACCTGCAGGACGTGCCTGTCGCGGTTACGGCCTTCACCGGCGACGGCCTGACCAGCAAGGGCGTTGTCGACGTCCGGGGCATCGCGGATTTCACGTCCGGTCTTTCGACGCGGGAGGCCTCGAACAATCCGTCGGCCTTCATTCTCGCGCTTCGCGGTCAGGTGCAGACTGACACGCTTGCAACCCTCGAGCCGTCCGTCGGCGTCTATCTGGACGGCATGTATATCGCCCGCGCCTATGGTCTCAATACCGACCTCCTCGACATCGCCTCCGTCCAGGTGCTGAAGGGCCCGCAGGGCACGCTCTTCGGTCGCAACACCACAGGCGGCGCAATCCTCCTTCAGACCAGTGATCCAGTCCTTGGGGAATTCTCCGGCCGCGCATCTGGCACCTATGGCCGATACAATGAGCTGGTCGGAACGGGCATCATCAACGTTCCGCTGGGTAACCGCGCTGCAGTGCGTGGCGCCCTTCAGTACAGCCAGCGCGACAGCTGGATGCGCGACATCAACACCGGTGCCGAATTCGGTCGCCGAGAGAGCCTGCAGGGGCGCGTGAAGTTCCTTTGGGAGCCGACGGACAACTTCAGGCTTCTGGCATCTGCCGAATGGTTTGATGGAAAGCTGGATCTTCCCGCTCGCGTCAACCTGTTCACAGGTAATTCGTGGACTGGTGTGGCCGCCGCAACCGCAGCAGCAGAGCGTGCGATCTTCAACAGAGATGTGAACGCTGTCGCCCAGACGCCGGTTCTGGCGACTGCGGGCGCGAAAATTCGCGCTCCATCCTACAACGATGTCAAGACCCAGACCTACGCCCTGACCCTCGCCCTCGACACCTTCTTCGGAGAGATCAAGTGGATCAATGGATACCGGAAGATCGAGGGTGACAACCAGATCGATCTCGATGGTACCAGCGTGAATCGCCACGTGACCCAGGGCACACAGGGACTTGAGCAGTATTCTAGCGAACTTCAGGTAACGGGAACGACCTTTGCTGACGCCTTGATGTTTGCGGCCGGTGCCACATACTTCAAGGATAAAGGTTTCGACCAATCCCGGACCAACAACAACGGTGCACCCACCTGGACACAGTTCAACGGCATCATCGATAATGACAGCTTCGGACTTTACAGTCAGGCGACGTGGCGGGCGACAGACCGACTTTCTGTAACCGGTGGCTTGCGCTACTCGATCGATGACAAGCGTGTCACCACCCAGTCTGGCGTGTTTCTCTTCAACACCAACCTCATCGTTTGCCTTCCAACAATCATTTCGCCAGCAATCAACGCGTGCAAGCGCTCACGCAGCGATACGTTTGACGACCTCTCCTATACCATCGGTGTGGATTACAGGATCAGCGATGACGTGCTGGTCTATGGCAAGTACGGACGAGGCTATCGGTCCGGTGCACAGCAGCTGCGGTCTCTGCAGCTCACAGATACGACCCCGGCCCAGCCGGAGATCGTGAAAGAATTCGAGATCGGCCTCAAGAGCGACTGGTTTGACCGTCGTCTGCGCCTGAATGTGGCCGGATTCTATAACACGATCACCGGTGCGCAGCGGTCGACCTTGCAGGCCGTTTCGCCGAACCCGGCGCAGACACTGCTGGAAAATGCAGATGTCCGCAGCTATGGTCTCGAAGCTGATCTGGCCTGGGCCATTACTGACGGGCTGACTTTCTCGGCAAGCGGTTCACTCCTAGATCCCAAGTATAAGAGGTATATCGGGTTTGTGGGTGGCGTAGCCGGTGTGGACAAATCCTCTACACGCTTCGACGCCTTGACGAAAGAGCAGTTTGCCCTTGGCCTCGACTACAATGGCGACATCGGCTTTGCGCGGCTCGTTGCCAACGTCAACTATAGCTGGGCAGGAGAAATGGCGCTAAACCCCGAAAGCTTTGCGACGCTGACCGCCAGTGGCTACACCGCCGCACAGGCGAACCAGATCATCGCTGCAACCACGAAGGAAGCCGCCGGCTTCGTGAACGCTCGGCTCGGGTTGCGCTTTGGGGCAAGCGACAATTTCGAAGTCGCCCTGTGGGGCCGGAACATCTTCGACAAGCGGCTCTATGTTGCGGCGCTCTTCGTCGGCGGCGCCAACGACTATGTGTCGGGTATCCGGAATGATCCCGCCACCTACGGAATTACAGCCACCTTCCGCTTCGGCAATTGACCGGGGGCGCATGACCTGAGGTGCGGTGCGCGCACTCCGGCGAGAGAGGGCCCAAAAGGGGGGGCGATCGGGCGCTCCCCCCTTTTTTGACCCAGGAGTTCGAGCGGGCAAGGAGAGCAGGCGATGCACGATCTGGCGGGCGGGAAGCCGGGCAGCACGACCGCGATGAAGGGGCGCACCACAACTTTGTGGCTGATGGGTACCATGGCGGTCGTAAGCTATGTTGATCGTCAGGCCTTTACCGTACTGATGGAGCCGATCCGGCAGGAAATGGACCTGTCGGACAGTATGCTGGCCTTGTTGTCGGGACTGGCCTTCGCCATCTTTTATGCGACATTTGCCTTCCCACTTGCCCGCATTGCAGATCGCGGAGACCGCGCCAAACTGATCGCAATATGCGTCGGCTTCTGGAGCATCGCCACTGCAGCATCCGGGCTGGCGCAGAATGCGGTGCAACTGGCGCTGGCCCGGATCGCGGTCGCCTCCGGCGAGGCCGGGGCCGGACCTGCTGCCCAGGCGCTTCTGACAGAGATTTTCCCCAAGGAGCGCCGGGTGTTTGCCCTGGGCTTCCTCCAGGCCTCCTATGCGGTTGGCCTTTCCGCCGGGGTCGCACTGACAGGAATTCTCGCGTCGTTTTTCGACTGGCGTATCGTCTTCTTTATCATCGGTTTGCCCGGTGTGATTCTGGCGCTTGCGATCGCGAAGTTCGCGATCGAGCCGCGCAGGATCGGCCTGCTGGATGGAACGGCGCGGGCCGTAGTCATTCCTCTCATGACCGTGCTCAGGACATTCTTCGGCTCCCCGCCGCTGCGCTGGATTGCAATCCTGTGCTGCACCGCGCCTGTCACGGGACTTGGGTTCCTGATGTGGGCGCCTTCCTTCCTGCAGCGCACGCACGGTCTCAGCATTGCCGAAACGGGCGGCTCGCTTGGGCTTGTCATCCTGATCGGACTGGTGGCTGGAAACCTGACGGCAGGCTGGCTGGGGGATCGGCTGGGCAAGGACAATCCGCGTGCAAATGGCTACATTGCCACGGGCGGACTGTTGCTGGCCTTCCCGCTGGCACTGGCCTTTGCGCTTGTCGAAAGCGTTGTCGTCGCTCTGGGGTGCTTCCTGTTGCTGAAGTTCCTGATGACCTTGTGGCTTGCGCCGTCCATCGCGCTCGCCTTCGCCCACGTCCCGCCAGAGATGCGGGCGACGACATCGGCCGTCTTCACCATGTGCATCAATCTTGCCGGCGTTGGCGTTGGTACGCTGCTCATCGGCATCATGAGCGACAGCTTTTCACAGGCTTATGGAGACCAGTCGCTCCGCTATGCCCTGGCCTGGCTGTCGATCGGGCTGTTGTTTGCGGCCGTGGCCGCCTTCTTCGCGGCGCGAACCGCTGATCCCCGGCACCACGGCTGACAAAGAGAAGGCCGGCTCCCTCGTGGAAGCCGGCCTCCAGGGGGAGGATCTGCAGGCAGCTATCGGGCCGCGCGCCGCATTCCCGCGCGCTCTTCTACCTTCGGGGCCAGATTTGTGCGCCAGAACAGGCGGGCGGCGTTGCCGCCGAGAACGGCAACGAATTCTTCGCTGCTGAGGTCGGGATGATCGGTGATCATCCTGTCGACCAGCTGACCTGCCACCGGGTTTTGCCTCCACATGGAACTGGAGTCCGTAACTTGTACCATCAGGGTAGCACGTCAGGCACCCTTGTCGAACTGTGGCACATCTCCCGGAATCATGGCAGCTGCCCATGGCAAGGCTGACGCAAGCCAGACATGGAGCGTCGGTGCGTGCGTCTGCGGTTCATCGAGGGTGCCTGCCTTCACCGCATAGATGCCGGGCGCCGATACGATGACGGAACGGATGGGCGAGCCGCAAGTCCCACAGAACTGGCGGTCAACTGGCTTGCCGCTCTCCGTGTCGCGGTCCGTCCAGGTAGCCAAATCGCCCGTAACCGCCATGTCAGCAGCTCTGACAACGAGATTCACGGAATATGCCGCACCGGACTGGCGACGACAGTTGCTGCAGTGGCACGCCGCGACAGCAAGCGGTGATCTGGACAAGCTGTATCGGATAGCGCCGCAATTACAGCCGCCCTCAATCGGTGCCGAGTTGGACATACTGGGCCTCCTGGTTGCTCGCCGTTACCCCAAGCTCACAAGAGCCGTTCGAGGGCCTCATAGTAATGAACGATATTGGCCTCGAGTCCGCAATAAACTGTTGTCGCTGGAACGCCGGCGGAAAGGCCGGACTGGCTGATCTCCGCGGCACGAAAGTCCTCGTTCCCGAAGACATCGAGGATCAACCGATAGGACCGCTCGAACACCTCTTCCGCCTTCGGCGTCGTCGCTGCTTCAGGCGTGATCATGAAATACTCGACCACGGTGCGCCCAACTTCGCGCGGCATCAGGATCATCACCGAAGTATAATATTGGCTGGTCACCACCACGCAGTTCGGAAACGCAGTGTAGGCGTGCGTGACGAGCTTGTGCACATTCTCGTCAGGGTCGGCATCCAGCATCGAGGGCTCATAGCCGATCCGGCCAGACACCTGTCGGATGTTGCAGCCGAAGCGGTCGACGCAAGTCGGCGCATCCTGGAACAGCTTCCCGATCGAGGCCGCGTGCAGCCGCTGCACATGATAGCCTTCAAGGAAGGGCTCCAGCACCAGCTTCCAGTTGGCCTTCAGGTCGAACGTCTTGCGACCATAGACATGCGAGTCCGGGATGCCGAGCGCAAGGAAATCGTCGCGCACGTCCTCCGACAGTTGGGACCAGTCCGCCGGGCCGTCGCGATCCAGCTTCACGTAGACGACGCCCCCCCATTGGCGGGCTTCGAGTTCTGCGAGCCGACGTTCCTCCTTGTCGAGGTTCAGAAAAGCCTCGCTGCGGGCAACACCTACGAGCGAACCGTCTATCCCGTAGGTCCAGGCATGATAGGGGCAGCTCAGACGCCCCTGCCGGCGCACTTCGCAATCCTCCAGCAACTTCGCGCCCTTGTGCTGGCAGGCGTTGATGAAGGCCTTGATCTCGCCATCACGGGTCCGTGAGATCAGCAGCGGCACGCCATAGCCTTCGTGCGCCACCACCATCCCGGGCTCTGGCAGCAGTGCGGACAGCGTGACCGGAACGGGATAGTGCCGGAAGATCCGCGCCTGTTCGACGTCGAAGCGCTCCTGGCCGGTGAAGATTGTGGACGGGCGACTGGCCTCGATCGGGACCACCACGGCTTCCGCCTCTGCCGGTATCTTCCGGATCGCCGCCTGCTGGCTCGGCGTCAGCATCGACAATGTCGTCACCTTGCGTCCAGGCGCTGCCAGTTCAACTGCGGACTCCATGGACTGCCTCCCGTGTCGCCTCTCGCGGAAACCTACGACGCGCAATATCTAATGACAATAGGTTTCCGGTCGCAGATGTTCTTCGAGGAATGTCGCCAGGCTGGCACTGAATGCGCCATTGCGGTCGCCGGCAACCATGTGCCCAGCGCCGGAAACTTCAGCGACCTGCAATTGGGGAACCAATTGCCGAAACAGTGCCACCCCCTCGTCCGACACGACGTCGCTCTGAAGCCCCCTCACGAGCAGGACGGGCAGGTCGGGCCGTTTCCGCAGCGCCCGTGCAGACTGCTGCACCACGTCATGGTGCGTGCTCGCCGGCTCGGCCATGATACGCGGATCCCAGTGCCAGCGAAGTCTGCCATCCCGCCCGTGCCGCAGGTTGCGTCGCAGCCCCGAGGGGTCCTTCGGCCGCGGTCGCTCCGGATTGTAGGCGCCAACGGCGTCGGCCGCCGCCTCCAGCGAGTCAAACCCCTCCGGGTGCGCCCGCATGAAGTCCAGGATGCGGCGGATCCCCTGGGGTTCCGGATGGGGAACGATGTCGACAACCACAAGCGCTTCCGGCGCCAATCCCCGCGCGGCGGCGTGGATTGCAGTCGCGCCGCCTAGCGAGGCCCCCACCAGCGCGAAGGGCACCTTTCCAATATCGAGAGCCTTCATGATCGCCCGCACGTCAGAAACCCGGTGGTCCAGCGCATAGGCCCCTTCAGACGACCAGTCGCTGTCCCCATGGCCCCGCAGGTCCATGTTCACCGTCCTGTAGCCGGCAGCCGCCAGGGCGGCGCTGCGCCGCCCCAGCTGTGCCGCGTCTGTCCGCCCCCGTGCATCAACAGCACCACAGGCGCCACCGCCTGGCCCAGGATATCGGCAACCAACTCCAGGCCGTCTTCCGATCTCGCCCGCAGGATCATCGACCGGACCTACCGGACCGTGGCCAAGAAGACGTGCGTGCGGAGTCTTTTGCTGGCCCTCGCGTGGCGGCGGGCATAGGAAGGCCATGCATGGGACGTTCGAAGGGTATTTGCGAATGACGGCAAGCGCAGAACCGGCCAACCCGGCGCAGGCAAGGCGGCGTGGAAAGGCAGGCCGCCCAGCGGCGCCCCTCATCACGCGCCAGAAAGCCGCCGAAGCAGCGCTCGCGGTCATCGATGCCGAAGGGCTCGATGGTCTCAGCCTTCAGGCTGTCGCTCGCGCGATGGGCATCTCGGCTCCGTCTCTCTACTACCACTTCCGCGACAAGGAGGAGATCCTCTCCGAAGTTGCTCTGCTTCTCCTGCACGAAGCCGGTCGGCAGCAGGAAAGCTGGTCCGACGACTGGGCGGAAAGGGTCGTGGAGCTGGCCGTCGCCACCAGGCGGGTTGCGCTGCGCCATCCCAACGCGGGGCCGCTTTCGCTCCGCTTCTTTCCGCGCTGGCTGATGCTGCCCGCCTACGAGCGGACCCTCAGCCGCTGCCCCTATCCGCCGGAAACGCACCTTGTCGTCCTCGAAGCGATCGAGAAGTTCACCCATGGCTCGTCCCTCTTCGCAGCGGCGGCTAAGGCGCATCATCTTCCCGCCATGCCGGACATCGACGCCGCGCGATACCCGTACCTCGCCAGGGCCATCCAGCTCCGGCAAGACGAGGAGGACATCTTTGTCGAGGCCCTTCGCGCCATCCTCGACGGGCTTCGAGTCCGCTTCGGAACCAGTGCCTGAGCCGGTTCCCAGGCGCATCAACCCTCAGAAGCGGAACCCGACCTCGATCAGGAACTCACGCGGATTGTCGACGAAGGCCGACATGTCCGAAAGGCGCCCCGTGGCCGTCCCTGTGCCGGTCCCACCCGTGAAGGGAATGTCGTTGCCGGCCGTCACTACGAGCCTGTTGGTGAGGTTTCGCCCTATCAGCGCCAGACTCCACCGATCCTCGCGACCCAGCAGCCGGACACTGGCATCGAACTTGGTGTAGGCGTCCTGGTAGCCATCAGGCCGAAGTGTGTCAGTGAAGTTGTAGCTGGAAGTATGGCTCATGTCGCCCGTCGCGACAAAGCGGAGGCTATCCGAGATCCGGGCTTCATAGGTCGCCCCCAGCCGCGCAGCGAACTTGGGTGCCTTGGGCGGGGTGCGGCCGCCATAGTCCTGGCCGTTGAACACGCCCGTGTTGGGGTTCGGCAGTCGATCGCAGCCTTGCGCGATCGTCTGCCCGCCGAAGCACTGGCCGATGTAGTCGCGATACTTGGCGTTGTTGAAGGCAACGGCCCCACGGAAACTGAGTCCGATGCCGGTGTCGTAATTGGCATCCGCCTCCACCCCGCGGGTCCTTAGTTTGCCGGCATTGGCAACCACCTGGCCGATCGTAACCGGATCGAAATTCTGTACCTGCAGGTCGCTGTAGGTGTAGTGGTAGGCGGTCACGTTGAAGCGTAGTCTGCCATCCATCTGGATGGTGCGGAAGCCCGCTTCGAATCCCTCAGCCGTCTCGCTGCCATACTTCCCGGCCGCCACAGTCGATGCCGCGGTGATCGTCTGCGAGATGTTGTAGCCGCCCGATTTGAAGCCCTGCTTGAAGGCTGCATAGATCGTGCTGTTGTCATCCGGCTTGTAGCGGACCGTCACCTGCGGCGAGATGTTGTCGTCCTGGAAGCGGTCGCGAAGCTCGATCCCGCCCGGAAACACGGCCGCGAAGGCCGAATGGGCGGGCAGCGAGCGCTGAAAGGAATTGCGGCTCTCCGACGACCAGCGGGCACCGCCCGCGATCTCGATGCTGTCCCCGACATTGTAGGCCAGTTCGCCGAAAGCAGAGAGTGAGTTCCCGTCGAACCCGTTATCCCGCTTGAAGGTCGTCGCCGTCCCCCTCGACAGATCGACCGGAAGCGGGAAGATGTAGGCGTCTGTGTTGAAGATGAACTTCGAGTCTGAATAGAACATCCCGAACATCACGTTGAGCGGGCCGCTCATCTTTGACTGAAAGCGCAGCTCCTGCGATAATTGCCTAAAGTCCGCCAGCTGGGAGAAGGTCGATGGGTAAGATTGTCCAGCTACGTTGTTGAGATCAGTTTGCTTGAAGCGGTAATAGCCGGTGATCGATGTCACGTCGAAGATGCTGCTGGTGACCCCGGCGGTCAGGATTCCGAACCCCGATTTCAGGTCGGCATAAAGCTTCCCGTCCCTCGCATAACGGTAGTCGGCACTGGCAACCTGAACAGGCACCGTCACCAGGTCTGACACCCCGTTCACCCGGCAGTCCGAGTTGGGGCTCGGCAGAATCCCGTTCGACGATGACGGCACGGTCCGCCCGCCGCCGCAGATGCGTTCCACGATGTCGGTCGGCCCCCCGTCCTGCTGGCGAGTATAGCCGACCTTCAGCTGAAGGTTTACCACCTCGCCCGGGTCCCATTCCAGCGTCAGTCTGAAGCTCTGCGTCTCCGATCCGCCCCGCTTGCGCGAGTTGCGGAACTGCTGCCGGCCCAGCGGGTCCGTCGAAACGGCGTCGGCGCTGTTCTTGAAGGCGCCGTTGCTATCGGCGAGGCGGAAGGCAATGCGTGCCCCGAAGCTGTCGCTGAGCGGGCCGGAAAGCACGCCTTCCAGATATTTCTCTTCGGCCTTGATGCCGTAGCCCGCAGTCAGCCTGACCTCCAGCTCGTCGCCAGGGTTGTTGGTTGAGACGCTGATGAGACCGCCCGTGGTGTTCTTGCCGAAGAACAGCGCCTGGGGCCCCTTCAAAACCTCAATCCGCTGCACGTCATACTGAGTCAGGCCGATCTCGCGGCCCCGGCTCATCGGCAGGCCATCGATCACGAACGAGACGGACTGGTCAAAGCCTGCACTGAGCGCTGTCGAGCCGACGCCGCGCAGGAAGATGCTCGCAGCAGAGCCCGATGCCGCCCGGCCGGCGACCATCGTCGGCACCAGCTGTGCGATGTCAGTGAAGTCGTTGATCGCAAGCTTCTGCAAATTTTGCCCGCTAACGGCAGTGATGGCGACGGGCGCATCGACCAGCCGCTCATCCCGACGGCGGGCGGAGACAACAATGTCTTCCATGTTGGCGGCAGGGCCTGCGGTGGCGTCGGCTGGGACCGCCTGAGCAGCCAGCGGCGCACCGAGGCAGGAGGAAAGGGCGAGCACGCTCAGCGTGAGTTTGCGAGTCATCGACGGTGCAATCCTCCCCAGGGCGCCGCCTTGGCGGAAGCGCCTATTCTCCCTCGCGGGCCCGCGTTTGCCGCTGTAGCTCGCTCCCGGAAAGGCTCCGACAGTCCGAACCTAATGTCAATAGATAAACGCGATATTGCTTAGCCGGAGAGGATGAGTTCGGCGGCCCGCCACGCCATCGCCATGGTCGGCGCATTGGTATTTCCGGCCGGAATGACAGGCATGATAGAGGTGTCCATCACCCTGAGCCCGTCCACGCCGCGGACCCTGAGCTTCGGGTCGACCACCGAGCCCTCGTCGCGACCCATGCGGCAGCTGCCAACGGCATGGTAAGCGCAGGTGCCGAACCGGTCATAGGCCTCCAGGATCTCGGCATCGCTATCATATTGCCGGCCGGGCATGGTCTCCTCGGCGATCAGGTCCCGCAGGGGCGCCTGCGCCACGTAGCGCCGGACTGTCCGCACAGCGTCTACCATCACCTCCCGATCATAGTCGGTCGCCCGGTAGTTGGGATCGAAGTTCGCCGGCACGTCGGGGTCGCGCGTCTCGATATGGATGCGCCCGCGCGACGTCGGCCGAAGAGCATAGAGCACCACATGCATCCCCGGGTGCCGCTCCACATCAGTGCGGTTCTTCGCGAAGTCATAGGAAAAGGGTGCCACCAGCACTTGGGCGTCGGGCCGGTTCAGGCCGGGTCTAGTGCGGAACCAGCCGCCGATCTCGTAAGCCCCAGACGACATCGGCCCTCCCTTGGTCAAATAATATTGCAGTGCCGATCGGATCAGGCGCCACCCGTGGAAGCGGTTGTTCTGGGATATGTTCCGCTTCAGTTTCCACTGCATTATCAGGCCGCGATGCTCGATCAGACCTTCGCCCACTTCCGGGTTGTGGTGAACCATGCTGATGCCGAGCGGCTCGAGCCGGGCGCGATCCCCGATTCCTGACCGCTCGAGGATCCCGGGGCTCGCCATCGCGCCCCCGCACAGGATAACCTCGCGGCGCGCCCTGATCTGCCGCTGCGCCCCGCCGCTCAGGATTTCCACGCCTACGGCCCGCCGCCCCTCAAAGATAACGCGGTCCACCGTCGAATTGGGCATGATAACCAGGTTGGCACGGCCGGCCGCCGGCTTCAGGAAAGCGGTCGCGGCGCTCTGGCGCTTCCCCCGGTGGATGGTGCGCGGGGCATAGCCGATCCCCTCCTCGTCATCCGGGTCGTTCACGTCCACCTTGCGCGGCCAGCCCATAGCCTCGCCGGCGGCGATCTGCGCCTCGGACAGGGTGTCTCGCAGCGTCGGCAGCGTGACCTTGAGCGGTCCGCTTCCCCCGCGTGTGCCCGAGGCGCCCAGCTCATGGTTTTCCATCGCCGCATAGGCCTTGCCGATCTCGGCCCACGACCAGTCGTTACTCGAAAGTTCGGCAATGGAATCGAAGTCGGCCGGCTGGCCGCGCACATACATCATCCCGTTGATCGAGCTGGAGCCGCCGAGCACGCGCCCCCGCACCCAGACTTCCGATTGCCCTGCCGTGCTCTCGGCGGGCCTGCTGGTATAGGCCCACAGATAGCGCGGATCAGTCATCACCTTCGCCAGCCCCTTGGGCATGGCAATGAACGGGTGCGTGTCCGGCGGTCCCGCTTCCAGAAGGCACACGCGAAGGGAAGGATCGGCCGACAGCCGATAGGCCAGCACGCATCCTGCGGCCCCCGCGCCGGCGATGATGTAGTCGAACGGCTCCATCGATTTCCTCCCCCCGGACGTTGCCGGCCGCCCCCTCCATGCTCGGGACGGAAAATAACTATTGCCATTAGATTGAACGCTCCATAGCCTTAATGCAACAGTCCGCGAGCAGCGCAGAGAGGGAGGAGCAGTTGGCGCAGACCTTGCCAGGCGCGATGGACTGGTGGGCCCGGATGCGACCGGAGCAGCCCGTGATGGTGCTGGGCGGTGACCGGCTGACCTATCGCGACTATGCCTCCTGGTCGAAGCGGGTGGCCGCCTTCCTCATCGGCGAGGGCGTCCAGCCCGGCGACCGGGTGGCCATCTGCTCCACCAACAGCCTCCCCTATGTCGCGCTGCTCATGGGCATCATCCGGGTCGGTGCCATCGCCAGCCCGATCAACTACCGCTACACCCCGCGCGAAATTGCCGAGCTCGCCGAGACGACGGAGCCCCGCTTCATCTTCGTGCACCCAGACATGCAGGCCCGCGTCATCGAAGCCGGCCTCGCGCCGCGGCTGATGCACGAGATCGAAGCGCTCAGGGAGGGGCCCGAGGCCCGTGTGCCGCATGATCCCGACCCCGATGCCGACGTCGTCATCATCACGACGAGCGGGTCGACCGCCCGGCCCAAGGGCGTTGTATTCACCAACCGGTCCGTGACCGCCTACGCGGCTGCCTGGGCGGTCGAGGAGCCTGCGGCCGCCCCAGGCTCCCGGGTCATCAGCCTTGCGCCCCTCAACACCTCGGCCGGCTTTGTGCAGCTGATGCACTACAGCGTCGCCGGCTGCACCCTCTATGCGCTGCCCCACTTCGATCCCGCCGTCGCGCTTCGCCTGATCGAAGACGAACGCATCAATTTGTTCGGCGCTGTTCCCCTCTTCTTCGAGGCGATCGCCGCCTGCGAAGGCTTCGCCACGGCAGACCTGTCCTCCATCCGCATGGCAACAGTCGGCGGCGCCCGGGTCAGCCGCCAGCTGCAGGAAATCTGGGCTTCGAAGGGCATCGTGCTGCGGCAGATCTACGGGCAGACGGAGATCGGCGGCAACTGCACCGTGATGCCCGAGCATCTCGCGGCAGCCGCGCCCGAAAAATGCGGCTGGGGCGGCGTCTTCATGGACCTCGCCGTCGTCCGCCCCGACGGCGCCCGCTCCGCCCCGGGTGAGACCGGCGAGATCATCATGCGCTCGCCGGGGCTCATGCGCGGCTACTGGCGAAATCCCGAAGCCACCGCGCTCGCAATCCGCGATGGCTGGCTCCACTCCGGAGACCTCGGCATGCTCGATGAGCAGGGACTGCTCACCTTCATCGACCGCCTGAAGGATCTGATCATCTCGGGCGGCCTCAACATCTCCGCCGCCGAAGTCGAGCGGGTCGTCTGCGAGTTCCCCGGCATCACGGAGGCCCTCGCCATTGCAGCGCCCGATCCCAAGTTCGGCGAGACTCCCTTCGTCATCTACCACGGCCCGCAAGCGGTCGATGTCGAGGCGCTGATCTGCCACTGCAACGCCAACCTCTCCGACTACAAGGTGCCGCGATACGTCCACTATGTGCCGGAGCCGCTCCCCCGTCTTGCCACCGGCAAGCTGTCCAAACCCGCCGTCCGTGAGCAGTTCGGCGGGCTCGTCGCCACACTCCCCCGGGTGCGCTGAAGGAGATCCCCGTGCAGGCCCCGCATAACGGACGTCAGCGGACATGGCCGGCGCATGTGCCGGAGGCGCTCGTTTACGATTTCGATATCTATGCCGACCCGCGCGTCAATGCCGACGTGCAGACCAGCTATGCCCAGGCCGTCGAGGCCGCGCCCGACATCTTCTGGACGACGGCGAACGGCGGCCACTGGATCGCCAAGCGCTTCGATGCCATCGCTGCCATCGCCTCCGACCCCGAGCATTTCTCCGTGCGCGAGATGCAGATCCCGCGCGTGCCGGATCCGCCCTTCTTCATCCCTCTTAGCCTCGATCCGCCGGAAAACCTGCCTTACCGCCGGGCCATGGCGCCGATGTTCGGGCCATTGGCCGTCAAGTCGCTAGAGCCCCGCATCCGCCACTGGGCGGATCGCATCGTCGAGGCCGTCGCGCCGGCCGCCGGCTGCGATTTCATGGCCGAGGTCGCCAAGCTCTTTCCCGTCACCGTCTTCATGGAACTCATGGGCATGGATCTCGGCCGTCTGCCCGAGTTTCGCGACCTCGCCGAGCGCTTCTTTGACAACCAGAGCAACGCCGAAGAAATGGGCCGTCTCAGCGCGCAGATCCTTGGCGTCCTGAAGGACCTGGTCGACGAGAAGCGTTCCCGCCCGGATGACAAACTGCTCACCCACTTCCTGAATGTGGAGATTGAGGACGGTCGCACGATGCGCGACGACGAGATCCTCGCGATGAGCTTCGTGCTCTTCCTCGGCGGCATGGATACGGTCACCAACGTCACGGGGTTCGCCTTCCAGCAATTGGCCCAGATGCCGGAGCTGCAGGCGCGGCTCGCCGCCGATCCCTCGCTCTGTACCGCCTTTGCCGATGAGGCCGTGCGCGCCTACGGCGTGGTTAACTCCCCCCGCCTCGTCGTGCGCGACATCGACCTGATGGGGGTCCCCTTTCGCGCCGGTGACATGGTGCTGAACTTGCTGCCCGTCGGCAGCCGCGACGACCGGCGGTTCGACCGGCCTCACTTGCTCGACATAGACCGCAAGAAGCAGGCCCACATCACGTTCTCCACCGGCCCCCACCTGTGCGTCGGCCATGTGCTTGGGCGAACCGAGATCCGCATCCTCGCCGAGTCCTGGTTCCGTCTCATCCCCGCCTTCCACTTGGAGCCGGGGCACCGCGGCTTCCGCCTTGGCACCGTCATGGCGCTCGAAAGCCTTCCCCTGGGCTGGGCGGTGCCGCGCGGATGAGCGCGGATGCCACCGCCGATGCGCCTTACTGGAAGGGCTTGGCAGACGGCGTGCTGATGCTGCCCAAATGTCCCGGCTGCGGCGCCTGGCGGTGGCCGGCCGGCCGTCGCTGCGGCGCTTGCGGAACGGTCGGGCTGCTGTGGGTGGAGCAGCCGATGCGCGGCAGCCTTTTTTCCTGGACCCGTACCTGGCACCGCTTCGCGCTCACGGAATCGCTCGATCTCCCTTTCACCTCGGCGGTCGTCGAACTGGCCCCGTCGGGCATCCGGCTGATGGGCCGCCTTACCGATCCTGACCAGATCGATCCCGCCATCGGCGCACCGGTCACGGGCGTCCCCTCCTCCACCCTTGTCGGGGAGCGGCATATTCCCACCATCCTCTGGTCGCGCACATGAACAGAGCGCTCCTTGGCCGCTCGGCGGTGGCGGGCGTCGGCCTTCGCCAGTATCGGCGCGGTACCTCGCCGCTGCCCGAACAGAGCCTTCTCGTCGAAGTCATTCTCGCTGCCTGCGAGGATGCAGGGCTGGATCCGGCCGAGGTCGACGGCTTCGTCTCCTACGGCGACGACAGGAATGAGCCGGTCCGCCTGATGCCCGATCTTGGCACCCGCGAATTGCGCTGGTCCTCCACCGTTTGGGGGGGCGGCGGCGGCGGCATTGCCGGTGCCTTCGGCATCGCGGCATCCGCCATCCTGACCGGCCAGGCAAGCGCCGTGGTCGTCTTCCGCGCCCTCGTGGAGGGCCAGTCAGGCCGGATGTCTGCGGCAGTCATGGCGCACCACGTGAACGACCATCTGCTCGCCGCCGGCATCGTCTCCCCCGCGCAGATCTGCGCCATCCGCGCCAACCGGCTGTTCCATCACCACGGCGTGTCGCCCACGCTCGCCGAGGAGCTGGTTAAGGCCGCCTACCACCACGGCCGCCGCAATCCGGACGCGGTCGCCTATGACCATGCCTTCGACATCACCACGCTCCGCCAATCCCGCCTCATCGCCGAGCCCTTCCGCCTCTACGACTGCTCGCGCGAGAACGACGGTGCCGGTGCCCTGCTCCTCGTGTCGGCCGAGCGCGCCCGTGATCTCGCCCGCCCCCCGGTCTATCTTCTCGGCTGCGCCCAGGGGGCGGAAGCCGGCTGGGGGGATCTGCTCGAGAACGACCGCGCCGACCTGTATGCGACCGCCGGCTTCCCGGCGATCGCGCGCCGCCTCTACGCCCAAACCGGCCTCTCCCCGGCTGACATCGACGTCATCCAACTCTACGAGAATTTCGACGCGCAGGGCGTGATGTCGCTCATCGATCACGGCTTTTGCACCTACGAGACCGCGGCAGACGTGATCCGCTTCGAGAATCTCATCGCCAACGGCGGCAGGCTTCCCGTCAACACGTCCGGCGGCAATCTTGCACAAGGCTTCATCCACGGAATTGGTCTCGCGGTCGAGGCGGTGCGGCAACTACGCGGGGAATCCTCGAACCCGGTGCATGACGCGCGCACCTGCCTCCTTGCGGGCGGGCCCGGTGCTCCGACCGTTAGTTCGGCGATCTTCGCTAATGCTGTTCACTGAACCCGGAAGGATCCTGGGATATGCGCGCTGCACTGCGCCATTACATCGACGGCGCCTGGGTCGACCCCGTCGAGCCGGCCTCGATCGAGGCGATCAACCCTGCAACGGAACGGCCCTGTGGCCGCGTAAGCCTGGGCAGCAGCGCCGACGTCGACCGCGCGGCCTCCGCCGCGCATTGCGCCTTCGCTTCCTACGGGCGAAGCTCAAGGCGGGAACGGATCGAACTTCTTGAAGACATCATCGAAGCCTATCGCAAGCGCCGGCGCGACGTTGCGGAAGCAATCACGGCTGAAATGGGGGCGCCGATCACGCTTGCCGACAAGCTGCATGGGGCTATCGGGCATATCCATTTGAAGCTCGCGCTCAATATCCTGCAGACCTTTCCCTTTGAGGAGATGCAGGGGACCACCCGCCTGATTCGGGAGCCGATCGGCGTCTGTGCCCTCATCACTCCCTGGAACTGGCCGATCAATCAGATCGCTGCCAAGGTCGCACCGGCCCTTGCGACCGGCTGCACAATGGTCCTGAAGCCCTCAGAACTGTCGCCCTTCTCGGCCCAGATCTGGGCCGAGGCCCTGCACGAAGCCGGTGTCCCGGCCGGTGTCTTCAATCTGGTTCAGGGCACCGGGCCCGTTGTCGGCGCCGCGCTTGCCGCCCACCCTCTCGTCGACATGGTGTCCTTTACCGGGTCCACCCGCGCCGGAATCGATGTCGCACGCGCCGCCGCGCCAACCGTGAAGCGCGTCCACCAGGAGCTGGGCGGCAAGTCGGCCAATATCCTACTGCCCGACGCGGATGTCGCAGCAGCGGCGGCCGCCGGCTTGCGCGCGCTTGTCAGCAACGCGGGCCAGAGCTGCAATGCACCCTCCCGCATGCTCGTCCCTCGATCCAGGATGTCCGAGGCACTTCAGTCCCTCAAACAGACGGCTGAGAGCCTTCACATCGGGGACCCCCTTGACGATCCCGATCTGGGGCCTGTGGCCTCCAGCGCTCAGTATGACAAGATCCAGCGGCTGATCCTGGCAGGCCTGGATGAAGGGGCCCGGCTCGTCGCAGGCGGCCCGGGCCGCCCTGGCGGCCTCGAAACCGGCTATTTCGTTCGTCCAACGGTCTTTGCCGAGGTCACAAACGACATGGAGATCGCCAGAGAGGAAATCTTCGGTCCGGTGCTGTGCGTGATCGGATACGACAATATCGACGAAGCCGTCGCGATCGCCAATGACTCGCCCTATGGCCTCGCAGCCTACATAGCGGGCCGAGATGAACAGATGATCTCGGACGTGGCATCGCGCCTTCGCGCAGGGCAGATTCTGGTCAACCACCCCCATCCCGACGGCATGGCGCCTTTCGGGGGCTACAAGCAGTCCGGCAACGGGCGCGAATGGGGCGAGTTCGGCTTCGAAGCCTTTCTTGAGGTCAAGGCCGTCCTCGGGGCCCCGCCGCGGGATCTTGCCGCCCACGTCTAGGAGCCGAACATGGCCCGCGTCCCCTATCCCGACCCATCCACCCAGTCCGACGAAATCCGCGACCGCCTGAAGCGCATGGGCTCGCTCAACGTCACCCGGATGATGAGTCATGCGGAAGGCCCGATGCTGGCCTATTGCAAGCTGGGCACGGCGCTTCTGCTCCGCGGAAAGCTCGATCCGGTCCTGCGCGAGCTTGTCGTGCTCCGCATCGGCCAGTTGTGCGGCTCCGCCTACGAGTGGCACCAGCATGTCAGCGTCGCGCGTGCCGTCGGGATGGACGCCGCCACATTGGAAGCCGTCACCGAGCAGAACTGGGCTGCGTTGAGCTCTCGTCAGCAGGCAGCCATCAGGCTGGCCGAGGAGATCAAGCAGCAAGCGGGAGCTAGCGAACCTACATTTCGCGGGGCGCTGGTCCACTTCACGGTCGAGGAACTGGTCGAGCTCTGCCTGGTGGCCGGCTATTACATCATGACAGCCGGCTTCCTGCTCAGTTTCGACATCGAGATCGAGGACACCCCACCACTGGGCGCCAGCATGACCGCATCAGGAAAGGCCGACTCTTGAGGCTAGGCCGTAACCTCATAAACCGCCTTGAGGTTTGGCGGCTTGCGTGATTCAGGCTCTTCATTGCGATGGAGGCTCGATGGCGCGGCGTCGATACGAACTGACGGATGAGGAATGGTCGATTATCGAGCCGCTGCTGCCGAACAAGCCGCGCGGCGTTCCTCGCGTTGATGATCGGCGGGTGCTGAACGGCATCCTCTGGCGGTTCCGCCCAGGCTCACCGTGGGTGGAGATGCCTGAGCGCTACGGCCCCTCTACGACCTGCTACAACCGGTTCGTCCGCTGGCGCAAAGCCGGGGTGTGTGAGGTGGTCCCGGAAAGCTGGACAGGGTGTTAAGCTATTCCTGATCTGAAGGAC